>Ga0247824_10001780_pt1 | contig 11932 bp, 15 predicted proteins | sample 13C_PalmiticAcid_FD_194412 | JGI IMG/M metagenome (GOLD analysis project Ga0247824, IMG submission 194412) | Soil microbial communities from agricultural site in Penn Yan, New York, United States - 13C_PalmiticAcid_Day48 | ecosystem: Environmental > Terrestrial > Soil > Agricultural land...
CCTCTCACCCCTCTCCCCCACGACAGTCCACTTCTGTCCCACATTTCTAAGCGGCTTTGACGATCACCTGAAGGAGACACGCGGTGCCACGGTTCACCTACGGCTAGAAAGGCCCTTCGTTTCAACCAGCACGCTCAATTGCTTGGCACCCACCAGTTTTCTCCCATCTGCTCGAACACACAAAGCCACTGACCCCGGCTCTGCAAAAAAGGCGATTCCTTTGTCACATTCGACATGAAGGCTTTGAAGAGTAACTCTATCAGGTTTTTTTATAAGGTTCAAGTTCACAGTATTCAGATGAGCTCGACGCTTTGTCAGATAATGGTCTCCAAGCCATGTACTGGCCCCAGCCTCGTACCCAATACGTACACCTTTCGCGCTACAGCCGTAAGCATCCAACAACCATGAATAAGAGCTGCACTTGGTAGCAATCATGGGAATGATGACCTATTTGTTCATTTATCGTCTATGATTCCACCATTCCACCTGTCAGAGCCGTCAGCGAGAGGATACTCTGGGACCTCGGAGCAGAATCCGGTGCATGTATCAAAGCCGTTGTCTCCGCAAGCGCTGAATACGCCTGCAAACTCGTGTTCAATACATCTGCCTTGCTTAGTTATTGGACAGACGTCTTCCTTGCTATGGATGTCGCATGGGTGGAGTATGATATCAAGATTCACAATCCAGTGACCGTCAACCGCCTTCGTAACGTTACTGATCTGGGCATTGGTTGTCATCATGAAAGCGGCTATGTATCATTGTTACAAGGAGCAAGAAGACCACGCAGGTAAGCTGCCTCATCTAATGGCAACAAGGATGATGCACATATCTACCGCACACGGGAATCGAGGACGAGAGGTCTTGTACCGTAGCCGATGAGTACGAAGGTCCTAGACACCATTGTTGGATGACACACGAGTGCGTGTAGCTGAATCAAGAGCTGCTTTGTGTTGCTAGGAAAGTAAGATGGCAAGTGGAGGGAACGAGGAGGGAGTCATCATGGAATTTATATTCAACAGGTGTTTTCCAGTTCATCCTTCGACACACTATCACGCGTGCGACAAGAACACACTGGCATGAATTCGGAAGGGAGCTCCAAATCCAATTGGATGCAATAGCGCCCTCTGTTCCTCGGAGTAACTTGCATGAACAAGGCAAGGTGACTCGAATCTAGAAAGGGGTAAACATCCTGGAGTGTGAAAGAGAACAGGTGTGGATAAAGGTCAGTCTGTGCCAGGGGCGACACGTTCTAGGCACGGAACATGAACTTGATGCGGAAACGCGTGGGAGCGCACTCTGCACTGACCTGCTCGTCAACACAGCCCTGTTGAACACAAAAAACTGCATCACAGCAGCACAACAACAATCCGTCTTCCTTGGTTGGTGTACGAGACTAAATCACGATCCCGATCAGCTTCGCCGAGCACGCATGGCGGACTAGATCTTCTTGCAAGCCCGACGGTAGTCAAGCATCCTCATAGTCAGCTTGACTGGTTGGACGGTTCTGTCCTGCTCATCTTCAACAATCCTTCTACAGAATGATCCAGCTTATCGCAGTCTCCCGCCACATTCGACAATTACCATGACATGATATCACCCAATCTACTCATCCATCGAGCTCGACACTCCTACATGCCCAAGCATCGCAGGGGCAGACTCGAAGGGTGACATCTCGAAGATCAAGTTTTGAGCCACTCTCCTACCAATCTCTAACAAGGTTCAGGAACGAAAAGCAGCCCATGATACGCGCCCTTGACCCGTGGTACAAAATCAAGTCTTTGCAGCATATGGTTCTTTTTTATGCAAATCACTCCGAGGAACGGAAACGCGCCATCCTACCTCGCCAATTGGAGCGACACCATCCCTTCGTATGTTTTGACAATCGCTCTCCCCCATTCCAGATTCATGTCGGGATTTACACAGACGATTTGATAGAGCGGTGAACAGGGCGTCCTCGTGTCGTGCGTGGTATGTGTATCCAAATACTTTTGCGAAGGATGAGTTGAGGAACAACACGCTCCAATATATATACCATCTCTCCCCGCTTCCTCCTCACAATCTTCCTCTTTAACAACAACAACAAAGCAGCTTGCTCCAGCTACTACACACTCTTGCTCATACAACACCATGCTATCGAGGACCTTCATACTCATCGGCTACGGTACAGGACCGCGCGTCCTCGATTTTTTTTTCTATGTTTGCGATGAGCATCTTTTGAGGGCATTGGAAAGAATTCCATTTTTAACAGCTGGCCCTGCATTGTTCCACCCACCCTTTAACAACGACACTTAGCCGCTTTCATGATGGCAGCAACTGCTCAGCCCTACTACATCAAGAAAGATGGCAACCATTGGGATATCAAGCCGGAAACCTTCCTTTGGCCATGTCATACCTCTATCGAAAGTGATTGTGAAGACGAAGGTCTTGGCAAGTGTGTTAAACATGAGTTTGCTCGTTCGCTCGGTAGTTGCTTGGATGGAATGTCGATATGTGACGGATTCTGCACGATTTTCTACATCACGCCTCGACCTCATCCTAGCCCAACCCCAAACTGAATAAATGCCGCATGGCTGTTAGTGTGCTCTCCTCTGGTTTGGCTGCATGTCGAGTTGTACGGGCAGTTGGAGGTAACGGATAAAGTGGGTGAGAGTGTCCAGGTCCATGTTGCTTTTATTCAGCAAGGAAGTAACGGGTTTGGAAATAGAGGTTTGTGGCATTGACTGATTGCAACCAGACACACCACTTCTCCTTTTATTTCACAAGGCGCTCGGGATCCGGCAAAAAGTTCAATCCATGGATTCACAGAGACACTCGCGCTCCTGGGGCGGAACTGGAGCCGTTATATCTTATCCTGAACAACATCGTCCAGCTCAAAGATCAAAGTGCTATCGAGGAAAAAAAAACATGACACTGATCCAGGTATTCGGCATGCCCTCTTGGTTGGCATTTGTTTTGGTCCGGTACCTCCCTCCAATACCCCTCTAACATGATGCTATTTGGGGCTGGAAATAGCACTGTGATGCTTCATCCCTCGGACTAAGAGCAATGTATGCCCCGGGACAAGTCAGCCTGAGGCCGCATCGAGGTGATGATCACCCTCAAAGCAGGAACTACTCAATCTGTCAATGTTATGCAATCTGCACACTACCCAATCGAACGAACCATGGAGGGTGTTTTCCGCAACGGGAATGACGAAGGACCAGCTGCAATCCAAGGCGGATGCTGTAACAAACGCGTGCAAGGAGCAAGAAATATTTGTCAAAAAGTCAACGCAAATGCAAAGATCTTATCCAGCCCAAGACCACCCCACGCATCCACGTTCTCCTTCACAAGTCGAATCATTACCGGACACCATTACAATGAACAATCAAGAACTTGTAAGTCGATTGGCTGTTACTGCCATTCCCCTAATGTGATATTATGGTGCTTGCTCCTCTTTTCCACTCTGCACTAACGCTACATACCAAACTTTCTGGAAGACTGAGGATATCCTGGTAGCACTCAATCGATTCAACGAATCCAGCAGAAAAGAAATTCAATGGAACAGCGAGTGAATTGCCTACCGCGAATGGCGGCTCGCATACCGTGAATGGAATGCCTTCATCGACAGGATGTTTACAAACAGCTCAACCTCGATGATTATTGAAAACTGACAAATCAGGGTGCCAAAGACGCGATCGATCGCGCATTGAGCTGCTGCCATGGCATTGATTCATGCATCCGGTATGTCCTCTTGGCTCCAGCTTTTTTTTTTTTTTTTTTGGACTCTGCTACCTTCTTCTCACACTCACACTCCAACACCTTGGCGCTTTGAAATGGCGCTCTAACCACCATTCCCTTGCAGAATAGTGTAATACCGACTAGACAAGTTACTATCTAACCAGTCGAGAGCATTCTGCCAAAATTGAAACCTTCAACTTTGTGAACAGGCGAACCCGAACTGTATCTCAATCGCCTGAAGGCCTCCAATCTATCCTGCCGACACTCTTAGAATCCTCAGATGTTGTTTACAGAACCCCAACGAATTTGAAAACTATCCGAGGACGATTTCAGATGGAGAATGCAAGGGGTTCTGTTCGTGATCCCGAATCAGGATTTGCAAGCTTCTTCAGGTGGATCAATATATACAGGTCTGCCTCGAGGATAAATGCAAGGCAGCGACGATGAGAAAAGACGCCATCGACCACGTGGCGAAGGGTTACGGGGGGGGCAACACCCATGGTACTGATTCAGGTGTTCGGTATGTCCTCTTGGCTCTAGCGCTTATCTTGGCTCTGTCACCCTTCTCACATCCTCCAACGTTGTGCAACTTAGGGTCTAGGATACCGCTCCATGACCTTCATCTGACTACATGGAGTAGTACCACTTCAACAAAATCCTGACCTCATGGATCCCAAAAAAGAAAGCTGCACGGAACGAACGACGCGCCGAAAGACATCACTCGCACTCGTGCTACAAAGCTATTTCGAAAGAATCACGAGAGAGGGAAAGAAGGCTCCCATGGAGGCCCGCGTTCTTTCTAACAACGAACTCTGCACGAAAAGTCCAACCTAGCCCAATAGCGGCGGCAAATCAAGAGCAGAGGCGCCACGTTTGCGTGGACCGCTCACCCAAGAGGGACACGACCGCTGCTACAGAGAAAATCGACGCGTATGTCATAGAAAAGTGAGGGTGATCGGGAACGAGGTGGTGCCAGAGGAAACAGCCGTATCCCAAGGACCTCAACCACCCCAACAACCTCAACCTCAAGGACCTCCCACAGTTCGTACCGACAAATACCCTCTCATCCTCTTGAATAGTTTCGATAGCCTTACTGTGAGAAATCGTCAACTTTGTCATTGAACATCTGGACAACATTTTGTGTTTACTAAAGGGATATGGCAAGTCTACATTCCTTCCTCGCTTCGTGCTAATTCTCTATCCGTTTTTATTTCCCCCCCAACCCATGCATCATCATCCTCCTGGCCTAATTCACTGTAATAGAAGCCCCATGATCGATGGTCGTAGGCAATCTCGCAATTTACTGCTCGTGTTGACTCTGAATAATGTCATCCACCTTGAGGATATGCTTCACAAGCTGTGTTGCCAACAAGATCTGCTGCCTCTTGGAGATCAGAGGATCATACACAAACTGTTCCTTCATATCGTTGGTTCCCTTGTATAAGCAATCCACTCCAAGTCGGCTGTTGTTCTCCGTGACCTGACGAGACTTGACCTCTGCCAACGTTTCAATTGGGGGCAAGCCAGAGTTCTCTGCAAGAGCAAGAGGAATCGCCTCCAATGCCTCTGCGAATGCACGCATAGCGTATTGATGCACGCTCGATACCTCGTCTGCTGCCTTGGATACGGCCAATGAGCAGGCAATTTCGGCTGCTCCACCACCGTACACAACACGGTTATCCCTGACAAGGTTGCGCACCACACAGATGGCATCGTGGAGCGACCGCTTGGCTTCATCAATGATCATCTTGTTGCCGCCACGCACAAACACTGTCACTGCACGAGTATTGGCGCACTCCTCAATCACAAGCATGCGATCCTTGGTTGTGCCGAATGTCAGTTCGCGAACAATTCCTGCGTTTCCAAGCTTGGTGGCTGCCAAATCTTCAAAGCGAGGGACAATTCGTCCGTTCGTGGCAATAGCGATCAACTATTGAGCATCCAGTAAGAAGATGATAGAGAGACGTACATAGGTTAGCAGCGATCATAGTATGACCTATCCCTTCCTCATTATCCGTATCAACTCGCTACCATTCATACCTCGATCTCAGGTCCTCCAACCCAGCGGACACTAGGAAGTTGGTTCTGCATCAGCAAATGGTTCGCCTCGTCATCGAATCCCCACTGACAGATGACAAGGTTGGCGCCAGTGTCCTTGACTTGCTTGATCATCTGCTCAAACTTCTCCTTTTCGTAGGCTTGCAGCTTCTTGTACTCCTCCACAGATGTGATGTCAAGCTTATGCTTGGTCTTGGGCTTTGGGGGCTCAAACGCGCAAGTCAAGATGGCAATTTTGGCGTCCTTGACCTCGCGTGGCATTTGAGGGTGAGAAAAGTCCTTGTCAATGACCACTCCCTTCACCAGGACAGTGTCTGCAAGCGATCCTCCAACCTTGCCATCCACCTTGATCAGCTCAAAGTCGACATCCTTGCGTTCCAGATCAGCCACCTGAAGGACAGCATCCACAGCAATCTGGGCATATTGGTCATGGCACTTTGAGACACTAAGAAATGGGGATGGAAACCATTTTTTGATCGTCGTTAGCCAAGGATCTTAATGCGGAATGTGGCACTTGATTTTAGAGTTCATGGTTCTTACATCTTGCTTCCCAAGCTGGTCTTGGCCGTCTTGTAAAGATTCTCAGTGTTCTCCTTTGAAAACTCTACAGTATCAGAAATAGTGTCCAAGTGTGCGACAGCGACCTTGCAAGCGCGCTCGAAACCGTCGGCGACACGGATAGGGTGAATGCCACGATCCAGCAAGTGTTCCGCCTGCTCCAAAAGTGCTCCAGCCATGACTAATTGGAAGAATGGTGGAGAGCGTGTCAGAGAATGTGTACTCGGATGAACGCCATCTTTTCACAAGCACGACAGAGGGGCTATAGTCATCAACCTACCAACAACACCAGTGGTGCCATCACCAATTTCATCGTCCTGAGACTTTGACAGCTGTACAAGCAACTTTGCGACCTGGTGCTGCACTTCCATCTGGTCCAGAATGGTTGCTCCGTCGTTGGTCACAGTGATCTCGCCATCAGGGGAAATCAAAATCTTGTCGAGGCCTTAATGTTCGTTGTTACAATGACGCGGAAATAGAGCACGTTAGACATCTTTATAAAAACCTTGATCAGCCATTGGCATGGGAACAAGTGACAACAGATCAAGAACACATACCGCGAGGACCGAGCGATGTCTTGAGGATGTTGGCAACAGTCTTCGCTGCAAGAATGTGGGACTAGAGTTCAGAGGCGCAAAGAGCAGGGTGAGATCGCGTGTTCTGAGAATGGGTCGCGGGAAGGGGTGTTCAAAAGCGTCACAGCTCGCCACCACGAATTCTTCTCTGGGCGACAGCTCTTGTGAACAGGGCAGGGGAGGTTGAGGGTCATGATAAACGACTCATTTACGACTCGTCCCCAAGGCTTTCTACGCTACGTCTCCATGCTGCTGCTGCTGGAAAGCTGTCCAGGAAAGCTGTCCAGGAAACGAAAAGAAGGGATGTGAGGGGTGCGTGTACCTTTTGCGCCTCGATTCCTGACAGTCTTGACTTCTTCTGCTGTTCCCTGAGGATGATGAATGGGCGACCATACTCATCTTGGGCGTAGACGGCGTTCATTCCTTCCATGGTGTGCTGTGTTGTTGATGATAACTTGGAAAGGAGAAGGAAAGGAAGGAGTGAAGATCACTCGATCTTCTTCTGCGATGTTCCATCCATACGAATCACGTGAGACTGAGCTCAGGGGGTGCGCGAGAGCACCAAGTTATCTTGAGACGGATTGCTGAGTTCACTTGCCTGCACCAGCTCGATCGAGGCAACTCAGAAACGTTACGCGAACATACCTTGACGATATCGGCATCAAGGGGACTAGCTTCCTTTTCATGAGGGTGAGGAGACCCCGGTCATACGGTTCTCACTCACGCCGTGGAACAGCGGGATCCAGAGCGTCTATCGCTTCAATCGACTCTCAAAAGATGACCCGACGTCCTTCTTTACGCGACAACAGGTGAAGGAAGCCCAAGTGTGCGATCGACCCAGTGGTACTACCTCATCTAGTTGCAACCGATCCCAATTTGTCCCTCGCCATGAAGATCTTTTCTGACACTCGCATCCTTTTGTACAACATGCCATTTATTGATCGGGTCCGTGCTGATGGCACACAAAGTATATCTTACGCATCTACGACAGGAAGCCTTTGGATCACGCTGAATTGCCTATAGAGACGACATACTCTGTGTAAGCATCCAGAGATTTTGACAGGCGAGATTGAGCAGGGACGACATGACATGAATCGACTTACTCTGCATTCTTCTGTACACGATAGTACTCGTCGACATAATCCGACAAGTTGAGCATCTTCAAAAAGTCCTCGTCGTGTGTGATGACGATCAATTGAAAGTTGCTCTGCTGTCGGTGCCTCTCAATGATCCTGTAAGAGACGTGGAAACAACACAAAACAGGCACTCAGCACTCTCCACTTTATACAGCATCGAATTGAACAGAAAGCAAGAGACAACCAGACGACTTACATCCTAAGACTTTGTGCAAGCTGCCCAACGTTGGCTTCATCCAGGTTGGTTGTTGGCTCGTCCAGTGCCAAGATGCCACAGTTGAGTGAGAACGATTCTGCCAACGCCAGTCGGATAATAATAGACGCCAGCACCTTTTGACCAGCACTGCATCGGCCACGCATATCTAGCGCCCGACCGCGTTGGATCATCACCACTCGGTAATTGTACGACTGATTTGCCCTCAAACCTTCTTGATCCGACCTAATCTCAATAGTATCGATGTCTGCCAATAGACCACAGCAGTTGTTCGAGAGTGAGTGAATCACATGTGCCATCAACCACATTTGGAGGTTGGTCATGCAGATCAAACTAACGGATGCCTACCTGTGCCACGGTAAGTGTTTGTCCAAAGCTCCTTGATGGTCTTGTTGATCTCCTCCATTTTCATTGAGTGGTACTCGACAATGGCACTCTGCAGCGCCTTCATGTATTTTTCCAGGTCCTGTAGGGCCAGCTCGGTTGTCTGTCAAGATTGTTGGAGTGTTAGTCCAAAACATGAAGCAAAAAAAGTGGTCTGTCCTTGCAACTACGGCCGAATGCGATCCGTAGCCATACCTTGTAGGCAATCAAGCTGTCGTGGTATTTCTGAACCACATCCTTGTATTCTCCATTCAGTTCCTCCTCGTACTTCAACTTTTGGTCCTGTAGTTGCCGAAGTTCACCTTTTAGTCCCGCTTTCTCTGCAGTCAAGTCCGATTGACGCTTGCCAAGTCGATTGAGCTGGCGAGAGTAGGTTTCTTGAGCCCCATCGCTCTTCTTAGCGCTGGTTCTGGTAATGGCTGCTTCAAGCTCTTGGACCTTGGCTTTGTAGCGTCGGTACCGCAGATTGTCGTCAATGTTGCGCTGAAGGTTTTTGAATTCGGCAAGCTGATCTTGCAACGTTTTCATCTGCTTTTCTGAAGCTTGGACCTCGTTGGCGTGTTGCTGAATCTCTTCCAAGTAACCGTCAGTGACACTCTCCAGTTTGGAGAGTTCCGTCATGGTAGACCTGGCATCCATGCTATGATCCCGTCCCAGGTATAATGTGTTAGGCAGGTGTGCAACAACTTTGGTAGTATCGCTTAAGCAGCTCGCTCTATCGCTTACCGTTCGAGATCCTTATTGTACATCTGCACGTTTCCAAAGTTCTTCTGAAGTTCCGCGACAACGTGTTGTGCACTCATTTCCTTCGCCTGACCTTCTGCTGTGGTTTGTCTCAACTTTTCTTCCAGCCTTTCCAAGTCAGGTTTGATATTTTGGCATTCGGCTTCATGCTGCTCGATCTCTGTTTTCAGGTTCTGGATCATCGCCTTAGTTTCGGCCATCTGTTCACAGACCTGGGTCAGCCGATGGGAGTCGTTCTGTAGTTGGTTGTGCTTGTCCTTCAAGGATTGGACAATCTGCTGTTTTTTGAGTATTTCATCCGTCGTATCTGTGATCTGCTGTTGCAGGCGCGTCAGTTCTTGTTTGTAAGTCTGCACCTTTTGCTTAATATTGTTGTATTCAACCTGAATCTCCTCAGTTGTCTGAGACGTGCCTGCGCAGAGGAGTTCCGTCTCGAGATCCTTGATAGCAGAGCTATCGTTGAAGTTTTCCTTGCTCAAGTCTGATATATTCTTCGCCACATCAAGGAGTTGACGCATGCCATCCAGCTCTGTTACAAGTGTCGTTGTTTCCTTATCAGCCTACCCAGTCCCAGTCAAAAGATACTCTGGTAAGTAAGGGGCACTATGCTGTCTAGAGCCATCCACGAATTGCAAGCTGGTACTTACAGCTTCTTGGGCGTCTGCTGCGATCCTCTTATGTTCCTCTAGCTCTACGAGCTGTGTCTTGAGGGTGGGGATTTCAGATGTTTTGAGGCGTTCCAATGTGTCCCAGGTCGATTTGAGTGATCGTAGCGCTGCTAGATTCGCCTCCTGCGCCGTCAGTTCTCTCTCATCGTCATTCTCAGCTCTTTCAATCAACTTTCGAAGCTATTTCGCATGATACATTGTTCATGAGTGATAGGCCCGATAGAAATCAACGTGAAGGATATAATGGCCTTCTCCAAGTGGCTTTCTCACCTTGGCTGTAAATTGAGCCTCCATAGCTGGGTCGAATCCTCGCGAACAGAGAGGACATGCGTGCTTCTTTTCAGCCATAGTAACAAAGCGTTCGTACGTGGTGCTCATGGTCTTCACATCCTGGACCTGTCTGTTGCGGGGTGAACAATCTCTTTGTTACCAAACGTTCTAACTCTCAATTGCCGAGAAGACATTGCTTTTGTCGTATAGCTTGACGTACTCACGCAGCTCGGCAACAGCCTCTTCCTTGCTTGCCAATAGAGTTGGAAGCGACTCTGTCCCACACTCGGCAGCAATCCTCTTTTCGCTCTCTGTCAATAATAAAAGTATGATCTCAGCAGTCAATTCAATGCATTCAACCATTACACCCTTCACTCTGATCAAATCCGGCCAAGAGTTACGCAGTGTCCGCTAGATACCTTCGATCATTGATTGGTGCTTTTGAAGCTGCGCCTGGATGCCATCGATGCGGATGTCGTAGCTTGCCCGTTCTTGCTTACACTTTTCAAGTGCCTCTCTTGAGGCTCGGACAGCATGTTCCTTTTGCTGGACGGCAGACGAGACTTGTTCATTTACATCTTCAGGTCTCACTTCCTCTTTCAATACCGAAAAGAACGCCTGCCGATTGTCTTTCAGCCTGCAGATAAAAAAGGGCGTCATAAGCATGGACTCTTCCTTCGCGAGGCAACCACTTGATTTTAAACGTGCTGCACACATATTTGAACGGTGCTTACATGCTCTGGATCTGTTCTGTCCGTTGATTGCACTTGTTCTTCAATAGCGTCAACTGAGTTTGCGATCCAACGTTCTTCATTTGGGCTGCTCTCTGGTCATTGAGGCGAGAAAGTTCGTTTTCAAATGCCTCGATATCCGCCGTCTTGGCACGTTTTTGAGATTCTAGAGAATCCAGTCCCGCACCAGATTTCATCGTCGCCAGGGCCAGTTCATGTTCCTCCAGCAGTTTTGCTGTTGATCTTAGATCTGCCTCTGCCGATTGGAACTTGGACCGTTCTGCGTTCTGCTGCCGTAGTTTCGTTTGCGCGGTTGAAATTGCCGTCTCATTTTTGGTCTTGAGTGAAGATGATACGTCAACCTTTGCCTTCTTATCCGCCAGCTGGGATCGGACATCCTGCTCCTTGGCCCTGCTCTCGCTCTTGAGTTGCTCTACCTCCCTGGTTTTTTGCTGGACTAGAATCTCGAACCTGTTGATGAACCTGGAGACGTCCGCATTCACCAGCGGCAGCGAATCAAAGCCCTCTATGGAATACAACTTGGCGAGCTCGCTGATCAGATGATCCCGGTCTGTCTGCTTCTTCTTGTGGGATTCCAGCCGTGCCTTGAGTTGTCCGATGTTCTGCTGATTGTTACTCACCAACGTTTGCAGATTGGCAATAGAACTCGTAGCCTGTTGCTTTGTACGCTCCTGCTTGGCCATTTCCTGGTCTGCGTTCTTTAGACTGTAGTCATGCTTAAACATCATCTCTTGCAGTTGAGAGTCAGACTCTGAATAGAGTGTAAAAGTTCCTTCAAGTTCTTGGATGTTCGTCATGGTAGCCTTGAGCTCATGCGAGTAAGCACTCAGAGTGACCTCGATCTCCTGTATCT
>Ga0247824_10001781_pt1 | contig 11931 bp, 14 predicted proteins | sample 13C_PalmiticAcid_FD_194412 | JGI IMG/M metagenome (GOLD analysis project Ga0247824, IMG submission 194412) | Soil microbial communities from agricultural site in Penn Yan, New York, United States - 13C_PalmiticAcid_Day48 | ecosystem: Environmental > Terrestrial > Soil > Agricultural land...
GAGATTGATGTCACTACACTCTCCGCCAAGCTTCGAGGGTTGATGAAGTCTTCGGCCACAACCTCTTCAACCTCTTCAACCCCCTCTGCCTCAACCACAGCTTCCACTTCTTCTTCTTCTTCATCATCATCAGCATCACCACCATCGTCATCTTCATCTTCATCACCACCTTTCTCCGACTAATAAACAGATCATGAAATTATCCAAGCGTGGTCCCCCAGACTCTGGTGCGACTTGCGCTGCAAACACACAAGTTTGTTATTGAAAACAGGGAGGTTCCACATTTCCTTTCTGGCTTTATTGTTTTTTTTTTCTTTCTTCTTTTCTTCATATTCACTTTCTGCAAGCGGTCTTGTGGCCATTCTTCCAATCATTGACTTGGCACTCACGCGAACAGTAATACCGTTTCTTGCATCCACCACATCGTTGGAATTGGTTCTTTGTCACCTCCGTCTTCTTACAGGCCCTGGCTGCACAGGTCTTGATCCCTTCGCTCGTCACTGCCTGTGGTTCCTGAGGGATTTCACCTCTTTCCTCCATGGCGTAGATTATCGCTTTCTTGGCATTGAGAGTTCTGCACAAGTATTCGTAAGGTTGTTGACCACCTTGTGAGACCATCAACGCGAGTTCAAACAAGTTTTGAGCTCGTTCCAGATCGTATCGTCCAAATTCCTTGGAGCCATAAATCATCCCCAAGAACTGCATTGATTCAACCTCCAATAGATGATTGGCCTTATCAAAGTACGAGATGGCCGTTTCCATGTATTCCTGAGGGTCCTGAGAAAAGTTTGGATCAGAGTGGGGGAGGTGCACACGGTAAGGTTTGTCGGTGGACAACATGAAGAAGATTCGACCCAACTGTGTACCGGAAGGTGAATAGCCGTACTGGAGTCCACGATCAAAGAACGCGATGGCTTTGGGCAAGTCAATGTCGATCTTTTGCTGAGCTTTTGGGGCACCCTCATGGTAGATCCGGCCCAAGTTGTGAGCAGAGTCCGGGTAGCCTGGGTTTCAAAATAAACAAAATAGAACGATGAGTTACACGAGATCCGGTAAGGAGGAGGAGGAGGAGGAGGAGGAGGAGGAGGAGCACGAGATTGGATTCCCTCCAATTGCCTTTACCTTCATCAGCAGCCTTGGTATACCATACAATGGCCTCTTGGAACTCTCCCTTCAGATCGTAATGCCAACCGGCTTTGTGCATCGCCATGGGGTTACCCAATCGAGCAGCCTTTTCAAAGTACTCGATCGACACTTGGTCAGGATCTTCTCCTTCTTGACAGTTTTCACCATGGCAATCTCGGGCCTCTTGTGCATAAAAACTCCCGAGCTGAACGGCTGCCATGGAGAACTTGCGCTCATCAAATAGATAATCATAAAACGTCTTTGCTTCTCGGAACCCAGGGGCGGACAATGGCGAGCTCTTCTTGGTGCTGTCAGTCGTGGTCGTATCCCGGATACCACCCAACAAGAACCCGTTCAAGAGAAGTTCCTTGTTCGACAACTGATCCCTGGGTGTATCCTTGGGTTTCAACTGGAGACTAGCGCGAGCCTTTTCTCCATCCATATCCGATTGGATCAAAGCATCGGAAACAGCCTTTTGAACCTCTTGAAGCGCCAAGACTTCTTGAGCATATTGTTCGGGGGCACGTTGAAGTTTCGCGACAGTCGAGTTGCGTTCCTTGCGGTCCTCGTTCAGCTTGCGACTCATTTCAGAGAACAAGGCTGGCACTTTGGCGACCAGTTCTGGGTGCACCACCCGGTAGAGTGACAGGAGGACTTGGGATTGTTCCCGAGTCAGGTTGAGAAAGGGCTCAACATGCTCGAGACCCGCGAGTGGGGTATTGGGCAAGATACCACTGGCAATGATATCCTCTGTGTGCGCCGCAAGCTTGGACATGGCGTTTTTTTTTTTGCTGATCGTCGTGGCGAAAAAGTGAAGAACGGCAACGAGGAAGTGAGCATGAAATGAGACAACAGTGTGACGGTGAAACTTTGTTTTATGATATTGGTATTGATATGCATGGTGTGAACTATGGTACAAGATCTTGGGCAATTGAATTCTTCTATTCGTTTGTCAGACCACTTTGGGCTTGGAACTTGAGGATCTCGCCCACATCCCCTAGAGCCTGCCGGATTCCAAATGGTACTGTGTTATCAGTACCAATGTATGATGGAGCAGAGCTGGTCATATCGAGGAGTGCAAACGCTTCTGGAGAGGGTGTGTCCAGGAAAGGGTCTCTAGCCAATGCCACATCACCAAGTAGCGATTCATCTGAAGCCGCCCTGTGTCGATCCGGTTGCTGCGCCGGCTGCTGCGATACCATGGGTGGGAAGAAGAAGCCGGCACCCAACTGGCTCTGATCCAATTCTGGACTGAGTGCCGAAGCCATGGAGGTACTGGAAGGTGATAGAGAGGCCGACAGAGCATCCTGTTGCTCCGCTTGCGATAACGATGGCTGTTGTTGTTGCTGGAAAAGAGCGTTGGTGCCCAAACCAAGGATACTGCTATCCCCATAGTTGACAACTGGCGCGTTCAGCATCGACAAGAGTTCGTTCTGCGCCTGATCCGAGTTCAGCTGTTGGTAGTTGTTCAAATTCGAAAAGTTGTTCAAAAAGGTATTAAAGAAGGCTGGATCTTGTTGGAGTTGCTGTATCTGTTCCTGCTGAAGTTGTAGCATCTGACGTTGTTGAAGAAGTCGGAACTGCTCTTGGATTTGGGTTGATGACATTTGTTGCTTCTGGAGCAAGATCCTTTGATGCTCTTGTTGGTAAGCCAAGAACTGAGCAATGGACATGAAAGCGGGTGGTGGTTGATTTCCGCCACTAGCGGCAATCGATTGTTGCTGAGCCTGGGCAAATGCATTGAAATCAGAAGGTAACGAGTCTGGTGCTGTGAATGTTGGCACAGATCGTAATAAGGTATCTGGACTGAGAGCCGTGTTGCTGTCCTTGGCTGAGATCGATCTGGACGAGATGTCAGGGGATGGGGATGATTTGATGCTCACATCCATATCATCCTGAAGTTGTGGACTCTGTGAAGATGCTTTGCCTCCCGTAGATGACGGAGCAGACTGCTCCTTGAACCCTGTATCGCCTGCTGTGGCTGTTGAACTGCTCGTTGCATCAGCTGCTCCCAAAGTAGACGCGCTGTGGGCATGCATGCTTCCTTTCAACGCCTCAGACATCAATCCACTTGGAGTTGTGCTGCTAGGTGATAGACTGGAAGCCCTTAGGGGCGAGATCTTGCGGGGTCGGATCACTTGTACATTGGAACCAAAGGTCAGCTTGGAACCATACTTTTGTGACATGGGAAGGATAGGCTTGAGTGGGCGTTGATCCGTCAGTGGTGTGGCACTAGATGTCGATGTGGATGTAGATGCATCCTCCATGGCTGTATCCATCGATTTCTTTAGCAGCTCAATCTCCCTTTCGATATCGACAGCAGTTGACTGGCGTAAAAAGTTGCTCAGCAGAGCAAGAGACCGCTTAAACATGATGGGACCATTCATGCCACGGCGAATGTCGTTGACTTGAATTGTGGCCGCGGCAATTAAGCAATAGATGATAAAGTAGCAACCGCGCATCGGATAGGTCATTGGTACCATGCCATAATTGGTGTAGAGGTCGTCCGTGATAATGGTAATGTTGGTAGCCGAGACCGTGCACGTCTCTCTTGCAGTTGCGGAGATCTCCAGGTGGCTGACACTAGGGTCCTCACAGTAACACCGCTGGATCATGATGGCACACGCATGGTACAGGATATGCAGCATGCCGACAAAGGGCGTATGAGGAGACATGTTGGAGGCGAGTTGAAGTCGAGCGGGCAGGCATCCCTTCCATGTAAGCATGGCCTGTTGCAAGAACAAGGCCTGAGGGATGGTTTCCTCGGGAGAGATCACCTTTGTCAAAAACTTGCGTGTTAGGATCAGAGCCTGGTGGTCAATCTTGACCAGTTTGATGTATTCGACTGCGTTCTCGATGGATTCAATCTCCTCGATATCGTTCGGGTCTTCGTTGTCTATCCTGGGTAGATCCGCCTCGGGCTCTACTTCTCTGAAGCTGGTGGTTCGTCCCTGAGAAACGGCCAGGAACTGGTCCAGTACAAAGACGGTCCAGAACAATCGTCGTCGCACCTCGTGGTTCTCTGGATCAAGCTTTGCGTTCACTGGAGTGGATTTGTGCAATTGCAGCTCCTATATTTGTCACATGAAGACAATCAGTCATGAATTAGAACGGTTTGATCAGGCTGATATAAAGTTGCGTGATGTGGTGAGCATGTATCATCCCTTCCTGGCTTAACTCACCCGTGCAAGAACAATGACCATCTGTGTGTACATGTATGTACGGAAATAGAATCCTGGTTTCTTGACGCCTTCCTGGTACTTGATGATCATCAACAGCGCCTGGATGGTTGACAGTCGAGGCTTGTCCAAGGCATCATCCAATCGACTCAACCAGAATTGGAAGTACCGCCGGCCATCTTCTTCGCGTTCTGGTGCGTAGTGTGAGGCTACTGCGTACATGGCAGCCAGTAAAAAGTCGGGCACGGGATCCTTGGAGTCATACAGGCGACGGAAGAAGGATGGCTTGTGAAGTACAAGTAGGAACGGGTGGACGTGCTTGAAGTAGAGCTCAATCAGATCGGGTTGGATATCGACCAAAGGAACGGATCGGCTCCTGGAGGACCGGTGACGGTGGCGATGCGTATCCGCATTGCTGCCGGTGCTGTGGCGCTTGGTTGCTGTCGGGGTTGACTCGTCTTGTTCTACCGAAAGCTCAGTCGGCTCGATATCAGACCATTCGCTTGCCGATGTTTCTGCAGAGTCGTTGTCGCCGGCAACCTGACTAAAGCCGCGAAGAGTGTGGGGTGCGATTCCAAAGGCATCAATCTGAAGTCGATCCATGACGCTGGACAAGTCTTCTGTGGATGACCTGTCCTTGTGACCAGCTGTGGTGGATGTGCTGTTGCTCCTGCTGGGTCTGTTGATGTAGGCACCTGAAAAGAAAGACGGTGTTGGCGTGGATCTCGAGTAGATATCTGACGCTGGTGCCAAAGGAGGACCCGTAAACATTGAGGATGATGTCGGCGGCGAAGTAGCTGAGGCGAGTTTGGCGCGGTTATCCTTCTCACGCTGGTGGACGAGGTGAGGATTATTTTCTTCCATGACCTTGTTGATATCGAGGACGACACCGTTCTTTTGAGCAAAGATGCACTGAGTACCAATTCGAGCGCATGTCGAGCACTTTTGGCTCTGGCCATCAAAGTTGCAGCGAGTTTTCCGGCGACGGCACTCTTGGCAAGAGATACGCGCGATCAACCTTGGCTTGATCTTTGTCATCGTGGTATTGTAGATAGGCCCTGAATTACTTTGCGAGAAGGTCAATTAGGCTCGTTGCTGCGCGAGAAGACCACGGAGGATACGAAGCCAGAGAGGGAGGAGTAGGGTGAGGAGAGGAGAGAGAGGAGAGAGAGGTGGGAGGGTGATGAGTGGGGGGAGTGGGTGTGTGGAGAAGAGTGATGAACAGAATGATGTGAAAAGAAGCAAAAAAAGAAAAAGTGGGCATCGCCGTTCTACCTGCAGAATCTTTTTGGTCTTGTGGCTGCAACTCCACTCACACTGCATGCTCTGCATGCTCCCACCCCTCGCACTCGACAAACATTCATAGTGCCCAAACCATCCGATCACCTCCATTCTCCCCCCCCACAACAATAAAGCATATCACACCTCCTACTCGCACTCTCACTAATTCCTCGGTCGCTCCTTGGGTCGGTCACCCTTCTTTCCCGCCTTCGTCCTTGCCGTTGGAACGTTAGGACATGCAGTCGAGGGCATGCTTACAATCACATTCCCTTCCTCAACCATCCTGCTATCCACACACTTTTTCCTGCAATGTCTTCCTTCCTCCCTGGCTTTGGTCAATACGGAAGGGCTTTTACGGAAGGGCCACGCGGACGAACCGAGGCTTTTTCCTTCGGCTTCCATTGAACCCCTCCATCTTGGCAATACACATGTGCACACATGGGCCAACACATACCATGGCGTGGTCTCATTCATTACTCGGCTTATTGCGTTTGTGCGACCTTCAAAGTCTGAAGTCTCGTCCAGGAAGGAGGGGGCCCAAAAGTATGAAGGAATGAGCACCTCCTAAATAAAAAAATAGAGTGGCAACTGTTGTTGCACACCATGCAGTAGTCAATCCATTCCACCTTTTTTTCTTCCACTCATCGTGAGCACCGTACTATCGCACTGTCCAATGCTCAACACTATGCGTCAACACAACTCCAATTCTTCTTTTCTGCCGAGGGAAATACCTTGTGTCTCTTTTTTGCCCCTCCACTTGCTGCCTTTTCTTCCCCAACCCTGGCTCCCTTCTTGCCTCGCTCTGCCCTGAGGTTAGACGTTGGGTCGGACGTTGAATCTTTGCAGGAGTTCGTCATTCGGCCCAACTACTGCCTTAGTTCAAAAAACGCAATTGAGAGAAAAAAATGTGTGAGAGAAACAGATGTACTATCTGTGGTGCAAACGAGGGAGAGTGCACAAAGCGAGAAAAGTACTAAAGGAAGAGAACGGGCCCATCGGTTCCGAATATCTCCTCGTGCGCCATTTGCTGACAAGTTCAGTACCCAAAGTGGCGCTCAACTTGTCCAAAAACAAGAATGTCACCTTTCTAGTACTTGGTTGCGCAGCGAACAATGCTAAAAAGCAGACTGCAATGAAATGAGACAAAACAAACCATCCCCCATTGTGGAGGAGGGGGAAGGAATGGGAATGGGCATGGACAGGAAGAAGGTAAAATAAGGTCGGCGTGGCCAGAACCTTCCATTCCCCAACCGATGAACTGATCACCTTACGAAGGAGCATATTCTATCTTTTTTACTACCTTTTTTGAACCAGAGTATCCCATGTCGGACCCTGCCGGAACAGATAAACGAGAGTGAGTTGTGAGAGCTAGCGATCGAGAGAGAGAGAGAGAGAGTACTGGGAGAGATATGTGTGCATGTGTGTTGTGTGTGTGGGATAGTGGGGACATAGCGGCTAGTGAAGCGGGTAGATGCGGTGGATGCAGGGTGTCCCCGGACAGCGAATGGTGGTGAGGGCCGTGCCATGCCATGGCCTACATGCACAATTGTTGTTGTGAGCAATTCGCTGGTCGGCAGCTGTTTCCCCATTTGTCATCCCCAGAGTGTGTCCACATTGGGCGCTGGGTGAATTGACTATCAAAGTACAATCCTCTGTCGCGAAAGACAAACTTCCAGGAACACGGCTCATACAATTTCCCGAGGTGAACATCTCAGCACTTGGATGACAAAACATACCACCTAACTGAGCTGTGCTTGGTGGGGATGGCAATTGTCATCTTTCACGTCGTATCGCATCGCATCGCATCGCATCGCATTGTTTCATCCGGTCTGGGTGGGTCATAATCGTCTTTTTTTCTTTCTTCCACTTTGTCGGCTGATCAAAGTTGCGTACCGCTGGACGATCAACACACTAAAATGATGTCCATGGCAACTAGAAGGATCTACAAGGAAATTTGCGCAAGACTCGCTGCATCCAAGCCAGTGGATCGCGTCGTCATCGTTGTCCCATGCGCTCCGACCCTCGTGCCGCCGGCAGCTCCGCCCTTACGTCTCCTTCCACGGAGATTCTTCTCTTCATCGTCCTCCCTTTCATCGTCCTCATCCGACTGCGGTTTCACTAGATCCTCGTACATCGCCATCGTCGCATCCATATCATCGCTTCCCGGGATCAAGTTCTGAAGGCCTGCCAGCGCATTCGTCCCTACCGAGTGACAAAAATCCATCGGGTCTGGTGTTACCGTGGTTCCCACCATCGCCATCGTGGATGGTACTGATAGTGCGGACGACAAAGGTGCTAGCCCCGTGACTGCATTCGGAGTCGATGTGGACGGTGAGCTCATAGCTGTACCTAGCGCACCAAGACCATTCATGCTGCTGAGCTGCTGCTGGGCGGCTGCTTGTGCCAACGCTTTCTGGATCTTCTCTTGCAGTTTGTAATGTTCATCAATCCTTGGCCGCACATCCACGACGCTCTCGACCGTCTCCAGAAAAGTCATGACCTTGTAAAGTTCACGATCAGACTTGTCGTCATACCATGACTCTATTGGGATCCCGTTCGATATCTGGTACCCAAATGCCTGCGGTGAGTTGTCAATAATAATCACCTTTGACAGGTCCCGATTCAAAATTCGCAGATCCTAAAGGGTATCGAAGGGAAGCTGTCAAGAAGGCTGCACTTGCAATGTGAACCAAAAAATGCAAATCATTTGATTCTCCTCTGTCTTTACCTTGACATAATTTCCAAAGACTGGCACGCAAGAATCGCGGTAGTACCGATGTCTAATATACTTTTTCTCAGGGTCGATGATCTTGAGCAAGGCCTCTGCATAACATTCCTGACTCGCCGTAAAAGTGATGACCTCAAACATGGTCGACATTTTCTCTAATGGGAAAAAATAAGGCCACATCTCAGTATCCCGAGTCTAACACGTGTCTTGTTCTAATGACAAGTCCATGGGTACCAGGTCAATCCGTCAAACATACCCAAAAACTCTTGCATCCCTGGTCTTATCCTGCCATACACCTTCCACGTCTCCTGATTGTACTCGACAGGGAACACAATGTCAGGGGAATCGAGAGGTCTTGTAGCACAATGAACTAGTGTCTCGTCAATGTCCAACACGAGTGTGATCGGCGGTGTTGTGCTTGTCTTCTCAGGCATCGTGAAAATAAAGTTTTGGGGTAAGGGTCCAAGGGGTGGCAATGTTGCGATAAACTCCCAGCTAAAAAAGTCGATTTTCATGGAACAGGTTAGTTTGGGTGACACCATTTGAACCATGTTTTGATCCGTGAACCGTGCCTTTGTTTGCGACCGTTTCCCACTTACACATCAATCTCTTCAAAATCGTCGTCATCATCCTCAGACTCCAAATCCGCATCATCCGATTCTGAAGAAAGAATCCCATCGTCATCTATCCATCACAGTGATAGAGAAGAATCGTTAATCATCAAAGAAAGTGATCATCATTATCGGAAAAAGAAGAACAAGAAAAACTGCGAACGACATTGGTCGCGAAAAAGAAAACTCACCGTCACCGCGTGTCTTGAGAATGTCAAACGTATTGAGATAGGAGTGTTTATCGCCATCGCTCGTGTCGTCGATCCTGGCCAATTTGGTGCTGACAAGCTGGCCCTCGTCCGTTGAGATAGTTGGCGCATCCTCCATATCTTCATCCTCGACTTTTCGTTTTGCATGGTGGGCCGCTTGAATACCAAAGGTACCGGGTACACCGCCCGCACTGACAAGTGATGCCTCGGGTTTGGACGCAATAAAGCCGTTCAATGTACCACAGCTGTTCAGAGTATTCGTGTCCTCGATTCCTGCTTGACGTGAAAGACCTGATGAAGGCGATTCTACTTCCATCATTGTTTCGTTTCTGTCTTTCTTGCGATAATCCGAGTCTACGTCCTCATCTTCGTCCTCATCATCTTCTTCTTCCTCGTCATCCTCCTCGTCGTCTTCGTCACCGATACCGCCTTCGCTATCGATCCCCATTTTGGCAGTCTTGGTAGTCCGAGCACTGAGACGTCGTCGACCTGAAGGTAAACTTGGAACTGTGTGGTGATTCGAGGATTTTTTCGTGGTCTTGCGAGGTGCTGCCTGAGCACCTGGAGACGAATACGTTGCCTCAGTCGTCATACCTTTTACTGCAGGGCTGTCCTGACTACTAGAACTGGTTGTTGACCTCGATCGTCGCCCATGCAATGATAAGCTCTTCTCGGTCTTCTCCGCACGACGGTTGGGTGGGTGCGGCTGTTCCGTTTCGGGCTCATATTCAAAATCATGTCCTGATTCATGCCGTGCGCCCAGGCGTGCTAACCGAGGTGTCAGAGTCAGACCCGAAATGGCTGGCGTCTCCATGGTTGTGTCTGACGCTGGCGACTTTTGTATAGACCGAAGTCGGCGATGGTAAGCCGGTGATCGTAGATGGTATCGGAATCGACCCTCTTCCTCCTCGTCATCATCGTCCGCATCTGACTTTTCCTCGTCATCGCCAGGTACTTTTACTTTGGTAGGTATTGTTCGACTGCGTGCGCGCGGCCGGTTGCTTCGAGTCCGAGTCGTTTCCCTGGTTTGAGACAAGCTGCGGGTAGAGATCCTGGAACGTCGATCGGTGCCCATTGCCACCAATCTACTGGATTCCTCTGATACCATGGATGTTCTACACTGTCCCACGACACCAAGGGTTTTAGGCGTTGGAAGTGACGACAGTTCTGCCAAGGTGATAGTGGTCGCGGATGAAGATGAGCGCGAAGATCTAGTTTGGACATGGTTATCCAACACCATGTCCGTTGAACTTTGCCCCATATGTGAGGCTATGGTCATTGCCGTGGTAGTTGCTGTAGTTGTGGTTGTGGTTGTGGTTGATGTTGTGGTGACAATACCACTTGCCCTGTTGCCTGAACTAGTGTATCGCGACAGATGACTGTCATCCGTCTGTTCTATCAGCCGTTGCTGTTGTTGTCGAGAGTTTTTTTTAGTGCGAGTGTTCGATAGTCTGGCGCGAGTGTTCCTGGTCTGTAGTCGAGTGGATGCTCGCAAGGACGGTCCTGGACCTCGTGCAAAGATATCTGGACTCTGAGCAGGTTCCTTGAGAGCACTTGCTTTCTTGCGGAGGAGCAGTCTGGGACTGTGTCTCAAGGTGGCCACGACTGAGGTCGAGCTCAGCCTGGGGTCCTCGTCCTCGTCGTGCATGGTTGTTTGGCGATGTGCAGGCGAGGGGGTGGGTAGATATGGGTTAGAAGTAGCCATGCTTGGAGTCGCCTTGGAGTCTTGAAGTCTTTTAGAATCTTGAGGGTGCAACGTGTTCCGTAAGAGGATGAGGCAGAGTGGGAAGGGTGGGAGGAAATGACAACGAGGCCTTTGGCGAGGCAGGTTTCCGGAGGGAGAGGAGATCGGCAACAGGAAATTGTTGTACTCGTGTATGTGTGTGTGTATGTGTGTTGTGTGTGTGGAAACAGGGGGAGAGTGTGTTTGTGAGTGGATGGAGAAGGGAAGCAAGAGGGAGACCGATGGAAGAGGAGGAGCGGTGTCGAGTCGTTGTCGCGTCGAGTCGGTGTGCAGCGATGCCTCTACTACTGTTGGGAGGAGGAGGTGTGCGGTTGTGTTGTCGAGGCCGAGGAGAGTGAGGACTGAAGAGGTGTGAAAGTAGAAAGGTGCGAGGGAGGTGATCAAACGAACGCCAAGATGGGGGCCTCCCAAAGGCACACAGCACATGAGACTGAAATGACTCTGTGGTCACCTGCTCACCATTCATTTTGATAGAATGCATGTACACATCCACACCACACATCCACACACAGCTGTTTGCATCAATGGCTTTATAACAAAACAAGATATCAGGACCTTTGCGACGACCAGGAAGCGTCCAGGCACAGACTTGCTTTACATGAAATTCTTGAGCAGACCTGCCACCGTCGGGTTCTCAAGCGCGGCTGCGACCTGAGGGTTGCTCATCAGCGCAGCGAGACCACCGCCACCACCACTTCCTCCTCCAGCAGCAGCCTTGGTCGCGAAGAGCTTGGTGGCCATGCCAACGGCATTCTTGAGAATGGTGCTCTTGTCTCCTCCTCCCTTGCCAGAGAACAACTTCATAGCCTCACCCATGGCCATTTGCATCAAATCACTCTTCTCTCCAGTTCCGCGTTCCTCGAATTTCTCGAAAGCCTCGACACCGGCTGCCTTGCCCGCATCTTCGTCCGACACAGTTTCGCCTTGCTTGTAGACCTTGTCGTGCACCTCCTGGGCTTCCTTCATTTCGCTTCCTTCAGCAGCAGTGTCAATCGCGTGCTTTGAGAGATCCTCATCATCATCGGCCTTTGTCTCAGCAGGCTTCGTCTCGACG
>Ga0247824_10001782_pt1 | contig 11929 bp, 12 predicted proteins | sample 13C_PalmiticAcid_FD_194412 | JGI IMG/M metagenome (GOLD analysis project Ga0247824, IMG submission 194412) | Soil microbial communities from agricultural site in Penn Yan, New York, United States - 13C_PalmiticAcid_Day48 | ecosystem: Environmental > Terrestrial > Soil > Agricultural land...
GTGGTTGTATCCATCATTCTTGTTCCACTGTACCAAATTTTAAATGGATTTCCTTCAGGAATGTACACGACGTCGTGAAAGTCAATTTCACGGGGTGGTCGTGTACAAACATTTTTCCACACCTCCCCTCCTCAACACACACACGCACACGTCCACACGTCATCCTCATCATCAGGAGGGAACCTTTCCAGAGAGGAGCACTTAAAAATCGACGCGAGAGAAAAGGGGGCCCAGGTTCTCAAAAGTTCAAATGATGTAAGTGACCACCAAATGGTCTATCCCAAGAAGAGTTAGGCGCCGACAAATTCTCCATTCCCTCCTCACCGCCACTTTGAAAAAAATGGGAAAGTGTCTGTACCCGCACCCACTCTCTATTGTCCCGTCTGTTTTGCGCCATGTGCCCATAGTTCAGAACCATAGGGGATCTCTCGTGTCGCACGTTATTCGCCATTGCAGGTGAGTTGGTCTAAGGATAAAAGAATTGCAAGCGTCCTGATCAATCGAGCTTCTCAGGGTGAAAACTATCGAGGGAACTCCTGAGAGAGGATTAGATCGTCTTATGCTACAAGGAGATTCCGGCTTGGGTTCGGCGTGCACGTATGTGGTCTGAGCCATGACTGGGCAGGCGTCTTTGTGTATCAACCACCTCTTGAACAAAGCTTGTAGTTCATAAAGAGATCATTAGTAAATACAATGTACTAATGTGTTTGGCGCATGCATAGAGATGAAGAATGATGTCTTCTGTACCTTTCGCTGTTGTGAATGGTCGTGCCTCCAAGGATGATGCGTACGCCAGGATTGGCAGCATTCAGCAAGGCAACACATCGTGCCTCCTCATAAGTGGCTCCACCGACCACGAAAACAATGATGTCCTGAGGTCGATCACGGCTAGCAGAACCATCCAGGAATGGGTAACTTGCCTCTTTGAGTCGCATCTTGAGTAGCTGCTCCATGATTTGAGCCAGCTGTGGTTGATGTTGCGTGTAAACGTTTTCCACGCCCTGTTATAGAATTATAATGAGTGAGTGACAAACTTGTCACAATGGGATTTCTCTCCATTGTCAACTCTTTTGCTGTACCTTAAGTCCTTTGAGTGCGCTTCTTCCTCGGGAAAGAATGCTTTCATTCGAAAATAAATCATCCTGTCTTTGTGCCGCACCGCTGTACTGTATCAGAGTATCAAGAGACTAAACCACCAAACCAGAGCAGTGTCAAACGTGGTGTAATCAGAAAACGACCAAGGAAAACTGCATGGAAAAGCAGTTCGCAACAACGTATAGGATGGCCAACCGACTTACTGCGATCTCACGTTCGCTCAATCCGTTCTTGAAGAGCAAATCGATCAAGGACGGAACTGCATTGCCTTGGAATTTTTCGTAGCGTAAAGCATACAATTGAACCAGCCGAATCTTGCTGATATCGTTTACCTTGGGGCTGCTGATGAGGCGTTGAAGATTCTATAGAGCCATCCAGAAAAAGATAAGCATTTAGCATCTTCACACGATGAGTTGGTTGATGACTAGAACATGCTGTTCAGGCGTTGTGATGCGAACCTTGAGATCGTTGCTGTGGGTGTCCGTGCAAGCCAGGCTTTGTTCCAGCTCTGATACTTCCAGCATGTTTCCTTTGTCAACCAGGCGGCTCAATTCTCCAACCAATGTGACATGCTTCGAGACATTGCCAGATAGCTTTCGGAACTCGGGATAATCCTCCACAAAGCGTTTCATATCCGCGATCGACTCGATGTTCGCGTTGGACTTTGTCTTTGTCTGATATTCGTCCACATAGCTTTTAATGTTTGCTCCAAGCTCTCCAAGATTGAGGAGCATATTCCTTTGAAAGAACGGGTCCTGATCACAAGATAACACGATTTCCTATGGATGGATTGTATGGATGACAAAATCAGCCATTCACTCTGCCAACTGTGTTCCAGCCATCTGTTGATCAAAACCTCGCTGAACGCATGCATACACACACACACCTTGAGTTCAGGCCTGATACCGGGTACTCCTGAAAGATCGACTCTTCCATTACGGATTCCAATCAACTCATGCACCATGGCTTGATATGTCCACTGGGATAATAGTGGTGTTACAGGATCATTCCTGCGGTCGAGAATCAATAGAACAGGAGAAGTGTCCGATTTCCTAAAATCGAATAGCTGTCCTTCTTGTTGGATTTGAAACTAAAGGTGGTGATAAGACCTGTCGTTAGTTACATTGACACACCACTTTGTTTCCACTTCTTCCATCATTAGAAGACAATGTGCAACCTCCTACTCACCTGTAGCTCCGTAGCAAGCCTTTTAGCCATAGCACTCTGCTTTTGATATCGGATCAAAGGCTTCTTCTTAAGCGAGAGTAGAACACTGAGCACACCATCGACGGTCCTTGTGAAGCTAGTACTGTCCCAACTTGTGAATGAATCTCCATACAGAGGCATTGTCGTTGGGTCGAGGTTGATCGAGAAGCAGTCTGGGTTGATGGCGTAGTAGTCGGCATAGAACTCCTAAAAACACGACGGGAGCAGTCAGTTCTGACGACTTGAAGCGAGCTGTCAATTACCAACCAGAGGGTCCGCGGTCTCCACAGCATGAGAAATTACCTGGACCTCTCGAACAACCTCGTGCTCATCCATCTCTGCAAGTTGTTCAATTGCTGTCTTCTTGATTCGATTACTGAAATCTAAACGATCACGTCGCGCGTGTGCAGGCCCCAGTAAGATGGTATCAGCCATTCATTCATCATCATCAGCCATTGCACCTTGGTGGTCGTAATATGGAAAAGGTCCTTGATCTTACAAAGGTAGTAGTCTCCATAGCATGGATCCCGCAGTTCCTGTATCAACTTTTCGATCGAGGCAGCTGTTGGCCTGAGAAAGCAGACGCACTTTAGATGCCGCATTTTATCCCTAGTGTTGTTCTCAATGCGGTCCACAAGATATGTCTCCTTCCGAAGGAGGTGTGATTGGGTGGCTACCATGGAGATGATGGGTGTCTACGTTCCATGGCAATGAGCAGATCGCTGTTAGACCAAGAGCGAGTTGAACAATGAACTGCGTTGAATCGTGCGTATGGATATTGTCCTGGCGTTCCAATACCGTTTCCTGGTCCAAAAGGAGAACCTTCATGCCCGGCGTGTCGCCGAGCATCTTGTCGATGTAGAACTGCAAGGCGACAATGGTGTTCATGGTGTGTGTGTAGACGAGAGTGGTGGAGAAATAAAAGGTTGGCTATTGTGTTCAAACTGTATTGTGGGCCGAAAATCTGTCTCTATGACCATGGAAATGAAAAAAGACCCGTACGCCACCAACACGCCGAGTTTAGCGACGGGGAACTCCGCGTCCACGACCCCGGGGAGCACCACGAGCATTGGCAGCAGGGTTCTGGCTCTGAGGACTCTTGACCGTCTCATCGACCGACAGGATCAAACATGCGGCCTCAGTAGCTGCCGCAATGGCGTTGGTCTTGACCAGTGCAGGCTCCCAGACAAAGGCCTTCATATTATCTGCAATCGACTCGGACTCGATGTCAACACCGCTCCACTGCTCGCCCTGTGCGTGCTTCATCCTCAGCTTGTTCAAGATATCAGTTGCATCAAATCCAGCGTTATCGCAGAGCTGACGAGGGATCACCTCCAATGCACGTGCAAAGGCTCCAATGATCAATTGCTGCTTTCCGGCGATCGTCCTCGAGTGGTCCCGGAGGTATTTGGACACCTCCATCTCAGTCGCTCCACCTCCAGCAACGACCAACGAATTCTTGATCGCACGACGAACGATCATGATGGCATCGTGCAATGAACGCTCCACCTCAGCAATGAATTGCTCTGCGCCTCCACGGAGGATCAATGTACATGTCTTGGCCTGGGGACATCCCTGGAAAAGGTTGAAACGTTCACCTCCAATCTGCTTCTCCTCAAAAGACTCGCATGTTCCCAAGTGCTTGAGTTCAATGTCTGAGCATGTCGACTGGATCGATCCTCCAACAGCCTGAACAACGCGATTGAGGTCCGCAGCAGGGACACGACCAGCGCAGAAAATGTCGCGGTCTGCAAAATATTGAGTAGCAAGATCTCCAATGGGCAACTTGGACAAGACAACCTTGGCACCAGTATTGACAATGGCCTCCAGCTTGTCGTAGATGATCTTCCATTCTGCGTCCACGATCTTTTGGTATTCCTGTTATTTCGAGCATGCCATCAAGCCAGACAACAATTCCAATGGGTTGCAATGAGCGCACAATATAACAATAAAAGATGATCTCACGTTAGAGAAGAAAGGAGGGGTCCGGGAGGAGGTCTGTCGCCCATGGATAGATGTAGTGTGAAAGCAATTGGTGTTTGCAAGGACGACTATACTTACATCAACAGCCTCGACACGGACTTCCGCGTTGTCTCTCTCGGCCTTCAACTCCAGTTCGACATTCAGTGACAAAACCTTGGGGTTCTTGAAGCTCTTGGGCTGTTGTTCAAATCCGGCATATGAAAAGGTTTTCTTGAAGGCAACACCATCGATAAGGAGCGAATCCTGCATGGCGCCTCCAGTAACTCTCTTCATACCAATCAGGCCCTCGTCCAGCTCCTCCTGATCCAAATGCAGTACTGCATCGACGACCATCTTAGTGAAGAACTCTGTTTGGGAGTGGATCAACTTGGAAGACATGGCCGTAGCAGCGCACTTTTCTAACAATGATCGGAACTCTGTCTCGTCCTTGCGCTCCACTCGAACAGCAATCTCTTTGACCTTGTTGATAGCCAGCTGAGCAGCCTTTCTATATCCCTTGATGATCACCTGAGGGTTGACACCTTCTTCAATGTACGAACGCACCTCTTTCAAAAGCTCTCCTGCCAAAAGAACCACCGAGGTTGTACCGTCTCCAACCTCTGCGTCCTGCGAACGAGCAATGTCGACAAGCGTCTTAGCAGCAGGATGAACAATGTCGAGAAGCTTCATGATTGTGGCACCATCGTTCGAGATGGTGACAGTGCCTATGACAATATGGCATAGTGGAGAACAACTTAGCCTCGTGGCACTCACACTTCATACCCATTGATCAAACTTCATAGGTTAAAGCAGATAAACACTTACCCTTCTCGTCAACAATCAACTTGTCCATACCACGGGGTCCGAGAGTTGATCTGACGGTATCGACTACAGCCAAGCAGGCATTGATATTGGACAAAAGCTGTCCTTTACCCTGGGAGGTGTCTGTGCCATCTTTAAGAAGGATGATTTGAGGTTGCTATATGAATCGTTAATGGCAGAAGAGAGAATGTTCCTCTGGTTAAATCGAGTTTTGATACCCAGGATAGCCATGACTTGAACTCCATGTCCTTAGAAAGTGAATGTTGGTGGTTAGAAAGACGTTGTAAAGAACGCGATCCTGATCAGCTCAAGATCCTGAACTGCCGAACGCGCAATCAGCCTGTTGGAGCGCCATCGCTCAAGGACCCCAAGCGGCAACCGCCAAAAGAAACACACACTGTTTGGAAAAGCCAGCTTGAGAGGAGTAAAGCTGATGGTGTCCCGATACGCCTCTGCGGTTGCCGTCAAACGTCACATCGTTTCGTGTTTAAAGGGTGATGCAAGACTGCGTGATGCTCCTGGAGAAAGAACGACGTGAGATCCAGCGGTAAGCGAGGACACAGCAGTAGTTACCATCATCTGTGAGCGCGACATGGTGCTGAGGGTAATAGAGACAAGGAGGAGAGTGATGCAGTTGGAGGAAGGGATACCAGGAGCGAGAAAGAGGTGTTGATCAAGAGCCAGTTAAGGGTCACCCAACTTGTTCCATGCCATTCTTTCCTTCTTTCCCCCTTTTCACTTTTTGGCACTTTTTTGCTGTGCCACTCAAATGTGAGGTGCCAATGGCATCCATTCCAACTTGGTCCCCAATACGACTCTTCCCTTCATGTCTCTTCTGGTCGCACGACCATCTTCCTCCGTCTCCGGCCAGTGTTCATTGAGAGTGAACAATCGTGATCTTTGTCACAAGCATGAGTAGTATGACAACGGAATTCGAAGCATACTTGCTGGACCTGTGAGAAGACAACCCTTGATCTAGTTTGCAGAACTCTGAAGGTATGTTTTGGCGGGTCGTACAAAAGGGATGCTACTAAGGACAAAACCTAGTGCTCCGCAAGATCAATCTGGCAATTCGAGGTGTGTCGTTTCTCGTCACAGTGCTCTCAAATCCCTCCCCCTCCCCCCTGAAGCGGCCAACCTATTCACCCTGACAGTGAAACGTCGATTCCTGAACTTGTACAGCTCAATTCCTCTCGTTTGACTGATCTGTTGTCTTCCCGCTGGGCCTCGAAGGGACCTCCTTCACCTTCGGATTGCCAATTGGCCTAACAAAGACGAGCTATCCGTTTTGGGGTATTCCACTGCCGACTTTTACGTGGTGAAGAGGATACGGCTCACTCGATGACGGCCGCAACATGAAGATCCTCTCGTGCCGTCGCATTGTGTGTGTGCTTGTTTCTGGAAATTCACTTTGAGAGGTGATAAAGTTTAGGATGAAATAACAGGTGCTCCGTGGGGAAGAGAGAAATTGCTGTGCACAACGCACTTTTAATGTTAGATAATCAGCATGATCAGCGGTCGGAGGCTCAGTATTGAAATCACTGTGCCAGGTACCTGAGAAAAGGATTTGTGGAGGAAGCAAAGCACCGCAATTCGATAAAGAACTCGGCCCCGTGTTCATGGACCGCTGTGAAAGCGGAGAGGAGCTAAAGCCAAGATCGGAGAAATGGATATACCAATGAGCGAAGAACAGAACTCGAGGAACGAGTATGCATCTTGGACAATGTTGTTTACTCGTAGATGGAGAGATGAACATGACTGGAGCGGTTCCTGTTTGGAATACACGCTACACGGCGGATCTCTCGGCCCTTTTTCCGACGCCATCAGGGTTGGACCCACACCGATGATGCAGAGAGTGTGCTGTTCATTTAGATCGGAATTCAAAAGATCAAGGTTCAAGACCCAGCCCTTTTGGCCGCGCCATCGGAAGCCGTGAACCTGATAAATAAAAGCCGTTGTTCCAAGGCCATGCACCTGGCAATTGCGTGCAGTGTCGGGTTTTTTAGATCCTTGTCTGCAGATGCCGTTGTGCATGCATGGGGGGGGGGGTGATCGTTCGAGTGGACGAGAAGATGGCGTTGAGAGCGAGCGGGGTGTGTGCGAGATGGTCGAGATATCATATCTCGGTTACACATGACGCAGATGTATAAGGTTATCAACTCCTTCAAGCCAAAACCAGGCACGACACTTTGCCCCAACCTCACAACGGACAATGGCTAAAGAAGAAAGAAACGAGCCCGCTCCTGTGTCCCTATATACATCTCCTTCCTCCTCTCCTCCGTCGATGTGTATTGATATTGCAAACACTCTTTTACGGCCCCTGAAGGGTATCGACTCTCTCACACACACACTCACTCATGAGATGAAGCAAAGTCAACCCCCAATGGAAATGAAGATCAAAACTGTTCATGGGTCAGGTGTGTGTGAGTGACAATGAGAATCCTAGCCAGTTTCTGACAAATCCCGAGAACACTATTCAGAAGCACCACCACGGGCAACGCCGTTTGGAAGAGTGGTTTTTTTTTATCTGCGGAGTTGCGGTTGGACTATGATTCAGTAGCGAAATAGTGCATGACGATTTGGTCATCTCTGATCCCCAGACTGGGGTAGGACGGTCGTCTGCAGAGACCCGCACCAGGACCAAAGAACTGATCATGAGGTATGAGCAGCTCTGCAGCCATGAGGGCATCACGGTTCTCCTCTATGATAAAAAGTCCCACAGCCAAAAACAAACCCTGAGAGTGATAATACAATTGGCAATTGTGCAGTGCTCACAAAGAGGCAAAAATAGGGCATGCTAGCAAAGCGTGGTCACTAAACGTTCTTTTGGATTGCATGCGTTACTCTCTACACCATGTCGAGTTGTTTCGTCCTGCCCCTGCCCCCCGCTACTGATGCTAGAATGGACAACCACACTCTGTACAGCGTAGCCCATTTGCCTGGATAAGATATATGACCCGGACCCGAAGGCGCAAGATCGATCCTGATTCCCAAGGTTTGGTAGGCAACTCCTCGTGGTCCTTGCTGGAACATTGCCAGTTGCCAGGCTATACGATGATTAGCGCAAAAGGGAGGAAGAATCCATACGAGCGAGGTGTTCGATCTTGACAGAAACGCTGATCTACCTGCGGCACATGTACTAAAAAAAAGTCTGCCCTACAGATCAGATCGGACTCCATGGACAGTGCATGTCGTTGTTCCCCACACGCCACACGCGAGATCGCCAGCGTTGCCCTATTTAAACAGGCTGTTGGCCCCCATCTTTTTCTCATCCCCTGAACCCTGCTTTTCATTCTATCCCCCGAAAACTTCTTTTATCTCCTCCCACTCCTCCCCTTCCCTTCATTTCCCTACCACCCCGCCTACTTCCTTCCCAATCCCGTATCACCTCTGCTTGCCCGATCCCGTCTTCCTCCTCCATCCATTCTCTCTAATACTCCAATAGCCAAGCGTTAGCTACCATGGGCTTCCGTTGGAACTCGCCACTGACACAAGTCCTGGCCGTCGGTGTCATTTGCTTCTGCTGTCCAGGAATGTTCAATGCCCTCAACTCATTAGGCGGTGGTGGGCAAGTGGATTCCGACGTTGGACAGAATGCCAATGTTGCCCTCTATACCTGCTTCACCATCTTTGGTCTGCTCTCGGGTGCCATTCATAACAAGCTGGGTCCCAAGTGGACCATCTTCATTGGCTGCACCTGTTACATGCTCTATGTCGGATCCCTTCTGTGCTATAATCGCACCAAGGCTGGAGCGTTCACAATCACTGCCGGAGGAATTCTGGGCATTGGAGCCGGTATGCTGTGGACAGCCCAAGGAGCCATGATGATGGCTTACCCTCGCGAACAGGAAAAGGGCAAGTTCATTGGATACTTTTGGGCCATCTTCAACATGGGTGCCGTCCTGGGATCCGTCCTTGCCTTTGGAATCAACTTTCATACCACAGAACGCAAGCCTTTGGGAGATACCACCTACGCTGTCTTCTTGGCCATTATGGGTGTTGGAACAATAACTGCCCTCTCACTGGCACCACCCTCGTCCGTGACCCATTCGAATGGCGACCGTATCTTGATCCAAAAGTTCCCCACGTGGTCAGGAGAGATCAAGGAGATCTTGAAGTTGTTCCTGGATTGGCGTATGATTGTCCTGATCCCCATGTTCCTATCATCCAACTGGTTCTACCCTTATCAGTTCTCAACAGTCAACGGAAGCTACTTTACGATCCGCACTCAGTCACTGAGCAACATTCTTTACTGGGCATCCCAGATCGGCGGTTCGTACTCGTTTGCCCGTGTCCTCGATTTCCAGGGGGTCAACCGCCGAACCCGTGCCATGTGGGGTCTCACGATCATTTCTTGCTGCTTTGTGGCCACCTGGGTCGGAGGAATTTTCTTCCAGCGCACTTACACGAAAGACACGCCCAACCTCAACCATGACTTTAAAGAAGGTGCCTCGTACGTTGGACCATTGTTCCTTTACATGTTCTATGGACTCAACGACGCTGCATGGCAGACGTTTATCTACTGGCTGATGGGTGCCATGTCCAACGATGCCACCATCTTGTCAAGATATGCAGGATTCTACAAGTGCGTCCAGTCTTGCGGAGCTGCCATCTCCTGGAGAATCAATGCCGTTAAAACGCCTTACATGACCGAGTTGATCATTTGCTTTGCACTCCTTGGTGCCTCTGTTCCTGGAGCTTTGTATCTGGCTTTGAGGATCAAGGACCACTCGGATAGCGACACTGACCTGGACATGGACGCCTCGAGCGGTAAGCTGGAAATCGAAGCGCGTTGTTAGCCATGTACTCGTTCGAGACATCAACATAGCACTCGTTTAGAACCAATGTAAAATACATCGCCTTTTTTTTTTTTTTTTTGAGATTCAACGTCTGTTGGCACAGAGATCAGACGGGTTGCTCTGGTTCCGATCGCCACTGAAAAGAAGTTGAAACCGGTGAGAGCAAGGTGCACATTAGAAGGATTCTCATCCTCACTTAGGTTCGCCAGGTTAAAGCAATGTAGGTCTTCGATCTACCTTTTCCTTCACCCTCTTTTCTTTCACTTTTCTTTCACTTTTTTTTTTTTTTTTTTTTTTTTCCTTCCACAACAACGAAGACTGTTCAGAGAGATGATAAATCACGAAAGGACGACTACGTTCCACTAAGGATCCATGCTGCACCTAGGAGAGCATCGTCTGAACAGTGTAGCGACAACAGTTCGTCGCCCACCTCGTCCATCACCGCTCTTGGTTTCGTCCAACCCTCTTCAAAGAAACCATCCTTACCCTTCCTCTTCGCGATCTGTTTCATTGCGACAATGTTCTCTCACAGAAGTTCTAACAAGCGCGTTGATTGCGGCGAGTTTGCTTCCCAATTTTCCAACTGGTAGCGATGCTGCTGTGAAAGAACCACAAGCGAGTGGTGTTCAACATGGGACAACAGGAGCAAGCCTTGGAGGGCAATGGGATCTTACCGGTCATTCAGATGTGTCAGTCATGCATGCGATCATCCGTCCATTCACCGATAATATCTTGTTCCTGGAGCGAGTGCAAGCCTCGACTGTAGTAAGAGCGCAGGGGACAAGCGACGGCATAAGCCAGGACGACACGTATGCGTGGTCGACAGAGTTCTCCACTCAGGATGGGTCTTGGCGATCCCTAGATGTGAAGAGTAACATGTTTTGCAGTGCTGGAGGATACCTACCCGACGGCGTAAGGAGAACCCACGTCGTATTCTTTTTGCTTCATTGGAAAATGTTGTCGTTTGAAGTGCCAAACTGTTCTAACGACGGGATCATGCTGATCATGTTCTGAACAACAGACCGTGGTATCCTTAGCTGGAGGTCAGCCCTCGGACGAGATTCGGCAAGGGTACGACGGCATTCGGTTGTACAGACCCTGCAAATGGAACGCAGTGCGACTGGCAGCAGAACTTTGATGTCCATCTCCAAGAGAGACGATGGTACCCAACTGTCGGTAGTCTTTGCACACAACTTTTTGTATCACGCAAGATCGATTGGGCAAAGCTGTTTTGTTTACGCTGTTTGGAGGACGATAACATTGCATTGATAGCCATCTCCATTTCCTCCTCCACCTCTCGGATAGAGAGACACTGGCATCTGGAGATCTCTTCATCCTCGGCGGATCCAACCATGCAGCATCCATTAACAACGAGCACACCAAGTACCCAACTTTGAGCTCATCCCTCCATTTCTCGTCGAAACATTGCCCAACAATCTCTATCCAATCGTCCACTTGCTCCCCGACAAGAATCTTTTTCATCCTGGCTTCCACAAAGGCCATCACCCTCTCAACCTCCACTCGGAAGATCATTCGACGTCTGCCTGACATCCCAGGGACCCCACGGAACTATTCCTTAACAGAAAGCTCGGTTTTACTACCTCTCACTCCAGAGAACAACTTTGAGCCCGAGATCTTGGTCTGCGGTGGTGCTATCGAGTTCCCCACTCAAGCCAAAGGAGTTGCTTCCCCACTACATGCTGGCTGTGGTGCTTGATGGCGTACCAGTCATGGAGGCCAAGTGGGCGCAGCTCTCATCCTGAATGACTGGAGCGATAGAAACACATGATCGTTTGGGTGTAATCCACTGCTGGCATCACACCACTACATTAAAGCATGTATCTGTATTGCTTGACTCGAGTAAACACGTCTATGGTTTCCATCACGACTCTGGTTCCCTTCAGCGGCCGCGAGAAGATACGAGTAACGGTCTTGGTAAAAGTGTCAATCAGAATCGTTCAGTGATGACTCTTTGAAATCTCTGAAAAGAAGCCGAGGAGCTCTTGCATCGAAAACTCCATGTGGACACCAGCATCTGGATAGCA
>Ga0247824_10001783_pt1 | contig 11928 bp, 12 predicted proteins | sample 13C_PalmiticAcid_FD_194412 | JGI IMG/M metagenome (GOLD analysis project Ga0247824, IMG submission 194412) | Soil microbial communities from agricultural site in Penn Yan, New York, United States - 13C_PalmiticAcid_Day48 | ecosystem: Environmental > Terrestrial > Soil > Agricultural land...
GCGCTTGCTGCTCCACTGAGGGGCTGGTCAAGTGCGGGGGTGGGGGCCAGGCAGCTCAACGCTTGCGTGCCCCACTTCGGCTCGCCGTCTGCCGAAAGTTACTCCGTACGGCTCCGTCAACTCAGGCATTCTCGACGCATCGTTCTGAACAGCAGCCTCTGCCTTAGTAACCAGCTTCAGATCGCCGTCCCAATCATCCAGACTAAGCATGCCACGAAGGAAGACAAGCCCTTGATGGCAATAGTAGGAGCAAACACTCTTCATCTGGTATTGGAGAAGAGCTTCGTAGAGCGTATGCTGCAGTATTAGTCGTGTTGGTTGGCGCGAGTCAGTGACTGGAATCTTGTCTTTTCAACTGGTCTCTGCCCATGTTCCAGGAATCTAAAGCATAAGGGTGCATAGGACGCACCAGATCCTCCAACTTAATGTCCACAAACGAAGAGAGGTGTAGCAGAGCCTACTATACGACGAGGGACTCAAAGACTACGCTGCGTTGGCGATCTCCGAGCTATACGCAAGGACGATAGACGACTCGGTGGTGACAGTTCCAACAGGTCATCACAATTGGACGAAGCTAATACCAAAAACAACAAGGAGGGACACAGTGTGGCCAATCCGGAGCATGCTCTGGGTACGAAGCGACCTCGAGGTCGAACAAATCCCTGTACCGTCGGCAGACCTCACTGCAGGGAAGATACGGGTCCCTGACCAGTGCTGATGGTGTCAGTGTAATTATGTCGAGGGTGGCAGCGACGAAGCGTTGGAGGGAGCAGTGGGGGAGCTCGACCGACTGATTAGGAGGTTCCGAAGGGGAACAGGGACCAGAACAGACATCATTTTGGCAGGCGATTTCAACCGCCACGACCAGCTCTGGGAAGGAGACAATATCTCACCATCGAGACAAGGCGAAGGGGATCATAGCCCAGATCACAGAGCGATAGAAACGGCATTCGATATCACGATAGAGGACCGTCCCAGCGAGACGAGGCTCCTCTTCAAGAACGCACCATGGGCAGAGATCAGGGACAGAGTCACAGCAACCCTGACGCGTACCCCCTAGGGCGGCACCATCCAGGAACAGACGGACCGGCTCATGGCAGCAGTGACCGACGCAGTCTTCGACCTAACATTTTCCCAGCCAGGAGACGGCACGCTGGAAGCTCTGCTCCGACGACGTATCGCCCGAGATGTGCCGAGAAATCCCTAGCTTGGTCCAAGGGACGTCGTCGGCATCGTCCGTCACAAAGAAGTCAACATTGGCAGCTGTACCAAACATATCGGCCTCTCCATTCCGGAACTTGAGGGTCACGCAAAGACCTGCCGAGGTCTCCCGACATCCGCTTATCTCATCTCCCCAGCGAGTTTCGTCGTCTCCAAAGATGAAGACAGAATAACCGAGCCTCTCCTGTTCTTTTTAAAAACTGCCCTTAACTGCACCATGGATCTTTGGGATGTACATGCAAGAATATGCTCCCAGGGCCATGACTGGGAAGTAGAACTTGTAGTTGGGATATCCAATCATGCTGTGAAGTAAATTAGAAAAAGCGCCCCATTATTTTGGTAGAATGGAATAGCGAGAACTTGCCAGGTTCTATTGAACACGCCCTCGACCCCTTCTTGGAGCCACTCGCCGCTTGCTTGCTGCCGGCTCACGATAAGCTATGTATGTAATATACGCGTCAGTAAAGCAAGAGGAGGCAAAGGAAGATGAGAGCACGCACGCTTAGCCCTCTTTCAACCGGCCTCGGATCGGGATAGCCGGCGTGCATCAGCGCCAGCACCGCCCACGCGGTATTGACGACCTGGCTCGTCTCGTGCTCGACATAGCGCCGTTCCACGCACGACGAGTGGTGCTCGCCCCAGCCGCCGTCGTCGCGTTGCCTCTCCAGCAGGAACGCGCAGGCGCGCCGCACCGCCCCGCTCGAGCCGTGCTGCAGCCCGGCCGCCTCGAGCGCCTGCGCGGCGAAGAAGGTCGCGTACGTGAAGCAGATTGCCCATGACCCGTACCACCCGCCGTCGGGCCGCTGCTGCGCCGCCACGAACTCCGCGGCCCGCCGCACAGCGTCCTCGATGGCGCCCGCCCGGTAGCCCGGGAAGTGCACGCGGAAGCGGGCGAGGGCGGTCAGCACGGCCGTCGTGCACTCGACGTACGAGTACTCGACCATGATGTCGTCGAAGACCTCGGCCGGGTTGAGGTACTCGAGCAGGCGCGACCCGCGCGTGTTCTCGTAGCTGGCGACCCCGCCGTCGGCGTTCTGCATGAGCAGGAGGGTGTCGACGCAGTCGCGCAGCCGGGCGTCGCTGATGAGAGGCGGGAAGCCGGCTTCCTTTTGCAGCATCAGCACGGCCTTGAGCCCCTCGGCCGCGCAGTCGGACACGATGTAGCCGTTGCTCCGGGTGCTGAACGGCCAGCCGCCCTTGCGGGGCTGGCGGAAGGGGTCGTCCAGGTCGTCTCGCAGCTGCGTCATGTCGAGGAAGCGGTGCGCCTTGGTGAGCGCCTCGCGGGCCGCCGGGTCCGTCGCCAGGCCGGCTTCGACGGCCGCCTGCACCGCAAAGGCCGTGTCCCACAGCTGCGCGCCGTTGGTGCCGCCGCTCGTCATGCCGTCCGGGCCCAGCCACATGTAGACGGCGAGGCGCTCGCGGTGCCTGCGCAGGCGCTCCGAGTCGCGGCCGTCCTCGTACAGGGCGCACACCATGTGGAAGGCTTTGTTGACGGGCGCGAGACAGTTGTAGTCGGTGTTGCGTTCCTCGCGCCGCATCAGCTCGCTCACCCGGCGGTTGGCGAGGTTTAGGAGCCAACGAGGCCGCAGGTAGTTGCACCAGAAGGCCATGAGGGAAAACAAGAAGACGAGCAGGCCGGATACGGAGCGGACTGTGTCGGAGGGTGCCGTCGTGTTGCGGTAGCGGCCGAAGTTGATGGTTGCGTACGGCGCCGTGTAGATCTCCTCCCGGATCTCGGCGAGCAGGTCATCAAGGGGGGCTGTACAGCGGTTCGACCAGAGATATGAGGTCGGGAGGTATACCACGCGGCACTGTATCCACCAGCGCGAAGGGTGGAATGGGAGCCAGGATGGGAGAAGCCTTGAAGGGAAGTTAGCACGTCATGAGAGCATCCGCTCCCTTTTCATGACTTTGCACTCACCATAGATCAACGGGGATGCAGTTCACGCCGTCCCATTCATACAGATTCAAGCATGCCAGCCAGATCTTGCCCCATTGCGGAAGGCCAGTGGCACCGCCTGCGAAACTCGGACATGATGATTAGCAACCCGCCGCCTCCCACCGACCGACCCTTTCGCCCACGCACGCACCTAGTGAGAGCAGGCACTCCCTCGCCTTGGCAGCCAGGTGGTGCTCCTTGCTCATGCCCAGAAGCCTCAGCACGACGTAGTAGAGCCCCGTGGCGAAGACGGTCGAGCGGCCCTCGAGGTGGATGCCCCAGCCGCCGTCGTCGTTGACGTGGCGGGCGAGGTAGCGGATCATCTCGGCGCGCCAGGGGTCCGGGACGGGCGTGTGGGTGAGATACATGGCGAAGATGAGCCCCGGCAGCAGGAAGCTGGGCCCGCCGTAATCGCACGCCCAGTGGCCCTCGGGCAGCTGCAGACGGGCGAAGAAATCGAAGCCGTCGCGGGCGGCGCGGTCGAAGGACCGGGGGACGGGTTGCGTTGGCGTCTGCTTGCCGACGTGAGACGGGGATGTCGATGCCGAGGCTAGCCCGAGGAGGTACTGCTCTGCAAACGTCTGGCGTGACGCGGCGCTCTCGGCGGGACTGAGGTAGCGCCATTCGTGGTCGCCGTTGTGGCTGTGGAGGCGCCAGCGCGTGAGGTCCGTCGAGGGGACACGGAGGTTGTCCATTTTCCAGTATTAGTTGGGGAAGAGTGAAAAGGAGTGGGAAAGAACTCAACAAGGAAAACGAGAGAGCAGGTGTTGGTTGCATTGAGTGCTGTTTCCTCGCTACCGGGTTTGGACGGAGTGTGTATGTACATACAGACATCGGTATGGTTGTATGCACCTCAATAACGGCTGCTCGATTATGCAATTACTTATGCACAGGGCCTCCCTTGCCGCTGCTCTACAGAAACAATACAACATTATAATTAATGCCTAATGAGTTTTCATCCTGGGTGGCTGCTTTCTCCCTTTATCTCATTTTTCCTTCCCAAGGAGCGCACTATCCACCTTTGTAGGCACCTGGGCGTTGAGTCTGCCAGCCCCTGACTTACACACCTCGCATAATCCATCGGGTCCCGGTCTCAAAATGAGCCCACTATCCAAGATCAAGGACTTTCTCACGGTAAAGCACCCGACATTTCTGCGGCCTCTCGCTGTTCGCGGCGCCCGCGCTGGGGCCGGATCCGGAGCGGCGCGCCCTTCTCGTCCTCAAATGGATCCTGGCCAGCCTCCGGTGCCAGCTCTACATCGACAGCGCTCCGGGCCAGAGCATCAAGAAACCGCTCAACGCCTTCCTCGGCGAGGTCTTCCGCGCGCAGTGGTCCGACGGCCATGCCACCGCCAACCTCGTGGCCGAGCAAGTCTCGCACCACCCGCCTGTCACGGCCGTCTACATTTGGGACGACGAACACGGGATCCGTGGCGAGGGCTATTCCCGCGTCGAGATGACCTTCTCGGGCAGCGTCGACATCCGCCAGACCGGGCACGCCATGCTCCACATCGACCGGTACGACGAAGACCACCTGATCTCGACTCAGCAGCAAACACTGGCCAAATTGCTACGCATTCCCCGCGTGGGCAACGTGCCACTGCTGCTTAGGTGATTGTTGCAAGGGTGAAGCAACAAAAACTGTCTGGCCAAGTAGGAGGCATCATTTTTTAAGGGGGTAGGGATGGACTTGAAAGTATGGAATAACAGGTCATGAATAAGATTTGGCTGGGCAGTGCTGCTGTTTTCGGGTGTCCAAACAGTAAGCGCTTGGTTGCAGCCGAGTACTTGAGACCTCACCCCTTCAATTTATCAGTGGACCTATGATCCTACCTCATTCCTCCCTCCAATCAGCGCCCTAGCCCCGGGCGGAAGCCTGGCGGAGCTGCCCTCTAATGGGCGTCCGAGTCTTGGGCGGTTAGCTCGAGAAAGCAAAGACTTACGGATAGGAATCTAAGTAAGGTGGTGCGGCCGAATCTGGGCGCCAAGGCGGTCAAGGCGATTTCCAGACAGAGTCAATACAACGCTGGTGTGGTTTGTTTAGGAATTAGCGCGAGTCCTCTGACAAGGGGGTGAATGTTGTTATATAAGACGGTCAATCCCCCCCGCCGTTCACCAGCCAAACCCTGCCTTAGACACCCTCCTCCTGTGCATCCTCGTGTACCTGCCCTCCTCATCGTCATGTCGGCAGAAAGCCGACCTCTGGGCTCTCGCATCCGTCGTTTTTTTGACACCATCCGAGGCAGGCGCAGCAACTTGAACCAAGCCGAAAACAACAACAACGACAACAACAACAGCTCGAATCCAGCCGAAACGTCGCCCCTCCCATGTCTTCCATGTCTCCCCTCCCAGCGACCGCGACCTGTGACCCCGACGGGCCCCTCCCAAGACCTTGTCGCTACGCTCGGCACCTTGGCCACACTCCCCGCGGAGCTGCGCCGCCTGGTCCTGGTTGCCGCCTTTGGCGAGCGCACTTTGCACCTAGACCTACGACTTTCTCACCCGCGACGGGCAGATTGCCTCGATTTGCTGACGAGATACGCCAAAAACGAGCATGGCCTCGGTTCGGCGCCTCTGGGCGAGTGCGCTTTCCCCGACCACGCGGCGCCCCCGGCGTGGCGTTGGTACGGCTGCGTATGCCACCGCCTAATTCCGCTCAGCACGTACGTACACCCTCATTTCGATGAATGTCTGCGCGGCCGCGCCAACTGCGAAGATTGGTCGTGGGAGTGCCGCATCGGCGTCATGGGATGGTTGTTGGCGTGTCGGCAGGCGTATGCCGAGGGGATCGAGGTCCTATATTCGACCAACACCTTCTTCCTCGAGAGCACTGCCCTCTTCGACGCCTTGTTCTGCCCCGCACCGCGCCGTACCACCCAGCAGCTGCTGCTGCCTCAGCGCCTGGCCAGCATCACCTCGCTCGAGCTGCGTTGGGAGCTGTTGCTCTGGGGCCAGATCACCCACCAGCACGGCAACCCTTGGACGAGCGACCCTTTAACGCCCCTGTTCGCGGACAAGGGCAGAGCGCAACTTGCCGCCTACCTCTGCTACTTGGGCGAAGCGTTTCCGAATCTGCAGACCTTGGTATTGGCCTTTACGGACTTTCTCTACCATGATGCTCAGGTACGGCCTGTCTGGGCCTTGGAGGAGATCGACCGCTTGCTGCTGCGCCCCATCGCAGACGCTGTGGCGCGCCTCCAGCACCCACAGCGGCAGCACGTCGTGGTGGAGCTGCCGTCCAACGTCTTTGATGATCTCAACGGCGCCTGGACCCTGAAAGGTTCGCCAAGCCTCGGGCTCGAGGTGGAAAAGAGAGGGGTGCAATGGCCCAGCGCCCCAGGCAAGACCGACTGGCTGCGGTATCCTCTGTCCGGTGCGACTGTCCACTCGGCTGGGGTGGAGGGTGGACCGGTTGAGGCCACAGCCGGCGGCCGAGCCGACCAGGGGCGCTTCTACTATATCAAAAAAGCACTCGAGAGCGAGCTCACTTGGGATCTCGGTGGCCGCACTGGCCAATATTATGAAAACCCGCGATACGGCTGCGGGTTCATCATGTGAAGAGTCCACTCGGGTAGTACTCATTCTGCGCCTGACAGGTCGACCCCGGCGCGCACACCGACGGCCCAGGAGATGGGCCCGCTCCCTTCGTGGTCCACAATATTGACGTCTACGCGCCCCGTCTCAATCAGCAGTCTCGCGCATTCGGTCTGCCCCCATTAGCCGTGGGAGCTCGCCCAGTGGAGCAGCGTGGACTGGTAGCACCGGCACGGCTGGTTCGCCAGCTGCTTGGGCGCCGACCGATCATCCTCCCCCGCCACCGCCCCCTCGTGAAACCGGACCAGGATTTCCAGGATGTCGTCCCGGTCGGTGCAGCCCGTGGCCAGTGGATGGGCGTGAGACCCTGATTGTCGCTCGCCTACAGGTCGGCGCCGGCTTCGAGAAGCCGACGGACGGAGCCCTTGCTTACTTGGTGTAGCTCTGGGCGGGATCGGTAGGGCTCCGGGGAGGTTGGGCTGATGATTTCTACGTTCTATAAGCCCGAGCTCGGGTTAAACCCGACCCGATAACGGTTCGGTAGAGGGGCGTTATTTGTTGGTTGTCCTCGGCGTTCACGTCGGTACGGTTGTCCTAGAGCAGTAGGTCTACCGTATTGCCTTGTCCGGATTTACCGGTATAGTATAGCAGCGTCCCCCTAAAGAAGGTCTTTAGCTTGAGCTTAGTACTGTACTCGAGCAGAATTCTTACTAGCGACCGTATCTGCTCCGGCGGCGAGTAGATAATAGCGAGGTTAATATATCTCTCTTGGTTCAGATATGGATCCGATTGCGAGTTAACGTCTGCCCCGGCGGCGAGAGCAATCTTAACTGCCGTCCTAAAGCCCGAGGCGGCTATATAGTGAAGTACCCTGTCCTTGAAGCACTGGCGCTGTCTTGCTTCGTCCCCGCCCCCTCCCCATCTGGCTCGTATTATTGTTTTAAACGTCTGGCTCAAGCCTGAAATCATACTTGCGAGTATGTTGCCTCCAGCTCGGGTCGGGATGGCATGAGGCCGTCGGTCGGCCCCTCGCGTCTCCAATCTGGCTGGCATGTCGTTCATCTAGTCTTGTAGCAGCCGAGATATGGGCCCCTTAGCCATGTAGCCAAGAAGCTCGCCAAGCCTGTCACGGTGCTCTCCTTGTCCCAGGTCGAGATGGTCGATGAGATGCCTGAGTGCGTAGACGAGCAACGGAAAGCGGTTGATCGCTTTGGCAAACTCGTTGAGGTCTTATATGCTCTTGCTCTCGGACCAGGGTGGCGATCCGCATGCCAACTCCAGGTCGTGCGAAGCCAGCTCCAGAAACTGAATACAACCGAGCGCAATTATAGGGAGCGAGTCGGGGCGGCCGGGGTTGCCGGGCTCGGCCAGAAGCGGGGTTTTGCTCTCAGCAATAAAGTCGCCGAGCGTGGGGTGCAGCATCCGGACTGTGTATCCCTCGTACCCTTCGGCTTCCCCTGACCATGTTGAAGATTACAAGGACAGAAGTCACGAGCACTGTTGCCGTTCCTCCTCCTCACGCGTCCCAGTGCGCCAGCGCTTCTTCTTCTTCTGCTCCATGTCCTTTGGGGTGACAAGCTTGATAGAAATGGCCATAAAGTTTCACAATCTGCGTTCGCGAGATATATATCATATTCACTGTTGATCTTCCGCATGTTGGAGACCGAAAAACAAGCGATAAAAGCTAGGGTTGAGTCGCTGTCTTGGTACAAAAAAAATGGGTCGACTCTCGAGCAACAAGTCAAAAGGAGATGGAACCAAAAAACAAACAAAGCACAAAAGAGAAAAGGAAAAAAGGAAGGAACGAATGTTGATGATCATCCTCCACCGAATCAGTCATCATACCAAACGCCGTCACACTTGAGTGCCCGTTCAATATAATCCCCACACAGGGGCGTGCAGAGCTCAAGGGTGAAGTCGTCGGCGGCACAACGCTGGTGTTGGCCCTTGCCGTTGTGCACATTGCCGCCATCGGCGGTTTCGGAAACACTCCACCCGTTGTCGTAGTCGCCAAACAGACTCTCGCCCATGTCCGTATCTGACCCAGCCACATGTATGACGCCGTCCATGGGGTTGCAACTGGTCATCTCGGTCTGGTGCTTGTCCCCATAATTCTTGATCGAGTAGAAGCCGGCTCTTGCGATACAGCGGTTGGAGACAAACTGATGCGACTGGCTGAGGACTACGGCGAGGAACTCCTTGGGAGGCTCCGGGGTCGGAGTAGGTGTTGGAGTGGGTGTGGGCGTCGGAGTCGATGTCGGCCGGGATGTCACGCAGAGGGTCGTGAGGGCGCAGGAGCCTCGGATGCAGTAGGTGGCTGTGGTGACTACCTCGGGGGGGGTGCAGCTCACGGCGGGCAGCGGCGGTTTTGTGGGCTCGGGCTCGGGCAGCACGCACACCGTCTGGACGCCGCAGGCCCCCTGGCCTCCAGACCCGTTGCAGACTGTGGTTGTGGTTGACACCTGGGGCGCTGGGCAGCTCCCCGTGGCGGCTGGAAGCGGCGGCGGGGTGGAGGCCGGGTCGGTCTCGCCGCCCTCGGCCGGACGGCGGGGGTCGTTGGGGTCCCATTGGTCTCTCGGCTTGCCGGTCGGATCTGGCCGACAAAAGTAGCCTGTGCAGAGAGTGCCGCACCCTCCTGCTGTGCAAGTCGGCGACGGCACGCCTGGAATGAAGGTGATGGACCCGCCGGGGCCGATCTGAGGGCCTTGGGGGGGTGGGAAGTAGACCAAGGGGCACGAACCCCCCCCGGTTTGGCGCTTGGCAGACTCCCCCGGAGCCGGACCGCAGCCCAGATCGGCACCAAAAGGCTTGAGCTGGGAAAAGTCCCTGGCTCTCAGCTGCTCCGGGCACCCGTCCAGCTCGGGGTCGACGAGGCAGTTGCCTTTAGGAACGTCGCCGTTCCACAGGAAGGGGACCCGCTGTCTCCAAAGCCGATCCGGCTCATCTGCCTCTGTCCTTGTCTGTTCTATTTCCGTCACATCGAACATTTGGCCGCCGGGTCTCTCGCCGAGTCTTCTGTGCATGAAGGCCACAAGCGCCTTGACATTTGCCGGCTCTTGCAGCTCCCGCGCAAAGATCATGTTGGGCAGGCCTCTCCAATATGCAATCGTGGCGGCAACCAGGGGCGCCGCTGATTGTTGTGTCCTCGGTCAGTATCGAGCCCTGCCTCTGATCAAAGATTCGAAGAAAAAAAGAAGGGGCAGCTTACCAAGCGAGGACCCACGCGCGGTCCTGTATCCATTGCCAATTGTGCTGGCAGCCACGACATCAAAGCCGGGGGCCAGGGCCATCCAGGATCGGTACGAGTTCAATGGTGAAATCCAGCTGTTTTTGTCGATGCCACAGGCCAGTATCAGATTCTTCTGATGGAACGCGTCGTCGGGGTCTGCCAGGCTCTCGGGGAAGCCGCTGACCAGCCCCTGGATTTCCGGGACCTGAAACTTGTTACTGACTGAGCCCACGATCACCACGCCCCTCTCGTCGAGAATACGCAGAACGTTGCCTGTAGGAATTGCCAAAGACGTTAGAGCCGTTTGGGAGAGATCAAAGTTCCCCCGCTTCGCTTGACAGGTGCAAAGGTATGTGTGGGCTTACGTATGGTGGCGATATGGCCCGGGGGAAGCGCGTCGGCGACTGACTTCATGTATCCCAGCGAAAGATTCACAATAGTGCGACGCGCTCGCTCCGGGTGTTCTTCCACATCGCGCAGTATCGTCATGAGCGGAACGAGAAGTCCTCGTTCATGAATTTGGTTGAATCGGGCGTTCTCCGGCAACGACAGACCTGAGATGGACCTGACCACAATGACTTGGGCGTTGGTACACAGGCCCACCGTGGCGCCGTTGAGCTTGCTTCCGACTGCATTGCCGTGGCTGGGGTTCATCGTTGCGGGATCGTGACGTTCTGGAAAGTCCACTATGTCGTCTAGGTATTGGATTGGTGGCCCGCCGTTGCGTGTGAACTCCTACCCAACATCGGTTAGCCCATTGACTCTTCTCCGCCCTGGTGCTCGGCGGTGTATTGATTTCCGCTTGGGGGAAGGAGAGGGCGGTTGCTCACTTGATGAGTGTTCATCACGTCTTCTTCAACCAGGTAGATGATCTGCCCTTCGCAACCACTTTCGTCGAATGTTGTCTTCCATTCACCAGTGGCCGGGTCCCAATATCCATCTTCCGCAACGCCGCCCGGTGGAATCGACATGAGGGAATGATCCCAACGGTCTTCGTCCAAAACTTCCACGGGTGCTCTGGCGTTCAATGTTTTGTTGCCATGTGGAGCGGCACCTTCGTCCCCTCCCGCTTCCGGAGCCCAAGTCTTCGGTGGCGAGTTGATCTGATATAAATCGGGCGGCAGGTTCATCCTCATGTTCCACCGTACGATTGGATAAATGTACTTGACCTGTATTCACGACGTCAGTGTCCTAGTCAGAAATGCGGTGCCAAGTGCCTCTTGAGCTTACCTGTAGCCCGCGCCTGTTGGCCCGCCAACTTTCCCAAATCTCCTTCGGGATTGCGGGAATATAGATGAACGCGACAAAATAATAATCATCATCTCCTACCATGACCGGTGTCATGCGCGTCCACCATGTGTCGCCTTGGGGCTGGCCTGGGTCAACCGGCTCCTTGAGAACACGCTCAAGGTCGGGTGATAGATAGGTTGGATCTTTGAGATAGATGATGACGTCCTCCTCGGTTACACAGCCGCCGCCGCCGCCGCCGTCGTCGTCGTCCCTGGCTCGGATGAAAGGTTCCGGGGTTGGCGTGGGGTTGGCCGCTACCTCGCCCCTTATCGCAATTCTGGTGGAACAACTGCTTTTGGTGGTTGTCTCCCAGTCGTCGTCGTTCACCCGGCAGCCGCGAATTGTGTCGCAGGTCGAGTGGGTGCGTGTTGATGTTGTCGTCGTCGTCCCCACCGTTTTGATGTCCAGCGTCGTTGTTGTCATGCCTAGGGAAGCACCCTTGCGTTAGTTTCTTCAAGTTCCGTCCTTGCTGGCATGCATGTTTTTGGACGCGTGGCGGCCCCAAGGGGTAAATGGACGAGATAAAGAGGATTTACGGACAGATATCAGCCGTCTGAGTCGTGCACTGCGCCGTCTGCTTCATGGCCGGATATGTGAGCCTTTTGTCCCACCTGCAGAGAATTTCTTGTCAGCATCTTTTCCCGCTTACTTCGATCAAACAGTTGGAAGAATACGAACCCAATTGTGATGGGGGGCCAGGGGCCTGGAATAACTG
>Ga0247824_10001784_pt1 | contig 11928 bp, 9 predicted proteins | sample 13C_PalmiticAcid_FD_194412 | JGI IMG/M metagenome (GOLD analysis project Ga0247824, IMG submission 194412) | Soil microbial communities from agricultural site in Penn Yan, New York, United States - 13C_PalmiticAcid_Day48 | ecosystem: Environmental > Terrestrial > Soil > Agricultural land...
GCGCCCCCCGGGCCCAGGCTGGAGGAGGTGGTCAATACCTTTGTCGCCCTTCATGACGACCCAGATGCGGGACCCGACGCATTTGTCGATGAGTTCTGTTCAGGACAGTATGTCAGTCGAGCTTTTCATCTCTGAGAAACCAACATGTGGGCAGTCGCCGCGTACCAAGAGGGAGAAGTTGGGAAGCCATGGTGTCTGGGAGCTGCTGACACGAGTGTTGACAGCTTCTCTTGGGAATTCAAGGGCCTGCTTGAATCAACACACGGCGAGCGGCTTCAGTGGGGTTGTTTGGCTTGTCACACTTTGGGTGTATTTGGCGTATCGTGATACGGCCCCCTTTAGCCAATTATATTGATAAATGCATAATTACAATGTGACCAGATCCAATCGAAGAGGTGTGGGGCATCCCGCCTCAATGTATTGATGTTAGCGTTAATTGCGGGCAGCGTTTCACGCCGCGCCGTGTCTTCGGTGTTAGTTAGCGCGTCTGCCTGCGCGCCCAACATTGCCTCCCTGGTCCCGAGTCCATGTCCAATGGTCTGTTGTCAGCGTCATGACACTTTGCAGCAGTCATGGCGCCGTTCTCTCGTTCAACAGTGTAATTGTTCCACGTCGAGCGAATGCTCCAGATCTTCTTAAACGTTGCCGCTGTCGCCGCCGGTTGTTCTCGTCCACAACGCCATCACGCAACTTGTTGTAAGTGCCCCCTCGCCCGACGTTACCATCACAGCCCCTTCGCTAATTCAGGGCTTGCAAGATACCGTAGTTCTGTGAGGATGGGTACCAGAAAGACCACACACCAGTTGTGGCATGTGAGCCGCGGCATTGTGTTTGCTGGCGGCGCCAGTGTGGTTTACCCTCGCTTGCCGTCGGTGAGGTATCAAAGTGCACCCGCAACTCTTGCCTCCGCCGAACCCGAGGTTCCTTTGCCGACAGTTTTGTCGGCACCCAATGCGCCTGATGAGCCATTTATTGCCCAGTGGGCCGAGAATGCGCAGGCCGGCGTGGCAGCCTCTCCGACGACGGCTCGCGCCACTGTGTCAGCTGCCATCTCCACGGCTTCCACCACGGCCTCAACCGCGGCTGTGATGGCGGAGGGGGTCGCCGAGGAAAACAAGGGCGCCGTGGCCGAAACCACGGAAGAGCTTAAAGCAGAGGACACCGGTCCCGAGCTACCCCCCCATACGCCCCTGGACTTCAAAATGCCGGACGAGGTATTTCAGGAAGCAAAAAAGGCCGCCGAGGGAACGCCCGAATCGTTTTGGACCTACACCATGTACCGGGGCCCGGGTGAGGACGGTGCCCTCGACGCCAAGGTCAAGGTTCACTACTGCACGAGCTCGAGCACTACGGAGCGAGTCATCAAACAGTACTTCACAAAGGAGAAGGTCCTCGGCTTGGATCTGGAGTGGATGGCCAATGCCCTCAAGTCCTGGGGCCCCAGGAAGAACGTATCACTCATCCAACTGGCCTCTCCCAGCCGCATTGGGTTATTTCACATCGCCGCCTACCCCGTCAAGGACAAACTGGTCGCACCGTCTCTCAAGAAGCTTCTGGAGGACCCCGAGATCACCAAAGTTGGCGTTTCGATCAAGGGCGACTGCAAGCGCTTGGTGGACTTCCTGGACATCAAGACCCGTGGCCAGTTCGAGCTTAGCCACCTTTACAAGCTCGTCAAGTACTCCAAGACCGGCGAACATAAACTCGTCAACAAGAAATTGGTTGCCCTGTCCACCCAAGTCAATGAGGCCCTAGGCCTGCCCTTGTTCAAGGGTAGCGATGTTCGCACAAGCGACTGGACTAAACCTTTGAATATGAATCAAATCATCTGTAAGCAATTTGCTGTGTATCTACCACGCCTTGACTGACAATGGCAGACTCGTCGTCCGACGCCTATGCGACAGTCCACGCCTTCGCTGTTCTCAACCACCAACGGGAGAATCTTGATAGCGTTCCTCCCCTGCCCCATCACGCCGAGCTCAATCTCCCAATCGAGATGCCCGAGGTGGTCATCCCCGAAGCCACGGAAGAGCAGGAGCCGGATCCCGAAGCGGCCGTCGAAGATAGCACTGCTGTCCAAGGTCAAGCCATGCCCGAAGTGGAGGCTGTCCTGGGAGACACGCTCGTCCGCGAAGACGGACCAGCCGCCGAAGATGAGCCCGTCCCCGACGACCAGCCCGCTGCGAGTAACATAGAACTGGAGTCCGAAAAGGATCTCGGGCAACAAACAACCCCTGCTCCTCGATCTAAACGGGGTCGCAAACGGTCATCCAAGATCGACCTCGAATCACAAACCAACCCTGAACCACTCATAGCGGCTGAACTCAACAGCCAACCATGAGCGATTCCACTGGCCGCAACACACAAGGCACAGTCGAAACAGGCGAATCCAGGCAATTCCACATCGTCGGGCATTACCCACTCACAGTCAGCAGTGGTGAGGTTCCGTCCGTATCGAAACCACGCCATGGCCGCTTCACCCAAGATAGCCCGCAACCCTCAACCGGACTACTCCCACACGCAACAGCACGGCTGCCGCCGTTGTGAAGCGAGCCCGCAGGGCTCATATCATCAAGGCATCACCGGCTGGCAGAGCCGGCGCCACTGGGTCATCGCACATCGCGGATGCTATTAAAGCCTGACCCCTGCCCTTAGGGGGGGGGGGAGGAGAGGTTTCAACGGGGTTCGCCAAAACAAAATATCAGGGGACGGAAAAGGGCAACAACCGTGACAACAGGGCTCGCTGGGCTTGGGACATCTAAATTATCGGGGGCAGAAAGTCTTGTTTTACCTCAGGCAGGGTCCGTTGGATGCGGCAGGGGAAAGTACACATGCTCTGACTAGGGACGGACAGGGCTGGCTCGGAATGAAGCACACGGAAGGACGATCTACCCCAGGGTTAGACACGGATAGGATAGAGAAACAGATGGTGGCACAATAGTCCATGGACCCTTCTCAATCTATCCATTCACTAAGGTATCTGGGTATAACCTCCCCATCTTTTACACACACACTCCTACTGCCCACTTATGATTTATTTACATGTCGCCCCCCTACTCCGCGAGCACGTTCCTCCCCGAATTGACCTGCACCTTCTTATCCTCGCCACCGCTCACGATCCCCAACCCCTCATCCCACACCACCCCAAACACCTTGCACCCCTCGCCCGCCACGGCCTTCTTCTTGCTGCTCTGCCTGCTCTCCCGCTCGATGACGTAGACGGGCTCGCTGACGCTGCCCAGGCCGCCCTCGTCCTTGGTCGCGGGCCGCACGCTGCGCAGGTCCCAGATGCGGCACGTGCCGTCGTGCGCGCCCGACACGAGCGAGTACTCGTTGTCGGGGGACGGCGACAGGCTGACGACCTTGTTGGTGTGCCCGCGCAGCGTCATGACCGAGGTGGTGGCGGCGCTGGCGCGCGGGTCGACGAGCGTGATGTGCCGCGCGGCGGTGCCCGCGGCGAGTAGGGGTGCGCCGCCGGCGCGGGGCAGCGCGCACAGGGAGAGGAGCGGGTGGGAGGTGGCGAGCGTGCTGACCACGGCGCTGGTCGTCAGGTCGATGGTCTTGACAGTGTGGTCCTGCGAGACCGAATATGCGACGGTGCGGTCGCGCGGGTCGAAGACGGCGGCGCTGGCGGGCGCGGAGTGGATCTGCATGAGCGAGAGGGGACCGCGCTGCGCGGTGGTGACGGAGGTGGTGACCTTGCGGCGTTTGGAGGTGTGCGCGCCTGGGAGGAGCGAGGCGTCGGCTTCCGGGGCCGAGGCTTTGGCTGTGCTCCAGAAGCCAATCGCGCCGTCGGCTGAGGCGGTCAGGAGACGCTTGGAGGCGCCGTCGACTTCGAGGGAGTCGATCGAGCCGGTGTGGCCGTAGAGCTCCAGGGTCGGCTTGATGTCGCCGGAGAATTGGTCGGTTTCGGTGTACTTCCATACCCGCACGGTCCGGTCCATGCCGGCGGAGGCGAGCTGGGAGTTGGTGAGGACCTTGGCGGCTTTTATGCTGGCTGTGTGTCCGCCGTGGCCGCCTGAAGGGGAAGTCGCGATAACTTGACCGGAGGCGTTCCATATCCTCAGCAGGCCGTCGTATGAAGCAGACAGGATCCGGTCCTGGCCACGCTGGAAGCTGTCGCCAGACCACCGCCCAGAGGGTGAGGTTTGGGAGAGAACATCAACGGCGCTGACCCAATCATCGTGCTCAAAGCTGGCTTCGAAGACAGGCGGTATCAAGCTGCGTACGTATTGAAGGGTGAGGTTTGTCTCGAGCGACAGGCCGTTACTGGTGAGGTAGTCTTCGAGGCTGGTTCGGAGGAAGCTGCCATTGACGAGAAAGTCGAAGGGGATCGACCCGGTATCGAGCATGGACTCGGAGTTGAGAACTCGAGAAAGACCATAACGGCGGATATCTGCGGGCACAAGAAGCTGTCGCTTGCTCTCGGGGAGCTGGAGATCGGCCTCGGTGGTCGTGAAGGTCACCTTGACCTGTGCCCCGGGGGCGTCCACCATTGGCTCGTCCATTGCACGGGCTGGTTGTGGATATTCAGTTCGATGGCACAGTCAGGGTCGAGGAACAGATTTGCAGTCGAATTTGAGGGCGGGCGGTGCACAACGGGTTTCCAGATACTGTTTTAGAAGCTGTTGCAAGGGTTCAATCTGGTCCCGAGATTTTTTTTTGGCTCTGCAGCCAGTCTGGGCTCAATGCCCCACGATCTTATCTTATCGCACCCTGGTCGGAGGGGCAGGGTGCCTGGCGCGACCCGTTAATTGCGGGTTGCAGGGGCGTGAATACCGTCGCGTTAAGCTTCGCCGAGCGCGTCTTGCAACCTCCAAACCTCCCTGCAACGAACGCACGCTCCGGGAACGACCCAGAAGTGAACAGCAGCAACCGCCACAATGGTAACTCTTGACGAGATTGCAGACACAAGTCTGCTTCAAAAGCCTTCGTAAGTTCAAATAAACCCCAGAGCCAAATAACGAACGACTCTCGCTCATCCATTTCCCTTCTTCAGTGAAGAGTCGCACGATCTTCTGGAGCGGAGCGAGTCAAACTACAAGCCTCTCGACAGCTTCGCCCTCCCAAAGGACCGCCAGTACCAACAGCAATTTGCCGATATCTACTTCTTGCGTCTTACAAAAATCAAGCCTGCCGTCGAAGAGATTGCCATTGCAGCATGGGAGGGCACTATTCTTGGCGGCGAGACCGCAACCAAGGTGGACCGCGTCTTGGATGTTCGCCAGGGCCAGTTATGCTGGGTCGCGGGCACAGTCTACATGGACATGCCGCTGAAGCCCAGCGTTCTTGAGGATGTGTCCAAGGACGTGAGTGGCCGAGCCATAGCCCGTGTGCCGAGAGGCTTCCTGCTAACATGCCCAGCGCTGGATTTCTGCCCCCACAACAACCGACCACTACTACTCCGAAGAGACTGGCGGCGAATTCCTCATGCTTGAAGACGACTCCGGCCGCATCCGTCTGGTTGGGAGCGGTCTCAAGGACTACTTCCTCGTCACTGGCTGCATCATCGCCGTGATGGGCACCGAAAACGCCAACGGCGAATTTGAAGTAATCGACCTCAAGTTCGCCGACCTCCCTCCTCAACCCGATCGCTGGGCGCTTTCCAAACCACCCTCCAACGGCACCACCAAGACACCCAGGGTAAAGGACGAAGATGTTGAGATGTCCGGTTTCTCTTCCGGCTCCCAACCATCCAAGAAGATCGCCATCGTCTCAGGTCTCGAGTTCTCTGGCACCGACACCTCCTACGATATGGAACTCAACCTACTCCTCGAGTTTCTTTTGGGTGAAGCCCTTGGCCCAGCCGCTCAATCTGAGCTCTCTCAAATCTCTCGGCTCATCATCGCCGGTAACTCAATTGCCAAACCCTCAGACCACGACCCAACCAACACCGCAGCAGACAAGAAGAGCCACAAAAAGTACGGCTACGACAGCTCATCCTACAACCCGCTCCCCTCCCAGCTCTTCGACACCTTCCTCTCCTCCCTGCTCCCCACCATGCCGATCACGCTCCTCCCGGGCATCCTCGACCCCGCAAACGCAAGCTACCCGCAACAACCCATTCACGCTGCCATGTTTCCCAAAGCCCGCACCTATGCCTCTCTTCCCGGATCCGCGTCCGCAGAACCCGGGTGGCTGGACACGGTGACCAACCCCTGGGAGGGCGAGGTCGAAGGGTGGCGGATGCTGGGCACGGGAGGGCAGAACCTGGACGACATCTGCAAGTACGTGGACAGCGAGGACAGGCTGGGCATGATGGAGGCCATGTGCCGGTGGCGGTGCAGTGCCCCGACGGCGCCGGATACATTGTGTAAGTTTTCTTACCCTCGTCTCCAGAGACTTTACTTGGATTGGTGCTGATGACAAACAACAGGGGCCTACCCCTTCCAAGACGACGAGCCCTTCGTCATGAAGGAGTGTCCACATCTCTACTTTGTGGGCGGCCAACCCGAGTTCGGGACCAAGGTCATCGAGGGACCCGAAGGGCAGATGGTACGGCTGATCTTGGTGCCCTCCTTCGCCGCGACACGCGAGATCGTGTTGGTAGACACGGAAACGCTGGATGTCTCAAAGGTGAAAATCACTGCTTAATTATGAAGGCTAAAACCTGAAGAAAAAAAATCCACGCAAATCGATACCCGGGCAAGCGATGCTGCCTTGCTGAACTCCCCAGAATTACCTCCATGCAGATCCTCCCGAGTGTGTGTGTCCGTGATGCACCGCATATGCCGCGGCCCTGTTGCTCAACGCCATCCCGAAATGCCACCGCAAATGATAACCTTTCCTACTCCCGAACCTGTCCTTAGCGCCCCAAAGACGAATCACCCAGCCAACGCCAACCCCCCGTCCCACAAACCCCTTTTTCGCTCCTCTACCCGACCCCATTCCCGAATCCCAAACGAAACCATAAAGACGACCTAAGGACGATACGCCCGCAGCTCCCCGCCAACCCGCGCAATCGAGATAATCAGCGACTCCCTTCCCCTGACGCCTCTCTGATCCTCACCGCTGTCGTCCTCGTCCTCGGCATCATCGTACGCGTCGGCATCGAACCTGGCAGCCTCCTTCGCCCGCTGCTCCCTGCGCCGCCGCTCGGCCGCGCCGTGGTCCTCCCAGATGCCGCCGCTGCGCAGCGCCGCCTCGGGCCGCAGGCACGCGTCCTCGATATGCCGGCGCAGGCGGGCCAGCGTCTGCTCCGCCGCGGCGCCCTGCGCGCGCCGCCGCTCCTGCATGAGCGCGTCGTTCGCCCAGAGGTGGCCCATGACGCCGTCCCGGGAGAGGGCCTCCATGTGCCGCGGCAGACAGCGCAGGTCGATGGTCGTCTCGAGGTGGCGTCTGCGGGGCCGCTGTCGGGCGCCGCGCGGAGAGGCCGTGTCCGAGCCGTTGTCATCGGAGTTGTCGTCGTCGTCGTCAGAGTCCTGCCCGTCTTCAGATGGGTCAAAGAAAGCGTCCGCTGAGCCGAAATGGTCGTCCTTGACGCCCGAGTTGACATGCACATTGATGCGGAGGAAGTCGACGTTGAGGCGCTGGAGCGCCTTGAGCACGGGCGCGCCCCTGCTGAAGAAGCCGACTGCGGTGAGGAAGCGGCCGTCGTGGACGGCCACGTCTTGGTTCCCCGACGCCGAGGCTCGCGTGGTGCGGTGTTTCTGCATGAGCGGCGAGATTGTGATGGTCAGGGTGTGAAGGTGGATGGGAGCACAGGGTGGGCGGGGAGGCGATGGGAGCAGAGGGGAACCCGCACCAGCAGGGGTGAGGGTCTCGAGAGCGGCGCTCATGAGCTTTTCGTACGAAGTCTTTGTGCGGTTCGACTCGAGTTCGATGATCATGTGCCGGATGAGATGGCCGTATTTGGCGAGGTTGATGCTGGGCCGGCTTTCTTGATCCCACCGGCCTCTGCCAACACCCCGCTGGCTTCGTCTCACGCCACTGGCATTCTCGACAACCTCGGGGTCTCGCAGCAGGTAAAAGAAGGTATTCTCTGAGTAAAGGATCCGTGTGGCTTCCACGGCGGTGCGGCGGCATACACTCAGGATTCCCGTGTCAATGGTATTGTCAATGGTGTTGTCAACCTCGTCGCCCCTGGCTCCACGACGAGTAGAGCGGCGGGCCACCTCGGTCCAAAGGCCATGGACGCGGATGGGCATCGGTGACACCAGCAGCTGTCGATATATCTTGTCGCGGATCTCAGTCGCCAACGTGAAGAATTGGGTGACTGCCTCAATACTCTCCAGCAAAGCTTCGGCCTCGGTTGTGTCTGCCTCGGGTATGGTCGTCTCGTCTGAGGGCGATCTGATGCTCTGTTGCGCTCGCCGTTCGACGGCAGAAGCCACTCCTCTGTGTACGTGTTTTCGTCGCTTCTCTGCTCGGACGCGTGGTCTGATCTCTGGCTGGGCCTCTGGCTGTGCGTCTGGTTGGGCTGCTGGCCGCGGCTCTGGTTGGGCTACCGGTCGGGCCTCTGGTCGGTTTTCAGATCGGGCAGGCTGGGGGGTTCCGAGAACGAGTGGCCTCAGCTGACGGCGCATCTCGACGGCAGGGGGATCTATGATTATGACATCGTCATCGCGGTTGCCGAGAAACGAAGTTTGACGCTTTGGGCGATCGCTTTTGGTCAAGTCCACGAAGGCCACCGGCCGCGGTGCCCGACTCAGGACACTGGGCGGAGGCTCAACGATGATGACATCGTCGTCACTGTCGTTAGAATAAATCCCTTTGCGCTTGAGCCCATTGGATGAGAAGTTTCGGGACGAAGGAGGTGTACGGGGCAGTGGATGAGATGGTCTTGCGGCTGTACGAGGGAGAGAGATATGCGTTTGCCAGCGCTGGCTGGTTCTCTCCTGGCCAGTATTGACGAGGGCTGGACTATGCGGACTCGGCTGGGCCAACTCAAACTGATCCAAATCCACAAAGTCCGCTCCACCCAGTTGCCCCCTTTGATGAGAGAGCCATGTCGAAACCTTCGTAGCACTGGGAACAGGTCGGACTGATTCCCCACGGAGCGCGCTGAAGGATTTGTAGCCAACGGTAGCTGCTTCGATCTCAGCCAGTGTGCGACGTTTGCCGCGGTTGAGGCCGACGTGGAATGGGTTCATATGAGTTGCCATCGTAAGGGAGTGAGTGGGTAGTAATGTAGGAAATGCTGAGGAAAGGGCTAGATTGTATCGCAAGGTCAACGGATCGTCGGTTCTCTAGGACATCTCGGTCCAAATTGCCCTCCGAATATGTCTGCTTCTGGTGAAAGCGACGTGCCTGTAGGCGAAGAGGAGGGTCAACACAAATCCAAACCCAGCCATCGGTCCTCGTGGGATGAGAAACGTTCCAGGATGTGTTGTTGTCATCCATGGATTGGCTGGCTGCCAATACCAGATCCAATTGAGGAATGGGGCAATGAAGAAAGAAGTAATGTTTACTTACCAGAAACTGAAGAAAGCGGCTCCTGCTGCTTTGTGGAAAACGAGGAATTGAACTGAAGGAAAGAGTGTGTGGCCCAGCTAACTTGCTGGAAAGAACGTCGGGAAAGTACCGGGGAGGTACTGAAGAAATTCAGGGAAGAAAGATGAGAAAGGAAAGGCCGAGGTTCAGAGCAAGGCGTGAACGATTGCCTTGGTTGGGTTTGTTATGGTCTTGATGAAGTGTTGCAGGAAGGTGTGGAAAGTTTTTTGTGATTCCAGTTGAGAACGAAGATTGAAAACTGTTCAGAAAGGTAAACACCCAGAACCGGTAGGTCTGGAAAAGAAATAGAAATGAACTTAGAAAACCTGGTTGGGTGAGTGCGGCTTGGGAGACTCCAAATAGATCCGGCGAGCACTCTCTCCGTCCAAGACGATTCGAGTGCCTGGTTAGCTGGGGAAATGTTTTGGTGCAAAGCACTTCGGATTCACACCTCTGCCCTGATGAACTGTGATCTTGGAGTGGAGATCCAAACGGAGGAGGGATGGTGAGGACTCGGGGTGTTTGTCGGTTCCCTGCTGGAGGCTGGCGGGTGTGGTTGTTCCTCGTCAACAGAAGTGCCTTCTTAGACGGCGAGGAAGAAGTCGCGTCTGCCAATGCCGGCAATGAACCTGAACTTCTTCAACGCTTCTGGGCCAACCGCATTCTCGGATTAAATTTCGTCTGAATCTCTCCTCGGGTTGCCGTCGTCAGGTAGTCTCCGAAACACTCTCGTCTGACTTTCTTCTCGGGCTGCCGTCGTCAAGTAATCTCCGAAATCCTGTCGTCTGAATCTCTTCTCGGGTTGCCGTCGACAAGTAATCTCCGAGATTCTGTCGTCTGATGGTGTTTTTTTCGGTTTCCTGGGTGCAGGTGGCCAGGCACCACAAAGCTCTTTCATGGCACTGCCTTGGATTTTGCTTGTCACTTCTCTACTACCGAGCCGCCCCCTTCCCATGCGTAACTTGAGCTCTGTTTATTCTCTGTTCCCGACCAACTCATCGGCTACAATCCCGCAGTTTGGTCTTCACATACTAGGTGACAGTAGCCCTGCAATATTTGAGCTTGTCCCCGCAGTTGTCGGCGGCGGCGTCTTGGTTTTTTTCAGAGTCGATTCTGGGCATAACAACTGACGTATTGTCGCTTCCAGGTTTTTAGACGAACAGGGTTGATCACCTATTTCTCTTCCCTCTACCCTGGAAGCGCAGTCGCCCACGACGGCCAGACGCGAACACAGACCAGAACAGCCACACCAGCCACCTTCTTGTCTCATGCCACTCGCGAGACCTTTCTATTCATGGCTCGTGGCCGAGTATTTCCGCTCAACTTGTGTGCTGAGAGTCTAGGGAGTCTGGGACACAGTCCTGTGAATGCCCCGTGCCAACGAACCGTCTCGTCTGAGAGCCATGCAGACCTGATCACCAGACCAGGCTCTCGGGTTTCATAAGTATTTAGCATTCCAGTCCAATGGGTTTCCATTGGGATCCTGGTCCGATCCCATCGACACCGAGCTCTGTTTGGTGTGTCAGTGGGTGTCGGATCGGCTCAGTCTAGACTCCCGCAGCACCCATGGTCCTAGGTCATGTGTTCACAACAAAGGATGAATTGCGACGCGACACCACAACAACAGTTAGATCCGTACGCCCCTCGACTGGGCAGCAGATCTGATCCAATGAGGCACTTCCCGGACCTTTCCTGCGCCGACTTGGGGCGGCGCCGGCATTGCTCGAGTCGGTCAGCGATTGTGGGTTGAAAGTTGAAAGCGGCAAGTCGTTGGGTGTCTCCGGTTTTCGGCCGCAGGGAGATGCCGTCGTTTACCATCGGTTTATTCCCCACCTACCACTGGGGATAAAAACCCCGATCCGAGCGCGCCCTAAACCATGCATGCAGCGGCGCAGGCAGGGACACGGCGGCCCTCTTGGCAGACCGACCTTCCGGAAGAGGGCGGACAACGCGCATGATACGGAGCTGCTCCACCGGGTCTGGCACAGGGTTAGATGCTGGGGTTGATCCCCCAACGGCGGTCATGGGTGGAAATCTCTGTGCTTATTTTTAAGTAATAGTCGTCATCACCAGACCAGCGCCGAGTTACGTTGGGGTAATTCTTGGGTAAGATATTGGTGCTTCTGGAAGGCAGATCAGGATCATCAGGTACGTATCCTGTGCCTGGACGAGGGCCAGGTAGCATTACGGCACCCGGCGGCGATCAACAAAGAAGTGGCAATCGAAGGCATAAGAAGATTTCATCTGTTCCTGATCGGCCCGTCTCTGGGCGTTCCGGGATATAATAAGGTCTCGTGTCAACGGCCGGGCGATTGACGTTCTAGACATCTCCCGCGACTTACACGGTACACTCACCCAACCCACCCTAACAAAGTCACCCTCACCACCAACATCACCACCATCACCCAACATCCCCAAGCTCAAACATTAACCCCAAACAAAATGGGCTCCCTCTCCCCCGACCCGCCCAAACCCTGGGTCGAGACCCCCCTGATC
>Ga0247824_10001785_pt1 | contig 11926 bp, 8 predicted proteins | sample 13C_PalmiticAcid_FD_194412 | JGI IMG/M metagenome (GOLD analysis project Ga0247824, IMG submission 194412) | Soil microbial communities from agricultural site in Penn Yan, New York, United States - 13C_PalmiticAcid_Day48 | ecosystem: Environmental > Terrestrial > Soil > Agricultural land...
CACCTCCCTCACCCACGCCTCGACCGCCGCCGCGATCCACTGCACCACCACCTTCCTCCGCCGCCCCGTGAACGGCGCCTCCTGCGCGTCCAGCACGTTCTCCAGCACCTGCACCACCAGCGCGTGCGGCACGCCCAGGCCCAGGAACAGCAGCACCGGCCAGCAGGGGTCGGCGCCGATGCTCGCGTCCTGGCCGCTGTTGACCGCGTACTTGCACACCTCGGGCAGGAGCGCGTCGACGGGGAACACGATGCTGTCGAGCGCCGTGCGGTGGGCGATGAGCTGGATCTGCTGCGAGACGGATTCGTAGGGCAAGGGCGGTTCGCCGGTGAGCGGGGGGACGCCCTCAGGCAGCGGCCGCCCTTGTCGCGCGAGTTGCCACTGGGCTTGGCGCTGTTCGGTTTCGTAGGCCGTTTGTTCGATGAGGCGCAGCCACGTGTCGAGGATGACGCGGGGGTTGTGGTAGTCGGCCGCGTGGTAGATGAGGAGGCAGAGATCGAAGTAGGCCGCTTGGTCGGCGTATTCGTTGTAGAGCTGAGAGGGAAGGGGTTAGCTCGCCAGTCAGATGGGGGAATGGGGTTGGTGCTTACCTCAGTGACACCCTTGACTGGGCCGTCCAGAGCCGCCTCGATGTCCGGGAGCTTATCTTGCGAAATACGGGGGTCTGCCTTGAGCCGCTCGAGCAGGTCGTCTTGGATGTGGGCAATCTCGAGAAGCTCGGTGACCTCGTGGTTGAGCAGCTGTTGTTGCTGGCGGCCAACGCCAATGGTGTTAACACTGGCGTTGCCCTTGGCGCGACTAAGCAGCGTGATGCGGTCCTTGAGACCAATGTTGAGGTCCGATTTTGCGAGGGTTGCTTGCACTTGGGCGGCCTCAAAGAAGCGGCTGCGGTGAGTGTAGAAGCGGCAGAGCAGCTCGGCATGCTGGTAGTCCGTCTCGGCCAGCCGCTGGAGGTACGTGATGACGTGCGGAGAGTCGATGGACAAGATCCGGTCGGTCCAGTTCTTCTCAATGTACCACTCGTAAAGGTCGAAATGGAAGACTTCGTCACTCGAGTCGTTGACGACGGTGTAAGCCTCCATGCGCTTCGTTGCTGCGAGCGTGGGGCGACCATCTACCATCTCGGGCTCTCCGGCGAACGCGACCTCCAGCCTGTCCAGGACCTCGTGGATCAGAGTGTAGCAAACCTTGCGCTCGTCAAATGCCTTCTTCCGGGAATCGTTGGCCGGCTTGCCATCGTTGACCCAAGACAAGGCCGTGTTCCCGCGGTCTTTTTGCTGCGCCACGGTCAAGCACAGCTGGATGGCGCCGGCGTAGTAGTTGAGCTGGGTGTACTGCTCGACCGCGCTCCGGAGGTTAGCCGGAGTGAGGCTGCCCGCGACCTGCTCGAATAAGCGCAAGCTCTCGGCAAGGAGCGTGCGGAGGACGTTGGGGTTCTGTGTCTGCTCGCTGGCGCGCTGCAACTGCTCTTGGGCCTTGAACGTGACAACGTCGTCGGGAGAGCAGAAGCTGCCGCAACGTCTCCTCAGAGCATCGGCCACAGTCTCGACGTTGGCCCCGCTTGCGATGTTGCGGTTAACAATTGCTTTGACCAGCACTTTGGCGAGCTCCTTGCCGGGAGCCTGGGAGAACAGCTGCTCATATGTCAAATCGCGAAGCTGCTGCTGCGCTGCCGGGTCGAGGCGGGCGTAGATGTCCGAAACCCGCTCGTCGAAAAGCATCAGAACGAAAGATATGCCCTCCGAGACGCTCTCCATGAGTTTCCTGAGGCCGTGCAGAGCTTGGTGCTCCTTTTGGTTGGCGATTTCTTCTTGCCTGCTGAAAATCCGCTCAGACGGGCCGGCAAGGCCCTGGATCGTGCTCTTGTTCGCCTCGAGGAAGTTCCGGAGGCGCTCGACGTTTTCTTGGATCATGACCAGCTTCATGGTCGGAACGGTCGACGAGACGGCGAGTGAGCCCTTAGCCTCTGCCCTCGTCCCAATGACCTTGGACTTCCACAGCATCCGGATGAGGCGAGTCAGGTACAGAGCCAGGGCGTCGTGCCGCGAGGATAACCTGACAGACTCTGACATCAACTGCTTCCCGTCAGACTCTGCGAGTCTCGGCTGGCCACCATACTCGACGAAGGCCATGCGGGCCAGGCTCTCGGTCTGCTGGTCTGCCGCCCTGCTCGTGCCAGTTCGCAGGTCGCTTCCCTGGCCGCACGCGACGGCAAGGGCGGCCGAAATGGTCTCAACGCGTCCATACTGGTTGAGAAACCTGCGCACCTCCCTCTCCAGGCCTTCCTCGCCAGCGCACGTCTTGAGCGCATTGGCAAAGATGTCGACTAGCCTCCTCCGGCGAACGACGTGAACGCCAGTGTTGGTGAGGACCGCAAACTCACCCGGAGTGTTGTCGAATTGCACGGCGAGCTCATTGCCAAAGCCCAAGGGTTGCCCTGCGGCGGAGAACGGGGCAGTCGTCAAACCAATCTCGAGGATCCGGTTGCCGTTTGCCAAGTCAATCCACGTCCCTTGCTCAAAGTATTTGAGCGCCGACGCGGGTGTGGTAACTTTGATTTTGCCTGTGTCGGGGGCAGAGACGAAGAGAACGTCCGCGCTGGGCTGCTTGCGGACGACGTCAAAGAAATATCCAGGAGCAAATCGAACACCGAAGCCGCTGGGGTCCAGAGCTCGCGAGGTCTTGTCTAGTTGCCCCTCGGTCGCCTGGTTTGCCAGGCTCCGAGTCCGGGTGCCCTGCTCCTTAGGCGGGAACTTGACGAACTGGAGCTGCATGCTCTGCGGCGCGAGGCTCGTTGACCCTCCCATGGTGTACGAGGCGGAGCTCGTGGCGCTGAGGAACAGCCGGCAGCCAGTGTCTGTGAGAGCCATGAGATGCAGCTTTGAGGCTTCTGTGGCGGGGATGGGGCTGATGGAAACGATGTTTGTCCGGTCGGTGAACAACGGCGAGCTGTCTGCCATGTGTGCGAAGTCGCGCAGACAGCTGGTCTTGTCCTTCTCAATAACCCTCGTGAGCTTTTCGGGGCTCTCCATATGGTAGGTGCGGATCGTCGAGCGATCCGAGAGCGAGTAGAGAAGATTCCGGGTATCATCCACGACCAGAGCAACCAGCCCCTCCTGTGACCGCTGACCAAATGGCAGACCGGGCACGACCGAGGACCACCCCGGGTGATTGTGGTTGATCTTGCCACAACGACTCGAGAACCATCTCTCCTCCTGCTGGTAAAACAGCTCGTGGATGTCCGTGTCGTTCTCGCCGGCGAGGAAAATGCGCCCTGATGCGGTGCCGACAATGTGGCTGACGTCGCTGCCGTGTACTGACATCTTCGTCTGGTACAGCGTGACCGTTTTCGAGCCGGAGGGGGTGGGGGTGGCCGAGACACCAAGCAAGGTAATCTCGGTGGTAGTGGCCACCACCAATATGTGGGTGATCGTGTTGACAAACACCCCCGGTTTGGGCGGCACAAGCGCGACGGCGGTGATGTTGTGGGTGGCATCCTCGTACCCAATTAGCTCCGGGTCGGGATGTGTATAGTCCCACAGGAAGAGGGAATCATCGATCGAGGCCCAAGCGTAGTTGATGCTCGCAAACAACCCGATCTTCGTAGATACTGCGCCCTGGTTCAACCGCTGGAACACCTGATCCGGAATGGGATACGATGACACCTTATGAAACGGAGCCCATGACGAGTCGGCGTGCTGGATGTCGTAGTCGGAAGACGCGCCAGCTATATCCAAGGGGGTCGGTTAGCATTGCTCTTTGGTCCAAATCATAAATCAACAAGACAGGATTAAAGAGATGGGTACATACGTCTGCAGTAGGAGTCGATGTCCGGGTAGCTCTCGTCGAGCTGCAGGGTCTGGTTGACGACCTGAGCGGCCTTCGCGACTGGGGGCAGATCGTCGCGGACCTGTGGCGGAGGCAGCATGCCAGTAGTAATTTCTGGTTGACCAGAGCTCAGAGTGCTCGCAATCGGTGCTGGCGCAGTGCCTATCGGACCGGTCGTGCCAGCTCCAGAAGCCTCGTTGAAGTTGAGCCGCCGTCGGACAGTGTTGGGACCAGGGGCCGGGGTGTTGATGAAGGCGCCCGGAATCTGGCGCATTGGAGTAACGGGATTCATAGCGGCGGTGTTGAGGGCGCTGCTGATCCCGCGGCGCAATCAGGGGCAGCTGTTCCGGTCGTCGTCGTGGCCTCGTGGTTGAGGTCGCAGCCCGCTAGTTCGAGGCTAGGAAGGTCCAAGTGCGAGTAGCTCTCCCCGCCCGTGTCATTCACCCAGAGCTGACTTGCTGCAGCTCGCTCGCTAGGGCAATTGCACCATCAAAGCGACTCCAGAACAAGGTTGGGAAGCTAGCGATTGGGGCTGCAAGACTGTCGAGATGGGATGTCGTTGGAAATGTGGGATGCTCTGCGCGGCGAGAGCCAAGGAACTGGGCTAAAAAGAGGCTGGCCGTAAACAATTTTTGGAGAACTGGACCAAGCATTGGCGAGAAGCTGCTGGCTCTGACGCGCGACCGCGCTGGGGTCGGACGACTCGCGCTAAGCTGCATTAGGCAGGGGTTCTGCCACCGCCTTTGTTGCTGTCGCATGCCACATGCAAAGCACTTTCCAAGGCTGCGCACCTGCTGAGTTTAGCTGCAAGGGTTCACCAAACACAGGATGATATGTGCTAGTAACGTCGAAAGCCACTTTTTCACATGATAGTTACGGCATCTGTCACCCGAAGGCAAATTCTTGCAAGTTCCAGTCTCAATTGCAAACCTAGTTCCGCAGAAAGCTTATGTCTTTGCTTTCTAGACCAGTATGAATAACCAATTGACACCACTGCTTCATCACAGCAACATACAGCACAACTTTTCCACACTTTACTGCTTCTTGGCCTCCCGCTCCGCCTTCCGCAGCGCGCGCTTCCGGATATCAACGTGCATCTTCCTGTTGAACCAGATGGTGACCGCGCTGGTGGTGCCCACCGTGCTCGCAACCACCCACTTGAAAGCAGCATGGCTCCACCACGGCGTGTACGTGTTGGGGAACGCCTCGGTGCTGCTGAGGCCGATCTTACCCAGAGCGGCACGGACAAACTGCTTGGGGTTGGGGATGAGCAGGCTGGTGCGGCGGACCTTGCTCATGGCAGTGGTCACGAGGTAGCTAACGATGAGCTGGACGTCGACACCCTGCGGCTTGAGCTCCGAGGCCAGGGAGCTGCTCCAGTGCTGCAGGAAGGCCTTGCTGCCGCTGTAGGTGGCGAGGTAGGGAGTGGGCATGACGCCGGCGAAGGAGCCCATGGTCAGAATGAGACCCCTCTTGCGCTTCGTCAGGATGGGCGCAACCACTTGGGTCGTCTTGAGGGTGCCGAGGCAGTTGAGGGTGATGATGCTCTGGAGCTCGTCGCGGCTGGTCTCGAGGAACGGAACGGGGATGCTGTGCGACTGTCCGACATTGTTGATCAGGATGCCAACATCGAGCCCCTTGATCAGCTCCGCGAGGCGCTCGTAGTCGGCATCGTTATCCTGGGAATAGTCCATCGCAAGCGTCTTGGCCTGCAGGCCCGACCATCTCAGCTCCAGTTCGCGCGCGAGGGTGTCGAGCTTGGATTGTGTGCGAGAAACGAGGACGAGGTTGAAGCCCTTGGCGGCCAGCTGCGAGGCAAACTCCTTGCCGAGACCATCGGATGCGCCGGTGACAACGGCCCAGGTGCCCTTCTTGCCATACTTGCGGAGCTATGACAGCACACTCGTCAGTACTCAAAACCGGATTCTGCAAGACAGAAAGAACGTACGTTGGTGCCACTGAGGATGAAGCAGTTCAGGAGCAGTTGGAGAAACGACAGTGCCCCTCGGGCAACATAGAGAGCTCCAATGCCGGCCAGGGCCCACTGCGCAGCCTGCGGCACAGAGGTCCAAAGCTCGAGAGCTTTGTCCAAAGCCTCGTGGACTGTGTTGCAATTGAAGAGCGACGCCATGATGCCGTGGTGGTTGTTGAGACTGATCCAGGCCAGCAATGCGCTGTGGGGATGAAGATGGCCTTTTAAAGTTTCCGAGTTCACGAACCCCGGCCTGTGCTGCTGATGGAAGACGCGCCTTGCCGAAAATGTTGGGACCTTTCAGTTGCAGCCGAAAGATTCTGATAAGGGGCCGCTGTGGAGCTTGGTTGGAGCTTTGACCAGGCTCGGCCGAGGTTGGCGTGGAGCGGTGGACCCTTGTCGGCACTGGAGCTTGGCATTCAGGGCTGAGAGCTGAGTTGATTGACTGCTGGATTTTGGACAGGGGCATTCGTGAAGGCGAGAAGAAACCACAACATCTCGAGAACGCTGTTCCTGCTTTCCCGCCTCTCCTGTTGTCAAGTCAATCCGAGATTTCCGCGACAATGGACAAACTCCAGGCATTTCTCCCATCCGGGGAGAAGGGCTACCTGCCCTACTACCTGTTCGTGGTAAGTTGTTTCTTTGGCATCATCTCCAATCGCACCCCCAGGGCTGGGCTGACCCTCCCGCGTCTGCAAGGTGTCCGTCGTGGCCATGGGCAACGCCCTTCAGAACTACGCGACGCTCCACTACACCCGCCGCATCTACAACGGGCGCTTCGTCCCGAACCACGCCCTACCCCCCGCCACCGACCGCTACAACCCGGAGGACAGCACCAACACCCTCAAGCCGGCGTCGTCGACGGGCAAGGACGCGGAGAAGGCCAAGGACCAAGTCACGCCGCTCGCGGCCCGCGTGTTTGGCACCTACACGTTCGTGGCGGGCATCATCCGCTTCTACGCGTGCTACCAGCTCGAGAACCCGGCCATGTACCAGCTCGCGATCTGGACCCATGTCATTGCCGCCGTGCACTTCACGACCGAGACGTTGATCTTCAAGACGATCCGGTTCAGCGGGCCGCAGGTGTTCCCCTTCTTGGCGGGATACGGCGGCGCCATCTGGATGCTGCTGCAGTACAACCACTATGTGCAATGAGTGGTGGGCGCGGAGAGCAGAAATGGACGATGACGAGTTCCGGTTACTACCTTGGCCTTGCGATGTTGCTGATCATGGGGTCTGAGGTTATCTATTTAATATCCATACCCTTTACAGAAACAATAAAACAGTGTGTGCCATCCCCTTCAAAGCGCCTTGCGATACAGCTCTCCGCCGCAGCCCCTCAGCCGCGCAGCCGCCTGCTCGGGGGTGATGTCGCGCTGCGGCTCGGCCATCAACTCGTACCCGACAAGGAACTTGCGGACGGTCGCGGACCGGAGCAGAGGCGGGTAGAAATGCATGTGAAACCAGCTCGTCTCGGCCTCCTCCTCGGTGCAGTCAATTGGGGCTTGGTGAATACCGGAGCCTGTCTTTTGTCAGCCGCTGAAGTCCCCTTGCCCATCACTGTGAACGTGAGAACACTTACTGTACGGGAAGTTGGTCTCGAACAGGTTGTCATAGCGTCTCGTGACCTCCTGCACCGCTTCGGCAAACTGCAGGCGCTCCGCGTCGGTGAAGTCAATCAGCGCGCGGACATGGCGCTTCGCGATGATGATGACCTCGAACGGCCAGACCGCCCACCAAGGGCAGACAACGAGGAAGCCGTCGTTCTGCCACACGACGCGCTCGCCCTTCTCGGCCTCGAGCTTGACGTAGTCGGCCAGCAGGTGCCGGCCGTGCTCGCTCTTGTACTTGGTCATCTGCACGAGCTCCTTGCCGGGCTCCTCGGGCAGCGTGCTGGTCGTCCACACCTGGCAGTGCGGGTGCGGGTTGGAGCAGCCCATGGCGGCGCCCTTGTTCTCGAAGATCTGCATGTACCGCAGCTGGTTCTTGGGGGCCTCAGTCTCGCCGTCCGGGTTGGTCGGGATACTGGCTAGGGCCTTCTCTGCCTGCGCCTTGAGCGGGTGAGAGGCGGCCAGGTGGGAGGCGTAGATGCGGGTCCAGGTCTGGATGACGGGCAGGATCTCGTTCGCAGTCATGTCGGCCAGTGTGACGTGGTGCTTCGGAGAGAAGGTGAGGACGTAGCAGCGGCCGGTGACGGGCTGGGCTTGGAGCAGGAGGGAGGCAACGTCATCCTTGTTGGCCTGGGGGTTATACTCCTGCTGCTGCTCCTTGACGGCGCTGTAGTCGTTGACAAAGGTGAAGGTGTTCTCATATTGAGGGTTGCTGTCGCCCTGGGCGCGCTGATTGCCAGGGCACAGGTAACACTGGAGTGAACGTTAGCGTTTTGGAATCGCTCGGTACAAGCCATTGGGATGGTTTGGGCCCACAGACCTTGGGGTCGTACTCGGGAAGCACGTTCTTGGATGGCGCCTCTTGCTGGCCTCTGATGATGCATTAGTGCCGGCACTATGGTCTCATGGAACTGCAAAGAGACAAAACTTACTGCCAAGGCCGCTTGGTGCGGTGAGGCGAGACAAGGAGCCAGGACCCAGTCAATGGGTTGTACCGGCGATGGGAGATGTCGTCAAGGACCTGGTCGGGCATTTTGACTGACGGAAACAACAAAGGATCGAAAAATGGATGGATGTATGTGTACCCAAAAGTGTGGTACGAAAATAGTCAAGCCAAATCGGGTCGCGATGACGACGATCGGCCACGTAAAAACGAGGGTCGCACCTGTGCCTTCTCAGCGATCAATGAGCGCAGTTTGTTGACAGAACGAGGCGGGGTTGGCCGAGTCGATTTCGGCGAAGTCCCGGCGAAACTGGAGTGTCCTTGTGGAGGAAATGTTGGAAACAAATCGAGCATGTTGGTTGGGACCTGCCTCCGTTAAATCCCCCGCCCTGGGTACGGGGTGAACTGCCGCGCTGGGCGACGTCGGAGAACCCGACGTCTTTCGACTGATCACGAACTCGACCTTCAGGTGTCACATCGGCAACGCGTATTTACTCCAGCAGCATCTCCTGACTGCCTTGGAATAGGACACTGCGAGAAACTCTTCCCTCATCTATCACTGGCCCTCTAAACTATGCCATCAATTGTTCTCGTTGTACAGACCGTCGGCTTTGTCTCGGGTTGGCCTCGTCGAACTCGTGTTTGCAAAAAGATGCCTGCCCCTCTTACTCGAGATCCTGAGCGCTCATTCTCGGTGTAAAGCGCCCGAGATGGAGGGGCAGACGGAGAAGGGTTGGGGTTGCGATCCACCTCTAGGAGGATGCACGTGCTCATCCCTGTCCTTGCCCGGAATTTCCGGCAGAACCCCGGTGTGCTGACCAGCCCCACATTTCGCACCCTGCCAGGCCGCCAGAGTGGGAATCACGAATGCCCGGGATTGACCCTCAACTGCAACACATCAACACGCGCATCAAGCCGCTGGTTTCCATCGAATTCCGCGACATCCTCCTGCAAAATCCATCAAAATACGCGTCGCATCGCCCTCGGGAGACCGCGCGCAATTGCAGAGGCCCTGCATGGGCATCCTCGCCGCCGGATTTCCCACCGCCAAAGGCACCTGCTAGCTGCTTGACCTACCCCTGTCGCCGTAACCATCTCTCCGCTTGCGCCGACGCGCACCCTGCAGGATGGGCGTTATTCGTAAGAAGATCGCGGCGAGGGGAGGCGAAGGCGGTGTCAAGTACGTCTGCGACGTCTGCTCGGCAGATATAACGTCAACAGTAAGTGCACACATCGCATGGGTTGGGGTTCGTTGAGATGCATCCTCGGATTGTCACAAGCCGCACATAACACATGTCTGGGATATTGTGGAGCAACAACAGCCCGATCGCGCAACCTCAAGCTGACCCGTTGGCTCGGCAGGTCCGGATTAGATGCGCCCACAGTGCCTGCAATGAGTATGATCTCTGCGTGCAGTGCTTCGCCAACGGCTCGTCAAGCAACGCGCATCAGCCTGCAACGCATCCCTACCGCGTCATCGAACAGAACTCGTTTCCAATATTTGACCGAGAATGGGGCGCCGACGAGGAATTGTTGCTTCTGGAGGGCGCCGAGATCTACGGCCTGGGATCCTGGGCGGATATCGCTGACCACATCGGCGGTTACCGGCACAAGGACGAGGTCCGCGACCATTACCTCAAAGTTTTCGTTGACTCACCGAGCTTTCCACTCCCGAAACGATGCAGCCCGCACGATATGGAACTTGCCAACGAAATCTCTAGAGAAGAGTTCCAGGCCCGCAAGAAGCGCAGGATCGAGGAACGGAGGGAAGCTGCCAAAACTGCGCCCGCTTTGCAACCTAAGACGAAGCCGACGGCCAGTGTGCCAGCCTGCCACGAAATCCAGGGGTACATGCCCGGTCGCTTGGAGTTCGAGACCGAGTATGCGAACGAAGCCGAGGAGGCCGTGCAGCTTATGCAATTCGATCCCGGAGACGGCATCAACCCGCGCACGGGGGAGCTCGAGCCCGAAATGGAGCTCAAGCTTACAGTGATGGAGATTTACAATTGCAGGTTGACCCAGCGGGCGGAGCGCAAGAAGGTGATTTTTGAGCACAACCTGCTGGACTATCGGGAGAACAGCAAGACGGAGAAGAAGCGGTCCAAGGAGGAACGGGATCTGCTCAATAAGGCGAAGCCTTTTGCCCGCATGATGAATCGCGACGACTTCGAGCAGTTTTGCCAAGGCCTTCTCGACGAACTCAACCTCCGACAAGCAATCACCCAGCTTCAGGAATGGCGCAGCCTCCGGATAGGCGACCTCCGCAGCGGCGAAAAGTACGAACAGGAGAAGGCGGCGCGCATCCAAAAAGCAATCCCGTTAGGATCCATGGACCGCGAGAGGTTGGCAACCAACCAGCGCAACAAGCAACAGCCTCCCCCAGAGCCCCCAAGTGGCGCTGCCCTTTTGGTTGCGCCTGAGCTACCAATTCGCTCCGCGGTGACGAATGGCCTACCAAACGGCGAGGGTCCCAACGGCATCAAGGCGGAGACCAACGGGACCCACGTCAACGGTGGGAGTGTTGTCGTCGCAAACGGTACGACACCTGCAAAGCAGGCGTATGCCCCGCAGCCGATTCCCGGAGTGCAACCGATGCCGCTTTCCCAGGACAACGCGCCTGATCTGCACCTCCTTACGACGGAGGAAGCGAAGCTCTGCGAAACTCTCCGTCTGCAGCCGAAGCCGTACCTGATGATCAAGGAACAAATTCTTAAAGAAGCCGTCAAGGCCAACGGCAGCCTTAAGAAGAAGCAGGCCAAGGAGATCTGCCGCTTGGACACGCAAAAGGGGGGGAGGATTTTTGACTTTATGGTCAATGCCGGTTGGGTGGTGAAGGCTTGATTAGCGAAGCGGGATTACAAATCGGGAGCCCCCTTTGCATTTATGGAAGCTGTTTTGAATTTGGCGTCTGGGACTCAGGAAAGGGATACCAATGGGACAGGAGCGGCGTATGTATGATTTATGATTAGCGATTTTGACATATTGTGGACGGAAAGTGTTCGAGCTTTGAGCAGGTCTGCGCCGTGTTTTGGTGATTCAGGGGCTAAACTCAACAAAGGGACCGGGCAACCAAAGGATGCAGCACACAATGCCCTCCACAAATGCCGGTGAGCAGAGCTCATTGGTCATTTGACTGTAAGTCGTGCCCCTCTCCGTCCGGAGTATTTAAGTCCTCCCTCCTTGTGCGTTCCTTTCTTCCCTTTTTCTTCCTTCTCCATTCGAGCTTGTTGGATCTCGAGTCTTGGGCACTTGTCGCCTTCTGAAGATTTTCCAGCCTTGGCTTTCCAGCCCCTATCCCGATTGCACACTCCCTTTCGCGACGCCAGACCGTTCTCCCCCAGCCATCCCAGCTCGACACACAATGTCGGACAACACGGTTTACCTCATCACGGGCGCAAATAGGGGTAAGCATCACCACCTTGTCGCCTCCCACCCAACTTCCCTCCTACACTTCTCTCACCCGCCCGATTCGTTCCCCGCACAATCCAACCCCCCTCATCACCATCTGCTCAATTCCACCCTAGTTAACCCCCTACTCATCCACCCCCTTTCCCACATCTTCTCTCTCACCAC
>Ga0247824_10001786_pt1 | contig 11920 bp, 12 predicted proteins | sample 13C_PalmiticAcid_FD_194412 | JGI IMG/M metagenome (GOLD analysis project Ga0247824, IMG submission 194412) | Soil microbial communities from agricultural site in Penn Yan, New York, United States - 13C_PalmiticAcid_Day48 | ecosystem: Environmental > Terrestrial > Soil > Agricultural land...
GGGTTAGTTTATGATGATGGGGGGGGAGGGGACGGGGTGGCTTACGTGCAGCCGTAGGCGAGGACCATGAGCCAGGGCTGGAGGGTCTTTTTGGGCCAGGCGATGGAGGCGATGCGGGCGCCGAGGGCGAGGCCTTCGAAGGTTTCTGTGGGGGGTTAGTCTTCACTGATGTGTTTGGGAGGTGGGATGGAAGGGGACTGACGATGGAAGGCGATGGCGATGAGGAGGACGACAAAGTCACCGCCGATTGCCACGCTCAGCGCCATGCCGATGAAGACGCTGTGGAACAGGATGCCGACCTCCAGCAGCATGCATTGGAGGATGCTCTTCTTGTGGAGCTGTTCGGGAGTGAGCCCGCCTCCTTGGGACTCGATTTCCAAACTCTCCTTGGAAAGGTTGTTTGCCGGTGCGGAATCCCGCAGCGGTGCTGGCTCGATGCTGCCGCGGCGGGGGGCCGAGGGGCGCGTGATGGCCGCGACAACAGCTGCGTGGCCGCAGTGTCCGCCGGCCATGGAAGCAGGGACGTGCTGGGCCCCTGCCCCTGAATCCGCCGCACCGCCAGATTTCCCGGCGCGGGAGGGCCGCGGGATGAAGCTCCGCGCGGGGCTAAAGACCATCTCGATGATGCTCACAAAGAAGATGCCCACAAGCGCAATGGCGCCCGGCATGGCCGGGTAGTCGGTGGTCCAGAAACTGGAGAGGCATTGGTTGCCGAGCGAGATGAAGGCGGTCGGCAGCAGGTGCACAAAGGCCGTGGCGAGCAGGACGCCGGTGCCGAAGTGGCGGACTCCAAAGAAGAAGGGCTCGGGGATGCGCAGGATGGGGAACTTGGCAGCGAGCATGGGGACGGCACAGGCCAGACTCGAGACGGTGAGAATAATGAGCAGTGCGCCGACATGAAGCGGCGTGTTGTACTCATCAGCGCCAGCGACGTTGCCGGCGCAGGCATCCTGTCGTTTTGCGAGGCGGCGGAGGGTTGTTTCTGCTGCGCTGGGTTAGCATGCAGGAATGGGGTAAGCAAGGGGTGCTAAAAGGGGGGGGCTAACCTTGGGCGACGGTCAAGACAGCAGGCTTGACAGCTCGCACAAACAGGGCCGGGAGCTGACTCCCAGCGACATTGATCAGCGTCGACACAACCACGACGGACGCGATCCAGCCAATCCAGCCCGAGGGGGGCCGGACTGGACGAGAGGGAGGACAGGCCTGGCCTTCACCACCAGGCGCTGTCTCGGGGGCAATGAGGGGGCCTGTGGTCGATTTGGTCAGTAACCTGGCTCCACTGAACGGAGAAACATTGTTCTGTACTTACAGCCAAGCCTGCCGCTCATTGCAGAAGGGCGGGGTGCGAACGAGTCGGTGTCGCACTCAGTGACTCGGCCATCGATGGCTCGTTTCTCGTCATTGAGGAAGCCGACGCCGTTTCCAGTCCCGGCGCATCCATGGCGGTGTTCGCGGGCGTTGGCAATGCCGTTGAGATCCTGGCGGGTGGTCAGGTCTGGGGCCAGAAAAGGCGGGTTCTGGTTCCACGTCGGGTGCTCAAGATCGTCCTCGGTTCGTGACGGCCGATTCATGGCTGCTTCGTTGCGGCGGCTTTGTGCGATTATGTGCGGTTCGATTGTGTTGTTTCTTTGTCTGTGTTGTCTCCAGTCCTCGCTCTCTCAGAAAGGACGGTTCAATTGCGTTCGCAGTCAATGACTCCTTTGCCATCCAAGGAATTTGCGTCAAACGTGACCGAGAACAGTGCCAATTTGGGTTTTTGTGGGGCTCGGCGGTGACGATGAAACCCGGCTCAGCCTCTGGGTCAGCAAGGTTCGCACCCGAGACGGTTGGACGCTTGCAGTGCTTTGACGCAACTGGTTGGTGGGGCTCGGCAACATGGAGATCAAGTCGGAATTCTACGGAGCTTGGCTACGCAATTGGCGGCGCCAGAAATGACCAAGAAGCGCTGTAAACAACCAAAACTGGAACTATTTATACGAGTTTCCGATTTGACGGCCCGCAGCGGAAGAAAACGCGATGCAGGGTTCAAGCTCTTCAGAAGTCGCCACATCCCGTCCCGATTGGTCTGCCACTGCCGGTAACGCCCCTTTCTGGAGGTGCCAAGCCGCAGAACGAGGGTTAGGGCTCTGTCCATCCCGTCACTTACACGCAAGCACACGGCAACTACGCTCGAATAACGTGGAAGGAGAGCCATTTGAAAGGATCCTGAGTTAGTTTCTGAAATATGTATTCCACGAAAGCCTCACAAACCCGAAGCCCCGACCTCACCCGTCAACTTCCCGACGTGCATCTCAGCGATATGCTTAGGGTGTTCTGGCCCACCCTCGGGAACGCCACTGGGTACGAACTAAGGAAAGCGTCCCACTTCAAGTTAACGTTGGGCTCCATAAGGCTGGAAGCGATCATGCGGGGTTAGGTTGTAACTGCCTCTTCTATCCCGGCAACCGCCCTCGAGCCGCTTCAGACTCCCAGCACCGGGGTGCTCTCGGGCCACGGCCCCGGGTTCTGGCCGGGGTTCGCATGTTGGTGGAGACGACCCCAGGACACAGCTGCCGTTTAGGTTGAAGCTATCTTTGCTTGATAACCATGGATGGCGGAGAATTGTCGGAGGATTTCGGATGTATCCGAACTCTCTCCTCAAGTCGTTTTTCTCGACCTTTATCTAGCACCCTTGTACTTGGTCTTATGTACTTACCTACTCCTGATGAACATACCTCGTTGCACGCCGCCAGGGCGACAGCCCGGATGACGTCCCGAACGGTTGCATCGGGGTAGTGAGGCATGATTAAATCTATGTGCACAGAGCTGGACTGAAGTACCCTTTATCTGGAAAAATGGGTATCAATCTGAATTCTGAAATCTGAAATCATGACTACGTTACTTGGAAATGGGTATCTCGAGCTCTGACAATCTGATCGAGGAAAAAATAAACCCCCGAAACCTACCCACAGCTCCCCAAGCGGATTGTGGAAAACATGTTTAGTAGCAGTAGCGACAGGAATGGAAAATCGAAGCAGCAATCTCGCTTCATGGGTGCCATTCCCAACATCCTATCCAAGAACAATGGCCTTGACTTCGATACTAGCACGTCTCGGCGTATGCAGAGGTGCAGACGGGTCGACAAAGGCGGAATGGGGGCAGACTGGACATGTCAGCGGGATTTCATGTCTGAGCGTCGTGTGATTGATTTAATTACCAGTCGCCTCACTCCTCAAACTGTCATAGAGTTTGAAGACAATGGCGTCCTCCTGCGTCATCCCCTTCTTGTAGAACCATCGGTGCGAGGGATTGTGCTTGACCTCGTAGGCTTCGTCGACAAAGTGCGGGTAGACAATGTCCATGGGGACGAGATCTTCGCGGTTGACGGTCCGGAAGTCGCAGAGCGCCAGGGGGCAGTCTTCCACGGGCGCGGGAGATATTGGCCGCCACACGCTGTGAAAGTCCGGTCAGCAAACCTTGTGGTGAATGGGTCTTTGGTCGACAAGCCTGACTTGATGAAACGAACGCGGCCCTGCATCATCTCCTTGTAGGAGTCAGGGAAGTAGAGCTGAAGGCGGGCCTGGCAAGTCGCCTCCGTGGCATCTGGACCTGGTCAGTGGAATGAAACTTGGATGTGGATTTGAATGTTCACCAACCGCAATGAGCACGAAGAAACGGGGGCTTGAACTCGTATTTGTGGCCCTCTGTCTTCTGAGAGGTGTCGTGGTGGCGGAACTGCCGCAATTAGTTTTCGAGCCAAACAGAACGGCCACATGCAGCGCAGGCATCCTAGGGCCAGATACCAGCGTTGCCTCTTAGTAACGTTCGACCCACGTTGTAGGCGTAGCAGAAGACGTCGCGGCAGCCGAGACGCTCCTTGAGCCAGTCCACCAGCCCGGGAAGGTACTCTGATGAGACATTGGCATCGGACCAGCTTTGGACGGCGATGGGGCACCTGGCAAACTCGAAGCCCGACACAGCGAGTGAGAAGCGGTCTTCGTGGCCCGCGATATTGGCGATGCTGACAGGGTAGCTTTTCGACAAGAGGTTGTGCATCTTGAAGCCGGGAAAGCAACCTTTGGGCAGCTGGCATTTGTACGGCTTGTGCTTTTGGTAAAGCTCTTCCGGCGCGAGATGGTGGAAGGATTCGGGCTGAACGCTGGGCAGGTTGAGCCCACGAAACTCGTCGTCAAGAGCCTGTCTCATTTGCTGGGTGGACTGGGGCAGCCCACGAGTTGGCTGGCTGGCGGCTTCATGACTTAGATCTTAGGCACAAAATGAGTTTGAATCCATCCGCTCAGAGCATGTGTTCTTCTAGATAGGTGCTTACTGGACGGTCCGTTGAGACTCACGGGGCTTCCACCTCCTTCAGCAAGCGCCGGGCCTGTCCAAAGCCTCCAAGGCCGGTCGAATGGGCGCGCAATGTCAAAACGCCATGTCAACACATCTGGATGCTCGCCTTCCAATTTCTTGTGGGCGTCACTGCCAGAGATTGGTGGCCAGAAACACGTCCAGGGCTGGACAAGGGCGCGGTACCCGGATTCCCCACTACCAACGAGACCACTCGCGGCCGTGAGAGGCTGCGTTGGTTCAACGTCCGCCCCCAATCCGGCATCGTGCCCTCCCTGATTGGTTCCTGTTCTGGTTGCTGAATGCTCCATACGGCTCGGGCGCGTCGTTTCTTCAAGGATTTACAAGGCAGCAGGGCTTGAAATTGACGAGTCGGTTTTGGCAGTTGCGGAATGACCACGGCTGCCTTGTCCGATTCTCAGCTTCTCGCCGCCCGAAGACTATGAGACGCGGCTCTGCCATGGTGACACGGAGCACACCACCAGAATCAAGACGTCCAGCCCGGGTTGGGCGCAAAAGACGGCCGCAAGCCGCAATTGCCGGCGGGGTGGGCTGCCTGGCTGCCACATCGCTTTGTTGGAGGCTCGCTCCTTCCAATCATGAGGGGGGAAGGTATGTGCAGTCCGCCGCGTGACTCGCTTGCTCGACTTTGGAAGAAGGCACGCTCGGCAGGAGCAGAGAGAAGGTTGTCGCGGTTCGTGGCGTGAATGGTGGGAATTGCGGTAGGCGCCAATCTTTCGCTCATCCGGGACCGGAACTTGGAAGTACCCCATCGGCGGCTGAGGGTTTGGCCATGGCGACTCTGGAGGCTGGGCCACAAAGCCGACCGCGGTTGGGAACTTCACGGCCACTTGATGCTTAGGTTTTTTCTTTGCTCGGAGGCTCCAGTGTTTTAAATGTGCGGCGCGGTGCGCCTTTTGAGCCCGCAACACTTGAAAAGTGACCTATCGTCCCGGCAGTACCAGCAGGTGTCCCAGGCTGCTTTGGAGACACACTTCAACAGCCATGCCGGTGAGGAATTGTGTGTCGTGTTGGTGTGCCTCGCCCCGCGCCAGGTCGCTGTACGCTGGTTTTTGAATGGCTCCTGCGGGACGGGCCGGTATTTAGTACTTCGAGTTCCCCAGCGGCTCCGAGCATTGTGGTGTCTCCCAATTGGGAACCGGTCTGGCAGCCTTGCGGGGTTGGGAGGCACTCGACGCAACTTTCCTCGGTTACACAATGCCCATTGTCGCCCCAGCACAGTCGCGCAAACATCATCGGCACCCAGAAGCCTCCCAACCTCATTCACCGCATTTCCATTTTGGGAATATTGCGACTGGTAGTACAAAACGGCTGGCTCTTGACCGCTTGACATTTTCCCCGGCGCTCCGCAGATCCGAAAGCTAGATGCTGGTCAAGCTGGCCCCGGACCACCAGACCCCGTCATTGCGCTCGCCTCCTTCCCGTCCCCCCTACGCCTCGGCTCGCAACTTCCACTCATTCCAAATGGAGGTAAACTGAATCTCGATTTTGTCACCGGTCCACTGCGCCGCTTTGTCTGATCCCCGGAGTCCCAAACACGAGTCTGGTGCCCTGGTGAGTCCCGTCGTAACTCAGGTGCCGTGGCTGCTCCAACGAAATTAGGTGTCTCGTGTTGCTCAACGTCGCGTGCCAGCCACTGCCAGATCGCTGATTACTCTTTCCTTATTTTCTTGATTTAAGCCCCCTTCTTCCCCCTGGCGGCACTTGCTTGCTACCTTACTCTTTCCCCTTCTCGCTATGCTCCCTGCAACTGACGATTTTGAAGACCCCGAGACAGTCACGGAAGAGGCCGTGTCCTTTCCCCGAAGACAACGACAACATGGCACGATTCAAGCGGCCACAGCCCCATATGCCTGTCACCCTCCTGTCCTTGACGCCCGAGGACAGGAGGGCGATGGAACGGGTGGCTTCGATTATGAATGTCCCCCTGGCACAGCTCCAGCTCTTGTCCAGCACACCGCAGGCCGGCCAGGGCAAAGCACCTCACGGACCCCTACAAGGAAATCCCGAGAAGACCCAGAGGGTCATCGACTTGGACGCTGATGACGACAGCAACGTTTCTCCAGGTACTCCCGACGACGGACGGCCGAATGACAACGACAGCAGGGACAGTGCTTCCGAGGCGGACGCAGGACCATGGCATTCGAGTGCCGCCGAGTTTGACGGCATCGACGACGACATTACCAGAGAGTACGAAAACATCGCCCCCTGGGACGAGGATTTTCCAATCCTCACTCCCCCCGGTGCTCCCATGCAAGCGCCAACACCAGGATCTGACATGAGTGCCAAGGCCCCTGCGTCTATCGCCTACGGACACCAGCTCCAGGCTGCATGGGACTTCCCACAGGCGGGTGGGCCGTACGCCACCTATCCATCACCGTCCGTGATGGGTTCCTTGTCGTCAAGCTTTGGCACAGATGTTCCAACGCCCGCCTTCTCGGGCAGTGCGGTTTTCACTCCGGCTCAGCCGCAGCCACAGCCGCACCCGCAGTCTTGGGAGTTGGTAGAGAACCCCCTTACCCAACATTCTCAATCTTCTGGTTGGCCCATGGCCGGAAACTATGGAAGACCTGCACAGTTACATCCCAAGGCGGGTGAGAATGCTTCGAACGACGCGATCCGCTTCATCTCCGTGGATCCGGTCCAGCCACAAGGCCTGGCACGTCCCCAGCGGCGCGGACCCTTCCAAGACCGTGAGCGACAGGAAGAGACGAGCAGGACGAGGGGCCTCAAGGCATGCGTCCGCTGCCGGATGCAGAAAATCAGAGTATGCCAACATGAACTGCGGCATGGCCATCTTTGCTGACGATTCGGCAGTGTTCCATTGTGGAGGACGACCCTTCAGGTATCTGCGGTACTTGTTTGACAGTCTCGAAGCAAAAGGTTCACTACCTGCCCTGCCTTCGACACCGACTCACGGAGTGCACGCTCTACAGGACCGGCAAGGCCCCTGGACTGGAGTTTTCTTTCCGCTGGACAGTGATGAAGCTCAAGGACATAACCGAGTGGGAATCGAACAATCTCAGGACAATCCAGGTCCAGTCGGATGTCTGCGAAGCCCCGCTCAAGCTGCTCGTCCGCAAGTTCATCCCCATTCCTCACAAAGACTCGATCCACCGATCTTGGGTTGATTATCGAACTGGTGTCAAGAAATTCAAGAGGACCACGCCGTACGCCATTGTCAACATGAAGAACGCGGTGAAGGACATGAGGGAGTACGTGCAGGCCAACATTTTCAAGTGTATGGACTACTTCCTCCGTGGGAGTGATCAGTTGGTCAAGGAGACATATGAATTTGCGCGGAAGCACATGCAGCGAGTCGAGGTACCATATTTTTTTGCCCTAAGAAAAAATCGTTGTCGATGACTGATTCCAGATGTCTAGTCCGACGAGGAGAGAAAGTTACTTGGGAACTTCTTCCGGTTGTGGTTCGCCATTCGCCGAACAGCCACCACCGAGCACATCGTTGGAGACGACACTCTCGACATGGAGCCAGAGACGAAAGACGATTCTTATCCACTCTTCGGAAAGATTCCGTTGCCCCCTGTCATGATTCAGCAGCTGGACATGATCTTGACGTTGGGGATCCTAGATCCCCTTCGAAAGCAGGTGCTGGAGGACTTTCAGAAGCTAGCTCTGGCCACCAACCCAAGGAACTGGATGACGATCTATCTCGTGACTTTCATGTCCCTTCACAGCTGCGCAAAAATCACGGCGGAGAATTACCACAACGCCAGAAAGCATGGCCTCGTGGTGAGGATTGCCGATGCCCCCTCGGGTGACTGAACGCGGCGTGCTGACACTTGGTAGCGGAGATACGCCATTCCGAATTTCATTTCGGAGCGCCATCACAGCGCTAATGTCTTCCTTTCGCATTTCCACTACCGGACCGAGTCGTGCAATCCGTTCAAGCAAGACTGGAAAAGACGGCACATGACTCCGTTCTCCTACATGTCGGTGGACGACATCCAGTTCCTAGAGCGCACAAAGCTGCTGCTGAAGGAGAGAGGTATGATCAAATCGCCGAGCATATCAAAAGGGGAACTCCACTAAGCTTGTTTTAACCCAACAGAGGATGTCATCAAGACAAACACTGAGAACGATCTCTACGAGCACGAGCTGTACTTTGTCTCGCAGATGTTCCAAGAGAACTGGCAACCGCGGGACACTACCATTGACCGCACAGAGGGCACGATCAACGACGTAGGCCTGAAGCGGTATGCAGAGGACACGGGAGGAAAAAAATGAGTTGCGTTTCGACACAGCCACACACAGGTAATGGTTGACCACCTTTCCTTTGAATGCGGAGCGTTTCCAGTTTATTTATTGCGTCTGTCTTGCTTTCTGGGTATAGAAGCTCATGGGGGCTCCGTTGAGTCCAGGGCAGGGGGTTATCCTCTGGTGTATAGAATGTCCTGGTTGTTTCCACGCGTCGATTTCCGCACCACACACAGTATTCGCTTTTAGCAAAAGAACAATCAATCGCAGCTTTGATTTCACTTCCTGCCACACTTTTAACCTGTTTTGTGCGGGTTGCGTGCCTTCCATTCCTCTGAAAATGCCAGAGGGGGGATTTCTCAAGGCCAATAGAAACTGGTATGTACAGAGGCACCGTGAGATCAGCCCCAAGGTGCTTACGTTGGCTTGGGAACATGAGCCCGAGGCATGCAATTCTGGCGGCCCAGTAGGCTGAGACACTGCCACTGCTGTTTCCGCGACCGGTCTGTGACGAGGGGTGGCACAGCCTGTTTTGGCCAACCGGTCTGGGAACCCCTCGTACCTGTGTACATGAGAGCCTGACGGAACCAGCCGGACCGGTCTGGAGGGCCAGTGGCTTCAAGATCTTGCTCTTATTGGCCCCTATAAGGTTTCATCAACGACCGTGCATGAACCACCGGTCGCCGAACCCGCCGAGGTGCAGCTTCGCCGGCTCCTGCCCGGACGAAGGTCCGGATATCAGCCCGGCAGACCGCACCCTGTCTCCGGGGGACCTATGTCCGCCATCCGGTCCCGCTCAAAAGTCATGTACGACCAATAGCACGCTGACAAGACATCGTCAAGGCCTGGCCCTGACGACAAGATTGCTGTCATTCCCGTCTTTGCGTGGCTCAGATAAGCGAAGAGATGCCCGAGATTACGCCCGGTAGTTCAGCCTTGTCAAAAGAACCATGACGTTGGGGAAGGAGTTGCGCATACACGTGCTTAATCCAGTGCTGACGAGCGTTGGATAAGGTTTGTTGGACGATGGGGGTCAGGAAGGTGGGAGGAGAAGTGCACATTCGTAGCCAGGTATAAATTCTTGAAGTGCTGCTGGAGCGAGGAAAACTCCGTCACGTCTCGACTCTTGGAACGTCGTAAACGTGAAATCTTTCTTCACTCACCGCTCCTCTTCGACCAGCCCCGGAGACCCAGGAGAGCCAGCCGCTCCACACCATCTCCGGCTCCCTTCCCGCCGCTCCTTTGCAGATGCTGCCGCCATCCGACAGCCGGCTCCGCTTAGCACACATTCCAGACTAAGACCACCTCGCGCAGTGCCTAGTCTCGCACGGGTGGCTGCAATGATGACGACGCCCACACGCCGGCACGATGCATCCGACCTAGCCTTTCTTGTCTCCGGAATGGACCGAGCCTGCGGCTGCCCTTGGCACCGGGGCGAGCTGCATGAGATGGACCCTGACGGCCTGATTGAACCGGTCGAGGGTGACCCCGATGCTTGGAGGGTTGGCGCTTACACGACCATGTTGATGATGGACTGTGAGTCTCATTCGCTCCTCAACTAACCGACACAGCAGCGGTGTTGACTAACTTTGTTTGTGTGTCTAGCCGACTTGGTTGCCGCCCGACTCGACATGAACGATGATGCTGAAGATATGGACACTTGCTCCGTTGATGTGTCATTCGACGAAGAGGACTTGTCGGAACGCGCTTCGCGTGATTGACTGGAGTGTCCCTGCTCGAACCACCTCAGACACACGAGATCCCTGTCGCCACCTCTCCCCGCCCTTACCGAACGACCAGGGGGTTAAGAACTGTGTGTGGGTGTTCCCATTCATTGAACACACACCAGGCTGGGTTCGAGGCCATGACGTGTTGTCGACATGGAAAGGGGAAGGGGGGAGGTGGAGAAAGTGAATAAGCGGTACTGAGGTTGATGGAGAGGGCGGGTCTTTATGACGGCTGGTACTTTGGTTTAGATGTTGCTGTAGGATACCCTGCTTTCACAGTCAGAGATACCCATCGGCTGGCGCATCTGTTTATACGGGTTGGACATCAACTCAAGGCATCACAATTTGGACGGCATACTAGGAACAGGAGGATGGGTACAATCACCGGCGAATTGTGGAGTTTGGGACTCTGAAGCAAATCAAGTTTTATGATATTGAAGAGATGCAAACAAACGTTGCACATACGAGATAGGTGAAGCAGGCCACAGTCTGCTGGTTTCTTTAAAGCTGGTTGTGCTTCTGACGACTCAGATGACACATCGTAGATGAACGGGTGGGTGATTATCACGCCACAGAAGGTGTTCGAAGAAGTTCGGCTTCTTCCATGGCCTTGACAAGAGCCCTCTTCAACCCCGCTTGCACTGCTGAATTCTCAACCCACACACGATTCCCTAGCCACAGAGACTGCAACACACAAAGCCGCTGATGGATCTGGTATACGGCTTGGTCAACGCCGCAGTCCTTGGGCCAGAGATCTTTAGCGGCAAGAAAATCCAACACACGCAGGACAAAAACAGTGGCGTGCTCATCTTGCCCCATCAACTGCTGAGCCTCGGGTGTTTGTTGGGTCCAGAGCCACCCCACCGGCTGGTGTGCCATGGTCAGGTGGACCCGGGCTCTAATTTGTGCAAGGTCGGGGTCCAAGACGAGAGGGTTGTTCCAGAGGAAGTTGACGACATACTCGTTGAAGCATGAGACGATGAAGCCCGCGACATGAGGGTTTGCGAGTTCAAGGTGTTGCGCAAGAAAGTGGATGGCTGAGTGCATTTTGGCGGATGTTGTGCACGGCAGCCGACCAGATGATCGACGAGGACTTTGTTGGGTCAACGACGAAGAAGTGAATGCACTTGGGACGTTGAATGCGGTAGGCCTCGGAGTGGGTAGGCTTGTAATAATTGTGTTTTTATACAATTTTATCTGTCAGTCATCTCTAGAGACAATGGCCACAATACCATTGTTCTCAGAACCCGAAAACTGTTCATGTTCCATGTCCAGTCTGCTCAACCAGCCGAGACCCCTGACAAGAGTAAACAACAATCCAGAACAAAGGACTTGACAAAGAAGCAACACAAGGAAGCAGCCTTGTTCACACAAACCAAAAACAAAAACAGTCGAATTCTGCCACAGGAAACCAGAATCAACTATGCCATTAACCCCCACAATTTGCAATCTATCTCTTTTACACTCCCGTCAAAAAGTATCATCCCCTCCCCCATTCTCACGCCCCAACCTCGAACTTAGTACAATCATCCTGCGCCCCCCTCTGCGCGACAGGCATCGCAACAGGCTGGTGATTCCGCGCCGCGACCATCGTGCACAGGCGGTACGCCCCCTCGGGCAACCCC
>Ga0247824_10001787_pt1 | contig 11919 bp, 15 predicted proteins | sample 13C_PalmiticAcid_FD_194412 | JGI IMG/M metagenome (GOLD analysis project Ga0247824, IMG submission 194412) | Soil microbial communities from agricultural site in Penn Yan, New York, United States - 13C_PalmiticAcid_Day48 | ecosystem: Environmental > Terrestrial > Soil > Agricultural land...
ATTCCGGCATCTCCACCACCAACCCCGCCAGCCCTACCATGCGCCGAGACTGGCTTCCGGTACACCATTTCGAACATGATCAGGACGGATGGTCTGCAGATTCATGCAGTAGGATACGACATGAAAAATCGATATGGATCGAAAGGCCCCTATATTCAAGATATAACCAAACGATTCCCGACGAGAGAATCGTTCACTGAACGACTGAATGAGTACATGAGTACTGTGATTGGAGTGGATATGGGCGAGGTAGTGACAGCATCTTTTTGCGCACTTGACCCCAAAACGCCCGAAAAGGTCTCCAACCTACTTGTGAAGCGCTCGGCACTCTATTCACCTGTAAAATCGTACTTTGAAGATCTGCAAGCCAAAGAGCAGGAGCAGCAAAACTACGGGGAATCCATTCAGGGACTGCAACACTCAATTCGATCATTCGACGTCGAATCAAAGGACGAACATGTTAGACACCTCGGAGAATTCTTCTCAGCTATCACACAATTGAGAGACTTCTACGGATCGACGTCGTTCAAGCGAGTGACCTTTGAACGCAAGAAAAGCTATCGATCCGAGTTTGAATGGGCAGCACGCGGCGCGCTGAGCATGACATCAACTGAAAACTCCAATATGTTCGTCATTGGTGACGCGAAGTTCAACACGCGCAAGGGTCTACCATCGCTTCATACGTCTTTCGGCGGTTTCTTTGCCTCTAAGGTAAGTAAAAGGCTACAAGGACTGAGGGGATACTCTGTCACGCATACATCCGTTCGCGATGTTAAAAAACCATACTGCAATTGTAGGCTGTTGCGATGGGGCACGTCGTTGTTAGGGCGAACGAATTCCTTACGAGCACCATGTGCCCTACCTGTATACAAGCAGGCAAGTGTTGTCGAGTCGCAAAGCCAACAGGCAGGTCTTGCGTATGCGTGGAACAAGAGTGTCAGCGGTGGATCCACCGCGACAGCTTGGGCGCCCATAACTTGGCCCTAATTGGACGCCAATGGCTTGAGAATATGGAGAGACCCGCTGCTCTTTGCCGTCCGACCCCAGCCGATCGCACTTAGGAATCTGAATCAAAAGAAGAATGTGGTGTAGCAGCTAGCTTTTCGTTCAATGAAGCATGCCCTCTATTCAGTGCAGACCTTCGATCCTTAAACAATTGGAATATCTTTATGGTTCTTATGAAAAGCTCAAACAGTAGACGATCGAGTTGGATCTGCTTCTGTGCCTTTGGGCACAGTAAACCAACTCATGCATCCCTTTCTTTCCGCCCCCATGGTTACGCTCATGTAAAAGTGCCCAATTTGACGTCAATGTATTATGTTTCTAAAGTATCAATGGCCAGTGAGGCGCTCATGCCTTCCACCAGCTGGCTGGAAACCACAAGAGTCCATCACTTTGGTTTTCAAATCCTGCCACCGCGTACCCTTGTTGCCTGACACCAATTCCTTGACAACCCAGAGAGGTAGTCCTGCCAGGACGATCACCATCGATAGACACGATTCGAGTGGTGCTCGGACAAATGGCATGAGGAAGAGGAAGAGACCAAAAAATGTGAACAAAAGTGGGACAATCGTCCATACCCTGAAGGGTCGCTTGAGATTGGGCTCATGATAACGAAGATAGAGTAGGGCCAGGATACTGGATAAGTAGCTACACAAGAGCAAGAGTACAAGGACGTCATTAGTCATCCGGCGAAGATCTTTTTGAATACCCACGGATCACAACTTCCATCTCAGCACCAAACATTCGCTGTTATACTTCACTTACAAGAGCCATGCTGCAACAGAGTAAAAGTTGACCAGCGTGGAAAATGTTCCTCCAAGGATCATGATCGAGGTCATGACTGCCTGAAGTCCCAAGGCTGCAACAGGCGTCCGCCGCTTCTCACTGACCTCGCCAAACACCTTGGGTAGATATCCTTCACGCGCTGCAGCATAGATCACACGAGCTCCTGTAAAGATGGATCCATTGGCGGCTCCAAAGCAGCTGCATGCCACGCAAATGGCAAAGAGTACTCCTCCCGTGTTTCCAAACATCTGCTTGCCAAAGTCCTGGTTGCATAAAACGGACAGACAGATACCGAAGGGTTAGCAAATTGTTCTCCACTCTTTCCTTTTGAACCTTGTTGGACCACAACATAACCCCCTTGTCGATAATACTCACAATGGCAACGGTGTTGGTGCTCATGACAACTTCAGCTGGCAAGACTGCATAATACGCCGTGTTGGCCAACAAATAGAAAATGATCACGATTGGAACTCCTGCAAAGATGACCCTTGGTAAATCCTTTGTCGGGTTCTTCATCTCTGACGACACATAGTTGAGATTATTCCAGCCATCATACGCCCAGAGTCCTGAATAAAGACCGAGTGCAATGTCGCCCAGGTTCGGTTGACTTTCGCCTTCAAAGGCATGGTCAAAATTATGGCTGGATAACGTCTTTTGTGCAAGAACCACAACGCCTGTGATACCAATGACGAGCAGTGTCACAATCTTCATGAAGGTGAATACATCCTGAATCCTGGTGCCCACAGAAACACTGATCGAATTGAGTCCTGATAGAACGAGTAAGCAGGCGATGCCAATCAGTTTGTTGGACCAGCGCTTCATAGGCGTGGTGGGGTCCCAGGCAGACTGGGCAATGATATTGACCACATACTCTGCAAATACCACCTATTTGTAAAGTGTGAATGAGAGAGCATTGTTGGGAATAAGCATGTCAGTCGGTATTCGTGTATCGTGCACCTCGGACTCTGTCCCATAGTTTCTCTGTGACACCACTGCTTATCCAATTGATTCATGATTCCAGAAAATGTTCCTGCCGTCATGATGTGGGTGCACCCAGGTCTCCATTTGCTCCAGGATTCAGAGAACTTACACAGATGATGGCGTTTCCTGCAGGCTATACAAAAGGGTCCGAGGGAAACAAATGAGAGCTTGTCAATGTATGCTTCTACCGCAGATGGTCAACTGAACCACCTCCTTGAAATTTTTTTTTGCATGATTTAGCTCTTTCGGAGCAATGTCCATTCGTCTCAATTCCAGGGCCATTTACCTTCAAAAGCGCTATTGACGACCAACTGAACAGGAACGCTGGTAAACTGCCGAAAGCGTGGTTCAGATAAGCATGCTCGCCACCTCCAGAGCTCGGCATTGCGCTTCCCAGCTCTGCATAGCACAATGCGCCCGCAAATGCCAACAATCCCGAGATGAACCAAATGATTAATGAGACGCCGACAGATTTGGAGTAGGCAAACACTGGGCCTGGAGAGGCAAAGATGCCAGAACCAATGATAATGCCGACAACTAGTGTGAGGCCATTGCTGAAGGTGACATTCTTTTGTAAATCGCCACGTTGACGATCGATAGCTTCTGAAGATGTGAGGGGGATGATATGGATGTCAATCGTATCTGTGTCGTCCTCGCGTGGTGGTGTTCGATTGGGATGTGCGGTAGAAGTAGCTGGGTGAGGCAAGTCGTCTGGATGGAGGTGTTTGAGTAAGGACTCCTTGCCGCCAGTGAGGGTATGATGTTCGTCCTCTCCTTCCGAGTCTGAGAGGGGGTCTATCTGGTAGCGGTGGACCCTGGTATGGTCCAGACGTTCCAGCTCGAGAGAGTCATCCCGGTTGTGGAAGTCGTCCTTGTCTGGATCGGTATGTGACATTGGCTGATCTGATGAGAAGTGGATGTGGAGAGTGGTTGAGAGCGAGGGACAAGAAAGAGGAGGACCAAGGCTGCCAAGTGGCTTCTTTTGGACCAAAGGCGAAATAAGGTTGATCCGCTTCGCACTCAATCTGGCCCTCACACTATCAATAGCAGCAATAGCACAAACACCCATGCAGGTTCCTTCTCCTGGGCACAGCGCCCCTGGATGGACCCGTTACAGTAGGTTGTTCAACGGCTGCTTTATTCAGTCTAGGTTCACAGAGTATCGAGGGCTCTCGAATATTTGGGCGGGCTATCGTGTTTTTCGTCTGGCTGTCCAGTCGGTTTCGGATGATCTGCACGTCAGGGCTTGTTGAAGTAGTAAAGCAACCTTTTCGCATCAGGGCTGAAGGAACAAAGTCGTTCTCTGCTTCATCTGCTATATGGCCGAGGTTACGGACTGTGCTGGATCAATCCTGTAAGCGGCCTTGGGGGTCTGAGGCTGGAGCATTTGGTTACATTTTCCATTCCTCACGATCTCGTTCCATGCGATTAGTCCTTGAAGAACCGGCCCGTATCGTACCGTTTCGGATTCAATGTTGCAGCATATACTTTGCAGCATTAGGGATGCCTGACTTCAGTTTAGGTTCACAGAGTACCTTGGGCTCTCTCTTCTTTAGGCGGGCTATCGCGTTTCCGTCTGACTGTCCAGTCGGTTTTTGATGATCTGTACATCAGGGTTTGAAGTAGTAGAATGTTGAACATTACCAAAGTCGATTTCTGCTTCGTCTTTCTTGTTATTTGCCGAGGTTTCTGATTTTCCTAGGTCGTTCCTGTGAGAGGCGATTTTCTGGTGACACGATGGTACAATCTCGTTCCATGCCATGAATTAGCCTACTCTATTCACATTGCACCATTTCTTCACTTTCGACATTGTCCGCCACCTCGGATTCAATGTTGAATCGCTCGCTTTCCCGACTATACTCCGTGTTTGTTGCCGAGGATTAGGATTGATCTGCCGGTTCTGCTCGCCTGTGTCATCTCGTGTCCATTGACATTAAATTGGGCTTTGCCATGTTCGCCTTCCTGACCCTGAGTACTTGGTGTAGCATCACTCCGAGTCGCACCACTTCAAGTCGGTGGTCAAGTAGCGTTAGCACCATCTTTAATGATGATGTGCACCTCGCTGACCGTTTCATTCGTTGCTGCGACCTCCAGGCTGTATTGCTCAGAAATTCATCTCGAGTTCGATCCTAGAACACCTTCTCTTGTTAGCATACATTGCTTGATTCTTTTCTAGAGTGACAGAACGCAAACCGCACCATATGTCATTTGGAGCATTGGTAATACCTGGCTCTCTGAGTAGCGTTGGTTCGGATACTTTGGTGGTGTATATTCCGTAATCTATGCCTGCAAAGGCTATTTGACGATCGAGCCCATTGCATTCCTTGATGATTTCGGAGATGTCAAGCTGTTCGACCTTGTCCTCGAAGGTACGATGAAAATAGGAAGGGGTGGTCTTGGAGGAGGTCTTGGAGGATCGCTTGGCCTTATCCTAGGCTACCAGTATGTTGTTCCGCTCTATGCGCGTGTCTCGAAGCTCTTCCTCCTGTGGTATGAACGCCAACACCATAACGGCTGAGTAGATCCACCACCTCGCCTGTCCTGTCGTGGTGGCAACTGCGTGATCCTGTGGAAGTTTGTGCGCTTTTCACAGACTCTTTAGCCCGTCCATCAACCAATGGACACCATCGCTATGCATAAGCACAGCGCACACGGCCTTGTCTACAAAGTCGACTTGGTTGTGTAAATCATAACTTGCCGCCTTGGAGCTTGAATTCCTTTCGGTCGGATCGCACTTGCATCTTGGCTTCTCGTACCTTCTCGTATAGCCTGGTACCTCCTTGAATATGCCCTGCATTTTCTTTTGCAACGTCGTTGCTGGCTTCAATCAGAATCTAATGCCAACATCGGAGAAGATAACAAGAATGATTATGTATCCATCAAATAAGAACAGGTCTTCCAACGTAGAAATCTCTCTAAAGGTGTTCCAAGAGAGTATTCGTCTCAAAGTGCAAATGCCGTAAAGTCTTTTTGTCCCACGAAACAAATGTTGCTACCTTGAAACCGCTTGTTCCTTTATACGAGGCGGTGACAGCTATAAGGGTTTGGTCTTTTGATCGCTTTGGATATCCGAGTACTGGTTGACGACTAATTCCAACATCGAGTAGTCGATTGCAGTGTTTGTTACGCACGCGAGGATACGGAATCGTTACAAGGCAACCGTTTCGATATGTCGGGATACGGGACCGCCCCATGAATTGTCGATAACATGACAAGAGCGATGGTGTAATCGAAAATATCTGCCGGTTACAGCAAAAGAAGAAGAGTAGGGCCAACTTGCTAACGCCTCGGTTCTGGAGTAGCGGGATTGTTGCTGGCAAGACACAATGAAGAAGGGAGGACAGAGGAAGAAACACCTTCATTAATATACCCTCCGTGATCTCTGTGGCTTCGTCAGAATGTCACCGTCCATTATATCAAATTGGTATCTCACCCGACTTCATTGTAAGAAACTTCGTCGTTGTAGGCTTGGTGGCGCTGGGCGCGGTGTGGTGGGTTCTCGATAGGGCGGTGGCGCACTAGTGGATCAGCCCAGTAGCCACGATGTTCGTACATGTCTGGGCGGATCTGGGTGAGCGTCGGCGGGTTCTGAGTATGAGGGCTGGGGTCTGGGTGGGCCGACATTCCTCATAATGGCCGAGAACCGCGTATATCATACAGAACGCATTCATCTTTGCCTCAGATGTCGGACAGGTTCATGTCCCCCCAGAGCGAAGAGGACTCGGCGAGCGATGTCTTTGGGATTACTCATGGGGTACAAGCGTGGAGGAAGAGAACGTAGAAGAGTTTTCTACCAACGACGCGGTTTTGTTCGGGGCTCGATAGAACGTGGTGATGATGCAAGGTGATACCCAGTGATAGAGCGGAGCATGGTGCCATTCGAACACGTTCATTGAGCTACTGAGACTCGCTCGTTGTGGTAATGGCGCGATCGAGTTCCAGCTTCAGGAGGCCCAGAGACAATAGGTTTTGAAAGGTTTTGAATAGTGACACGGATGATGACTTGCGAGTCCTCCTGTGAGATCGAGACTCCGAAGTCTGGATGATAAAAAAGGATTCAAGAACACGATGCCTGGCAAGACTTTAAGACAGCAACCACAGATGGTTATAACGCGTAACAGCTAGCCGTGTCGCTACTGGAACAGGACGCGGTGAAGAAGGAAGGAAGAAAGAGAGCATCTTTGTATGAACACCTCCCAAATTCTCGTGGCATATCAAGCTGTCATGCTCTATGATATCAATCAATATCACTTCCCTTGGAAGAGAACACGATGTTGTAGCATATTAGAATGCCTGACGACGCCCATGATATTCAGGTTCACGAGGAGTGATGAAAGAGGGTTGATCAGCGGTGCGCACGGAGCACTGCTTGCCTCAGGTTGAGGACATGCACACATCACACTCCAAATCCATTGACAATTCCGTTTGTGTATTTTATCCGTGCCATTGAGTGTGGTATGCATGTCCTGATGCGATCCACTATATCCGCGAGACTCCAGAAAGTTCAAGGCTGTAAAAACTAATCCAATGGCAATTCTATTAGGGTCAATTCCATCATCAGGTCGCCTAGACAGAAGACAGACAAACAGTTTATTGAGGCTCAGTGCTTGCGAATGGTACCATCATCGCGTTTACTTGGCAGCCTTGGGAGCCTTGGGGGTCTTCTTCTTAGGGGCCTTGGCGGGCTTAGCGCTCTTGGCCTGGGCCTTGATGACCTTCTTGACAATCTTCTGCTCCTCGATCAAGAAAGCGCGAACGATTCTGTCACGGACGCAGTTGGCGCAGCGGGAACCACCATAGGCACGGTTGACAGTCTTCTGGCGGCGAGAGATGCGAGCGTACTCGGTAGGACGCAGAGCAGGGACCTATCGGATGCGTGAATAGAACAATCTTGTCAATTATGGCTCACTTTTTGCAATTGAGATGGTCCTGCCTGCCAGACATCACTGCTTAATCCTGATTCCGAGTGGTGACATCAAGTGCTGTCATGACGCCTATCCTTCTGGATTGAATCCACGCCGTCGTGACATGGTGACTACAATAGTGATTTCACCCTTTTGTAAGGGTTCTGGGTCGCGTGTTGAGATGAAGCCTCGCTATGACCAGTGCCAAGGTATTTGGTGGGTTCTGATTTGACAAAAACCTGCTGATGGAGGTCATATCCCTTATCCTTCTCTGCGACGTCGTTACGTTTGAGGAATATCGAATTCCTGGAGAGCCAAGGTTGATCTGATTCCTGCCAACGACCCAGTGCTGTCCGATATAACTCGTTTGTTCACCCAAGGTCTTCCATGTCCTTTGGTTTGTTGCTATCACCATCCTATTCACTTACACCGGGAAGAGCAACACCGCAGTCACCGCACTTGGGGGCGGTACCGGGCTTCTTCTCGTAGAGCCAAGTCAAGCGACCACCGGGGGTCTTGACGACGCGAGTCCTGTTGGACTTGGTGTTGTACGACAAGCGGCGGCGGTAAGTGAGACGCTGAGCCATCTTCTAAAAGAATCGCCAACAACAAAGAACGGTAACCAGTTCCTTTCGTTAGCGATCTTGACCATGACGATCGCCCTGTTCCAAGTGATCAGGAAGGACGAAAAATAGAGGTCCGTTGACACTGCTATCCCTGTCTATCTCTGTCTATTCCTGTAGCTCATATGTTAGGGTTGAATCCAGGTAGCCACGTTCAGAGTTGCCTTCTTGCGATCTGAGATCCGACCATGACGTTGGATGATGAGTGCATGGCGTTCTGTTATGCGTCCTGTTTGTTCCTGATATTCATTGGTAGTGAAGAGCATGGAGGATGCTGGTAGTCCCGGTAGTATGGATACAGGTGCTGTTGAGATGTGTCGATGGATGGTTGATGGTTCCGGTGCCTCTATCCATCCCCTGACACAGTCTGATCTTTCTTGCGCACCTGCAGATTACTTGTGGATAGAGGAGGATCCAATTGAGTGCTGCAGATCCATTAAAGTCAGGCAATCTTCTTAAGGGTCTGCTCATGCCCAGTTGTCTGGCTGCAGAATGGATTTCCTTCGTGCAGGAGCCTTTGACCTCACAGGAATGCCACAAAGAGGGGCATTGACCCATTGGCATGCTGACCATGATATAGGTATGGTATGTTCCCTAGACTGTGGTATTGCCTATAGGACTTGCTGTTGGGTTGGATGCGTTCATCTATCGTATCGTGATCCGATCGATCTCAACGGCTTGCGCGCATGGCCGCTGTTGTTCATATTGCTCTTTCGCTATCTGTCGTTTCTGTTCCGCGTGTTTCCAGGTCTCTCGCAGCTGCAAGATAGGTCAGACGAGTCTGGATGGGGAATGCAACACGGCCGTGTTACCCGTGATGAGGCGTCTTTGTGGCCGGGTTCAAGGCGAAAGGAATGGCTCTCCAAAGATACTCCCACACTTCTGGCAGGCAGTGGTGAGCAAGGGAGGAGGGAGGAGGAAGGGGGAGGATAGAGTATCACGGCATCCCGTTAATACATGACATGACATCAATGAATGTGCGTATATGTGGGCTGCGAGCAGTCGATCTGCGGGTGTGGTGTGCAGTGCAGTGTGCATGGACGGCAAGGTGCAAAGATAGACTTTCAGTGCGTGCTGTGGATGCCGTCCCCCCCCCTCGCTCCATGCTCATTGATTGCCCTTGCTCTTTTCTGGCCCGCTCCGCTTTCTCTTTCTCTCTCTTTTCTCCTTCCTCTCTCCTCCACATACATCCCATCAACACCTCCCCCACGCTCTCTCCCAATCGCTCTCGTCCGAAGCATCGCCTTCTCACCGCCCTCCTTTGATTCCCACCCCCTCGCACATTCACATCCCTACTCGCAACTATGGGCTGCTGTGGAAGCAAACAGACCGATCACGACGAGGTAACCACCGCCGACGCCGCTCTTTCTTTCCCGCCTTTTCTCATTGGGCGTCTCTGCATCGCTCAGCACCGATTCGCCACCCTGTTCATCCTGCACTTGACTTGCCCGAAGACGCTTCTCGCCGGCGAATCGTCCGGGTGCGATCAGCCGTCTCTCGGCTGTATTCCACATACTGCTCCACGAGCACATATGACCTTGTCGACCAACACGCCACCAACACATCTGGTCATGACCCCCTTCCTCCGCTCCCCCTCTTCCTCTTTCTATGTAACATTCATTCTACGGAGATCGGATTCTATTCAGTGGGTTTGTTTCTTGTGGTGCTTCGTGCGTGGGTACTTTTTCTCCTACCTTCCCATCCTTCCCACTTTTGTCCCCTGATCCGTATCCGAGACCGCCAGGAAGACAGGCTCTCCTTGTGTCCTCAATGGTGTCAGTGTCCGACAATTGTCATGGTCTGCCTTCAGGCTGAATGTGCCTCTTTGTCCTTCTTGGATCGGAGAGCGAATTCATTTCTGATGGTAAAATAGGAGGAGCGGGAAGAAGCTGCACTCAAAAGGACAAGATGCCATGCCCCCCTGGGGCGGCATGGTTCGACAGGACTGGCATGTTGGGAAGGCCTATTCCATCGAGTCCTTGTCTGATGGATCAATTGGATCATAGGCTCGTGAATCGGTCCAAGGGTCTTCAGGATATGTTGAGCGCTGCTCAGGGCATGCACGTATCGGGACAGGACACACGGGCCAAGATCGCAATCGCAGTTGTCGTTGCATGAATCGGGGTACCATCTTTGGTTTCCTGGCCCTCGATCCTCCTCGGTTCATTCGCACATTACGATTCAATTGAGTCTCCTCCTTAGTCCTTTCGATTCGGCACACCCTCAACCGTCCTCTCTCCCTTTTTTTTTTCTGTTACGCCCTTTTGACGGTTTTCCTTGATCTTTGCTACGGTTCAAGGTTCTGTGCGTACTATCGTTGTGAAAAAGTTCAAGAGCATTTACTAATGTGCATTGTCCTTGCCAATGTTATAGGCTGAACGAACCCGTCTGTTGAACGAGAGCCATGTTGCTCATCCGTATGGGTAAGTGCAAATTCAAAGTGCGATAATGAACTTTGTAAGGCTTGGTCAGGAGAGGCAAAGGCAGCTCCAATATGGCAATTCTGTGGTAGGGGGCAAGCAAAGTCGTGAGTGAGAGAGAGGAGAGACAAGCTATCAGATTCTTTATGGGCGGTGATAAAAAAAAGAGCTCTGGGCGCAAGGACCCGGGATTGTCTGGTTACCCGCTGCCTAGCGTTGATCACCAATCGATTACGGATACATTGGCTCATTCTGCGAAATGGTAACATAAGAGGAATGGAATGGTGAGCAAGAAGGGACCCCCCGCTCAGTTGTTGACATGATTACACAACGTTAATGCAACATCATATCTATGGATCAATGGAATGGGGATGTGTGGGCGAAAAAGACGAAGGCGTTCTAGCACATCATTCTTGGCATGAATGCTGCGCGAAGAAACCCTACTTTCAGGACCATGACTTGCGGCTTGTATTTGAGTTCAGGTCTTCCGTTGAGCGTACCAATGGCGACTGTTCAATTGGCGGGAAACACAGGTGCATGCCAATGGTCGACTCTGGAGTGGCAAAAGGGAAAAGTGTGAGGAGACGGAGAGGGGTGGGTGCGCACAGTGATTTTCTCTGTAGTTTTGGGGAGGTGCTCATGGTGTGAACGCAGGATAAGCACAGGACAGAGCCCTGTCTGTACCATGCAGTCCACACTTTTTTTTCATGTTAACACTCTGGTCATTGCTATGCAATTGTCAACTTGTCGATAGAGCCGACCGAATGATCCCACCACCTTATGGCGAGCAGAACCAAGTACGCGAATTAGAGTCACTACAACGGATCGTGGAAAGAACAGCAGGGTAAGTCACTTGTTCAACCCAACCTTCTTCCAGGTCCGCGGAGCCACACAATGCAATTGAATACGCCTCGGGTGAAGAGGAGGAGTAGGGGTGGCACAACGATTGGCGCCGGGTGATCCTTCTGTTTTTTTTTTGTCCCGCAATGCAGGCTATGGTGAGTGGTCGTTTGCATGTGGGATATCTGCGTCCAGAACTCGCTTCACCAAGGGAAGGATATTTCGTCGGGAAACGGAGTTGGCTGGTGCGTCCTCCCTTGCACAACATTCGCCTCTGTGTTCTTTCTCTTTTGTTTTAGAGGGCACAATTATTCTTTGAAAGAGGGTTCAAGGGTGCGCGGCTTTGTGTGGTTGGACCAATGC
>Ga0247824_10001788_pt1 | contig 11914 bp, 11 predicted proteins | sample 13C_PalmiticAcid_FD_194412 | JGI IMG/M metagenome (GOLD analysis project Ga0247824, IMG submission 194412) | Soil microbial communities from agricultural site in Penn Yan, New York, United States - 13C_PalmiticAcid_Day48 | ecosystem: Environmental > Terrestrial > Soil > Agricultural land...
CTCCTTCTTCAAGTTGGAGTTCCGGGCTTCATTGAGAACCCGCTTCCCTTTTAGATTGGAGAGTGTGTCAACTGCGATCTTTAATGCCTTGACGCATCGCTTTCGAACAGCCTGCTGATCCTGCGCTTGTGCTTTTTTTGCCTCTTCCGTGTCGTTGTAAAAACGGTCCTTTGCTTTTTTCAGTGCATCCTGTATCTGCTCTGCCGTGTAACTAGGGAAGCACATTGAGACGTTGTCCCCTCTATAAAAATAAAATAAATTGAGTAAGAAGCTCAAGACCAGTAAAGTTTGCACGGAAAATATATCAACCAAAAAGTTCTTACTTTCGATGGAGGCGAATTTCACACGTTGGATCCTACTTTTGTCGCTGCCTTTCCAACACCGTCTTTCCAACACTGTTCTCACACTAGAAACAAACATGAAAGAGTGAACCAAGAAATCGCTTTTCAGCTGACTGTGCTATTGTCTTCCGAGGTAGTCATTCTTATGGTACAGTGTTGCTCCCGCACCAAATTGGTTCTGCTCTACAGAGTTTGGGCCCTTGATATGCTGATGCAGAGGTGAAAGTGCAAGGGAGGAAGAGTGGAGAGTAGAAGAGAGGGCATGGTAGAGAGGGAAAGAGGTGGCACATTGGTTTGGACTGCATGGGGGCATGGTGGGAGGGCGGGAAAACAGACCGCGTAACCTTCTCCTCGTCCTGCAAGGGGTTGGCTCGTTGTACGAGCAACGATGGTTCCTTACCAATGGCTTTTCCCGTTGGTTCCGTTTATTCCGCAATATGATGCAGGAGCATGTCAATGAGCGCTGACCTTCGACTTAATAGCGACAGCCAGCCCGTCGATCAACTTATGGGCGTTGTTGATGACAACAACGACGTACGTTTGGTAGCCATGGCGACCTCGAATGTTCATGCGATCTCTAGAGAATTGCTCCTTCTTGGACAGTGGCAATCCCATTAGCTCGTCATCGACCTCGACTTGATTGCGGTATAGCTCCGGGCTCGTTCCTATCCTCGATCTCGTCAAGGCCGTGCCTGGATTCTCATTAAAGTCACTGTACTATTGATGAAGAAGCCAATGAAAGTACCAACAGAGTGGTACGGCGCGCAACGGTTCGTGCATGTCCTTGTGCTGCACGAGAGCCTGTACGACCAGCGGTTTAATGGAGTGCATGGATGCTAGCCATGGACTTGAAGACCTGGTAGAGAGATGCCTTTTGAAGGGCTTGACAAACTTGGAACGATCGGGTTGTGTGGACAGTCCTTGTTGATCCAACTCAGAGTTGCAGGCAGGAGGGATCGGAATCAGGCAGTCAGTGAGCCGAGTGGGGGTGATTCAGTTGAATGAAGACAGGTGTTGTTCCTGGTAATGAGAAGGAGGAATAGAGTGAGCGAGGGCAAGGAATAGGATGCAGGTGGTGTGTGTGTGTGTGTGAAGCTGTTGTGGTTGGAACAGGCTGAAAGAATCCCCCGCACTGTCGCCAGTAGCGACCACACTCATCCTATCATTTCGAACCACATGTTCTCGTGGGGGTTTCACGGTGGAAGGCCTCGCCACAGTTTAGGGACCAGGATCTCCCAGCATGTGCCCTGCTACCATGCAACACGATCCATGTCATGTTCCGCAACTTTGTGTTCCGAAGAGTGAAGCCAGTATACCATGCTCTTCCATTTCCACTGTGTTTCCGAACATCAACTCGTTTATTCCTACACCATCTTTCCTTTCCTGTATTCTGGGTGACAGGGGCAATGTTGGTGAAATCATCCGAGAGGCGGTATCTCGGAGAATCGTCTCCAAGCTGAATCTTCAGTGTATCGCCATGAAACAACCTCCACCGGGTTTCGCCACAGTGTATCTGTTTGTACACAGCTCCAGAATTGGCGTTCCACTCGTTTGTGAAAGAGATGGGGAGTTTGCTGGCAATCAATTCATGTCATTGAGCATCGTACCTGTCCACAAGTGTTTGTCTGCTTTTGGCCATTGTCGTGCTCGTCGTATACGGCATCACCATGAAGCTCGTGTGACAAAACTCCTTGTTCTCACAGACGCTACTCGCCTTTCGGATTCTGCCTCCTTGGGTTCGCTCGATAACAGTTAGGCTTGATTAGATGAAGTGAGATCCAATGAATAAAACTCTGGTATTCCTCGAGCTCAGCACATTCTACCTTCCAAGAATTCCCATTCGTTGTCATAGATTCTGCGAGTGTGCGATGAAGTAGTCCCAGTTGGAAAGAAAATGTGGGTATATCCAATGGCATCTGGTGTGCATGACAAATCCGTTCCTGTCAAGTCCAATTCCACGGGGATGTTCAAGATCCATTGCTTGACATTTGCTTATTGCTGACCAGCACATCCTCTTGTCAACGCACAATCTGCGGCAAGTTCCCGACAAGGACGAGGTCAGTTGTTTTGCGAGCGTACTCAAAGTGCAAATTGGTAAATTCCTGCTCTTTGCTCTGAGGGGTGAGATCCTTGGAAGAACGAAAGCACGCCCAAAGTACAATCGTTTACTAGCTGAGATACAAAAGACATGTAGTTGACGAAGGTGAGTTATTGGCCTATCAGACAGTGGTGTGCATGGGCACCTCTGCACTGCCATAGAGAATTCCCTCAGCTCAGGTCCACACCAGAAATCTAGAGGGACAAGCAGCGCACTCATTCAAATTGTGGTAAGCAGAGGCTCCTTACCGCCAGTACCCTAAGAAACTCTCTGAATCTGGATATTGGCCTCAGTGCCCCTTGGCGAGTTCAACAAGAGGCGTCATCGCTATTGCACAGGGAGGGTGTTGCCGTTGTGATGTCCATCTATCCGCCCTTGAGTTGCAATCGGACTCTCTGGTTTGTCTTCAACGGGTGACACGATAGATCCAATCCAGTTGGTGGTATGTGTGTCTGTGAGCACAGGGACGGATGGTGAGAGCAAATGTTACGTATCTGCATGGCGAAATCAAGATTCCTGCGCCGTGGCAGTTTTCCCACTCTCCCGCTTTCCCGCGACCGTTTTTGATGCAGACGCAAGGAGCTCAACTGCCAGTCGAATGAATTGCTTCGTTCAAGGGTGTAACCTGGAGTCCCTTCTGGTCGTCATTGATCAAAGCTGAAGCCGAGGAAATATTGCACGGACGGAAATTCTGCACAATTCCACCGGGTATGGGGTTGAACTCCTTAAGGGCAATAGTATCTGATCGTTGCCTGGAGGCGAGTATCGCAGAATCGAAAGTTCGCGGTGCATCTGCTGGCCCCAATCGAAACAGCGGAGGGGGTGGGCGATGTGATTGATTGAATTCAGGGGCGCGGTAGTATTGACAGTCGCTCAAACGGAACAACCACTTGATTTGGTTCGCTGTTGGGAGGGTCTGGGCGACCGTACTTTGGCTCAGGATCCCGGGCTTTGTGCGGGAACCAGGAACGTGGTGTTGGTATCCTCTTGGGTAGACGAGAATCGATGCACCTGTTGACCCATTTGAGCCGGCTGCGGCCTTTCTTTGAGGCTTCCCCTTCGCTTTGCTGACTTCAGTGATGAAAAGGAGGCTACTGACTGACATTGAGGCAAAGGTGATGCTCATGATGTTGTGCTGGAGGATGCCAAGTTCGAGAGAGAGAATCCAATCGCAGCAGTTGAGTCAGGGTCAGGTCAGGTCGATTCCACTCCTTGGGTTGATCATCACTCTGGCGTTCATTCCTCCTTGTGAGTAGGAGTCCGATGGGGTGGAGTGGTACGAAGAAGAGAGCAGTGAAACCTGATGTTAACAAAAAATCTCCTCTGAGCAATTCTTGCTCTTTCTCTCTTCCACTCTTCCCACTCCTTGAACGCCCACCACCCGCTCCCACCTTGCGCTCCTTCCAAAAAACGCTTTCCCATCGCTTGTCTGGGTATTACTAGGTACGGTGCTGAAGCTGCTCGGTAAGAATGAATTTGTGTACTCTCACAGCAATCCACACATGCAGGCACCTGGAGGGCTGGTGAAATGACATACACATGAAGCACTGATTCACTTCATGCGATTGTCTTGCTCAAAGTAGGTGAGGCTGTCGTCAAAACCTGCGAGTTGAACCAGCCCAGGACCATCATCGATCTTTCCGGGAACCAATGCAAGTGTTTCTTGCGGTGCCTAATGTGCTTTATTTCAGGTGCAGTAACATGGCGTTAACCCCTCATTCTCCTGGACTTTCGTCCTCAAATACGCATCTCTAAAGACGAATGACAACCAATCCGAAACGTAAGTGAAAATGTGCCGAGCGTTTTTCGCACATGCCCTTTTAAATAGGTGTGAATGATGACAAAGCTTTCGCTAGATCGTCCTACTCATCACAACGGTGTATGTATACAGTAGGGTCCCGCAACATGAGAAAGAAACCGCACTGGCCTTATGTGTTGTCTCGCGGTATTGCGCCAGCACCAAAGAATGCCTTCTCGTCAGAGCAAACATTGGAACTCTGCGACATTTATTTGGATAATGCGGACAAGACAAAGGACGACGGAATCGCGCTGGTGCTTTGCCATCATGCAGAGATTGCTCTATCGCGAATTAAGAACGCCAACAAGAAAGTCAATGACGCTGAGTACCAAGAACTGCGTGGTAAAATGGCTGACGCTTACAACCGCCTCAGTATACGATTAAAGCTACTTGGCTTTCCAGATGAATCAGAGGCGTTCCTCAAGAAGGCTGAGAAATGGAGGTAAGCACGCAGGCTGGAGTCCAGATCGTGTGCCCAGAAATTGTTCGTGTACACCGTGTACCGCTAGAGACGCCCATCTGACCAAGTTTTTTTTTTATACTTTCGCATGGGTGGCACACCTGTTGAAAGAGGTGTCCAAAATACAGGTCGACAGTCACTCTCTGCTGGAGCTTCACAGGAGAACAAGGGCGTGATAGCGATTCCCAAGGACATATTCCCGGAGAACGTAGGATCCCCATCCCTCGGTCTCAAACTACCAGAACCAGATGAGCGCCTTGAGAGTACACCTCAGCTGGCTAGTTGTCTCTCTCTCCTGCAAATGTCTCTACCACCTGGCGATGTACTGGAGCCAAAGGCGCGCAAGTGGCGGGAAGATACTGAGAAAGACAAAGATGAACAGAAACGACTCGAACAAATGGCTCAGGAAGTTGTACGCGCATTCAAACGAGATGAGTTCAAGGATGGCAAAGCTGTCGCTGAGGTTGCACACCTGGCACCCGTACTCGACAAGGATATTTTCAGAAGTCTGCTCCAAGATCTCTATTCCGGAATCGAGCATTGTGGATTACTGGACTTTCATCTGCTCGAAGGGATCGCCCAATTGATCCAAAGTACCGATCCAGGCTTTCTCAGTGCTGATGACCTTGTCAAGATACTCGAACTCCTCAGTGCACGCTTGCAGGGCACTCATTATCAATCGAAGAACCACCTATATGAGTTAACACTGGCAGTATCTCACGTTCTGGATGCCATGGCTGAGGCTAAGGTCACTGAACTGGATCGGAAGGCTCTACACGCGCCTCTTTCCACTTATCTCGAGGAGATGAAAAATAGTTCAGACCCGTACTTGGTCTTCCAAGCAGCCTATGCCTATCAAGCATTATTGTGGGTCCCTGATAATGAAACAATATGGCAAGCGGCTATGCGGCGCACCGGAAAAGTTATTCAAGGCGTTACAAAGCTGGCAACTGCAGTGAATGGTCTGGATCTGGAAAAACTCATCAAAGGACTAGAAGACATCCAGGAAGGGCTCGCTGGTGTTTCTAGGATTGTTGAGATCTCTGCAACAGCGTATGACAAAATATCAAAATTGGTTGAGAGCGGACAAGACTTCATGGAGAGTATCAAGGAAGGGTTTAAAATCAATCAAAAGCGCAGTTGGTATTCAGCACTACGAGGAGCAGATGTCTTGATTCGAGATGGGGAGTTCCTCGCCTTTAAGCAGTTGGTTTACAGAGTGCCATGTCGACTCGACCCAGCCTTCCAATGGGGAGTGTGTAAACGCCTTGGAGAGATTGCGGCGAATTCAGCGTGGAATCTGGGCATTCGTGAAAATGCAATTGCATTCCTAGGAGAGATCTATCGAGAAGATGCTGTGTGGGGTCAGGAACAGTGCATCAAACAGTGGATCCTCAATATCCTCATGAAGTTGTCCTTGTCATCTGGCGTAGATTGTAAGTCTGATTGCAGCTCGATAGTCGTTTCATGGTTACTGAAAGTGGACTAACTGAGCTCATTGTGGTGGGCCTAGTGCGCACTGTAGCTACTGCTAAACTAGAAGAACTGGGGACCAATAGAGACGATTTGAAACTGGATCTATATCAAAGCTGCCAACAGAAAGGTCCAGAGCCCTATCCTGTGAAGATTCCACTATCGGAATTTGCATCGCCATCGTTGCTTGATCGTGCCCAGGGTAAACTGGACGTCGGTGGAATGGTACGACAGCTGAAAGAGCAACGGATCAAATCACGAGGCAAGACCGTTTACATCCCGCCTCAAGCAAAGTCATCTTTACAAGCAACTGGTGTCTCTAAATTCCCACTGATGAAGAAGGTCAAGGAGTTCTTGAAGGGCGATCAAAAGGTCTTTTTACTGCTCGGAGACTCTGGTGCAGGCAAATCGAGGTTCAGCTATGAGCTTGAGCATGACCTATGGCATAAATACAAGAAGAAGACTGACCGGATTCCACTTCATATCAATCTGCCTGCCATTGACAAGCCCGAACAGGACATGATCACGAAACAACTACGGAAGGCAGGGTTCACAGAGTCTCAGATCCATGAAATGAAGAAGAAACGCAAATTGATCTTGATCTGCGACGGATACGATGAGTGCCAGGTGACACAAAACCTGTACATGAGCAATCGATTGAACCAGGAAGGAGAATGGGACACACAAATGATTATCGGCTGTCGTATCGAGTGCCTTGGGACAGACTACCGAGATCGCTTCCAGCCAGGAGATCGCAACAAACGGTCAGACTCACCGTTGTTTCAAGAAGCAGTGATAATGCCATTCGCATCAGATCAGATTCATTCCTATATCGAGCAACACGTTACAACCAATCAGTCTTCGTGGCGCCTGGAAGACTACAAACGAGAGTTTGACCGTATTCCTACTCTGATGGAGCTGGTAAAGAATCCATTCCTGATGGTTCTGGCATTGGAAGTTCTACCACATATCGTGGATCAAAATCTCTCGGATGCACCTGTTACAAGGGTAGGATTGTATGACCACTTCGTCAAGCAATGGATAGAACGAGGCAAGAAGCGAATTACCGAGAAAGACTTGACGCCTCAGGCAAGAACCGTCTTCCAGAGATTGACCGACGAAGGATTTGCACAGAACGGGATCGATTTCGTGAAGAAACTTGCTGTTGCGATCTACAAGGAACAAAGAGGGAGACCAATTGTGGAATATTCTCAATTAATTGACGAAGGATCGTGGAAAGACGCGTTCTTCCTTCGGGAGGATAGGCAGCTATTGAGAGAAGCATGTCCTATAACACGGAATGGCAACCAACACCAGTTCATTCATCGTTCGTTGCTGGAATACGGATTGGCTCTGTCCGTGTTTGATCCGCAAGACAAAAAAAACATAACATTCTCTGAGCCGACTAAAGCTCGCAGAAGGAGCGTGAGTTCCATTCAAAGCTTTGAAAGTCAGGATGATTTTGCGTACGAGGCTTCTACTCCTGACGAGGAACCCGATATCAATTCACCTTTGGTCTGGAGAACACTTGTGAACGACCACTCGCTCCTAGAGTTCTTGGTGGAACGCGTTAAACAGGAGCCACTATTCAAGAAGCGGTTACTCGGCTATATCGAGTGTTCGAAGCAGGACGATAAATGGCGCAAAGCAGCCGCTAATGCGATCACGATCTTGGTCCGAGCAGGTGTACAGTTCGTTGGAGCAGACTTGCGAGGTATCCGGATCCCAGGTGCCGATCTCAGCTATGGCATCTTCGATTCGGCATGCCTTCAGGATACGGATTTGAGGAAGGTCAACTTTCGAGGCACATGGCTGCGACAGGCAGACATGAGCAGGGCAGAGATGAAGGGTGCACAATTCGGCGAGCTTCCATTTCTTGCAGAAGGCTACCTTGTGCGCTCGTGTGCGTTTTCACCAGACGGAAAGTCACTTGCAGTTGGTCTTGAGAATGGTGATATCAGTGTGTATACAACATCAAGTTGGGAAAGAATCCGGAAATGGAATGGCCATAGTAATTTCATCTGGCACGTAGTGTACTCACCAAGCGGTGATCAGATCGCCTCCTGCAGTGCGGACACTACGGTGCGTCTATGGGACTCTGAGACAGCGTCACTGAAACACGATTTAATAGATCACGGGGACTGGGTCCGATGCGTTGCATATCAACCTCGAGGAAACCTGGTGGTTTCGGCTAGCGACGATCAGACAATACGGTTATGGAACAAGGACACAGGCGAATGCTCCCAAATACTATCTGGTCATACGGGTGAGGTCCGATCTGTTGCGTGTTCACCAATTAGCCAGCAAATCGCCTCGGGAAGTTTGGATCGCACTGTACGGCTGTGGAATGTTGAGACGGGAAATGTCATTCATACCCTATCTGGTCACACCCTTGGGGTCTGGGCAGTTGAATACTCACCCCGAGGGGATCAAGTTGCTTCCGCCAGTGAAGACCACACGATACGGCTATGGGATGTGAGAACAGGAGTATGCCGCCACGTCTTATCCGAACATCTCAATGCGGTCTATTGCATTGTATACTCGCCAAAAGGAGATCAACTTGCCTCTGGAAGCGTGGATGGGACAGTAAGATTATGGGACATTGAGTCTGAACAATGTCGCCAAATCCTGACAGGGCATAATAACACTGTCTTCAGTGTCGTGTATTCTCCGGATGGGAATCGAATTGCGTCTGGTGGCGATACCACAGTGCGGCTATGGGATGTGTCGGCTGGAGTAACCCGTTTCGTCTCGAGTGGCCACAGCATGGTAATCAACAGTGTCGATTGTTCACCTGGAGCAGAACTGAGCGCCTCTGGCAGCTCTTCCAGAGAATCACTTATTGCATCCGGCAGTTCAGACAGGACGATACGACTCTGGGATATGGAGACTGGAGCATGTCGTGAAATCGTGAGTGGTCACAAGAACTCGGTTTTCTGTATCGCATTTTCGCCACAAGGGGACCAGCTCGCCTCCGGAAGCTCAGATAGAGCGGTTCGGCTATGGGATGTAAAGACAGGGAAATGCCTGAGCATCTTCAATGGCCACGACGGGTGGGTCGAATGCGTTGTGTTCTCCCCTCAAGGAAACACGATTGCCTCCGCCAGTGACGACCAAACAGTAATACTCTGGGACTTGGAAGCACGACAACACAAGGTTCTGAAAGGCCATACAAATTTAGTCTTGAGTGTTGTGTATTCAACCGATGGCTCTCAAATCGCAACTTGCAGCAAGGACAAATCTGTTCGGATATGGGATACAAAGACAAGAGAGTGCCTTCAAATCCTGGTAGGCCATACCGACCTGGTTAGAGACGTTGCATTTTCGCCTCAAGGAGATGAGCTCGCTTCTGCTGGATATGACAACACGATCCGGTTGTGGAATGTGGCAGAACAAAAGAGTCGTTTGATACTGGAAGGTCATGAGGATAAGGTCAGATCCATCGCGTATTCTCACCAAGGCGATCTGCTTGCCTCTGGCAGCTGGGACAAGACCGTGCGGTTATGGGACGTTGCATCGGGAGAGTGTCGATTGGTGATTCGGAACATACCAGGCGCCATTAACAGTGTTGCCTGGGGCACAAAATCCAATGCGGACATCTTGGTTACTGGCAGTAAGGATGGGTCAGTGCTCAAGTGGAAGGTTACGATCGAGGGAGAGCAGTGCAGTGTGCACTTGGACTGGAATACCACGAATGGTACATTTACTGTAACAGGAGCATCTATCGGAGACGCGCGAGGATTGACTAAACTCAACAAGCAGCTATTGAAGCAGCGTGGAACCATTGATGAGCCTGAGAACATGTCCCACGAGTCACCATGGCATCTGTGGTCGAGAGCACGCACTCGCAGAACCCTTGAGGAGAGGTGTAGACATTGTAATCAGAGTCGTTTTTGAATGCTTGTCCTGATAAACCACGTCCTGCTTCTCGTTGAACCCAGGTCAATTGTAAAGAAATCACAAGTATGTAGCACAGACGATAGAGTGAAGGAGTAGGAAGGCAAAGGATGCTCCCGAAAGCCGCTCGCATATTGTCTTTCGAGGAATCGCCAGAACGATCAACCCTTGACCGAGAGGGTTGCCCTCTTAAATTACTACCTACCCTACACTCTCTCCGGCTCCAGAGCATGGTGGCCACATTATGTGGGAGGGGTTGCAGTCGGTCAGCTAATCAACGCCTGAAGACCTAACTTTCTACAACTTGGGTACCTCATTACGTCCTGCAGCAGACTTCTCCTAGCGCAGCGTCGTCGTTTCTTCCAAAGGTAATCAGATCTGTAAAAACTTTATTAGCTCAACCAGGGAATGCCTTACAACCGTACTATCATGCCGTTGCTTCCAGAGGCAATCTTTGTTACTCGGCGAATGAACGAGACTCATGTCAGAGCCCCTATGGCTGGTCAATGCATGAGGGCAAGGTCCCGATTTAACGCTCCAGAACTTCCATGCTTCCGGAAGTAATGCAACATACAGACGCCTTCGACATGTCCGGCTAAGATGACAATGCAGCCTCCTGCTTCCACATTCTATAGCCGATGAATCCTGTCCTCGCTGGCGGAACAAATCGATTGCCTTGTAGATAGAGTGGTGCAGAGAATGTGAGCTTGTTGAGAGAAGAAGGAAGAAAGTGATCAGTGCAGGAAATGGGCAGGCCGATGGGCTCGCTTTGTATGCCTGAAATGCTCCATCCTCCACCATCCAGCATTAACGCCTGCGAGCCTGTACAACAGCGGCGTTTCCTTTGACCTCACCATGAATACATACTCTGACTGTCGACCGCCCTTGAATACTTGGGATCTCTGGGCGAGCTCTGCGATGAGTTGTGTGCTTGAATAGCGGATCCTCGTATCGACAAGAAAAACAACGACTCAGTTATAAGATGATTCCGCTTCCCGCATAGGACAAGGGGGCTATTTGTGCATGCATGGTTATGCTTGATTGAGCATAACGGACCCGGCATCAGGTGGGCACGGCCGGCCGCCCTTCAGCAATAAGATAGAAAGCCCTGTCTTGCTCTGGGTCGAGGTTGCAGTTGCGCAACGTGATGGTGTGAGAAAGACTCCTGCTTTTCGGGTTCATCATTATGCGATGGAGGAGGAGGAGTGGAGAAAGAAGAGTTGGAAAACAGACCGGTCACAGAAACCGCGTCTGTTTTCCCGCTAGGCCTTTTCCCGTCCACTGTCCCGCTTCGTGTCTCCCAAATTCTTCCCCCGTCTCCTTCTCTTCTTCCCTTCATCTCAGTGCCTTTGTTCTTGCATCATCACGACACGTCCTTGGCACCTCTCCATTACTCTCATCACAAAACACATCACATCGCGTCACAATGACTTCAAAAAGCTCGTTCCTGGACGCGTTGCGCACACAAACACTATCTTCTGCAAACAATGAAGAGCGAGTCGAAGGTACGTTATCTTCATTCAAAGCGACCGTTGGAATACTGAAGACTGAGTTGCTCATTCTTGCTATCGCTTCCTATTCGTTAGTAAACCAGCGTCATCTCATCGATAAGATCTTAGCAAGGTGAGGCGTGACCCGTGCACACAGTACCACCACTAAGTAACCGACCATGATACCATGCTTGACGGCTGAATACAGCTGCCAAGGGCATCCTTTCTGCAACATTGCGAGTTGACATGTGAGATGCGATCCTATTAGATACTCGGCCGAGTTTGTTGTTTATCGAGAGTTAATGCAAAACGCTGGTATGTACTGTGTTTGCCTTGCTCCCCCCCACACCCCCACAC
>Ga0247824_10001789_pt1 | contig 11911 bp, 12 predicted proteins | sample 13C_PalmiticAcid_FD_194412 | JGI IMG/M metagenome (GOLD analysis project Ga0247824, IMG submission 194412) | Soil microbial communities from agricultural site in Penn Yan, New York, United States - 13C_PalmiticAcid_Day48 | ecosystem: Environmental > Terrestrial > Soil > Agricultural land...
CCGGGGGTCGCCCTAGGCAAAATGCGGCATCACATCTCACCACCAAGTGGCTAAATCGAGACCATGGTCCCGAGCCAGCCATACTGTGCTTGGAACTTGAAGGCTCGCCAGCAGATGCCTTACTAGTGTACGACATACGGTCCAATATCAGACGATCCGCGTCTTGCATCCGGAGCAAGATATCCTCGTGGCCTGGAGGTATGCAGCGATTGCGTGACAGGCAACTGGGACAGCAGCTATACAGTCGGCTGTGTGACCGCCGCCCACATGGAAATTCCGATGGCTTCGGGATCGAGCTGTCTCGGGAGCACCAGATTGATAGGGTCGAGGGCCATCTCGGGTTTCGTGACACCAACACCAGAGCCAGAACAGGCCAGACTGGAGACGGAGATGGTGCCGAAACGCGTCGCTCCCCACACCGTTTCTTGTGTGGAGTGAAACATGAAGAGCCGGGCTGCAAGTCAACAGCATGCCTTGTCCGCGGCTGTCGGGTCCATTTCCGGCGGTGGTAGCGATATTAGACCGTCTGCTCCGTATGTGCACAAGAAACACCGATGGCATGTGGAACGGGCAGAAGCACCGAGTCGGTTCCGAGAGAGGTCCAGAAGAACAGGCCAACCTCACGAGCGCGCCAGGAGGGGAATTCTGCCCCGACAACGTGAAACCGCACAGGTAAGATCCAACAGCAAGCTGCTGTCTGCCGGGCCTCGTGGCTGTTCCAACCGAGAATTCAACTGCTGGGTTAATCGGCAGCAGTGATAGCAGTGATGTTGGGGAGGTGTGTTCAACTGCAGGCCCCACCTCGGCTTCGTGTTGCCCCTGGCAACCACACTGCCGGACCTCCGGTCCATCTTCAAATCCAAACCAATCGGCCTGCAACCGCACGTTCTCACCACAAATTCCAAATCGACATATTTAATCAAACGACAAAACCGATCGCCGAGTTTTTCAAACATGGCGAGGTTAGCGAAATCGTCGATATCCTGGAGCGACGATGACGACGACGAGTTTCCCGACATTGGTGCTCTTGTAGGCAGAAAACAACTACAAGTCCAGGAAGATGCATCCGCCACACGATCCAAAGCAAAGGGCCGCAAAAATACAGAAGAGCCGGCAAAGTCAGCACCGGCAGTTAGGCGGCGGAAGCTGGGGCCTTTGACCGACAACTTATTGCTAAGGGCCTGGACACCGGACAGCGTTGGGGACCGCAAGGAAGAGAAACGCTCGCTCAACGAGAGGCAAGCCACAATACCAAGGCGAGCGAGGGTTGAACTCAGGACCAGGAGTACAAAACCAGCCGCTGCCATTCCCCCATCACCAGCCGACGAGGAGGAGGAATATGTTTCAGCCCAAGAGGAGGTTACCATCATCGAAGAGGTGTCCATGTTTGACGACACATTCCACTCGTGCGACTCGGAAGGCTCTGAATTCAGTGGTCACGAGGACAGTGAAGAAGGAGATGGGGACTTTTTTGCGGATTCACCGCCGAGAAAGGCTTCAACAAAGCCAAGGATTCAGGTCAAACCCAGGAAACGACCAGGGCAACACAGCGAGGATGCGACAAGCAGAGATGACTTTGATGTGCTCGAGGATGAGGAGGCGGCTGAACTTGATCGGTTACCAAAGAAGGCCCAAGATTCCTTATCAATGCCCGCAACGGGGCTGAAAGGGGTGGGAAAGCTCGGAAAACCGGGCAAGGACCTCGCAGATACCATGTCGAGACTTCGACTGTGAGCTTTGTCTACCCTGGGACTTCCCATACACTGGTTTGGCTAACCCTCTTTAGCGATGAGGAGACTGAGGAAAAGCCACGGCGAGTCAGAACTCCGAAACCGAACGGCCGAGATGTGACACCTCCTTCAACACCACCAAAATCCCGGCCCGGCCTCGTCTCGCCCAGGAAGCTGGCCCGCATTCCCGTTACACCCCACCGTCCGTCTTCCGACATGTTCTGGAGCCAGGAGTTTGTTGACGACTGGAACGAGGAACATTCGCCCCGCAAACAGCTCTTTCCGGATGCTCTCGCCGCCAGACAAATGAGCCCAAACAAGGCCAATAGCCCCGAGAAGAAATCCCAAAAGACGGCAGCAGCAAAGAAAACATCCGAGCGCGAGGCAAAGAAAGCCTTTGAAAAGGCCAAGCACGAACTGGCCGAGAAGTTCCTCCACGAGCTCGACACCACCATCACCGACGGCAAACTCGCCGAGCTCTCGGCCTCCACCGGCGGCATCAAGCTCGTCTGGACCAACAAGCTCAACACCACCGCCGGCCGCGCCAACTGGAAGCGCGAGACGATCCGCACCCGCCACCCGGACGGCACCGCCGCCGTCTCGGACCCCGCCGCCGCCACCACCACCACCAAGCACAAGCACCACGCCTCCATCGAGCTCGCCGAGAAGGTCATCGACGACGAGCACCGCCTGCTCAACGTGCTCGCGCACGAGTTCTGCCACCTCGCCAACTTCATGGTCAGCGGCGTCACCAACAACCCGCACGGGCGCGAGTTCAAGGCGTGGGCGGCGCAGTGCTCGCGCGCGTTTGGCGGCCGCGGGATCCAGGTCACGACCAAGCACTCGTACGACATCGACTTCAAGTACGTGTGGCAGTGCGTGGCGTGCGGGACCGAGTTCAAGCGGCACTCGCGCAGCATCGACCCGGCGCGGCACCGGTGCGGGAGCTGTAGGGAGGAGCTGCGGCAGACGAAGCCCGTGCCGAGGAAGAAGAAGGAGGGCGGGTTTGGTGGTGGTGGTGGTGGTGGTGCGGTGAGCGAGTACCAGGCGTTCATGAAGGAGCAGATGCGGCTGGTCAAGGCGGAGAACCCCAAGAGCCCACAGAAGGAGATCATGAAGATCGTGGCCGGGCGGTGGGCAGCGTCCAAGGCGTCGTCGTCGTCATCGACGCCCGATGCGTCGGTCCAGGAGGTGACGAAGGACTTGGCGGATTTGGCCGTGTAGGCAGGCCGGGACAAGCATGGTTATATACTCGTTGTCAGTGTAGAAACAGTGTAAATGAATAAGACTATGCCGTCATGTCATGAGCTCATCACAGGATTGCCACCTCTTCATCCAACGCCAGTCCCAGCTATCCAATCAATACATATGAGATATCGACATATCTTCAAAAACCCGCTCGCTTGAATCCCTGCCGAACTAACCCCCTTCGAAGTCTACAATTCATCAAACAGCCGCCAACTCTTCACCTCAAACGTCGACCAGATCCGGGCCGCGAACTCCACGGCGTCCCCAATTAGCTCGCCCTGCTTGCCCAGCGCCAGGTCGACATCCTCCTCGTCGTACTCCCCCTTGATGTGCGGCACGTTGATGGTGATCAGGACGTCGGTCTTTTCCTTCTCGAGCCGCACCAGCGTGAGGATCAAAGCGGTGAAGTCGGGCGCTGCTTTTCGGGATTCTTGAGCGCCTGTGGGGGTCTGGGTCGCGATGAGCGTGTAGGCGGGTATGCTCTCACTATTGCATCGTTTGGCCACGGTTAGTATCGGATGGGGGGCGGAGGGATGGGAATGTTCTTCGGGGAAGAGGGTTGAGAGCGTACTCAAGATGGGTGAACTGGGTCTCGGTCGTGTTCCAGACTTTGACGGTGTCGGCATCGTCGCCGACCAAGTCTTCCAAGTGGATCGTCAGGGCGCGGCCGTCGCGCTCGAGGCCGTCGCCGGGGGCGTCGACGCGCTGGGTGATGTCGAAGATGATGGAGGTGAAGCCGTCCTTGTCGAGGTAGACTTCTTGGTTGTCGGGGACTTCGCGGATCGTGCTAAAGCGACAAAGTTAGTCTGTTTGGTTTGTAGCGAGACGAGCGCGGGACTCGAGCATACCTCACATCAGCAAAGTTGTCAGGCAGATCGCAGACGAGCGCCCCGCCAAAGAGGCTTGTCTTCCTGAACCCGTGAGGCATGGTTGTGTTCGGAAAAGCTACCGAGTATGCACACTCCACAGAAGCAACTGGGGAGGGTTTTTAGGGCTGCGGGTATTCCGGAGACAAAGGAGGAGTTGGTTGGGGTCGAAGTTGGTGTCGCAAGTTGGTTTGCGCCTGCGGCAACCAGGCAAAGCAGGCAGTGACATCAAGCAACTGCAGCAGGTGATGGCGGGGTCGTGCCGCAGGCCGGTGGCGGGGCACTTCGGCTGGCGCAAGGCTGCAGCGCTGCAGATGTAGTGGCTTTTCAAGCTTCAGGGCTCCTGATCAAGTCTCGCAACTGGGTCAGGTGTGTCTAGAATAAGACAGCCATCAGGTATGTATCCGTCCAAAACCACCATGCAGGAAACTGGATACGTGGTTATGGTAAGGTACCTCAGATTTGCAAAGGAGAGCTCGATGCCGAACTGGGCTTCAGGGCGCCTGGGTCTCTCTACCCCGCCCTAAATCCCGTCCGTCGCGATCCGTCCCGTCTAAACCGCAGGCCGGCACACGGTGCAGCTTAACCGGACATTTATTCCCCCATGAGAGCAACGTCAGATAGCCCCTCCTCAATTGACTGTTCGTACACCTCTCCGTCACCTGTCTCAACGCAACCCAATGGCGAGCAAAATGGCCTCCTGCATCTTCTGCAAGATCATCAAGGGTAAGTGGTGTAAATTCAAGCTCCTGAAGCTCCGTCGAAGCTCTCTTACCTCCAGTTCCCAGTTCCTGGCTAACCATCGACCACCCCGCCCAGGCGAGATCCCCTGCTTCAAGCTCTTGGAAACCGACAAGACACTCGCTTTCCTCGACATCAACCCCCTCAGCCAGGGACACGCCGTACGCTTCCATGTTTATGACCACCATCTCTCTTTGGGCCAGGCCATTGACATCACATTGCGCTTCTACAGCTTGTGATCCCCAAGCACCACGGCGAGAAGCTGACCGACATCCCCGATGACCACCTGAGCGAGATCTTGGTACGCCCACCTACCCGCCGAGCCGTAGCCTCGGTTACATAAGAGGCCACAAGACTGACATTCGATGTTTCTGCTTTCACAGCCCATCGCCAAGAAGCTCGTGGCCGCGACGGGTGCACAGGAGTACAACATCCTGCAGAACAACGGCCGTGGGGCGCACCAGGAGGTTGACCATGTAAGTGGGCTAAAGTGTCAATGGTAGAGGGTATGGGAGGGCATCGGCTGACCAAACTGGCGCAAAACAGGTGCATTTCCACATGGTACGTCCCGTAGCCCACTGCTACTTGAGACAACAACAGGCTGGACCGACCGCTAACCTGAGGCCCAGATCCCCAAGCCCAACGAGACGGAAGGCCTCGGCATTCGCTGGCCGCAGCAGAAGACGGATATGGAGAAGCTCAAGAAGCTGTTTGAGGAGATCAAATCCAAGGTGTAAAATCAAGCGGGGAAAGGTTGGGAGGCTGGGGCGAGATATGCCGATACATTTCGAGTCGAGTCATGCAGTTGTCCCTAAGAAGGGATACCGTCCACAATGATGCTTGAAGTGACATTCGACAACCATCTCCTCCTCCCTCTGGGAGCGGGTCCTGGTCGTATTACTCCAACGAGAGGAGAGCAGTAATCGTATTCGTCTAGATCGGAGTCCAACCGTAATATTGAACGCTGTTGGATATCATATACTCCCAACCACGCACCGCCCATTTAATCAACATCATCCGCCGACGTCTCAGCAGCAGCAGGAACCGGGGCGGCCGGAGCAGCAGCAGCAGCAGCAGTCCCGTTGACCACCTCGGGCTTTGGCTCGGGATACCAATCCAGCTTTCCCCCCGGCAACAGCACCCCGATCCTGTCATAGTAGGACCTTGCGCGCAGATACGGGTCCACATTCCAGTAGTCGTCGCGGAGCCGCGACGCGATGGCGTTGCGCCGCTCCTTGATCTCGGCCGCCTTGTCGCCCTCGCCGTTCTGGATCCACTCGAGCGTGGCCGCCTCGTACTCCTTGTACAGGCCCTCGCGCGCCGCCAGCAGCCGGTCGCGCGTCGCCGTGTCGTCGAGCTTGGCGTTCTCGCCCTCGGCCGGCTCGACGTACTGGTACGTCCAGTCCTCCTCGCCCTCGAGGTCCTTGGGGATGTGCTTCATCGGGATGAACTCCTCCATCTCCTTGGCGTTGTTGGTGAAGTGCACCTTGTTGGCGACCACGGGGTCGAGCCAGCCGCGGATTACTTTCCAGATGCCTGGTGGGTGGGGGGGTTTGTTAGAGCCGGCTGAGGGCCCGGATTGAGGGGGGGTGGTGGTCCGTACCTTGGAAGATCCAGGGTGCCTTGTGCACGAGCACGGTGCCCAGGCACTCGGGGTAGTTGGCCTCGAAGCACTTGATCATGAACTTTACGGGTGTGTAATCCTGTGGCTGTTAGCAGCGCGCTCCTGGGGGGAGAAGAAATATGAGTGCGACGTACCATGTTTGCCATGGAGAAATTGGTCATGTCGAACACGATGGTCTGTTGCAGTCAGCATGCTGTGACCGTCACACAATCGATGATCAGGTCCAACTCACGGCTGTGTCGACCGGCGGCTGCAGCACCATGCGGCAGGTCTCGATGAGATAGACTGTGTATCTCTCCAGAGCCTCCTCAGCCTGCTCGCCCTGCTTGTGCAACCTGACATTGACAAAACAGAGGGGCCGCCCCTGCTTGTCGTGACCATGCACGTAGCTGATGCCCTTCCTGATCTGGGCCATGAAATCGTGCCCCAGTCTCTTGGCTGCCGGGTCACTGCTCGTCTCGGCTGCCACCGCGGCGGCCTCGCCATTCCTCATGATGTCCTCGTCCACCTTCATCTCCTGCGCCCGCCAGTTCATGGTCGAGACCAGCATGATGAGCGCCCTCTCAGCGTCCCACTTACGCGCCCTGAGGAAGCGAAGCACGAGCGCGTCCGGGTGGTCGTGCTTCACCATGCTCCAGATGGTGTCCCGGATGGACTCGGGCGATTGGCTGGCGAGGGTTTCGTAGAAGTGCTTGGTCTGACCGTACTTGTCGGCCTCCCCGTCTTTCAGGTTGAGCACAACCGACGCGTTTGCTGGCGCCGCTGACGTCGACTCCCCTTCGTCCTTCTTGCCCTTGCGCGAAAAGAACGACATGCGGCTCTTCTTGGACTTCTTGGCCTCCTCATCCTGCGCCTTCTCGGCAGCCGAGGTGCTGTCAGCGACGGCGCCCTCCTGCTCCTGGCCGACGGCGCACACTTGGAAGATCAGCTGCCATAGCCGCCTGAGCTTCTCCTCTTGCTCAGGGGTAAGGGTCCCGGGCCGGCCCGGGGCGGTATCTGCCGTCATGTCGTCGACGAGTTCCGACAGGTCGTCCACACTTTCTGCACTTTGCGATGCAGGCTTTCGCGAGTACAGCGTGTAGTAAGCTGCTACTGCAAGTCCTCCAGCAAGCGCAATAAAAAGGCCTGACGCGGAGGCAGTCAGGGGCCGGGGGTCTGGATGCTGGGGTTTTGTGAGACGAGGAACGCCGTCGAAGTTGCGTCCAAGTCCGTTGCCGCTTGAGAAGCTTCGTGAGGGAGTGGGTGAGGCAACTGATGAAGTTCGAGGCCGGCAGCAGCGTGCAAATCGAATGCCACGAGGCGCAGCAAGGCCAAGTCCGGATGTTCTAATGAAGGTGGAAGCTGGGTGGAACGAGTGGGCTGAGAAGCCGAGTGGCGCGCGCATAGGAAAATATCACCAAAAGCTCCAGAAACCCGAGATGGCTGCCAGTGCGCAACCAAGGACGGATACTCTTTACAGGGTTCTCAGCAGTAGGTTAGGCTATCCCGGATACGCGTGTCAGCTTCGGGGGCGTTCCCAGTGGCACGGATCACAGATCGCAACGGAGGCAAGAACAGCCCGATGCCGCGATTGTTCTCAGAAGTGCTGAGGACCGGAACTTTTCACATACGTCAAGAGGTAGGTATGGGACTGATACCGGGGGGAGGGGGACCGATGAGAGAGTGTCGCCGGTAACTTGTCGGATCGGATGTCGCGGCAACTCCACTTCCGCACCTAACTAGCAGGACCTGGAATATGGCCGGCCGGAGGTGTGATGGCTTGGTCTGGAGGCCGCCGAGAGAGCAGGAGGGCTGAGCGGACGGGATGCGGACAGACAGCGGCTTCCAATTCCCAGCTTACGTGAATCCTTTCAGCGGGGCGACCTGGTGCTCACAAGACCGAGCCGGAGCGAAGAATCTGCAGGAACAACGTTAATTTAATGAGAACCCGGACTTCGGGACGTTTTGGGCATCCGATCCATCCGTTTCCCCTGTCGGGTGGGCATTGGCTTCTTTTCTCAAGTTGACCACAAGAAGCATCATTCGTCCCGAGTGCTCCGCAAGCCGAATCTGCATGAATAGCCATGCGGGAAATGGGAATCGGCTGGCCTGGTCGAGGGGTCATGACTGGCCAAGATGACCCCACCGTCCAATTGTCGCGCCTTGGCGGATCTGAGCGCACGCGCTGCGTCGATGGCGGGGCTGCTGGCCGATGTCAACTGCGGGGCGCTTGCCAAGACCTCGATTGACGATTGGGGAAGCAAGCAAACAAACACCACGAACACACACAACCTTGAGAGTCAACTATCACCATCGGCCACAACCACGGAGGTGACCGCGACCACAAACTCCCAAAATGGCACACGACGACAACTCCCACCGTCGCGCGCGCTCTACCTCCCGCTCCCGCCCTACGACACCCCTCCGACCCTCATCCCGCTCCTCGTTCCGCGACTCGGCGCGCAACAGCGTGCAGGGTGATCGCGCCTCGTTCCCGCTCAACACGTTTGAGCCCGCCTTTGCCGAGCTCTCTGACGCCGTTGCCGACCTCGAGGCCAACATGATGCACTTCCAGCTGATGCACGAGAGTCTGGCGCGGTTCAGCGAGAGCTTTGCGAGCTTCCTGTACGGGCTAAACATGAATGCGTTTTGCGTTGATTTTCCAGAGGTAAGGTCTTCGGTTAATGATTGGGGTGGGTGGATGCTGATATGGCATGCGTGACAGGGCCCGATGGCAGAATCATTCCGGCGCATGAAGTTGAGGGAGGAGGAACAGCAGCAGCAGAGTAGGCGCGCCATACAAAACGGCAAATAACACGGTGAAGTGTTGGTGTCGACTAACACGGATTCAGACGCTACCAGGCTTCCTGAACGAACGGCTGGCGAAATTGATACTGAGACAACATTCATGTGGGACCCTCCGCAACGGACCGTCTTAAGCCAAAACTGACCCTGTCTAGGACAACGGATACCTCGTTTGTCGAGAACCCCCCAACATCTGCCCGGCCATCACGTAAATACCAGCCACCCGCCTCGAGTCGTCAGTCGCGAGTTCCGGCGCCGCCAACATCCACAAGAGGGGCACCGTCTAGCAGAGGAGCGGCCAGAGGTGGACGAGGGGGGACCGGGGGGACCGGAGGAACGCGGCCGAGCGGGCTTGCGAGACCGAGGGGCCGTGGTGTTCGATGAAGAGCCTAGGCCGTATTGACACGTTCCGGCCAAGAAGCCAGAATCGCGAGATTGATTCTTGTTGGAGCAGCGTACCAGCGTGGCAGCGTGGCAGCCAGAACATGGCACAAGGCTCTGGCAGAACGCCGATGACCCGCTTGCTGGCGGCGGGCTGGGAGTTTTGGCAGGCGGTGCCGCTCTCCTACCTATCTCGTGTGACGAGAGATGGCAGAAGTATCAGGGTCATGGAACCCCACCATAATCCGGGCCGGGCCAAAAGACGACCACGGTTACGAGCTGTTCATCGCCTTGTCGAGATACTCCCTCACCCGCGCCAAGCACTCTTCCTCACCCAAATTCACCCAAGACCCAACAGCCGCGACGGTCTTGTTTCTGGATTTGAGGCCCTGGGTGATCTGGAGATCCGACTTGGGGAGGCTGAGGACCTGAGAAGTGCCTATGAGTAGATGGAAAGAGGCAGTTAAGATAGCAAGATACGAACCTCACTTAAGACCCTGATAACAGCCTTGTTGGCCTCCCCTTCGCGTGCCTGCGCAGCTACGCAGACGTCGACTGCCTCGTCATCCACCGACGCGATGCCCTCACGGTTCTTGCTCGCTCCCGGCTTGACGTTGCAGTGCATGTAGAGAGTGTTTTCTGCGGACTTCTTTGTCGCGGCGACATACCAGATGGCGCGGGCTGACATGGTGTGGCCTTTTTGACTCGAGGAGCCAAGAAAGGGTAAGGTTGTGTCGGGTGGAATGCTGCCAATGGCACCAATATGTGCTTGTCTGCACTTAGGCCACAAGTGTGGACCTAGACCCCAACCATGCAGACCTGCGCACTTTACAACAGCCAAACCGTATTCTGAAGACTGGACAGCTGCATGCGCAGTCTGTTGGTCCTCCGACAAGTGTTGCGGACGCTACGCTCTCTGCACAAGGACACCTCGATTTGAGTTCTTGTTATTATCCACTCCCCCTCCACGAGCCGTCGGACGAGAGCAGCCTGGCATTGACTATGTGTGCGTAGCTTTTCTCAACTCCCTGAGTTCAAACTACTCGGACTTGTAACCCATTCCACAGATTCCGTACACATTGTCAGATAGGAAAGATGGGGAGACAGGATCAGAGATTCAAAACTCTTTTTTTTGTGTCGCTTGTTCTCTGTATTGTAACCATGGATCACCGACACACCATTTGGGTGTATTGGTGAAAAGACAAACTCAGCTTCAAAACTTGACTGTACCCTGCTAAAGGTCCTGTGCCTCGGTACTCATGCACTTCAAGTTCCACGACGACAAGAAGCAGACACCAAACAGATAGATTCGAATGCCCGTTTCGCGACCGGGATGTGAAATCAATCTTTCTATCCAGGCCCTTGTTTTTAAACAACTTGAAGCAAATTGAGGAGTTTCTCCGTTATACCAAGCCACTCTCCAACTTTTCTCAACCCAATTTCGTCGTTGCTTGCCCTTGAGAACTCCTCGCCAAACCCATCATTCCAGCCTGGTGTGCCGCCCTCGGTGAGCCTCTCACCAAAGGGGGTACAGGACCCAAGATCGACAATGACAGGACGGTCTTCCTCGTCTAGCATCACATTGCTGGGATTGACATCGTTGTGAGCCATTCCGAGAGAATGCAAGTGTTTCAGGCCATCGACGATGCCTCGAAGACACGAGGCCCTGTCCAGAGCCTTGTTGTCCTTGGCCTTGACTCGATCGCTGAGCGTTGTCGGGTAGCGTTTGAGCAGCAGGCCGATGATGCGGCCATCTTCAACCAGGCAGCCTTCAAAACCGACAAGATTTGCGTGTGGGTTACGCTGCACCAGATGGAGCGTGCGTGCCTCTTCCAAAAAGCGGTCAGCAAGTTGCTTGGTTCCGGCAGCCCAGCGGTACGACGCGAACTTGGGCCGCTTGATGTGGTGTCCTGGTTCGGCGCTGGCCACTTTGAGCGAAAACATGTCGGCCGGCAAAGGCGGGTAGATTTCATCAGCAGGAATCCTTTGGAGACAATCCCTGGCCTGTTCGAGCGAGAGCTCCCGTTTGCGGACCTCGATCCATCCAAAGTAGACGATGCCGTCGCTTGAGTCCAAGGTGAGGAGGCTGGTGCGTGAGAATACCATTTTCCCGTCTTCATCGGGCTTGAAGAATTCGCAAGCCTCTGTGAAGCTCTTCCAGCTAGTCACAAGTGACGCGGGAACCTGTTGAGGAGCGGGTTCGCTTGGAGTGCTGGCTAGCGTGTCATCCTGTTTACCAAGCGCAGGCAGGCTGCCGTCGCCTGGGTGAGGAAAGGTGGGTGATGGCTGTTCCATGACTTGCAAAGTTGTGCGCAGGACGAAGGTGACTTCTGGCAGACTGGCCGTGCCGTAACGCTCCAAGCGAGGGGCCAGGGCCGATTATATTTATGGACGGCCGACGTCGCTCGTAGGCTGGTGCTAATATTGCCAGTGGCCTGGAGTCATCTGGCGACGGGCGGTAGTGAAGGTCTTGTATGTCGATTCTCATAAGATTCAAGTTGAGTTGGATGAAGGCTTTGTTCTTTGAAAGAAATCTG
>Ga0247824_10001790_pt1 | contig 11910 bp, 18 predicted proteins | sample 13C_PalmiticAcid_FD_194412 | JGI IMG/M metagenome (GOLD analysis project Ga0247824, IMG submission 194412) | Soil microbial communities from agricultural site in Penn Yan, New York, United States - 13C_PalmiticAcid_Day48 | ecosystem: Environmental > Terrestrial > Soil > Agricultural land...
GTCCCCACCACTCCCCCGCGGCCGCTCAGCCGGTCCAGCTCCCGAATCCGGCGCGTCAGCTCCAGCCCATCCATGACGGGCATCGAGATGTCGGTCAGCACGCAGCCGTACCGGCCCGGCTCGCGGGCGTAGAGCCGCAGGGCCTCGAGCCCGTTCTGGGCGGTCGCGTAGTCGTACCCGAGGCGGGCCATGTAGGCGGCGAGGATCTGGAGATGGGGGGAAGCCAAAGCCGCGGTTAGAGTCTGGCTTGGCCTATGTTTTTTGAAAAACAAACGTTAGGGATGGGATGGGCAGGTGCTTTCGCAGTTGCATGCGTACCTTGAGGTTGATCGCGTTGTCGTCCACGATCAGGATCGACTTTGGCGTGGTGACGGCTGAGCCTGACGCGCTGTGGGTGGGCTGTGCAGGCGTTGATGCTGCTATTTCCTGCGGCAGCGGAACGTGTTCTGATGGTGAGAAAGAGCGCGTGTCCTCAGGCGGAGGTACGAGGAGACCCGAGACGGGTTCTGTGGTGGCAGTATCGAGTAATCGTTCCCGGGGGTTATCGCCATGCTCCTTGCGATGGATTTCCGCGGTATCAGAATGCAGTTTGGCCTCTTCCAGTGCCTGCACAGCTGGTTCATCATTCGGTTTCGGCCCATCCGCGCCTAAGCCTTCTCGGGCGGCTTGCCAGTCCAAGAGAGCGCTCACGAGGGATCTAGCGAATTTACGGGGCCCGACACTACACAAATGTCTGAGTTTACGAATGAATAGGAACAAGGAAGGAGTGAATGGAATACTTACGGCTGCGGCAACACCTCATATCCCCTCCGCCAGACGTTATCGTTCGAGCTCATGGTCGAATGCGCCGAGGCCAGGTCTTGACAGATAAGGACATGAGGGCATGCATCCGTCAGGCTCTCCGTCCCACCCTTGCCGAGCAACGTTGCGGGGTCGGTGGTCAGGGTGACAATGAAATCCGGCAGCGGCCCGCTGTTTTCTTCTTCGCCAGACAAGACGGTCATGCGGAGGGCAGCCTCACACATCCGCTTCATGAGCTGGAGCTGCGAAGACTGCTTGGCGTCTTCGGTCGAGAAGAAACCAGGCCGAACCCTGGTCCCTGCCTCAAAGTGACGGAGCCGTATCCGACGTCCCGCCAGGGTTTGGACGTCTCGTCGAAAATCGACTTCTTGTTGTTGCTGCTGTTGTTGTTGTTGTTGATCATCCCCGTGACCAGGCTCACCCGCGGCGGCAGCGTGTGGTAGCGGCAGAACGACCGTGGTGGTTGTGCCCTCGCCGACCTTGCTCACCACGTCAATGCCGCCGCCAACAGCGGAGACCATGCGGTGCACGAGGTTGAGTCCGAGGCCGGTGCCGGGGGCGAACTGGTCTTCCTGCGAGAAGGGTATAAAGAGGTGGTCGCGCATGTAATCCTCGCCGATGCCCCTGCCGGAATCGGACACGGTGAGGGTGACGTTGGTGAGTCCGGCATCCTTCTTTTGCTTGGTTTGGCGGTCCTGCCGCAGCGAGACGCGGATGAACCCGGATTCAGTGAATTTGAGCGAGTTGCCAAACAGGTTCATGACGATGCGCCGCAGCGCGCCCGGGTGCACGTGGAAGGACCAGTCCGCCAAGTAGTCAATGTCGACGTAGATTAGGACTTGCCCGCGGCTGCTCAAGACAGCGCCGTCCGGCGTCTGATCTGGAGCGGCGGACACGGGGGGTATCATGGCAGGAGAAGAGACTGGCCGGGGCGGACGGTGCGGGTGATGTGTCTTTGACATGGTCAGATAGCTGGAGCCTGCTAGCACGCTGTCCAGTACCTCCTCTACAAACAAATCCAGCGAAACGACGCCGGAAGGTTCCAGCATAGGCAGGGGAGATGACGGAGTTGGCTTTGGGTGGGCAAGTTGGCCAGGCAGGGTGCCGGCCTTTGGTCTGGATCTCGAGGAGCGTCGAGGGTTGTTGGCTTTGATGAAGTCCAGGAGCTGGGGAGTCCAGACGTTAACACATGCAACCCGAGCAAGTGGCGATTGCACAATCACCGATGCGACAGAGGCGGAGACTTACGTGGTCAACGGTGTCAAGCAGGGTCCTGGCCGAAGCATCCAACGTCCACAGAACACTCTTCTGAAATCCGTCGAGCGTTGTGTTGCGCAGCATCTCGGTGGTCCCGACCAAGCCGTGCAGCGGGGTGCGCAGCTCGTGGCTGATGGACCCCAGGATGTCCGTTTTTGTCTTGTCTGCGGCGTGTAAAGTCTGGCGTGCCACCTCGGCCATGATGGCCAGCCCAAAGACGCGGAGATAACTCAGCTCGTTCTCGCGGCTGAAGATGCGCGTCGGGGTCCGCGTCCACAAGAAGCCGCCTGCGAACACGCGGCCCGTCTGCGGGTCCCAGAGAGGCACAACTGCGACGCTGCGGGCGCCGGGGAACATGCGGATGACTCGCCCGGCTGCCGACAGGCGGGGCCTGGGCCTGACCGCTGAGCTACCGCCATCGTGATCAGTGGGCGAGGGCGGACCCACCGTTGATGCAGCGGCAGACGAGCCTAGCGAGCTGTCGTCGCCGCCTGAGCTGGTGGAGGGATCGGACAGGCCGCCGTCAGCCTCAAAGTGGAAGATGCGGCCCTTTGGATAGCGCTGAAGCAGTCGATGGAGGAAGCGCTCCCGACAGGGCGAGAGGTCGGCCGGGACAGGGTCGCCCGCAATCGATGAGGTGCGCGAGGTAGAGAAACCTAGCACGCGGGACACGGCGGGCCCCGTGCTTGGGAGGGTAGATACCAAGCCCTGAGGAATCTCGTCGTTGCTGCCGGATTCCATGGATGAGTGCTGCGCCTCTGTGTTGCTGGGAGCGAGCACAGGCGGCGACATGTTGCCGACCAAGCCACCATATGACCGTATCTTGGCGTCAAGGAACACGGCGCCCTCGACCTCGAGCGATTCCCGGATCAGGTTGGCAGCTCTGGAGAAGACGCGCTCGATACCGCCGCGCCGCTCGTCGGCCGGACCCGATGGAGCCTTGGTAGTAGGCGGTCTCGGCGGCGGCGCGGGCAACGCGGTGCCGCCGTTGGCCAGTGCTGGCTGGCGGCCGTTTGGCTCGGCGTGCGACGTCTGTGCAGCCGATGGCTCCTGCCCTTCGGTCGGCCGCAAGGCAGGAGTCTGACCTGGCATGGGCGGTGCCGTCGTCGGTGGCGCTTGGGCTGTTGCAGGGCTCTCGGCTTGCCTCGACAATGCGGCATCTTTTTCGGCGGCGCCTTCGGGCACGGGCAGAGCGGCCTCACCCTCGACGAAGCTGCCCAGGCCGCGCACCATGCGCTGCTCGCGATGGTACCATTCGTGGCTCCGCTTGTAGGCGAGGTAGTCCATGATGACGACGGACAAATCCCGGATGAAATGCACCTGCTCCTCGTCCAGTCCCCCGGGGCGCGGGGCATCGTCAAAGATGCAGTAGACGCCGATGTTGACGCCGGCGGGCGAGCGAATCGGGACGCCGGCGTAGAACTGGCGGGCGGGGTCCTGGATCTGGCAGAAGCGCACGTCGGCATCCAGGTGGTTGACGACGGACACGGGGATGTCGGCAACGGTCAGTCCGGATTCGGTGCCGGGGACGGTGTGGTTCTGGGCGACGCCGGTGACGACATGCTCGCACACGCTGGTGACGCGCTCAAAGGCGAGGGTGTTGAACGGGGCAAGGGGCGACTGGCCCGGCACAGGCGGGCGGATGGCTTCGGCGACGATGTGCTGGTAGCGACGGTCGAAGAGCGAGACCATGGAGCGGCTTGCGTTCAGGCGGTAGAGCCCCAGCTGGGCAAACGCGGTGAGGCCGGGGTCCGGAGCTGCCGACAGGGACGAGGACGGGATGGGAGGGGGCGGCTGCGACCCATGCAGCCGGGCGGTCGAGATGGCGAGAGCATCGTATCTGCGGGCACAGCGATCAGCGATGCATGCTTTTGGTTTTGTTTTTTGGGTTCTCCCAGGTACCGGACCAGGCAGGAAGGAGCGCAGGCTGCCACTCACTTGAAGGTTTCCCGCTCGCGAGATGTCTCGGACACGTGGGGCGTCGTCGCTACCGTCATAATGCACACAAGGCGCGCACAGGACGTTGGTCTCTGCTGCTGCTCCCTGCGAAGTGCGGGTGTCTCGGGCAGGGGGCAGGTTTGATGCGACGGGAGGAATCCCAAGGGAGTGGGAGCCCACGCCGGGAAAGGAAATGCCAAGAAGAGGTGGTGGGACAGCAGTCAGCCACGGCGTTCCAGGCCCTGCAAGACCCCTGGGGCATCAACTGCGGTACCTACGTCATCGCCCTGAAAGTTTTAAAGGCGGGGCTCGCCTGTGCGGAGGGGCTCGGGGTGTTTTCTCCGGCAACGGCGTCATTAAGTTTGTCGGCGGCAACATTGCACATGAGAAGTCTCCTGCGCGAGTGTTCCACCACCATCAGCACCAGACGATAAACCGTTAGACTTATTTCCCGGCAGTGCATGCCGGACGTGCTGCATTCCGTACTCTCACCAGGACACCTCACCGTTGTTGTGGGAGCGCCGAGTGGTCAAGTTCCGTCGGGTCTTGCTCCGGGACAGTGGGTTTTCTGACACCTTGCTAAACCTTTCCTCTGAAACTGGCCCGCTCCGGCAGCTGTATAAGCGCTTCAATCATAGTCCCACGAGGGTACCTAGTAAGAACTACCAGGTCTACCGTAACACGGTCGGCTTCTCCCACCCAGGCTCCAGCCGCTTGATGCCGGCCGAGGTGAGCGTATGGAACCAGCCGAGATAACCCTGACCCCAGCTCCAAACTAAGGCACCTAACAATCGGCTGGCCGCGGCGGCCTCCTGGCCTCGAACCCCTTATGGACCGGCTGTCTTTCCACCGACATGGACGTCCTGCCCTTCAGCTGGTCCCGCACGCTCGAAAGGACTCGGCTCACCGTCGACGGTTGCCGCCCCACCGGCGCGCTCTCGGTCGCAGCGGCAGCTGTAGTAGCGGGAGCAGCAGCATCACCAACGGTCTCGGCACGTCGCGGGCGGCGGCCATGGCCATAGTACAAGTCCGCCTCGCGGAACGAGTAATCGGACCACTGCGGCGCGAGCGGTGTGATGGTGGTGGGCGAGCCTCCTTCTACCTCCTCGGGAGAGGGAGAGGAAGAAGACCGCGGCTCTGATCTTGTTGTTGCTGTTGCTGTTGTTGTCGAGCTTGTCGAAGAGGGAGGAGGAGGAGGGAAGGACATGTTGAATGGGGAGGCCGCGTGGGGGCGGCGTAGGCTGCTCGACGAGGAGGACCGCGGCGGGCGGAAGTAGTGGTGTCGTGGGACGGCCCGGAGATACAGCGCATCGGGTGATGAGTCCTGGTCCGCGTAGAAGTTGATGCTGCTTCCGTCGCTTGGGCTGCGCGGGCTGTGGCCGTGGTGGGAGATTGGGGAGTCTGGCCGCGTGGGGTTGTGGATAGTTGGTAAGGGGGACGAGAGGTCGTTGACGACGTCGCTGCGCCGTCTGAGCTGGCTTAGCCCGTATATCTGCAGCGTGACTGTCGGTTAGAGTGGACTTGGAAAGGGAAGTTGCACGGTTGCGAACCCACCTCTGGCTGGTTCGCGAGGGCCGGGCAGCTGCAGACAAGGCTGATTAGACGGATTATGGCCGGCAAGGCGCACCCAAACACCAAAACTGCGGCGTGTATTACGAGGATGGCGATAGCCCCTCGACTCCTCGTCGATATGCTGGCGTCCAGCTCCGGCAAAAAGAGGACTGTGAGCGCGACAACCACAAGACGTGCAACGCCCGACCACGTAAAGACGGACAGGACCCTCCGCCTCAGCGGCCGGAGGACTGCGGTGCTGATGAGCAGGGCCAACTCAGTGACGCCGAGGACGACCACCTGTGCCAGGGGCAAAAACTGCAACCCACCCACGGCCACGCCCCTCACAAAGGCCAGCCCGAAGAAGATGACGGCGAACATGTCCCGCCTCTCGGCCAACCACCCCGGCTCGGCATCGCTGTCGCTGTCACTGTCCGAACCATCACTCCGCACCCTGCGGTACTGCTTCGACGAGTCAAGAAGCAGGATGCCTAGCTGGTTCGAAGGCGCGATCCTCCACATCCACGTCACGCTGACCACCACCAGCACAATCAGCATCGACGCCAGGGCAAGGTGGTAGGTTGGCAGGATCACGTTGTCGAGCTGGTAGGCCGAGATGGCGACGATTGGGGTGAGGAAGTAACTGAGCACCACAAGCAGCACGTTCCATGTTTCGTGCGCAATAGCCGAGTCGGAGACGACACCGTCGGGGCCTTTGTCTGCCGGCGACGAGTAGTTGAGGGAGGGAACGTGTTGTGAGAGGAATCTGTGAAGCAGCCTGAGCACGGCGACTACCGCGGTGATGATGGCCGCAATGGCGACCATGTTGCGCCACACATCCATGGTCATCGGACCGCCCGTGATCTGCGACATGAGCTCCAGCCCGTACGACCTCGTAAGCGTGCCGTTGAGCTCGTAGATGCCGTCGTTGACGCGGTCGTACCGCCTCTCCTGGCCAAAGGGCCCGGTCGGGCTGAACAGGGCCGACCAGTGGAACAGGCTCGTCAGCGGCTGGTAAAACCCGGGGTACCGGAGCGTGAGGGCGCCTAGAAAGAAGACGAACTGGAGGTGAAGCAAGCAGTCGCCCACCCCGGGGAGGATGGGCCGCTGCACAATGTGTTGTTGTGTATGGCCTTCGTTCCTCACCACTTCCGCCGAAGGACGGCGTCTCGGCTCCGCGACCGGTGCCAAAATTGTGGCGAGCAGCCCAGACACGAGCACGAGCAAGAAGACGGCGATGGGCGCGTATCGAACCGCGGCAGACACGTCCTCACGTAGTTGAGGGGTGATCTCGGAGTAGATACACGCAGACGAGGCCAATGTCGGATCGCTCTTGTTGCTCGCCGAGAAGGACCACTGCGTTGAAAACGCAGCGAGGACACCGAGCGCGCCGAGGTCGTGGTGCGCCACCAGCCGTATCTCCGATGCTCGATTCAGTCGATGCCTGGTGGGACCATGGTTTTAGTCTTTGACTTGGGGGGGTTCAAAGCTCAGCTTACTGTTGTTTCCAAGCAGGCCGCTCCTCGAACGACAAGCACGTCCAGTTCGACGGGCGGACGGTGTACGTCTCTGACAGATCCAGTGCTTCAAGCCTGAGCGCCACATCCGACGGGCCGTCCTTCAACAGCTCCGCACACGTCGCGCTGCCCGTGTAATCGGCGAGGATGTCGAACTCCAGCCTGACACCATCTTGCGCGGCCGAGTTGTTGGAGGAGAGGAGGCGCACCCGACTCGACGTCGGCCACAGACTTTTGAACCCATACCTGCCCCCTCTTCCGTCGGGGCAGCGTATCCATTGCACGTAGGCCGCCTCTGCTGTTGGGATGAGCAGGCTGATGAGTGCAAGCACAGCGATGATCGGCCCAAGTGCCGGGAGGGCTGCGGCTGTCCGCACCATGGCCGTAGGAAGGGGGTCAATCACAGCATCCGACGCAAAAAGAAAAGAGAGCCTCTTGCGAGCGAGCAGAGAGCCAGACTACCAAAGACAAAAGACGGTTGAACGAGGAACCTAGCCGTGTACGGAGTACTTCTCTAGCTCGTTCCTGGAAATGAAAAGAGGGACCGAAAATAGAACAACAGTTGATTTCAGCGTCTTGAAAGACCCTGAAGCAACCGACAAATTCGAAAACCCCTTTCCCCTGGATTTTCCCCATCTCTTCGACCCACCGGGACCTCATGGATACGAGTTTCGGAGTCGTGGAGCTGCTCGGCATTTGCAATCGACCAGGGGCCACCTCGCAAGGCCAACCAATGACGCCCCTGTTTCTCTTTCTTAATTTAGACAGGATCCGTAGTAGTTGGGTATCCTGTCCCGAGGAAAATATTGCGCTGAAGCTTTTGAAGATTACTATGTGAAATTGACAAGGAGTTTGCGGAAACATGCACCTTGTCGCGGATTTCCAACTGCTGCTGAACACTGCACTCGTTTCAAAACACGAGACTGTCGGCGTAGGAAGGGTTGAATCCGCGAACGCTGGCAACTTGACCAAACGCCTTTCCCTTTGTATTGGTTGTATGGTTCTGCTGACGCGAAACCTGTGTGCCGATTGTCGGGCTCGTCAACGGTGTCTAGGGCATAGTCTACAATGTATCATGGAGTGATGGTATGTACCACGGATGTGGGATTTCTGGAGCCTTGAATTGCATACCAGTTTCTCGTTCAACACAAGCCGAAAGTCTTGATGAAACAAACCGAACTTCTATCTCTCTCTCTGCGACATTTTCATCTTCTCTCTTTTCGTCTCTTTCCTGATTCTTCTTCGGGCTAGGTCCTCCGATCCTTGCGGTCCCGAGCAGTCTGTCCGCCGCGAGCGCTGGGTCTGGCATCGCGCCGCTGTCCATCATTGGTTCTCGGTGGCACTCCACTCTCGCGACGGCGCTGTGAGTCCCCCGAACCAGGCCTCGCAGGCCGGGAGGCCATAGCGCCGGCGAAGTGAGTTGAGCCACCAAGCGGCCGACACGCTTCCTTTAATATCCTCCATGCTGCTCTTCCTATTACAAGCGTTCCGGCCTTCGGCTTTCCGATAAGTGGAAGGGGAAACTGGAACCCTGTTCAAGAAGCTGTCAGTCCAGGTACCTCACGTCACAACAACCGGCTGATGTATGAGGTATCGGCCAACGTACTGCGGTTGACCATGGCCCTGACCGCGCCGGGGTCAACGGGCCCTTCCTTGTCGCGGCCCTCGTCCTTAACCCAAAGCTGTGCTTTTGGCATCTCCGGGCTACTTCCAGGTTTGTTGCTGTCGTCCTTCCACACGCGCAGTGACCCACACCCTCCAAAAGCCCTACTCTCCCATGTCCATCCTGACTCTCCCGTTGCTTTTCGGGGTTTCCTAGGATCTTTTGGTATCATCTTTTCAACACCTGGCGGCACAATCTGTGTGGGGGTTTGTACGGTCCCGTCTCCCGCCAGGAACCCGATGAAGCAGTGCACAAGTTCGTGGGCCACAGTGGTGGCCACGTCGGCCAGGACAGCGGCGTAGTTCGCAGCGATTGCCATGAAGTGTTTCGGATCGTCACCCTTTTCCCCGCCCTCGGCCTTGAGTTCCACGTAGTATGAACTTAGTGTGGCTAAACAGTCGATCGCCTGGATTATGCCGCCGGCCTGGTCAGTACGAGAGAGGGGGGGCTTGGAGGTACATATGCAACGTCAAAAGCAGAAGCACCCACCTCGGAGTTGAGTCCCATGACTCCCGCATCCTGGGGTTCCCAATAGTGCATGACTTCCTCCTTTGTCGGGTACTTCCACGTGCACCTCCCCTCGGCCGCTGGCACCCAGTCGCCACGAACAAAGACCCCTTTATCGTCCGGCTCATCAGGAATGTCGTGTACCTGGACGGGGACGAACCCGGAGGAGAGCTTGCGCAGGAATTCGTGTGCCCAGCCCGCCATCTCGCTGTCGCTTGGCCTCTGGTACTGGTACTTTTTATCCTTCGTCTTCTTCGTTGGATAGCTAATCTCGGTCGGTAGGCGGCGGGCCTCGCGCCACTTGGGGCTCGCCGGACGCCCCCAACTTTCAACAGCATCGGTCCCGACGCGGACTAGTGCATCGAACGGCCTTTGGCTTTTTAGGATGTCGAGAGCAAGCCTGACAGCACGCTCGACGGCGTTGTAGTGGCGGTCCTCGAGATGGAGGTGCGTGCGACTCGCTATCGGCACCCAGCCCCCCTGTAGTTTCAATTCCGCGGCATGAGGGTCCGAGTCTATAGACCCGGAATGAGAAATGTCCGTTGCTCGTCGAGAGAATGGGACGACTGTAGGCCCTTTCGCTTGCTGGGATGAGGAGCGTCACGTAAGTTGTAGCCCTGGTCCGTCGTTGTAGCGCTCCCGTCGAAAAAGTGGGACGTCTCTAGACCCGGTCGCCCGCTGGGATAATCGTAGAGAGGGTGGGACGTCTCTCGACCCGATTGCTCGCTGGGAGGATGAACTGTACGCATGATAGCTCCCTTGTAGAGAGGGTGGGACGTCTCTAAACCCGATTGCTCGCTGGGAGGATGAACTGTACGCATGATAGCTCCCTTGTAGAGAGGATGGGACGTCTCTAAACCCAGTCCCCCGCCGGGATGATCGTCGAGAAAGTGGGACGTCTCTCGACCCGGTTGCTGCTCGCTGGGATGGTAGGCTGCCCGTAAGATGTAGTTCCGGTCCATCGTTTAGTTGGGAAAACCGAGGAAAGTTTGTCGTTGCTGAGGGGATGACTGGTCAAAAGTGGGCGCGAGCGGTCAGCATTCACTAGTGATAGGCAGTGTCAAAAGAGGAGACGGATCTGTGCTGGTAAGTTGGCAGAGAGTGCAGGGAGACGGTGAAAGCACGAGCGTTGAGCAGTTGTCCCTAGGCGCAACATGGGTCACAACCAAGGATGAAATAGGATACCAATTTCTCCCTCTCCAGCTCCCTACCTCTCGGCCTCCTCACCGCGCGGGTCTCGAGGGAGCTGTCCACCAGGCTCGAGGGCCAGCGAGGGGCGGTGTTTCACGCTGATACGGGCTACCACCACTCGCCATGTGGACAACCTGGTCCTGGGGCTATAAACTAGGCCACCACAGTCCACACGAACCGTTCCAACGGGAACAGGTGCCAATGGAACTTTCTGGCTGCCAGAGCAGCCCTCGGTCAGTTAGAGGTGGTCACATAGCAAAACGGCCAGCCTAGCGAGATAGCCCCATAGGCTCATATTCGAGTTCATGTTGGCGGCCTGGGCCCGGGGTGGTAACGTTTCGAGTGAAGAGGTAGCGCCCATGGCCCAGCCTCTGAGGTCCTAGTAACGGTCCAACAAGCTAATAACAGCCAACAACGAAGCAGCCCAAAGCCAAACTCAAGTTACGGCCTGGCTAGGGCCGGAACCGCGGCCGGGGTCGGCGAGGTTGGCCAAGTGTTGGTTTGGCGTGGGGTCCAACTGAGCCCCCGGGCGCTCCGCCACATTGGCGCATCTGCAGAGTAGAGCCCCAACGAGCACGACAGGGGAAAGACGATTGGACAGAGGTTGGTTGTGGGAGCCACACCACAGAGAGGCAGGAAAATTCAAAAAAGTTTGTGGATTGCTACGTCCAAAAGGTAAGTTCACGTGCTGGAGGATGGGAACCTCGGGTAGGAATAAGTTGGTTTGAGGGCTGTGACTATGCGAGTGTTTGGCCGTTGGTACTATCATGTACTGTCGTCCGCCAGCGACCTCGTCTCTACCCGGGAGTAAGCCGGTGTTACCGGAGAGAGAAAACTCTCCAGGCCTTGGGTGCCCCTGCTCGCTGCCTGGCTGCGTTGATCCGCGGCTTATCAAAGGTCGTCGGGCAGCACGTTCTTATACTCGACTCCGTGTGCTGCCTTCCGGTGGACCTGTAAATCAATCCAGCTCTCAAAGACGGTAGAGCACTCGGGACAGCGGAGGTCCGACTGCAAAAAGGCATCAAGTTGTCAGTGATTTTACCTAGGTTTAGTCGATAGCAACCCAGAAACCTCACCAAAGACAGAAACAAGAAACAAACTCACCTCGCGCAGAAACGGCCCACGGTACGGATACTCCCGGCCATCCGTCACCACCACAAACAGCAGACTCGCCGGGTCCTCGCCCTCCCCGTCCGGCTGCATGCCCGCGACCTCCAGCAGCGCCCCCTCGTCCGCCGTCGCGAACCCCAGCAGCTCGCGGCGCAGCTCGCCAAACCCCGGCGGCGGCCGCTCCGGCAGGTCCGCGGCGAGGCGGATCTGGCGCTGGGAGAAGACCATGACGTAGGCGTGGGCCACGTAGGCGTGCGTCGACTTGGCGACGCCCTGCCGGTTGGGGACGAAGATGCGCGTCTGGTTGTTGTCGCCGCCGCCGACCTTGCTGCGCAAGAAGGCGGACTCGGGCTCGAGGGGCGGGCGGGGGGCGCC
>Ga0247824_10001791_pt1 | contig 11906 bp, 10 predicted proteins | sample 13C_PalmiticAcid_FD_194412 | JGI IMG/M metagenome (GOLD analysis project Ga0247824, IMG submission 194412) | Soil microbial communities from agricultural site in Penn Yan, New York, United States - 13C_PalmiticAcid_Day48 | ecosystem: Environmental > Terrestrial > Soil > Agricultural land...
GCGCGTGGCCACTGCGTGAGTTCATCAACTGATTCTTCTTTGTGTCTTGTCGTCCCTCTCCCCCAGCGCACGCCCTCCTGCCGCTCCTTCCTGCTTCCTGCCCCCGCCCGCTGCTCGCCGCCTGGCGCCCGGAGCACGCGTGCAATTGACTGCCGCCGGCCAACGGCAATTATCCCTCCAACTGGCAACTGGCGACCGTCCCTTCTAACGCGCCTTCTACAACCACAGCTGCAATAGCTGCAATGTCCGCCGCATCAAGTGCAGCGGCGACCGCCCGTGCCGCCAGTGCACCAGCGCCCAGCGCGAGTGCCTGTACCCGGAGCCCGTCGAGCGCGTGACCATCCCGCGGACCGAGCTGGAGTCGCTGCAGCGCCGGTGTGCGTCGCTGGAGCGCCAGCTGGCCGCGACCGAGCGGCGCCAGCAGGTCGCGTCGCCGTCTACGTCCCCCGGCGCCGACACCGCCAATGCGTCGCCGCTGGGTGTCGAGTCGCACCGCACCCTCCGGCCCACCGGCATCGATGGGAGGATGCTCGCCGACGGAGCCGGCATCTCCCGTTACCTCGGCGAGACGTCTGGGGCCACCTATCTCGACTCCCTCAAGGAGCTGATCACCATCGTCACGCCCCTGGCCCGCGTGCTTGGTGGCAGCCCCGGAGAGAGTGCCGCCGGTGCCGCCTTCCTCGGCTCCCTCGGTCAGTATCAGACCCACGACTCGCACCCGATGGTGTTGCCGCAGGCTGTCGACCCCCTGGCACTGCCTCCAGAGGCCGATATTGCTGCTGCCCTGTCGCAGGTCCGTTACTTCATTCAGGATGGAAACGGCTCCTTTGCGAGCGGCGGCGTCATGTTCTGGCCCTTTGGGGACATCCAGAGCATCATGTCGCTTGCCTCCCTCCCGGCCGTGCAGGGTCCGGGCGGGCTCACACGTCCCGGGCCTCACCACCGCGCGCTGGCCTTGTATCACACCGCCTTTGCCGTCGCCCACCTGCTACATCTGAGGGAACCCGGCTCCGCCGTCGATGGCCACCTGGGCGAGGACCACTTCGCGAGAGCCCGCTCGCTCCTGGGCAACCTGCTGGACCGCACTATGTACACCGTCAGCGACATCGCCGTGCTGGCACTCACGGCGCTGTACTTTGTTGAGAATAACCGCCGGGACGCCGGGTACATGGCCATTAGCAATGCCATGACCATCAGCGTTATGCACGGCCTCCACAAGGGCGGTTCGGGCAACGAGGTTGGCGTGAGGACGTTCTGGACGGTATACGTTATCGACAGGTATGTATGTTCTTGCCAGTCTCTCGCCTCGTGTACTGACCGTCTCAGATGGCTGGGCTGTGTCATGGGCCGGCCGCCGACGATCCCAGATGACGCCATCACACTTCCGCTTCCTCGAGAATGCCCGTACGTACCCCAAGCCCCCTACACATGCCAATGTGCTAACAAGGCTCAGCGGGCTTCCCTCGCCTGTCGGACTGCGTGCGCATGTGGAGTTGTGCAGGATCTCGGATTATCTCGTCTACAGCAGCTACCGCGAATCCGGACTGCCGGATCTGTTAACCAAGGCCACCGTTCGAGTCGCCAAGGCTCTGGAAATGCTTGGGAGGTGGCGTGAGAACCTACCCGCCGCTCTCCAACTCCCCGCAGACCCCCTGACGCTCGTCCCGGTCGACATCTTCACGCAAGCGAGTTCGTTTAGGCAGGGCCCCGCCGGGCTGCTGACCGGCGCAGCCAACTTTGGGCACGACCGGGCGTGCTGGTCGCTGCACATGAGTTACAACCAGGTGAGCCCACAAGCAAGCATGTCTTGACCGGATACGGACTGCTGACCGTCGCATCAGCTCTTGATCTTGGCCGTCCGGCCCGCGATGCTGATGGCGGTTCGGAAAGCCGTTGCCAGCATCGTGTGCGCTGACCAGCCCTTTGACATGGAGAACCATCCACATATTGAGCCGATCCGGGCGTGCAGCGACGCCGCCCGACGCAACCTCCGACTGGGCCGGCTGATGCGCCTCCACAGCCCGCAGCAGAAGCTGCTGCTGCCCGACCTGCACAACATCTTCAACGCGGCCATCGTGCTTATGATGCACCAGATGGTGTTTGTGAACCTGAGAACGCAGGATCTGGACGATGTCGGGTGGGCCCTCGAGGTGTTCGAGACCGAGGCCAAGACGGGCAGCGAGTACGGCAAGGACTGTTCGCGGGTCTTGCAGGACCTCAACTACCTCGCTCACCAACTACGGAATCCCATCCACGACCCAGACACAAAGCAGGTCCTCTTGTCCGACGATGGCGTCCTCCGCGAGCTGATGCCGGACGAGGGCATGGCGGAGACGATGGACGAGAGCAATGAACGGACTGCTGGCACCACGGCCCTGGCGGATCCTTCGAGGCAGCAAGGGAGACATGACGCACTCTACCAGAGGGTGGCGGCCATGCACCAGACACTCTCTTGCTGGTGGAATGCCGACAGCATGCAGTTCAACAACTCGTTTCTTTCTTAGTTGGGGGTTCGGCTTGGGGTTACGTTCAGTTTACGCTAGATACCATCGTTTTTTCTCTTCGTCTGCACTGCAGTGTTTTGTACTGTCTGCGTACGCGAGCTACAAGCTCCCAAAAAGTCGCTTCTCCTCGGCCTCCAGTCTCTCGGAGTGCTGTGCAATCTGCTGCGTCGTCCACTCCCCTGACTCGGTGACGTATGCATCAATCAAGCCGGCAGGAACCCATTCGAAGAAGACATTGCGGATCTCGATCTTGACCCTGGAGACCTGAGTATCCCGCAGCGTCGCCGTAGCGCCACGGACCCTCTCGCTGTTGTACTCGGCCTGCCAGGCGCGGCTGATCTGGGACGGGTCGTTGTCCTCGACGACGTGGTCCTCTGGCCGTCCTGGCGGGGCGATCTTGTCCGACTCACCCAGCACGATGACCTTGGCGGTGGGCGAGACGTGCTTTGCGCTGAGCACGGCCGGCAGGGAACCGGTCTTGTTGCTGACCGCGCCTGATGCGGCGATCCGGTCGGCGCCCAGCACCACCACGTCGATATCTGACGATGCCAGGGCGGCGGAGGCATCCGAATAGAGCGTTAGTTTATGTGATGAAGTTGCGGGAGAAGATGAAAACTCGAAACCAAGATCTTCGGCCAGGCCGCCAGCCAACGAGACGCCCTCGAACAGCGGGCGGGACTCGAGGACGCGGAGGTCGAGGGCAAAGCCGGATGAGAGTGCGGCGTGCCGCAGGCCCTGGCGGATCGTCGAGCTTTCGGAGAGTGTCAAGATGGAAATGGGTTTCCGCGATGCCAGTTTTGAAGGATACGTCTTCTCAAGGTACGCCGCAAAGGCCTGCGAGACCAGCTTGGCCGACTCCTCCCGCGCAGAGATGCGAGCATCGAGCTCGTGGAGAACCGCGTCTTTCCACGGCCCCGCGTGTTCGCTCTTGATCGTCTGCTCAATCCCCGCCAGCGCAGCCAGCAGCGCGCTCATGATGGCGGCGCCCATGCTCTCCCTGCCGTTCTTCCAGAGGTGCCACGCCGCAAACCGGACCTGCACCCACCACTCGTCCGACGGCGCCTCGTCCGGCGCCGCCCCCACTAACTCGGCAACCAGCCCGCGCAGCGTCTGCAGCGTGGCCCCGGCCAGCTGCCGCGCGCCGCTCTCGTGATCGCGGGCCAGCGCGTCGAGGCCCGCAGCGAGCACCCCGCCGGCCGCCGGGCCGAGGTCCGTCTCGAACCACACGCGCCGCAGGCTCTCGGCCAGCCGCGGCACGCCCTGCAGATCACCGGCTGAGCCCGCGGCGCCCCGGACGACGGCGTCCGGGTCGTGCCAGCCCCAGGCCTCGTGCTCCCAGTCGGTCCGGATCCGCCGCTCGTCCGCGGGCGTCTTGAGGCGGAACAGGAAGGGGAAGACGGTCCATTCGCGGCGGACGGACGGGTCGCGGAAGGTGTAGGGCTTGCCCTGGCGGAGGAGGGCCAGCGAGGCCGGCGTGAGGGTGGTCTCCTCGGCGAGCTCGCGCCAGGCGGCTGCGAGGGGGGAGGGGTCGGCGGGCTCGATGGTGCCCGAGATGGGGGCGAGGTGGTGGCTGGGACAGTCAGTGAGTTGCAGTGTTGCACCCGTCCGTGTGTTGACTCCAATTCATTTTCAGCGTGTATTTTTATCCCTTTTGTTGCCGGGTGAGACAACCAATCCCGCTTACCGGTACGTTGAGACCTTGTCACTGCGTTGAAACAGCGCAACCTTGGGCTCGGCGTCGTCGAGCTTCATGATGAATGACGAAACCACGGAGCGTTTCTTCCATGGGTCGCCCGCACTGCTCGCAGTCGCCGACATCCTTTTGAGTTGTAGGGAAATTACTGAATGCACGCGACTAAACAAGAACTGGAGTCTCGGCATAGGGCACCGAGATCCTGACTATCGGGTGTGGTCAGACTGGATGTTGTCAGCAGCTGGAAGGTACAATTGATGATTGTCGGAAACAGCAACAGCTCACGCTTGCTTGCGGGCTGCCTGCGAGCCGCCCCTGCTGCCGGCTGGTGCCAGCTGCTCCTTTCCATGCTGCAGCACGAAGTAGCCATCGCAGCGTCGAACACAACACGGAGGCCTACAGATTCGTTCTAATGGACATGTAATATCGAGGTTCTGAGATGAAGCTCGGGCACAGCGGATAACGAAACGCCCCAAACAGCCCAGACCGTCCCCTACCAGTGGTAAAAGGGAGAGCCCCAAGTTCTTTCATAGCTACCTTCACCCATATTCAATCCCCTTGATACAAAAGACAGTTGATCCGCGTCGTTGATATCCTGGACCTTGGAAACGGGGTTATCCACAAGCAGGCATTGCCCGGTCCTTATTTTCAACTTTGTGTCCAGGGTTGGTGCAAAAGCGCCGACGAAGCAAGCTGGGAAGAAGGGATTTCTTGTACAGTAAGGACCACGTCCACGGCGTCATGCCCCTCTTCGTCTGTTGCCAATTACCCGAGACCCGGGGGTTTGAGGTGTATCACCCAGATGCCGAGCTCGACGGCGATGCAGTCGAGTTTTACTTTGAGCTGATGGCCTGGGTCTGCAAGCGGCGCAACTGCCCAACCGGACCTCCGCAGAGTCCGTCCCGACTCCCGTAGGTAGGACAGAAGGTGGCTCGGAGACCGGCTGTGCCGGACACTCTTTCGATTTCCGCATCCGCACCAAATCATTGCCGTTCTCTCGACCATAAGCATTTGAGAAAAGGGAACCCGGACATTATGAGGTCGTATCGAGTCGTGCTTTCTTTGGCCGTTGCGGGTGGCCATGCCGCCGCTGAGAACATCGGCCCGCCCCTCAACATCACAGCCCTGTCGTCCCGCGACGGATACTCGGTGCTCGAGTGCTGGCAGCTGTCCTCGGTGCCAGTTGACTACATGTCGGCGGTCAACTACGCCGTCGGCAACACCACCGTGGCCACTTGGTCGCGCATCCCGCCGCGCACCATGATCGGTGAGGCCTGGGCGCCGCATGTCCAGTAATTACGGTGATTTGTACCGTGGTGGGCAGCTGAGCTGACCGGTGCCCAGGCTCTCGATCATCTTGAACGGTCTGGTCAGAATCACGGCTCCAGCGCCGGCCGGGGACTCGGACGCACCCAGCGCCTCGATGTGCCGTCATGATGGCTTTACTGGACAGCGCCGGCCCGATTCGCACGTGGCATACGGGATGCCAGGCACCGTCCAGTCGTCGGTCTTGATCGCCGCGGACCTCAGATCAGCGAGCACCATCGCCGGCCATTTTACCGAGTTTCCGAGCGACGAGCCCACCATTCTCGTGCAGGTTCCGTTTGTAGGCGACAGGGCACCCAAACACACTGTTCTTTACGACGGGCCGTGCATTTAAGGGTGGCAGTCAACTGGGAGCATTATTGTGTAGATGACTGGAGGGAAGCTTGGCAACGGAAAGAAATCGCGTGTATTCTTGCTCCTCACCCTGACCGTAGTGTGGGCGAAATCCTTGACGGATACCAAGCCAAGCGCCAAACTCCTTCCCCAGGCCACAGATGCCGTGCGTGCGTATAGAGACATAAAGAAACAAGCAACCGAAGCTTAAGCCCTCAAAATGCAGTCCACGGCCCGTCAAACGCCAATCATCTCTCGGTCGGAAACCCATCTACTTCATTTCGAGCCACCCGTCCCCAACCGGCGCCTACGACAGCCCGTACTTCCCCCCCTCCTTGTGCACCGGCTTGGCCGCGGCGGGCCCCACGTCGCTCAGTCCGTGGCTCGGCCTGCCGTCCCGGTCCGAGTCGACGCGGGGGTCGAGGGCGTTGGCGACGCGCGACTTGTGCGGGCCGTAGGTGCCCTCGGGGGCGTCGTAGCCGGCGTTGCTGGCGCGTTTGGGGGACCGGCTCGGTCCGGTGGTCGGGGGGTGCCCGGCGCGCGTGGTGGTGGTGGTGATGCTGCTGCTGAGGTCGGTCTGCTCGGCGCGTCCCGGATCCTGGGCTTCAGAGGGGGGCGCGACTTCGGGCTGGCCGTCGCCTGCCGCGGATGGGTCGGCGTAGGGCCCGCGTGTCTTGGGGTCGTAGGTCTCGGTGGTGGCCTGCTCGCGGCGCTTGGGGTTGACGGCGTCCTTGAGGGCTTCGAGGATGTCAGACATGGTGGAGGGTTGTGTGGTTTCTTTTTTTCGCTTCTGTTCTGCTACCCAGTATTCTCAGGAAAGTGTACCTAGGTAGGTGTGCTGGGTTGAGGCATTGCCAAAACAAAAAGGGAAGTGGTGAACAGAGGTACGGCAGATGATGTCATGGCCATTGTCAGTCGTGGGTGTGGCTTGACCCCGAGCTCGAATTGCCAGAAGCGGAAACCATGATGTCACCTCTGTATTTGGGCTGCCACTGACACAAAAACACAGAGGATCGCACTCAACGCACACAGGAAGCCACATGCACATGCCCACTTCGGATTGATCCTTGGAAGACTTCTGCCAGTGGCAGCCAGTCTTCACGAATCCCGTGCGGTCATCAGCAACATGAAGTTCGGATTCCTCGACGGCAACACTGATGGCAGGATCGGGGCTGCGGAGGGGAGCCCCGCTGAGCCCTGTCCTCGTGGCTGTTGATCCTGGATCCCCGCACCAATGCGTTCAGCCGTTGAATCTGCCTGGTGCTTGGCAAGCAGGGGTTTGGACGACCAGCGTCCACCACGCCACAGTGGGTCCTCTTTGTGCTGTTGGTCCCAGGCTTGGGGACTCGCTCGACTCGGTACCGTATTGAGCACCAACAGAAACGGAATTCGACCTTGATCGGGTAAAGGTGAAAATTAGGGGAAATTTGAGAACATTTCGTTTTGAGTTGCAGCGGAAAGGAAGAACTGAGAGCTTGCAAGGTGGGAAGGCTGCCAGTGAGCCTCCTCAAACATATTCAACATATTTCTGACTCCTGACACTTCAGGGACACCGTCTCTCTGGGCTGCCAAACAATGCCCGGCCATTCTGTGGAGAAGCCGCTGTTAAAAAGAATGCCTCATCTCGATCCTGATCCGCCAAGGCGGACAATCACAAGTAGCTATTCTGTCCATCGTCATTCGTCCAGCCCTGGTCCTGGCATCACTTGTCCGCTTCTGTGGCACCCCGTGCTCACCGTTGCATCAGACACCCCGTATGCGTCCTGGTGGCAACCAACGCAAACGGCAGTGCAGCGGCCAGACAAAGCAGTGGAGTCACATTTCAGGAGGCAGCCCAGAGAACCGGCCCAAGGCGGCACGGTCCGAGCAGACCGCATTGAATAAAAGGGGCACTGCCCTGGGGTACTTGTGACAGTCCAACACTTCGACAGTTCGACAGTTACAATCGAGTTTCAGAAAACATGGAACGACAAGAAGCACAAACCCAACCCGCTCCCGCCGCCACCGACGGCATCGAGGCTGCCCCACCAGCCTACACGCCGAGGCCAGAGACAGGAGGACCCCAAGATGCCAATGCCGCAGTCCAACCACCAGCTCCCGTCAAGGACCTGCCCACCAACCTGAACACGCCATCAAGCCAACTGCCAATGAACCCACAGCAGCCTGTCCCGACCGTGACACCACTGAACATGCTGGGCGACCACCCCCAGTGGATCGACTGCCCCTTCTGCCAGCGGCGGACCAAGACCCGGCTCGCCACGGAGGGCACGTCGATGCAAATGTGAGCCGCCGCCTGCCGAATTTTGTTGTTGTTCGTTTGCTTCCCCGTCACCGCCTTACTGACCTTGCATGCTTCCCCAGTGTCGCGGGCGTGCTGTGCTGCCTGCTCTGCGTCTGCTTGGCTTGCGTCCCCTGTCTCGCCCACTGGTTCGAGGAGACGACCTACTTTTGCTCGCAGTGCAACAAGAAGGTCGCCATGCGCGCCGATAATGGGCAGATCTATGTGTATGGGCCGGGGGCCGTCGTGCCGTCCAAGTACACGTAGGGGTACGTAAGCTTGGGGCTTGGTTTCTGGGCGTTGGGGCGTTGATTTTGGCACGACAGTCTTCATGCATGATGTTTGATGTGTCTTTTAATTTAGGACCATGATATGAAGCATAGAATAATCAAGATACCAACCAACGCAATGAACGTTTAGTCTTTCAACTCTGTTCCTGCTGGTCTATATCACCGAGTGTTAATTAGACACCAGGCCCTGTGCTCCCTTCTCCTCGCCCCGATCCATCGGATAAATGACCTCGAAACTCTCGCACAAAACGACGCTGTCCTCCCCAAACGCGTCCCCGTTCTCCTGCCGCCGGTAAAAGTCGATATGCCCCGTCCGGTACGCCTCGTAGTCCCCCTCGGCCTCGGCGAGCGCAAAGTCCTCGGCTACATCCCGGAACCGGCACTGCACAAACGAGGTCGTCCGCATCAGTGCCCTGGGCGCCCCGCTGCCGTCGAGGATGACTGACAGGTCGCCCACGCCCCAGTACAGCGGGTCGGGCACCGGCCAGGAGGTCGTGGCCGTCTTCTTGCCCTGGATGGCGAGCAGCAGCAGCTCGTCGGCGAGGGCCGGGTTGGAACCGCCAAAGTTGAAGACGTCTTTGGGTGCGGGGAGGTCGCGGCCGAGGGCGGCCGAGGCGGCGGCCATGAAGGCGACAATGTCGGGGCGGGACGGGTCGATGGCGGACATCGTAAAAAAGGGGGTTGTGAGATTCGAGATGGGTTGAAGGTATCAAGCGAAAGTACTAGGGACTTGAGTTATCGTATGAGATGAACTCTTTTTGTTTGCAGAGTTTGAAGGTTCAAGGCCAGCTGTCGGTCCACAGGCAAATAAATATATGACCCAAGGTGGACGTTGGCGGCGCCCAGCCGGCGAGACAAATCGGGAAGCTGACCCCGTGTTCCCAAGCCGAAGCCGGACTCCACCCCGCCTGAGACACGCCGACGCAGCCTCGGATACATCCGAGGGAGCCCAGAGCCCAGAGTCACATTGTTACGACGAGTGTGCACCATTCGCCGCGGAAGAAAGAGGCAGTTGGGGTATGATCATGGACATTGATGGCATGTGTAGCTAGGTTTACATTAGGTACATGAGGCAGGTATTGCCAGAGCAGTGCGAAACCCATCTCTTCCGTCCGCTGACCATTTCCCCCATGGTCCTCCGCCGCGCGTCTTTTGCCTTCTGATAGGCTCGCTGCGCATGGCAACCATGAAATCAGCTAAAATTCCCTGACACCACCATGATCAAATCACCGTTCCCATAAGCCGCTTCTGAACCGCCCGCCACACACGGCGGGTCGCATCCAGCGACGCAGTGATCGGCGACCCAGTATACCGGCGAGGCACAGTCGCGGCAGTAGCTCGTCGCCGGGCCTGACCTGACACTGATCCCGTGGACGACGGCGTGGTAGTTGCCCTCCCTCATCTTGACGAACTGGACGGGATGATTCTTCCCCACGCATGCTTGCCGATTCAGCGCCCAGAGGTAGGCCGCGCAGGCCCTGATGGCGTTGACCGGTGCAAGATCCCGGCTGTCGCGGTCGCAACTGGCCACCCAGCTGGCGGAAAAGGTCCCGTTGTTGCTCGTTGTCGCGACGGGGTTGGGCGTGTCCTTGAACAGCTCGTCGACCCAGGTCTTGTTGAAGAGGTCGGCCGCGCTCAAGCCGAGAGACTCGAGCGAGGGCATCCCTGGGCTTGGGATGAATTCGTACTCGGGTGTGGCGGCGGCGGCGGCAGCAGCAGCAGAAGCAGCAGCCACCTCGTTCTGTCGTCGGGCGACCGAGCCCATGACCGGGCCGGCCAGGGCGATGGCCCAGAGAATCAGCAGGCGGGTCGGAGCGCACATTGCGAGACTCTGGCCTCGTTGACTGATGGATGTGTGATTGTCCGTGGTGATCTCCGAGTCGTGATGAACAGGTGCGATGGAGGGCGGTGGATGTCGTGCCCTTTATCCCCGAGATCTCACTCCCATGGCAAGATCAGGCTCAGTTTATCACGACGCGTCGAGGCCCGGCGAAGGATGAAGGATTCCAATAGTTTGGTGCAGTTAATCTGGTTGGCGATGGGTGTTTTTGAAGGTGCATGGCTCCCTGGCTCCATGCTGTGCTGGACTGCTGGCAACGTTGACTGCCGCATGGGTTTGCGTGCCAACTCGCTCCAGCCCATTGTCTTTTTGCGTCATGTCCTGCCTCCGGTGCTGTGCCCCAAAAAACTCTTCCTGGTCTTCCCTGGCCGGAACGAGTCCGCGCCAATGCTCGGGGGGTTGGCAACGAGTCGGTTCCCCTTGACTCTTGCAAGCTGAAAAACCTTGAAGCGGACCATGCCCAGCACGCACCAGGGCAGGCAGCTTTGCGTGCAACATTGCAATGGAGCAGTAATGTGTGATCTGTACCTGGCCGGGTAAGCTTGGCAAAAGAAACCAAAAGCTCGTTGGAATCGAGAAATCCTGGGGCTCACCCAGCTCACCGAGCCGGCACATCAAGTTTGGAGTTTCAGTCTCAGAAGCCGGCAGTTCTATGGCTGTGGTTGGCCGTTGCTCTTGCCTGGTTTTGTCCGAGGTTGCGCTGGAATCCGGGTTGCCGGCTGGCAGCCGGGCCGTCTCGCGAACACAACGGACTCTTGCTGGGATTGGTGGGAGTCAGCACCTTCCCTCAACCTTCCATCGCTGTTGCATGGAGGGATCCTGTGCGTCTCATCCAATCTCCCACGGGCAGTTGCCCAGATGCGCTCACCGCTGTCTTTTCTCACCGCTTCCATCTCGCCGGCTTGCGGTGCCGTAAACAACGCCCAATCTTGGGACAACATCTCGACAACCGAGATTTTGCCTCCAGTTTGCCCGGCAGTGCACCATCGCAACAACGCAGCACCCCCCGACTCGAACATTCAGTGCCGTGAGCGCGGTTCCTTGGCCTTTCCGCGACCGCGAAGAGACTGAACTGGAACCGGCGCGCCGGCCTGTGCATTAACCTCGGCGATAACAGCCGTCGAGTTTGGAGTGCCTTGAAAGCGCACACGTCCTTTGACAACCCATTGCACCTTCCCGCCGCCGGCTGCATCGCCCCTCGATATATGCACGCAGATCTGCAACTCGACTCCGACTCTCGAGGGTGATCCCACCAAAGGACCAGATCGACACGGACCGATTCCGATGCAGACACAAGCCGCGGAGGACACATCAATGGAGGCGTGTATTTTCCTGAAGGACGCCTCGGGGCGCGGCGGCATACATACCATACCATACGATGGGACGAGTTTCTGCGATCTGGCTCTCGGCGTCGCTGGATTAGGCAGCTGCGGCGCGTCCGGATGACGCGGAGCAGTCCGGGCCGTTTTGCATGACTCCGACGGGACCAGGACCCGTGCATCCCTCGCTGCGTGCCGTTGTTGCTGCTGGTAATGTTCCCAAACCTGGAAGATATCCATGGCTGTTGTCCACCAACTCCGTCCGCCGACCGCTCCCTCAACACCAAGCATGGCGACGAGGGTTTCGTTGGGTAGCGCCTGGG
>Ga0247824_10001792_pt1 | contig 11905 bp, 7 predicted proteins | sample 13C_PalmiticAcid_FD_194412 | JGI IMG/M metagenome (GOLD analysis project Ga0247824, IMG submission 194412) | Soil microbial communities from agricultural site in Penn Yan, New York, United States - 13C_PalmiticAcid_Day48 | ecosystem: Environmental > Terrestrial > Soil > Agricultural land...
TGCATGAAAGGGGGCGCCACCAAAAAAAAAAAAAAAAAAAAGCCCAAGTCCATCCCCTCTTTTGCTCCTTGCCTCCTTTCCCTCCGGACATCCACCCAATCGCCCTCTCCCCATCCGCCTCCCTCCCTATCCACCTCGGGCTCCCTATACTTCTCACCATCAACCATCGACAGCTGCCATCCACAAACGACACGTGTTAAAGATAGGAACGCCCGGTGGAACAAAGGAAAACGATTTGTGCAATGTGCGTCTTCTTTGGAGTGTTACGAATGGCACACTCATCATGGGCGGTGTGTTCATTCAAGGCACGCGTGGATTGAGTGAGATTAACAAGGTGCTGTTGAAACAACGTGGGGCTGTAGGTGAGCTGTAGTCGTCTGCTGGGACAGGAGCGAATTCCAGTTGTTACACTCTCGTGGAACTGATATCTGATCAGGTGGAGCGGCCAGAGCACACTTGAGGGAACGAGGATGACACCAGTTTGCTGTTACTGTGGGCGACCTTCTACAAACCCGAACGCCTAATAAAAATGATTGCAAACACTGACGGTGGGCTGTATCCGTCCACTTCTTTATTGGATTGAGGCCTTGGTGTCCTAGAAACCTAGTCTCCTAGAGGGTCGCTTGATAGTTGTAAGCGTGCTGCAAGTGAGGATGGAAGAACCAACTGAAACTTTCTCCTCGCTCTCCGTTCCCGCTTTCCCCGACTGCGATCGAATCGTGCACAAGTTGATTCAGGCGTGAAGGGATGACGAACCGGTCAAAGCATCACAACTCGACTTGTTGTCTGCCCAAGACGTGTTGTGATCAGCTGCCCAGTGGGTGATGCGCGTTCTGGGTTCCGGTGGTGGACATCGTTGTGGTTGCTGTTCTCCGTTTCTTGCAAACTGATGAGCAGAAAGAGCAGGTGAGATGAAACTAACTCTGCAGTTTTGTGTTTGCCCCTTTGCTCGGAACGTGGTGGTGCATTCTGCGTGAGCCCAGCCTGTGTCATACAAGGTCATTAAAAGCCGACGTTGACCTGCCCCTTCTTTATCCTCTTTCCACTTCAATTCTTTTCATTCTTACTCCTCACTCTATCGAAAACCTCAACTGATTCTGCCTACCTCCATACCGTCTAGGTAAAAATACACTCTGAGATCCTTTGCAGGAATGGTGGATACATTCATGTACCCACAGTCGATGGTTCGCAATCATCCCTCTCAACACTAGGCGTAGTTTTCATCTGAACAGGGACAGGACACATACAGCCTCTGTCAGGGCAGGAACTAAACTCTGTACGTAAAGGAAGGAACTTGTCAAAAACAACAAGGAGTCAAATGAGAGTGATCATTATTAACACCTCTCTCAACTTTCAAAAGGATCCCTATCGAAGCAAGTGAACGAAAAAAAAAAAAGGCCGCAGCAGGTATTCCATGGATTTTAACACATGTCGACCACATCGTATGAATGCTCAGTGGTGGGGGGTGCCTCCTCATCAAATTTGCGTGTCACAGACATCCTTAGTGTTGGTTCGCTACTGGGCTCACTATCCTCGGAACACGACATTGGAGCTTGCCAAGTGTCTGGACAACGCCTACAACACCAGCGATCCTGGAAATAACAGCGGGAGGTGGGGTAGCATTCGGATCAACTATGGGTCATCGAGGCAGCACGAGTTCTGCACTGGGCATTGAAATCAGTGAACCCACGGAAGGAAACCTTACTACCGTTGCACAGGAGCCTGATGTGAATTCACCATTGATCCAGAGAAACCTCAGGAACGATCATTCTCTTCTACTGTTCTTGAGAGAACGTGTTCAAAAGGATCTGGCATTCAAGCAACAGCTTCTGACCTATATTGAGCACTCGAAAAAGGACAAAAAGTGGCGACTTGCAGCAGCCAATGCAATTACAATCCTAGTCCGATCAGGTGTGCAATTCAATGGCTCAAACTTGAAAGGCATTCGGATCCCAGGAGCCGATCTCAGTCACGGTTCATTCGATTCCGCAGATCTACAGGATGCCGATTTGAGGGGTGTTAACCTTCAAGGCGCCTGGTTGCGGGGGACGAATCTAAGCCGATCACAAATGTCAGGGGTACGGTTTGGTGAGCTGCCTCGTCGCCCAGAGGACGGAGCGGTTCGCTCGTGCGCATATTCCTCAGATGGCAAGACGTTTGCAGCTGGTCTTGAAGATGGCTCCATCAACTTGTACTCGACAGCAACCTGGAAGGTTACACGGACATTGAACGGCCATTGGAATACAATTCGGCGTGTCGTATTTTCACCAAAGGGCGATCAGATTGCATCTGCTAGTCATGACGAGACGGTGCGGCTCTGGGACTTTGAGACAGGATTGCTGCAACACACTTTAACTGATCACCACAACTGGGTTCATTGCGTCGCGTATTCGCCTCATGGAGACAAGATTGCTTCAGCTAGTGACGACCGGACGGTACGAATCTGGGATGCAGTTACGGGGGAGTGTAGTCAAGTGCTGTCCGAGCATACTGAAGGCGTCCTTTGTGTCGCGTATTCGCCAAGTGGTGAGCAGATCGCCTCGAGCAGTGCGGATTGGACTCTACGGCTGTTCAAAGTTGAGACTGGAGAATGCAGTTATGTCCTATGTGGTCACACCCACAATGTTTGGGAGATCGCCTATTCGCCTCGAGGAAATCAAATTGCATCAGTCAGCAGAGACAGGACAGTTCGTTTATGGGATGTGGAAACGGGAGCATGCCTCTTTATCCTAACAGGACATGTCCACGTCATCGAGTGCGTTGCATTTTCACCAAAAGGAGATCAGTTTGCTTCTGGAAGTGGGGACGCCACTCTACGGCTATGGGATGTTGAGACCGGACAATGTCGACAAACGCTGATGGGTCACGGTGATGTTGTCAAATGCGTCGCTTTCTCTCCAGACGGGAATCGGCTTGCCTCTGGCGGTTTGGACGAGACTATTCGGCTATGGGATGTCTCGGTCGAAACTGCTCGATTCATCTCAAGTGGTCATAGCATGGACGTTTGCAATGTCCAGTGTTCTCCTAAGGGCGGTCTGATTGCCTCGTGCAGTGTGGACAGGACGATACGGCTTTGGGATGCAGATACAGGAGCTTGCCGCCGGACTATGATTGGCCATAATGATTCGGTGTTCAGCATCGCGTTTTCACCACATGGAGATCGGATCGTTTCTGGATGTCCTGACAATTCGGTACGCATTTGGGATATGGAGGCAGGAACGTGCCTTCACGCATCAGGCGGTCACAGCGACAGTGTTGAATGTGTGGCCTTCTCTCCTCAAGGGAACATGTTTGCTTCTGCCAGTGACGACAATACCATTCGAATATGGGATGTGGCCACATTAGAATGCCACATGATTCTCACTGGCCATACTGATGGAGTAAGAGGCGTCACATATTCACCGAACGGTACAAGGATCGCGTCGGCAAGTAAGGATTGTACAGTGCGGACATGGGATACTGGAACTGGAGAGTGTCGCCAAATCCTGATTGGTCACACCAACTGGGCTAGACATGTCGTGTATTCGCCTCAGGGGAACCAGCTGGCCTCCGCCGGTTATGACAAGACGATTCGCTTGTGGGATGCGGAGACAGGAGAGTGTTGTATGACATTGACCGGCCATAACGATAGGGTCATATGCGTCGCGTATTCACGGCAAGGCAATCTACTCGCCTCTGGCAGTTGGGACGAGACTGTACGTGTGTGGGATCTTGCAACAGGAGAATGTCGAGCACAATTACGGAACCTTCAGGGTCCCATCCACGGTCTGACATGGAGCACATCATCGGATGGCAATTACTTGGTCACAAGTGGTGGAGATCCATCGGTACTCAAGTGGGAGGTTGTCGAGGATGATGGCCTGTGCCATGTGCGCCTGCTCTGGGGTGCTACGAATGGGGCTCTTACCATGAAAGGTGCATCCATTCAAGATGTGCGCGGATTGAGTCTTCTCAACAAACAACTGTCGAAGCAGCGTGGGGTCATTGGTGAGCCGTTACGCGAGACCAGCAAGAGTTAATGCCCAACCTCAAGCAGACGTCAGCTGAAGTTAGATTCCCCTCCAGTCCTCGGTGCTCCTGTGGAACAACCTGCACAGAAAGAATATCCAGAACACATTTCAGGGAACAAAGACGATCCCATTTTTGCTGTTGCTGTGAGAGACTTTCCACTGGTAGCCAAATACATATGATTGCAAACACTGACAATGCCGGTCGTTCCATCCGGAGGTTTATTGAGCCTCGCTTCTCTATCCTAGACTCCGAGTCGTTCAATGGTTTTTAGTATCGTTGAGTGAGGAAAAAAAAACACCCTCGACTGTTATCGTCCTGCTGTAGACGTTGTCCACAATTGACCATGCGACCGGCTTCCTTGTGAGGCATTGTGATAATACTCCGTATGCTGAATCACGATGCAAGTGTGTAGATATTGGTGGAGAACTCATTGGGACAAGTGTCGTACTCGAGCCCTCGGCCCTTGTCCTGAATTCTCCTTGTACAGATTACTGCAGGCGCGGAGACTCTTGCAGCATGCTCTCTGCTGAAATATCTTTGAATCCAGTGCATCCCAGCTATTCCTGCGCTCACAGCCTGTCGTCAAAACATGTAAAGGTTGACCCATGCGTGAAAAGGCACTGGTGCGAGGAAGAGGGTGAGGGGCGCGTGTGGTCCCTTTTCATCGGCACAAGTCCTGTTACGATCAGTCCATGAGGTCCTCCTGCAAAGTGTCCTGTGATGCAAAGTCAAACGTTGAAGCCCTGAAGAGTAAAGGTCGGAAGCAGTGCGGTTGTTGGTTCCTGTTCAGGTGCTGGTGTTGTTGGGGAAGTGGCTCATTGCTGGTTGCCGATGAGGATGAGCGGGGGGAAGGGAAGAGGGGTTGATGGAGGCGACGGGAGCGCTTGTCAGTTTTCCCTCCCTCGGAACAGTTGCACAAATCAAGGAAATCAAGGGGCTGCCTATGGAATTCGGAGAAATCATCTTCGCCATCTTTTCTCTTCTCTTCTCCCACCCTCTTTTCAACATACAACATTTTTCATCCAGCTCGCCCTGGACACCTCTATTAAGCTGGTAAAATACCCTCTGCCCATCTGTTACGAAGCATGTAAAGCAGAATGCAGACGACATGTATTCATACATGGGCAACGGATCCGTCCCTATCATTAGGCGTCACTCTCAAGAAATACAAACAAAGACAAGCTTTTCCAGGCAGCAACCTAGCATTAAACGTAAGGGATCTCGCTCTGACATGGGCATCGAAAGGCCAGGCGAGTAGACTCATCACTCACACACCTCATAATTTTACAATAGAACTCGTTTGCGCAAGGACAAGTTGATAAAGAATACCTCCAAGTATGACATGCACTGTACATGTACACAAACGTCAACACACTGCGTGATAGGGCTGTTGCTGACCCCTTTTCTGCATGTCCCACACCTTTTTGGTATCACAGGATGATGTTCCGCAGTGTCCGAAGTGTCGGTTCCTCGCCACTCGGCTCTCTCTCCTCACAGCAAGCACTGGACCTTGCCAACTTGTATTTGCGCAACGCCACCCAAACCACAAGCGATCTTGGGATTTTTTTGGTGCTCTGTCATGATACAAAGGCATCTTTATCTCAAGCAAAAAAGGCAGCTAGGACCACCCGGGACCAGGCCTTAAGTGATGGCATCGCTACCGCCTACATCAGCCTAAGCCAACTGCTGACAAGTCAAGGATATACAAACGAAGCTCAGGCCATTGACAAAAAGGCCGAGAAACTCTGGTGAGAGAGACTGCTTATTGGGACCAACAAATGGTACACACTGTATTTGTACATAGGCCTCTAACATCTCATACCCATTATGTGCAACAAACAACACAGCAAGAGTGTTCGATACACAGGGAGCACAGCGAGCCTTATGCAATCTCTCAGAAGGGGGTCTCATCTGTCAAGCGATCTTATGGACTCGGGATCAATTCAATCCTTCCCCCCTGACAAGAGAAAGCAACTTCAGGACGCCGTTACGATCCCTACACATATTTTTGTAGAAAACGTGCAACCGCCTGTCATCCAGTTCAACCTACCTGAAGCTGACGAACGACTCAGCAGTACACCACAGCTGGCCCATTGCCTAGGACTCTTACACGCTTGGGAATCGTCATATGACATACCGGATACCGCACAGAACTGGGTGCAAGCCGTTAAGAAGGATAAAGACGAAGAGGAACGACTCGAAACAATGGCCATGGAAGTGATCAGAGCATTCAAGCGGGATGAGCTCAAGGATGCCAAGGTCGTTGCTGAGGTCGTGTGCCTCGCACCGGCTCTCAGCAAAGACGAATTCCATGAGCTACTCAGTGAGTTCTACACTGGAATCGAGCATTCCGGCCTGTTGAAGTTTCACCTGTTGGAAGGACTCGCTCAACTGATTCAAGGTGCCAATCCAGGATTTCTCAGCGCAGACGACCTTGTCAAAATACTCGGACTCATCAGCACTCGCTTGAGAGAGACTCACCATCAGTCCAAAGAGCCAATGCACTTGTTGACACTGGCAGTGTCACACGTTTTGGACGCCATGGCGGATACAAAAGTGATCGACCTGGATCGGGAGACACTGCACGAGCCCCTCTCTCATTATCTAGAAGAGTTGACAAAGAGCTCGGACCCGTACTTGGTGTACCACGCAGCGTATGCCTACCAAGCCCTCCTATGTATCCCCGACAATGAAACAGACTGGCAAACGGCAATGCGACATGCGGGGAAAATGGTACAAGGAGTATCAGGACTGGTGAGCGCCGTCAAGAGTTTCGATCTCATGAAGTTCTTGGAAGGATTAGACAACATTCAAAAAGGACTCGAAGGAGTAACCAAGGTTGTTGATGCTGTCGCACCTGCGTACAGCGATGTATCCTCTCTGGCAGAGAGCGGACAAGGACTACTGCACAGCCTCAAGGAACGATTGAGCTTTGATCGCAAAATTCAATGGTATTCAGCTCTACGAGGGGCAGATGTACTGATTCGTGATGGAGAACTCGTCACATTCAAGAGTCTAATCTTCCAAGCGCCATGCAGACGCGATCCGGCATTCCAGTGGGGAGTATGCCAACGTCTCGGAGAGATCGCGACCAATCCAGCACGGGATCTTACTGCTCGAAAGGATGCAATTACATTTCTAGGAGAGATGTACATGAACGACGACGTGTGGGGTTATAATGTGAGTGTCAAGCAATGGATCCTCAACATCCTGATGCAACTCACCGCCTATGGACCTGACATTCAATGTATGTGCAATTCTAGTGAGTGACCCTTACCAGTCCATGTCAGCCTAGTTTCTTCGATGAACTAACTGATCGTTTTATCAATCCGATGCATACTGCAGCCGCCGCTGAAGCAAAGTTGAAAGAACTGGAAGCAAGTGAAAACAAGCAAGCTCTCTATCAAATATGTCGAATGAAGGTCTCCACGTACTATCCATTAAGGATCACCATGCCCGAATTCGCACTACCCTCCTTGCTTGATCGAGTCCAGAACAGACCCGATGTCGAAGGGAACATCCGTTTGATGAGGAAGCAGCGCACGAGTGAACGAGGCAACACCGTTTATATCCCTCCCCAGGCCAAGTCCAGCTTGCAAGCCGCAAACGACGCACGATTTCCATTGATGAGGAGAGTTAAGGAGTTCTTAGGAAGCAAGCAGAAAGTTTTCTTGTTACACGGAGACTCTGGCGCAGGCAAATCAGCATTCAGTCGCGAGCTCGAACTCGATTTGTGGCACTCTTACAAGAAGAAGGCGGGTTGTATCCCTCTACATATCAACTTGCCATCTATCGACAAACCCGAGCACGACATGATTGGCAAACAACTACGGAAATACGACTTTACGGAAGCTCAAATCCGAGAGATGAAGCACTACCGCAAGTTTGTCCTGATCTGTGATGGATACGATGAGACTCAGCAGACTCACAACTTGTACATGAGCAATGAACTGAATCAGCCAGGAGAATGGGATGCTCAGATGATCATCAGCTGTCGTACCGAGTACCTTGGTGTCGACTACCGGGACCGCTTCCAACCAGGAGACCGTAACAATCAGTCGGATTCATTGTTGTTTAAGGAAGCGGTGATAATGCCATTCTCGATCGACCAAGTCCACGAGTACATCCGCCAGTATGTGTCCCGATATCAACCGACATGGCAGGTTGAAGATTACAAGCAAGCTCTTGAACAAATCCCGAGTCTCAAGGACCTGATGACCAATCCATTCTTGATGACGCTCTCGTTGGATGTCTTGCCCCGCATGGTGAATCCTGGACAACAACACCTCTCGGATACTCAAGTGACAAGAGTTGTACTATATGATCATTTCGTCGAGCAATGGCTGGAACGAGGCAAGAAACGACTTGGAGAAAAGGAGCTAGATCCTCAAGCGAGGGCCATCATCGATCGATTGAACGACGAGGGATTCACACAAAATGGGATCGATTTCTTGAAGAAGCTGGCAGTTGCAATCTACAAGGAGCAAGGTGGACATCCAGTGGTGGAGTACTCTCAATTCAAGGATGAGGGATCATGGAAAGATGCCTTCTTCCTTCGTGACGACAAGCAGCTCCTGCGAGAGGCATGCCCCCTGCGACGGACTGGTAATCAGCATCGATTCATTCACCGGTCACTGCTGGAGTACGGATTAGCATGCGCTGTGTTTGATCCACAGGAGAGAAGAAGGAAGGCGGTGTCCAGTTCTGTGACGAGCCGTCGGGGGAGCATGAGCTCGTCGACGAGCATTGAGAGTGAGGATCTCGATCGAAAGACTACTACCACGGAAAAGGAACCTGACGTCAATTCTCCTCTAGTCTGGGGCACGTTTGTGAACGACCAATCGCTTCTGCAGTTCCTGGAAGAACGGGCTCAACAGGAACCGGTATTCAAGGACCAATTGTTGGCCTATATCGAGCTGTCGAAGAAGGACAAGAAATGGCGCAGAGCAGCAGCCAATGCCATCACGATTCTTGTGCGCGCAGGTGTACAGTTCAATGGCGCCGATCTGAAAGGTATTCGAATTCCTCGAGCCGACCTCAGTTACGGTTTATTCGATTCAGCACTGCTACAAGATGCAGATCTGAGGAAGGTCAACTTTCGAGGCGTCTGGATGCGCCAAGCGGAGTTAACCAGAGCGAATATGTCAAGCTCGCAATTTGGCGAGTTGCCGTATCTCATGGAGGTGGGATGGGTGCAAGCATGTGCATATTCACCAGATGGGAAATCCTTCGCATTCTGCCGCGGAAATGGCAACATTGACGTACACGCCACGTTCACCTGGAAAAAAACTCGGACGCTCCACGGACCTATTGGGATTCAGCGCATGGTATTCTCACCAAACAGTCATCAGATAGCCGTGCTTAGCGGGAACTTGCCAACTGTGCAACTGTTGGATTCCGACTCGGGATCACTGCAGCGTACCTTGACTGGTCATACAGGCCGGGTGAATTGGGTCGCGTATTCGCCCCATGGAACTCAAATTGCATCCGCAAGCAGCGACACGAAGATCCGACTATGGGATGTCGCCAAGGGAGATTGTCTTCGAACAATACACGGTCATGGCAACATCGTTTTATGTGTTGCGTATTCACCAAAGGGCCATCAGATCGCTTCTTGTGGAGATGATGCAACTATACAATTGTGGGACGTTGCAACAGGTGAATGCACTCGCGTCATACCACACGACAGCAGCATGATTGCATACTCGCCTCAGGGAGATAGGATCGCCTCGGTCGGAAAAGACAAGATTATTCACCTGTGGGATGTACAAACAGGAGCCTGCCGCTTAAACCTAGCAGGGCAACAGGTTGTGTCCATCGCGTTTTCACCCAAAGGAGATCAGATTGTTTCCGGAAGTTTGGATGAAACAGTGAGGCTATGGGATGTCGACACAGGACTTTGCCGCCAAACATTGACGGGTCATGGCAACGGCGTTACGAGTGTCGCCTATTCCCCAAGTGGCAACCATGTTGCATCTTGCAGCTATGACAGTACCATTCGTCTGTGGGATGTCTCGACCAGGGTATCTCGCTTTGTCTCAAGTGGCCACATTGCGGACATCTGGTGCATCCAATGTTCACCCAAAGATGGCATGATTGCCTCGTCTAGTGCGGACAAAACGATACGACTCTGGGATTCGGAGACAGGAGCTTGCCACAAGATCTTGACTGGCCACACCAACACAATTTTCAACATCACATATTCACCAGGCGGAGATCAGATCGCTTCTGCAGGTGCGGACTGTACGGTACGACTTTGGGATGTGGAGACAGGAACTTGCCTTCATACACTAAATGGCCATACCGACCGAGTTGTCAGCGTTGCGTACTCTCCTCGTGGTGATGTGGTTGCTTCCGCAGGCGAGGACTGGACGGTGCGGTTATGGAATGTGGCCACTGGAGCTTGGCTCAAGACTCTGGAAGGCCATACGCACCATATCCTAGGCGTCACATATTCACCAGATGGAAAGTGGGTCACTTCCGCCTGTAAGGACAACCAAGTACGGATGTGGGATGCTGTGACAGGAGAGTGCTGCCATATATTGGTGGGTCATACCGGTTGGGTCAGAGACGTCGCTTATTCGCCCCGAGGAAATCAGCTTGCCTCCTCTGGATATGACAAGGTGATTCAGCTATGGGACACGAAAGCACGGAAGATTCAGTTTACGTTGACTGGTCATACTGACAAGGTCACTTATGTCGCGTATTCGCCACAAGGCGACCTGCTGGCCTCGGGAGGTTGGGACAAGTCTTTCCGGATTTGGGATGTTGCTACAGGACAGTGTCGTGCAGCGATACATCACTTTAAGGGAGCTATCTATGGTATCGCATGGCAAACAGTCCCTGGTAGCACTTACTTGGCAACCAGTGGAGGAGATGGATCGGTACTCAAATGGGAGGTTACAAATGAGGATTATTCATGTCGTGTACGCCTTGTCTGGGGAGCCGTGAATGGCACACTGAATGTAACGGGTGCGTCCATTCAAGCTGCGCGTGGATTGAGTTCTATCAACAAGCAGCTATTAAGCCAACGTGGAGCCATCGATGATCCAGAGCACCTGTTCCGCGAAACGGGCAAAAGGGTGTCCACTATGGCCTCTGTGGTAAACAGACTCAAGCAAGAGAAACAGCTTTCATCTTGGGCGGTATCGGGCTATTCCTCGGTCGCCTGAACCATCTCAACAAGCGGGCCCTAAATTTGTGGCAAGTCGAGAGAAGAGGGTCCATATGGCACTGCTGTCGTTGTGAGGGACAAGCTACTGATGCTTCCAATAAAAAGCGAGCTATCGTGCTAAACACGGTAGTTGTTCCCTCCTGAGTCTTATGTGATCCATCAACTGGTTTACTATTGAACTGGAGCAACACTATCTAGCGTTACACTCCTCCTCCTCCTTGGGCAGTCATCCAGTTGCCGCTGTCCGTAATTGATCACGTAGTGTTCCGTGGGAACAGCCGCTCCTCATCAGCACAGGTCCCGTCACCATAAGTGTCCAGTGATGCAAGGTCAAACGCCCAGTCCTGTCACAGCTCTGGTAGTTGGTAGACCAAAGGAAGGCGATCGGCACAAGGTCTGAGGAGATGCGTCTCCCTTGAATGTTGAGGCGTCCTGTTGGTGTGGGTTGTGGGGAAGAAAGAGATCACTTTTTTTGTGTGGTGCGTGGGCAGGCAGATTGAGTGGTCATGTGAGATGTGAGATGTGTGAGATTTTTGTGCTCACTTGCAGGGCGATCTTCCTTTCTTCCCGCACTCTGCAGCGACACAGCGTTGTATGTATAGTGCGGAACACTTAGTCAAAGCACATAGTAATTGGTCAGATGATATATGCATCAACAAGATCGTGACTGAACGACAGTTCCGAATCCAAGGTTGAAATGTGGTAACAGGGAATTGGAGA
>Ga0247824_10001793_pt1 | contig 11904 bp, 6 predicted proteins | sample 13C_PalmiticAcid_FD_194412 | JGI IMG/M metagenome (GOLD analysis project Ga0247824, IMG submission 194412) | Soil microbial communities from agricultural site in Penn Yan, New York, United States - 13C_PalmiticAcid_Day48 | ecosystem: Environmental > Terrestrial > Soil > Agricultural land...
ATACGGGATGATGGCGCCGGTTCACCGGCGGCTGCTCACCGATTCCCGCATACATACCTGCGTGATGTCGAGCGAGCGACCCGCACGCGCCAGCGAGATCTTCCGCGACGCACCGGCCGGGATCACGGTGCTCGACCCTCGTGCCGCGTTGATGAACCACTTCGACGCGTACCTTGCGGCGGATTTCGTCTGGGCCAGCCTGCCGCGCGGCGCCTGTCGTGTGCAGATGTTCCATGGTGTGGCGGGAAAGTGGAGCCATATCTACGATCGTCCCGCAAGCTCGATGCGCCAGTGGGATCGCCTCTTCTTCATCAACCAGCGACGGCTGCAGAACTACCTCGCGAGCGGCGCCATCGACGAAGACAGCCCTGCCATCCGGCTCGTCGGCATGCCAAAAAGCGACTGCCTCGTGGACGGCACCCTCACGCGTGCCGGCGTGCTCTCGGCGAACGACATGGATCCAGCGTACCCGACCGTCCTCTACGCGCCGACGTGGACGCGCCACTCGTCCCTCAACGCCATGGGCGAGGACGTCGTCGGTGGTCTCGTGGACGCAGGCTACCGAGTGCTCGTCAAACTGCACGACAACTCGCTCGACCGGAACGCGGTGATGAACTCGGGAGGAATCGACTGGGTGGCGCGGCTGGAACCGATTCTGGCGCGAGGACGCGGGCACCTGATCCAAACGTCGGATGCCTCACCCTGGCTCGTCGCCTCTGACGTGCTGATTACAGATCACAGCTCCATCGGTTTCGAGTACCTGCTGCTCGATCGTCCGCTGATCCGCATCGCGATGCCCGAACTGATCAGCAGCGCCGACATCGGCAATGAGTACGTGGAGCTGATGGCGGCCGCGTCGACGACGGTGGAGGACGCCCGAGGCACCATCACGGCCGTCGAACGCGCACTGGCAAACCCCGCCCACCTTTCCGAAACGCGACGCGCGCTCGCGTCGGAACTGTTCCATGGACCGGGCAAGGCAACAGATCGCGCGATCGGTGAACTGTACTCGGTGATGGAGATGGAGTTGTCTCCGCAACCTGCGGCAATCCGGTAGACCACATGCGACTCGATGTCATCGTTCCAACCTACAACCGCGCTTCGCTGCTCTCGCGAACGCTTGAAAGCCTCCTCGAGGCGGACCGCCCCACAGGCCTCGAAGTCGGCGTCCTGGTCGTCGACAACCGCTCGACCGACAATACCCGACCGCTCGTCGAGTCGTTCATGGCCCGATTCGAGGGCCGGCTGCAGTACTTGTACGAGCCACAGCCAGGCCGCTCTCACGCGCTGAATGCGGGGATCGCCGCGAGCCGGAGCGACCTCATTGGAATGGTCGATGACGATGAGCAGGTGGATCGCAGTTGGTTGAGAACCATCGCCACTGCATTCGACGACGAGTCCACTGACTTCATCGGCGGCCCCTACCTTCCGGTCTGGGGAGGGGAACGCCCGCTGTGGGTCGGCAGATCCTACGGCGCCGTCATCGGCTGGGCCGAATGCGGCGATAGCATTCAGCAGTACGGGCCTTCGTGCACCGCGATGCTGATGGGCGGAAACGCAGTGGTCCGACGGTTCATCCTCGACCGCGTCGGCCCCTACTCAGTCGATCTTGGACGAACGCCGGGGGGACGTCTTCTGTCCTGCGAAGACGAAGACATGTTCGCGCGATTGCTCGCGATCGGGGCGCGTGGATTCTATCGCCCCGACCTGATCATCCATCACTACGTTTCGCCAGAACGACTGACGAAACGCTACTTCCGGCGCTGGTGTTTCTGGCGGGGAGTGTCGCAGGGAACGATGGATCGGCGGCGTCCGGCGCACGTCCCCTACCTGCTGGGCGTTCCGCGCTATATGGTCGGCGCGGCGGTCCGCGGCGCAATCGAAACCGTGCGATCGCTATTCGGACGGAGCGATCCCGCCCGCACCTTCAAGAACGAGCTCGCATGGTGGGATCTCACCGGGTTCGTGTATGGCAAGCACTTTTACGGGCTTGACCGCTTGCTGACCGATCTCGCTGCCAGAGTGAGAACAGCGTTCCGCTGGGAGGGTCAGCCCGCCACAGGCGCCCGGCGCTGACGAGCAAGAACGCTTCGCAGCTTCGCCCAATACAGTCGCCGTTCGTCGGCATCGAGCGCGAACGTCAGGAACAATCCCACGTAGACCAGCCCTCCGGCGGCGAAGTGGAGGGCGAGGCCGCGCAGGCCGTCGGGACGGATTGGGGCTCCGAGCCGCAGCAGCACGACCATCACGATCGCCGGCCACAGCGCCGGCCAGATCGCCCGCATCAGTGGCCGGCTGATCGGAAGGTTGACGCGGCGGCACGCTGCCGGAAACAGCACGAATGCGGTCGAGACCGTGATCGGGACGATCGTGCCGAGCGCGACGCCAACGAGGCCCAGCGGCCGCACCAGGGCGATGCTCAATCCGACGTTCACCACTGCAGCCGTCGCGTTCGTGACTGCCAGCAATCTGTGCTGCCCGGCGCCTCTGAGAATCAGGTTTGCCGAAGCCGTGCTGACGCGCACCAGAACCACCGTGAGCAGGATCTGTGCGGGCAGAACGCTCGCCGAGAACTGCGGCCCGACCCAGCTCGCGATCAGTGGATCGGCCAGAAAGATCAGGCCCAGACACAGGGGGGCCGCGAGCGCCAGCGACAGTTTCGTGCCCTGCACGAGAATCGCCTGCAGCCGATCCTCACGCTGCACCGCGTCGGAGTCGACCACGTTCGGAAACAGCGCGTCGTTGAGCTGGTTCGTCAGATGCTGTGTGAACTGTGCGAGGCGCTGCCCAATCGTCCACATCGCGACCGCGGTGGTATCGAGCATCGCGCCGATGACGAGCGCATCGGACGAGTAGTTCAGCTTTGCAGACCAGTCGAGGACCAGCATGTAGATGCTGAATCCGGTGACCTCCTGGAGACGGGCACGGCGGAACAGCGATGGCCGCACGCTCAGGCCGGGGTACACGCGGTAGGCGTTCCACGTGAAGAGCCCCAGCGAGAGAAGCCGGATGGCGGTGGTCGAAGCGACCAGCGCGACGAGACCATGCCCCGCACTGAGCACGCCGACGTTGACAGCCGCGACACTCAGGCTGATCGCCATGCTGACCGCATTGTTCAGGTAGTAGCGCTGGAAGCCGTAGACAACCGAGCCGAAGATGGCGAACGCGAACCGGACACTGAGATAGAAGCCGGTGATGAGCAGGACGTAGCGAGCTGTTTCGACCTGTCCTGAATCGATGTTGAACAGCGTGTCGACTTGCCACGCGAGCACCGCGGTGACGATCAGGCACACGGCGCCGATGACGGTGAACACAAGGCCGATCGTGCTGAGGATCTCGTTGAGCGCGGTACGATCGCGCCAGGCGCGGTACTGCGCGATGAACTTCACCAGCGCGCCGCCGTACCCGAGATCGAGGACGTTGAAGAACCAGGTGATCGAAGCGGTGAGCGCCCACAATCCATATGCGGACGGCCCCAGGTGAGCCACGTTGAACGGGAGCAGGGCGAGGCCGAGGACGCCATCCACGAAAATCGCGAGATACCTCGTGCTGACGTTCCGCGCGACCAGCTCGAGCGGACGATCTGGAAGTCCCCAGATCCGAGGATCGTGCGGCGGCTTCATCGACTCCCTTTGCTGCTCCTCAGGTAGGAAGCCGATTGCTCAACAAGGCACCGCAACGCAAGGGATGAGGAAGGCAAGTGCCGAGCGACAAGCGGCTGCGAGGCCGCCGATTCGGCCGTTTTCAAAGACGGGTTCACAGCGAGCCCTACAGCAAACAGGGTGCCTGCTGGGTCGGAGCGCGGATGGGGACGGGCGAGTAATTTGCAGAGCTGTCGTCCGGCCATGGTGCGCCCCCCGTCCACACACCCGATCCGCGTTGCGATCGTCGCTCCCAGCATCGGCATTCTCGGCGGCCAGGCCGTACAGGCGGACCGGTTGCTTCGTGCATGGCAGAACGATCCGGACGTTCACGCCTGGCTCGTTCCCGTCAACCCGGCGCCCGCCAGACTGATTCGGGCCGCGGTTCGAATCAAGTACCTTCGAACGGTCGTGACGCAGATGACCTACTGGCCGCTCCTGCTGCGGGAGCTGCGCCACGCTGACGTCGTGCACGTGTTCTCCGCATCGTATTTCTCGTTTCTCCTGGCGCCCCTGCCTGCCGTCCTCATCGCTCGTCTCTATGGCAAGCCGGTCGTCATGAACTATCGCAGCGGCGAGGCGCCCGATCATCTGCAGCGCTCGGCCATCGCGCGCCTGGTGCTGGCCCGTGTCGATGCGAACGCCGTTCCGTCGAGATTTCTCCGCGACGTATTCGCACGCTTCGACATTCGCGCGGAAGTCATCCCGAACATCGTCGATCTCGATCGCTTTGCCTTCCGCCGACGAACACCGCTGAAGCCGTCCGTCGTCTCGACGCGAAACTTCGAGGATCTTTACAACGTCGGCTGCACGATGCGAGCGTTTCATACCCTTCAACAGCGCTACCCCGAGGCGACACTCACGCTCGTTGGCGGTGGCTCGAGGGAAGCATCGCTCCGCGCCCTTGCACACTCGCTCGGCCTGCGGAATGTGACGTTCGCTGGACGCGTGAAGCCCGATGACGTCTGGCGCTATTACGCCGACGCGGACATCTACCTTCAGACGCCCAACATCGACAACATGCCGGCCTCCGTGCTCGAAGCGTTCGCGAGCGGGTGCGCGGTCGTCTCGACGAACGCGGGCGGCATACCGGCGATCCTCACGCACGGAACGCACGGGCTGCTCGTCAACTGCAACGATCACGAAGCGGCGGCGTGCGAGATGATCCGGCTGCTCGAAGACCCTGCTCTCGCGGAGCGTCTGACGACGGCCGCGCGTGAGAGCTGCGAGCGGTATCGATGGCAGAACGTGAAGACGCAGTGGCTGGCGCTGTACAACAGCCTGGCGCGCACGGCGGCCCTGCCCGCAACCACTGCCGCATGAGCGTGCCCTTGCTGAAGCGCCTTCGTTCGATGGACGGAGCGGAGCTGAAGTTCAGGGCGCGTGCCGCACTGCGTACGCGCGTGCGCCGCGCGCGCTCGACGCTGCGGCCGCCCGGGTGGCGGCGAGAGGCACTGCGCGTTGGTCTGACGTCAGGGCTGGTCACTGCCTGCGACGCACTTGCCCGAAGCGACTGGCACGAGGCACACCGCTGTCTGGCCTCCCATTTTGCCCGGCGTCCGGCGATCTTTCCCCTCGATCCGCGGCAGCTCGATACGCTCGCCGCTCGCATCGCGTCGCAGTTCCCCGCGAACGACGCAGCCGCGCGCGCGGAACGGATCCTTCAAGGCCGCTACGAGCTGCTCGGACACCGCGACATCGCAGTCTCGACGCCACCTGAGTGGCACCAGGATCCTCTCAACGGCCGCACGGCGCCCATGGCGTTCTGGAACGCCGTACCCTACCTCGATCCTGCCTGCGGCGATCACAAGGTGACCTGGGAGCTGAATCGGCACCAGCATTTCCTGGTGCTCGGCAGAGCCTACGCGCTCTCGGGCGATCGCCGTTTCTATGTGGAGTTCGTCCGGCAGTTGACGGACTGGATCCGCTGCAATCCGCCGCTGGTCGGCACGAACTGGGCGAGCATGCTGGAGCTGGCGTTGCGCTGCCTGTCGTGGACGTGGGCGCTGCATTTCTTCGCGCGCGCGGCGTCAACAGACGACGAAGAGCCCTGGACCGTCGATCTCCTCATGGCGCTCGACCGGCAGCTGGCACATGTCGAGGAAAATCTCTCGCGCTATTTCAGCCCGAACACGCACCTGACCGGTGAAGCGCTCGCGCTCTATGTCACCGGACGAGCGCTGCCGGAGCTGAGCGCATCTGCGCGGCGCGCGACGACCGGACGCGAGATCCTCCTGCAGGAGGCCGGCCGGCAGGTGCTCGAGGACGGCGGACACGCCGAGCGATCCACGCACTACCATCGCTACTCGACCGACTTCTATCTCTTCGCGTTCAACACGGCGCGCACGTCCGCGGATCCGCACGGGATTGAATTCCGCGAGCCGGCCGTCCGCCAGGCGCGATTTCTTCGCGCCATTGCAGACGACACGGGCAGGATCCCTCTGATTGGCGACGATGACGGCGGGCAGTTGTTCCCCATAGCGGGCCGTCCGCCGGCTGACTGCGCCGACACGCTGGCCACTGCAGCCGTGCTGCTCAACGAGCCATCGCTCGCCGTCGGCGCCCCGCCAGAGGAGACCTTCTGGTTGTGTGGCAACAACGCGGATCTCGAGGCGTTCACCGCGTCGCGCACCGGTCCGCCATCCATCGCGTTCGAGGTGGCGGGGTACTGCATTTCGCGCAATACGCGCGGGGATCACCTGGTGTTCGATTGCGGCGCACACGGCTATCTCAACGGCGGGCACGCGCACGCCGACGCGTTGTCAGTCGTGCTGACGGTCGCCGGACGTCCACTGCTGATCGATCCGGGCACGGCCACGTACACGATGGATCCTGAAGCGCGCGACCGCTTTCGCTCGTCAGCGATGCACAACACCGTGGCGATCGAGGGCCGCTCGCAGTCGCTGCCGCTCGGGCCCTTCCACTGGCGGACACGAGCGGATGCCCGCTGCGCGAGGTGGGAGTCCACCGCCGATCGAGACGTCGCAGCGGGCCGCCATGACGGCTATGCGCCAGTCCTCCACACGCGTGAGGTCACCTCCGTTCACGGCACGGGCTGGACGATCGTGGACCGCATCGAAGGCGAGGGCAGGATCAGCGCGGCGTCGATGTGGCACTTCCATCCGGACTGGTCGCTGGAGCACATCGAAGACAACCGCGCGTTCCTCCGACACCTGAACGGCGCACACCTCGTGTTCCTGGCGTCCGCTCCGCTGCACGTTGCCCGCGACGCACGGCTGCACGAGTGGGCGCCGGTCTACGGGCGCATCGAGCGGGCGCTCTGTCTCGAGTCGATCGTGACCGCGGCTGCGCCATTCACGATGGCCGCGTTCATTCCCGCCGATGGCCGGCTCGAGACCGCCCTCACGCTGGCTTCCTCCGTGCATCTCGCAGAAGCCAATTGATATGTGCGGCATTGCCGGTTTCGCCGATCGTCACCAGGTCTCTGGCACACGGAACGACGCCGATGTCGCGGCCGTGCACGCCATGTGCGATGTCATCCGCCATCGCGGACCCGATGACGAAGGCATCCATGTCGAAAATGCCGTCGGGCTTGGGATGCGCCGGCTCAGCATCATCGACCTCTCCACCGGCCATCAGCCGATTCACAACGAAGACGAGTCCGTCTGGGTGGTCTTCAACGGCGAGATCTACAACTACCGCGAGCTGCGTGCGCAGCTCGAGGCTGAGGGTCACCGCTTCTATACCTCGAGCGATACCGAAACCATCGTCCATGCCTACGAGCAGTGGGGAGAGCAGTGCTTCGAGCGGCTGCGCGGGATGTTCGGCATCGCGCTGTGGGATCGGCGCAGCAGGACGCTGCTGCTGGCGCGGGACCGGGCAGGTATCAAGCCGCTCCATTACACGGAGCACGGCGGGCGTCTGTACTTCGCATCCGAGCTGAAATCGCTGCTCGCGGCGGGCGTCGTCGACGGCGCGATGGATCTGGCGTCCCTCGATCATTACTTCTCGTTCCTCTACACCCCACGCGATCGCTCGATCTTCAAGGGGGTACACAAGCTTCCACCCGGACATCTGCTCCGGTGGCATGAAGGGCGCCTCGAGGTCCATGCGTTCTGGCAGATCGATGCGCACGAGACGTTTCGCGGGACAGCGGAGGATGCTGCCCGCGAATTGAGACGGGTGCTTGCGGAGGCCGTCCGCTCGCACATGATCAGCGACGTGCCGCTCGGTGCGTTCCTGTCCGGCGGCGTGGACTCGAGCGCCGTCGTCGGGCTCATGGCGGAAGCCTCGGATCGTCCGGTGAAGACCTTCTCCATCGGCTTCGACGAGCCCCAGTACGACGAGCTGGAGCACGCCCGCGCGGTCGCCGCGCTCTTCGGCACCGATCACCACGAATTCGTTGTTCGTCCGGATGGACTGAGCATTCTCGACCGGCTGATCGAGCACTTCGACGAACCGTTCGCCGACTCGTCGGCCATACCCACCTGGTACGTCTCGGAAATCGCGCGGCGCCACGTGACCGTCGTGCTGTCTGGCGACGGCGGCGACGAACTGTTCGGCGGCTACGATCGCTACCTGACACACCCCCGGGTCGAACGCTTCGACGCGCTCCCGATTCCCGGACGACGAAAGCTTGCGGCAATGGTCTGGCCGCTGCTTCCTCACGGCGCGCATGGGAAGAACTTCCTGCGACACGTTGCGCTGGATGCCGATGACCGATTCATCGACTCGGTCGAATTGTTCCGCGATGACGAGAAGGCGGCGCTGTATTCACCCGAGCTGCGCGCGTCACTCCGCGGCGCGAGCGCCCGGGCGACGCTGGGGCGGCACTTCCATCGGTTCGCGACATTGCCGCCGCGCAGCCGGATGATGCGCTTCGACTTCGAGACGTATCTCCCCGAAGACGTCCTCACAAAAGTCGATCGCATGAGCATGGCGCACTCGATCGAATCGCGCGTGCCGCTGCTCGACAACGTCGTCATCGACTTTGCGGCGACGCTGCCGGCGCATTTGAAGATTCATCGGGGCCGCCGTAAGCATGTCCTGAAGGAAGCGGTGAAGGGTCTGCTTCCGCCTGCGATCCTCGATCGAAAGAAGCAGGGATTCGGCGTGCCGCTGGACGTGTGGTTTCGGGGCGGACTCCGCGATGTATTCGCCGACATTCTCGGCTCCGCGCGCACGCGGCACCGCGGCTATTTTCAGCCGTCCTTCATCGAACACATCGTCCAGGAACATTTGTCAGGCCGCCGCGATCACACGCTGCGGCTGTGGCAATTGCTGGTGTTCGAGCTGTGGCACCGGCATTATGTCGATTCCCCGGCGGTTCCCGCGGCACGAGCCTCTTAGCTGAGCCTCACGGCTCCTTCAGCCGCGGGCAGCCCACGAGATGTAACGGTCTACACACCTCTCCCCACGCGTGAAAGGAGCGCTGATCGGAGTGAACGGGTTTCTCCAGAAATACCCAAGAACGACGCACTCTCCGTGGCACCTGCCTTGCTGAGATGGCGGACTGTGAATTCAAGTCCCCAAGTTCCGGTCGCGGTCTTCCTTACTTCGTTCGACGCAGGGGGCACTGAGCGGCAGATGAGCGAGCTCATCCGTCGGCTTGATCGCAACAGGTTCACCGTCCACGCCGTGTGCTTTCGTCGCAAGGGGCAATGGCTGGCGCGTGTCGAGGAGAGCGCCGCGTCGGTCGTTGAATTCCCCGTCAGCGGCTTTGCGCGGTCGTCAACGTTGCGGCAGCTCTGGCGCTTTGCCGACTGGTGCCGCCGTGAACGGATCGCCATCGTCCAGACGAGCGACTTCTACTCGAACGTATTCGGCTTGACCGGCGCCCTTCTCGGCGGTGTCAAGGTTCGCATTGGCAGCCGCCGCGAGTTGAATCCGGACAAGTCTGCGGCGCAGATCCGGTTGCAGCGGCTCGCCTATGGTGCGGCTACGCGGATCGTCGCGAACTCCCCCGCCGCGGCGGCCATGCTGGCGAGTGAAGGCGTCCGCAAGAAAAGGGTCTCGATCGTTCCCAATGGTCTCGACGCGAACCTCTATCTCGAGCCGCGTCGCGGTGGTTCCATCCGGCGCGTGATCACCGTCGCCAATCTGCGGCCCGAGAAAAGCCATGAAACCCTGATTGCCGCGGCCGCCCTGCTCTCGAGCTCGTGCCCCGACCTGCGCTACGTGATCGTTGGAGATGGCTCGCGGCGGGCGGAACTCGAAGCACTCGCGCGCGTGAGGGGCGTCGATCGGATCGTCGAGTTCCTGGGCCATCGCGAAGACGTGCCCGAACTGCTGGCAGGCGCGGATGCCTTCGTTCTGCCGTCGCGCTCCGAAGCGTTCCCGAACGGCGTCATCGAAGCGATGGCCGCGGGGCTGCCGGTCATCGCCAGCGCAGTCGGCGGCATTCTGGATCTCGTAGAACCAGGCCGCACCGGAGCCCTTGTCCCGCCCGCGGATGCGGAAGCGCTTGCGAGTGCGATACGAAGTCTGCACGCCGATCCGGCGCGAGCGCAGGCGATCGGTGCCGCCGCGCGCTGCGAGGTGCTGGCGCGATATTCGTTCGACCGAATGCTGCGCATGTTCGAAACCCTTTACGAGACCGAGTTGCAGGCGCAGCATCTCGTCCGCGCACAGGCCGCGCAGGCGGGGATCTGACATGTGCGGGATCGCCGGACGATTCAACTTCGATGCCTCGCGCCCTGTGGACGCGCGCGTCCTGACCGCGATGGCCGACTCCATTGCGCATCGCGGGCCGGACTCGGCCGGATTCTACCGTGCACCCGGTATCGGCCTCGGCCATCGCCGATTGAGCATCATCGACCTCGTCACGGGCGATCAGCCGCTCGCCAACGAGGACGGTCAGGTGCAGGTGGTGTTCAACGGAGAGATCTACAACTTCGCCGAGGTGCGATCCGAGCTGTTGTCGCTCGGCCATCGCTTCCGCACCAGTTCTGACACCGAGATCATCGTCCACGGGTATGAGGAATGGGGCGAGCGCTGCGTCGAGCGCTTCCGAGGCATGTTTGCCTTCGCGGTCTGGGACGCGCGCGCTCGCCGACTGCTGCTCGCCCGCGACCGTCTCGGCGTGAAACCGCTCTATTACGCGCACCTCCCGGGCAAGGGCATTGTGTTCGGCTCCGAAATCAAGGCGCTCCTCCAGGATCCGGAGGTCCCGCGCGACTGGCGTCCTGAAGCCATCGACACGTACCTGACGCTGCTCTACGTGCCTGCGCCAGACACCATCTACTCAGCAGTCCGCAAGCTGCCGCCCGCGCATGTGCTCGTGGCGGACGGCTCCGGAATTCGTCTCTCGCAGTATTGGAACCTGAATTTTACGGGCGATGGCGATGCATCTCGCGAAGCCGAGTACCTGGAGCAGCTCGACGCCATCCTCCGCGAGGCCGTGAGCCTGCGACTGATCAGCGACGTGCCGCTCGGCGCGTTCCTCTCCGGGGGCATCGACTCGTCCACTGTCGTCTCCTACATGAAGGAGACGAGCACGGCGCGACCGGTGACGATCGCCGTCGGCTTCGATCAACGCGAGTATGACGAAGTCGAGCACGCCGAAACCGTGGCGCGTCATCTCGACTGCGAGTTCCATGCACTGACTGCCAGCCCGCAGATCGAGGCGCTCCTCCCGAAGCTCGCGTGGCATTTCGATGAGCCGTTCGCCGACTCGTCCGCCGTGCCGACGTACTACGTATCGAAAGCCGCGCGCGAGCTGGTCACGGTCGCATTATCGGGGGACGGAGGTGACGAGCTCTGGGGCGGCTACGCGCACCACCGCGTCGAGCACGCCGAGCACCGCGTTCGCGCGGCGCTCGGTCCCGCACGTCATGTGGCGTCGTGGATCGGCCGCGCCCTCCCGCTGTCGGTCAAGGGCGCTCGTTCGCTGCGACACCTGGCGCGCAGCCCGGAGGAAGCGTACGCGCTGAAACACGTCAACGGGACATTCGAGGCCGATGCGAAGACGCGCCTTTACTCAGGCGATTTCGTCCGTCAGATCAACGGGTGCGATGCCCTTGGCACGCTGCGCGCCGCGTATCGCGCGTGCGGCTCGCAGAACCCGATGGACCGCGTGTTCTACGCAGACTCACGCACGTACATGATCGATGACGTGCTGACGAAGGTGGACCGCATGAGCATGGCCGTCTCGCTCGAAGCGCGGGAGCCCATGCTCGATCACAAGCTCGTGGAGTTCGCCGCACGCGTGCCTGCGTCGTTGAAGCTGAAGGACGGACGCAGCAAATACCTCCTCCGGCGACTGCTCGAGCGTCGGGTGCCGCGCTCGATCACCGAACGCGAC
>Ga0247824_10001794_pt1 | contig 11901 bp, 7 predicted proteins | sample 13C_PalmiticAcid_FD_194412 | JGI IMG/M metagenome (GOLD analysis project Ga0247824, IMG submission 194412) | Soil microbial communities from agricultural site in Penn Yan, New York, United States - 13C_PalmiticAcid_Day48 | ecosystem: Environmental > Terrestrial > Soil > Agricultural land...
CGCTGGTCGTCGCTCATACTGGCGGGGGTCTTGGCGGCCACGTCGGGCAGGTCGAGGCCGGAGGCGCTGTTAACCGCGTTGGTGTCCTGGATGATCTTCATCATGCCCTCCTGGGGGTTGCTCCGCAGTTCGTTCTTCATGTACGCCGGGGATGTGGTGTCGGCGGGAGATGTGTCAAAGAGCTCGGTAACGGTTCCCATCTGCGGTGCCTGATGGTGAGGTTGCGGGGCAGGTGACGGTGTCGTCGACGCAGACAGGGTAGATGCCTTGCTCGCCTGGTGGTGTGGGATCGGAGGCAGCAGACGCTGCTGGCGTTTTGGAGTGCCGACCGCGGAGACATTTTGAGACCGCTGATTGACGAACCCACCAAGATCCACGACGCCGCCTGTTGTCGGCATTTGCGTCTGGTGGCCCTGCGCATTCGGTATAATGCTCGCCAAGAGATCCTGAACGGTCTGCGCGCCCCCTTGCTCTTCCAACGACTTCCTAAACACGTTGGCCAGAAAGTTGAGGATGGCATTGATCGAGTTCTCATGACGCTCGTGCATGTTCTGGAAAAGGACGGCTTGTTGGTAAAGCTGGTTTTGGTCCTGGCGCATTTTGGTGAGCAGGTTGGAGATGGCCACCTGCTGTTGCTGAATCCTCTCGATCTGGCTCTTGACCTGCACCAAATCCTTCTTCTGAAGGGGTCCAAGTTCGTGCGACGCAGGTGCTCTCCCAGCCTGTGAAGCTGCGATGTTCGGCGCGATGTAAGTCTCTTCAACTCCATCTTCTTCACTTTCAACGTCGGCCTCGTCCTTCTTTCCCTTCTTCTTGCTGTTTCCGCTCTTAGGCTTGTTGATCAGCCACAGCAGGTTGGGGTGGCCACGGCGAAAGTAGGGATTTGAGTATTCGCTTGGGCTCTTGTTCTTCCTCTCACTGGCCTTCATAGAGTTGTCGGAAAGCCCCACGCGCTTGTGGAAGCCATACATGTTCAGCTGACGCACAAACGAGGCATAGTTGTTGTGCTTGAACAGCTCGGGAATCAATGTCTTGGCAAACTCATCCTCGTCCAGGACAACGAACGAATCGCCCTTGTCAGACCAGCGGATGAGGTCGGTGTTCCTCGACTCGTCCAAGAAACTATATCTTGTCAGCTCGCCGCCGGTAGGTTGAGAATGACAACATGACTGACCTGCTAAGTTTCTGAACGAATGGGGGGATTTGTTTCCTCTTCGCCTGCGCCTCCCTCTTTGCGCGCTGGGCCATCTCCTCGAGCCGTTCGATGCTGTCGTGCTCATCCATGGTTGGGTTCGCCGCTTGGTGGTAGCTTGGGTCCTCACCGTATCCGGTCCAGCTGTCAGCGCCGCGGTCGAACGGGGCTCTGGGAGCTGTCGGAACCAGCGCTCGACTGTTCTGCCGCCGTGCTAGAGCCGTCGAAGGCGCCGGTACTGCCTGGGTATATGAACCTGGGGTTGGCAGCATCGAGAACGCATTGACACCGGAGGCTCCGGCGTCGACGAAGCCGTTTCCATCCACACCACTGTTCCACCTAAACATCGGATCCGGCTGGACCGGAGAGAAGGACTGCGGTATCTGAGGCATGGGAGCCATTGGGGGAACGCCTGGCGCGGGTCTTTTTCTCGGGTTAGGTGACGACATAACACTGGCGGGCGTATGCTTGACCTGCTGGGACCGACTTGAGACGGCCCAGATTGTCAGCAGCGACCGGCGCTATGTATGAGCGGCTCTCCTAGGGAGGAGGCGGGTTCCTGCTTATGCGACGCGCCGATTGCGGTGTTGATTCGGTGTAACTCGGCGCCAAAGCTCGATCTCGGTTCCTCGGTGCACAAGGCTCTCTTGGAAAAATAAATCCGATAATGCGCTCGGGGATTGCGGTCGTTCTCGGAGGGAGGAGGTCGACGGGTGAAGCGGGAGTAATCCGGGACAGCTTGAGACGGTCCAGACCCAGGCTATATATCTTCAACCCGTCCAGAGTCGCTGAAAGACGGCGTTGGCGAGACCTAGGCAGCAAGCCGCACGTCGAGAGGCCCCAACGGCTGCGCGACGCGGTCTGTGTTATTGTCGTCCCGGAAGTCGCAAGAGGTGTGCCGCGTTGTGGGCTGGTCGTTCTTTGATCGCACCAGGGTATTTGGGACGGATATTGTAGGTTGTCTCGCGGATGAGACTTGTTCAATGGACCTTGTCGGCGCTGGAGCCTCGAGGCGATCCGAACAATGCGCGTTGGTGTCTCAGAGGACCGTGTGTCGCGGCGGCTTGTTCCCGGTTGGTCGGTGGTTGTCGCAAGGTTGTTCAATGCAGACAAATGGACAGCGGGCTATGGCTCCGGCGGTGGATCAGCGGCAGCGTGAAGGTCGATGGCGCAGCGGATGGGAGGATACACTGTTGGTTGATTGGTGTGGTGGCGGTTGAGGCTTCCCAACACGCCGAGGTGGGCTCCCAGCTCGATCTCGATCAGGACAGTAATTTTTCGCTTGGCAACCCAATCACTTACCGTAGCGATAAGGGTCCACTGGCGGGGTTCTCGATATATTACCGGGGTGAGTTACCTAAGGTACACAGCAACATGGCATCCATGGCATGTGCCTTCAAGAGCAAGAAACGGTAATCTGTTCAGCAGACTCCCAGCAATGAATTAAAAGAATCATGCTTCTTCCGGCGTGGTTTAATCCCGTCGCAGGCAACTAAACACCATATGCCAGCCTGAACCAGATGCCCAGAATTAACTGCAGCCAGAATGCATTACCTGAACCCTGGCTGTATGGTGTAAGTTACCTCCCTCCACCTGAGCGTGAAATCCATTGCATCGAGACGGGAATGTTTCACACCTCCAGGGAGCTCCCAGTCTCCACAGTGACGTTCTTGTCAACGACCAGGCGTGATGTAGTTGGGAACCATCGTTTTGAAGCATCGTTCGGCCCGTTGTGGTGAATGTTTACCTGGAACTGCAAACATCGACACAAAGCCTCCATCACGAACCCGCTGGTGTTATAGAATCTTAGAAAGGCTGTTCAGTGTTCACCAAATCAATCACCTTATTTCTGGTCTACTTATTTCTAAAACTCAAAATCAGCCCAATTTGTTTTTGATGAAATTCGGCGAGTTGTAATCTGAGAGCCCCTCTCCCTCTCTTCCTGTCCTTCTTCCTCATCCTGCTTTTCCAGGACAAACTCTGATGACGTGAAAGAAACGGCAATGAGATTTACAAAATGTGCCAGTGTCTCTTCCGAGAGATCAATAAGGCGTCTGGAGACATCCTCCCGGTCAAGGGTACGTTGCACCCCGCAACCTGGTTCCTCTTTTTTCAAATTGTATACTTCGGAGTTGATCAGGTGTGTCTCCCAGCGATTTTACCGCGATTGAGAAAGAGGGAGATCGGCGGAGACGCCGCGTGCGCCTCCAATACCAGAGCAACTCGTGTACTCTCGTTATTACATTTCCAACCGGGATCCATGAAGTACTCCACATCACCGTAGATGCTCCAGTCATCTCCCACAAGTCCTATGACAGGGCTTACGAGACAGCTGGGGCGGTAGTGACGCCACGCCATTCCATTCAGAAAGTCATCCTCCGGGTGATGGTAGCGAGAGCGGCGAAGGCGACTTCACCAGTGGCCCAATACCAAAGTGTCGAAGGCCTGATGGCTGGCCAACGCTCATCATTGAAGCCGGAGATTTGAAGACATTGGGCGAGCTCAGCAACGATATCAGATGGTGGGTTTCTGCTTCGAACCACGCCGTCAAAATCGTCATCCTTGCGAAGTTCGACCATCAGCAGGACCGAATCATCTTGGGAATGGGGGAGAAAGATGCTGAGCTCCGTCCACCCGGGCCTGTCACAAGAAGACGGGCTGCGGTGCTCCAACAGGGCGGCATGCTTGAGGCCGTACGACGCCAGAAAGTCGCCATCAGCCGTGATCAAGCGACGAACCCGGTCTCATACCATGTCGTCGCCAAGGGGCCGTTGGTTCTGGGGTTGAGACTTCTTTTTCTTTGGGATCCGGGTCCGAAAAAGGGGAACGGAGATGTCATAATCGGCATTCCGGACTTGCACTGGTATGCAGCTCACGCCTGGAGCCAATTGGAGATTGATTGTGGCTGGTTCGGCCGTTCAAAGTCAGGCACCCAGCTTGCCGGAATCCACACCTCAGCGGTCCCTCCTGCCCGTATCGCGTTCGCGATCCCTATCCCTATCCCAGGCCCGAGAAGAGCCTCCCGTGCGGGTGTCCCTGGTCGCCCTCTTGTCCTCCTTGAGAGTCCGAGCTTTCTCGAGCGGATCGATGACAACCAGCTCCTCCTCGGCCTTTTTCCGGTAGCTGAGGTCCTTGCCCAGCTTATCGGCGGCGAAGCTCAGCGTGTGGGCCATCCAGCCCTCATCGTCGCTCTCGTCCTTGGCCTCTTTATCCCAGGCCTTGCAGCTCTGGCAGTTGGCAATGAAGTGCAGGTCGCACACTTCTCCTTCTTCATCCGGGTCCCCGTTCTCTCCGCTTTCGTTCGCAGTTGGTTGCGAGACCTCTTTCTCGGCTGGAACCCGTTCCAGCTTGGACCGGAAGGCTTTCAGGAAATCCAAGGCTTCTTGTTCCTCCCTGGTGCTGAGATTGTTGCCTCCGGGCCGCCGCTTCCGGCCGCGCACCGACGTCTCTGGGACCATTAGCTCGAGCACCGATTTTGTCTTCTCTTTGACCGGTTCTGCGTGGATTGTCCGCTTCATGGACGCCTTGACCGCTGCAATCTCTTCATTCGTCCGCTCCAAGAGAGATTTCCTTGGGGCTTCTTCAACCTCAGGGCCGGACTCCTCACTGTCGTATGTCTTGGATGGTGGCGGTTTCTTTACCGGAACTGGTTCCGGAGCGCTTGGGCTTTTCTGGGGTGCGGTCTGGCGTTTCTCTGGGATTGGCGCCTCCTTGTCTCGTGCTCTCGTTTCTTTCTTGACAGACGCTCGGACCGGTATAGCTTTCTGAGTGGGCTCGTCATCCACGTCCATCACAATCCTTGTATCAAACTTGGCCTTTTTGACGACTGGGAGATCCTCGGCGTCGCCTTCTTCGTCTCCAAAACTCAGCAGTTGCTTGCCCCCTTTTCGCTTCTTCTGCTTCTTCTCTGCTGGGGCGGGTCGGGATGCCTCGTGACGCACTTTCCTCTCTCTCTTTTTCATATCGTCAAAGGGGTTGATAAGGATCTCGATATGGGTGATTTTGATGGCGTACAGTGGCCGCTCAGTGCCCTCTGCAACCTCAGCCTCGCCCATCTTGGCCAGGTTGTAGATAGTGTCACCAGCTACCCGCCCAAACACGGTGTTCTTGTTCGTCAACTCCTCCGTCTTGCCCAAAGTAAAGAAGAACTGGCTCCCATTGGTGTCCGGAACGCCCTCGTTCGCCATGCCGAGCAGACCGCGGCGGTTGAACTTGAGTCGCGAGTGGAACTCATCCTTGAAGTTCACGCCCATTGGGCCGGCATTTTGCCCCTTGCGCTGGTCCATCGGCCATGGGTCGAGGTCCCCGCTGAATGCGCCGCCATCGTAGATGGACTCTCCGCCTTGTCCGGTGCCCGTGGGATCGCCTCCCTGGAGGATGAAGCCGGGAACGAGGCGATGGAAGACGGTGTTGTCGTAGTACCCATCTAGACTAAGCTGCAGAAAGTTGCGACAAGTTAGGGGCGTCTGTTTGGCAAACAGCTCGACGGCGATCTCGCCTTGGGTCGTGTGGATGACGGCCGACGCAGTTGGTTGCGGCTCGAGATTGTAGATGGAAGACATCGTCGGTTCGGGCGAATGTGATGCAAATGCCGCCTGGGCAAGCTTAAAGATGGTAGCCGAGTGGCATCGGTTTACTGTCGCAACGCGCAGGCCGGAATGAAAGTGCGATTACACTGGGTGGTGATGCAGGACGGGAAAATGATTTGGAGCTTGGATGAAGCTCCAGCCTTGTCGTTTCTTGCCTGCCGAGAACGCAAGCTGGAAAGCCACAGTTGGAGAATGGGATGTGGGGTAAGATGTGGCGCGCAGAGGGTCAACCTTCAGCATCTTGGAGGAAGAGCTCGGCAGAACCTCTATGTCTTGTTGAAGGAGAGATCCCTTTGCTGTAGACTACACTATTCTTTCTCAAAGATGCTCAAGTCATCGAAAACAAATCTTGTCCCACGCCGCATCTGTGCCTTCGTTGGTTAGGGAGCTGTGGCTGTGCCGTCGCGGGATTAATGCGGGGCCTCAGCAGGGGGCCTTGGCCTTGGTCGTTGTCGTCAAGCTCGGGAGCTTGCGACGCCATCTCGCCGAAGCTCTCATCACCCGACGACGACGTCCCCTTCGCACCCCGCCCGAACGCCCCGCGCCCCCGTTCTCGCCTAACCCGGCATCCGATTCCCTACTGATATATCCCTCCGATACCTCCGAACCAAACCAGACTCGTCATTCGCGATGGGCGACCCGCGGGATCCGTCATCGTACCGGGTGACGCCCAGGATCAACTACAACACCGTTGGCGGTGTCAACGGCCCTCTCGTCATCCTCGACAATGTTGGCCTTTCCATCCCACCTTTGCGGATCCGCCGTCTCTAATTGCCTCTCCAGGTCAAATACCCGCGATACAACGAGATCGTCACTCTCACGCTGCCTGATGGAACTCAGCGCTCCGGCCAGGTCCTTGAGGCTCGAGGTAGGCGCCCTGAGATCAACGGCCTTTGGTTTATGAGTGGCTGACAACTTGCGTAGGAAGCAGGGCGATTGTCCAGGTCTTCGAGGGCACTTCGGGGGTCGATGTCAAGAAGGTGAGGCGCTTCTTGGTGCCACATGACAGGACACACAGCTGATAAGGGAAAGACTCGGGTCGAATTCACAGGAGAGAGCTTGAAGCTTGGCGTCTCGGAAGACATGCTTGGGCGCATCTTCGATGGCTCAGGACGTGCGATCGACAAGGGTCCCAAGGTGCTGGCCGAGGAGTACTTGGATATCAACGGCAGCCCCATCAACCCCTACTCGCGAGTATGTGGCCCTTCGCACCATGCATTCGTGGAACTAGGCTGAGACAACACCAGGTTTACCCCGAGGAGATGATCTCGACCGGTATCTCGGCCATCGACACCATGAACTCGATTGCGCGCGGCCAAAAGATCCCCATTTTCTCCGCTGCTGGTCTGCCGCACAACGAAATCGCCGCTCAGATTTGCCGACAGGCGAGCTTGGTCCAGCGAGAGGGTGTGACAAACAAGGGCGTCCACGACGGCCACGAGGAGAACTTTTCGATCGTGTTCGCTGCCATGGGTGTCAACCTGGAAACCGCCCGTTTCTTCACACGCGACTTCGAGGAGAACGGCAGCTTGGAGCGTACCACGCTGTTCCTCAACCTTGCCAACGATCCCACGTACGTACTAGGTTTTGATTCCCCTCATGTCGCTCTTGCTGACCAGTCAACAGCATCGAGCGCATCATCACACCCCGCCTTGCCCTCACCACCGCCGAATACTACGCCTACCAGCTCGAGAAGCACGTCTTGGTCATTCTCACGGATCTTTCTTCGTACTGTGATGCTCTCCGTGAGGTCTCGTCGGCTCGCGAAGAAGTTCCCGGTCGTCGCGGTTTCCCCGGTTATATGTACACGGATCTGTCCACCATCTACGAACGTGCCGGTCGTGTCGAGGGCCGCAACGGCTCCATCACGCAGATCCCGATTCTGACCATGCCGAACGACGACATCACACACCCTATCCCCGATCTGACGGGCTACATCACCGAGGGCCAGATTTTTGTCGATCGCGGCCTGAACAACCGCGGCATCTACCCTCCCATCAATGTGCTGCCGTCGCTGTCACGTCTCATGAAGTCGGCCATTGGCGAGGGCATGACGCGCAAGGACCACGGTGATGTGTCGAACCAGCTGTATGCCAAGTACGCCATCGGCCGTGACGCGGCGGCCATGAAGGCTGTCGTCGGCGAGGAGGCGCTGTCTGCCGAAGACAAGCTCTCGCTCGAGTTCCTCGACAAGTTCGAGCGCACCTTCATCAGCCAGAGCCCGTACGAGTCGCGGACAATCTTCGAGTCGCTCGATCTGGCGTGGAGTCTACTGCGCATCTACCGCAAGGACATGCTCAACCGCATTCCCGCCAAGATCCTCAGCGAGTTCTACCAGAGGTCGTCGGCGGACCGGAAGGGCAAGGGCAAGGCGCCGACCAAGGACACCAGGGACACGGCGGCTCCAGAGGAGGAGAACCTGATTGATGCATGAGGGGGAACGGCGGTTGGGGATCGAGCAAGCGATGCATATAATACGTGCGGGCTCATTCTGTACTGGGCGAGTTGCATGTGAATGATATGTCGGGGTTGCGTTTGGCGGGATTGCAGTTTGGAATTCGACTACTTTGTGCTCTATCCTTGGCTAAACTGCGACATTGTTTTGCCTGGTGGTTTGTCATTGGGGCGCGTGCGCGGCTTCGGTCCGTCGGTGCAGTGCAACGTTGTTGATCCCGCGTAATACGTATATATCGTTGCATCCATGGTTCCATTAGTGTATGGATAGAGGACGGTAAACACAGACGGTACGTAGTAGGTGACCTCGCCTCCTATCCTCCTGTCTTAGGTTGTGGTGAGTGGAGGCGTCGGTGGTGTCACGATGCATATAGGGTTATCCTTAGATATGACATGGTCATCGAGTTTCTGTGCCACAAGAAAGACCTTACACAACCCACACAGTCACAACCATCCCCTCGCGTCGGAATGCCATGCAGCGCCAAATATCGATGGGTGGCCGAAAGAAGCGACCTTGGCGTCCATTCAAGCTTCATTGCAGGGAAGACAGGGGTCATGTGGAGTTTCTCCGCACAGCGGATGTGCGAGCCGAAGCCACAACCGCACCAATCGTGGTTTAGCGTCCTGTTCAACGTCCGAACTCCAATTCCATACCACAACTCAAAGCAGTCAATCTCCATGGCTCAGGAACCATCTGGGTAAGGGACGCATATGAGCTTGTGAAGTATGCAGAATCTCATCGCCGGGATGGCACCTTAGGGTGAGTCTGATCCCGTGAACCCGGATGGAGACGAGCATCATCTAAACAAGGACACCTTCGGTTGGTCTCGCAGTGTCACACGGTCGCCTGCATACGTCGAGGGACAGAGACCAAACTGCAACCCCTCGCGACGGTTGACTCTCCAACTTCCTCTTTTGGGTGCAGGTGAGGGATCTGCATAGGTGGGCCACTTGCCCGGAAGCCCGGGACTTCTGCGTTGGGAACCGGGGAGAACCTGTTCTCCTCACTCTGAGGTTCGCCCGGGACATTCATTCACTATCCGGGCAGCTTGGGGAAAGTGGAATGAAGAGCACCACGAGCTCCGTTTATCCAGCCGCAGTGTCACATTTATCGTCACCCTTCCATCTCATCAACTGCGAGTGGCCGGGTTGAGCTCATGCCCGCTCGGGGTGCATATAATCCCCTCCCCTCAGCAGGTTTTTACCAAGACTCACAACCCCCCAACTCTCTCGCTTCGTTGCTGTGCTCTGGTCTTCCCACTCAGCGATTGACAACAACAAAATGCGCCTCGCGCCCTTGTCTTTCGCCGCGACCTGGCTGCTCCTCGGAGCCGTAGCCAAGGATCCCTCATTGGGCACAAACGTGATCAGCCCGGACTCTAGTGGCAAATACTGGATTCGTGGCGAAGGCATTGCTGCCGCCTTCATTGCCTACGGGGCGTCCATCTCCGATCTGATCATCAAGGACAAGCACGGTATCGAACGAGACATTGTCATGGGATTTGACAATGCCAGCTACTATGCTGCTGACAAGGTGCACCCGCACCTCGGCGGCGTCCCAGGCCGCTACGCCAATCGGATCAAAAACAGCACCTTCAAACTTGATGGACAGGAGTACCGCATCTCAGCCAACGAGAACCCCACCAAGGAGCACCCGAGGGGCCTCAACACTCTGCATGGCGGGCTGGAGGGCTGGGACTGGCGGGATTTTGACGTCGTGGCGCACACCAACAACAGCATCACCTTCTCCATCGTCGATCCTGATGGCAAGGAAGGCTTTCCCGGAGACGTCATCTCGTACGTCACCTACACGATGGGCAATCTGACCTGGGACGCCAAGATGGTGGCCATCGCGACCACCAAGAAGACGCCCATCATGCTCAGCAGCCACACGTACTGGAATCTGGATGGCTTTGCGAACAATGAGACAAATACCGTGTTTAATCACACGTTCCACCTGCCGTACGGCGGCCAGCGGGTGGCGGTCGACAACATCCTGATCCCGACGGGCGACATCGTGGCCAACGCCAAGGACTCCGTCAACGACTTTTGGAGCGCGCCCAAGCAGATCGGCCACAGCTTCAACGACTCTGAGATCCACGGCAACTGCGGCTTCAACTGCACCGGCTACGGTAACCCCTTCCCCCGCCCTCCCTTCTTCTCCGTTCACAACCACTGACCACCGCAGACAACTGCTGGCTCGTGAACCGCGACGCCCCCTACAACTGGCGCGCGGACGGCGGCTACGTCGCCAGCCTCGCCTCGGCCTGGTCCGGCATCCGCCTCGACATCTACTCGGAGCAGGAGGCGTTCCAGATGTACTCGTGCAACGGCCAGAACGGGTCGTTCCCGCTCAAGACGACGCAAGGGCTGACCGACAACGCGGCGTTCCCCCGCACGGTGCCCAAGTACGGCTGCGTCGTGCTCGAGGTGCAGGACTGGATCGACGGCATCAACCACCCGGAGTGGGGGCGCGAGAGCAGGCAGGTGATTGAGCCCGGCGGCGATCCGTACGTGTTGCAGGTTAGTCACCGGTTTACGGTTGGGTGATGGAGTGGGTTTAGGGGAGAGCGTATGGTAGCCTGGCGTTTGGGATGGGGAAATGGACTTTTCTGAAAAACTTCGTTTGGGTATCGGTGTGCTGGGTGACTTGGGTTTTGATGGTGTATTCGATTCTAGATTTTGTGACTACATGTCAGTTTAAACAAAATAAATCTAATGGTGGTATTGGAAATATCGCATGTCATCAAGTTTCAGAACCTGTGCCGCTAACCAAGTCCGAAGACTAAGGTTTCAAGGTGAGACTTGTAGAGTTATCCTCCCCATTTCTCTCTCGTCGTCTCTACAACCTCAAACTTCATCACTTGCCTCTTCCATTTCTTTACTTCATCTCTCCAAGCACTCTCGCATGATGATGCCAGCTAGGCTTCCCTTGCTTCTGAGGCGTTTCCGAACCCCGAGCACTGTCAGAACAACTTGGTGTTTTGCACCCATGTAGTTGCCGTATCGCCCGACACTTGGAGAAATCCATTGAGTTGTCTATTTGCAGCAAAGCCCAAGAACTTGCTTTTGCAAAGTGCAGGCTGTGAACTCATGTAAGTGCGTGTAACTTTCAGCATGTGAGACAGCAGCAATGTGAAGCACAGGAATATAACTTCGCTGTGGAATAAAAATTACCATGAAAAAGGCCGCGGTAGTAAACAAATAAACCCACAACCATATCTTGTTAAGTGATGTCAAGCAGAGCTGTTGGAACCGACAAGAGGTCCTCCGACTGAAAGTGGGTGTGGACATCATCTCGAGTATGCAGAAAGCGGGGCAACCCCCATAACTGAACATTTCAACGTCGTGGTCAACTTCTCATTCTCAACTTCATACTTCAAGAGATCGAAGAAACGATGGGAGCTCGCCAAACACAAAACTTTTAAGATTTTGAAACAAACATTAACCTCATTGGTTCTGAGATTTTCAACATCGAACCACATCGCCGCATTCAAGGAGAAGAGGCACGCCAACCACTCAAGCTCCATCACCTCCCCAACTCATACCACTCTCGCCTAACACTCCCGGCAACCCAACCCCCCAAAACAAACACCACACTCAAACCCGCCTGGCCACCGACAAAACAATGGCCTCAATCATCTACCACCCCCCCACATCCACATC
>Ga0247824_10001796_pt1 | contig 11896 bp, 12 predicted proteins | sample 13C_PalmiticAcid_FD_194412 | JGI IMG/M metagenome (GOLD analysis project Ga0247824, IMG submission 194412) | Soil microbial communities from agricultural site in Penn Yan, New York, United States - 13C_PalmiticAcid_Day48 | ecosystem: Environmental > Terrestrial > Soil > Agricultural land...
CCCCATCTCACTACAACTACTAACTCACAACTACTTCTACTACTACTACGACTACATCCACAACTTGTCCATTCGACCAGACACTTTCTTTTCCCTTTCCCTTGGTTTGATCTTTTTCCTTTTTTTCCCTGTTCCCCCCTTTGTGTTCAGGCGTGGGTGTGTGTGTGTGTTTGCATTGCGCTTGTGCAATCACACTCGACAAAGCAACTCTTACTTCCCCCCCCACACTGCTACCACTGCTTCCCACTGCTTCCCACTGCTACACACACAAATTGAGGGGAATGAACGCGATCCTCTCCTCCTTCTCGTCGATGCTCAATCGACCGATCGGGGCTGAAGACATCCTGCTTACCGCACCCTTTTTCTTCTCAGCAAGTGAGCACGCTGCGACATGTAATCTGCCGCTGCCACTCAAAAACAACTGGAACCTTGATTATCTCAATGCTTCTTTCTCTAACATTTCTTGACTCCCTCCATGGGCGTCGATCGAGAGGAAGAGCCCTCCTATATTGGATCACGTCTGCCTCTCTCTGCGCGGAGAAATGAAATCTCGCATCCACTTTCACTGTCAACCTGCATGCTGCAACTCTAGCCTACCACCTTCACACACATGTCTATCCACCAACATCAAACATTCGGGCCATTTCAAAAGCTCTAACTTTGCCTTCCTTGCATGCAATCGCCGCGCCACACAGTACCATCCTGCCCAGCGCAGGCTTCTACGCTACGACTCGCATCACCCTTGCTTCTTCCTGCAGGTGTCCTCAATGGCGTCCGAGAGAGAGAGCTGGTAGTATCATTCAAGATCTCCTAGACACTCGCTTAAAGACACTAGGTTGTCGGCTGATCACCATCGCTTCAAGCTCGTCTTGCTGACATACTACAAGGTATCTCCCCTTCACCTCTCACCTCCGATAGTCCGGTAGTTGACGGACTAAGGCGGGACAAATGGTACGAATGTCTCCTTGCTGTCTCGCTTTCTTTTCGACTATTGCATCGCAACTCTCCAAGGGTCTTTCGTCTTTCCCCCGCCTTTCAATGATGCACTCAAAGCCCCTCCTTTTTTCTATGCATTTCCTGTCCTGCATGCATTAGCCGCTTCCCAACCTCTCGGTGAATCTTTTTCAACACGCGTCTCCACATGGCCCCCATGGAAGCCAGCTTTCATCATGGTCATGTAGGCCTAACCTGGGATCCGTATCGAGTAACCGGGAGCCTCTCCGTCGTTTTAAAACCAAACAACCTCCCTCTCTCTATCTCCCTATCCCATTACTTCCACCAACATACGATCACATACCACCTGGCTTCCGCCTTCCCCGGCATCTCCGATATCCACACACGCATTCCCTCGCTGCTGTTCCTATCATGACCAAGTCCATCGTTCCTATCGTTGCTCTCGCCACAGCCGCGTTCATCACCACAGTCGCTGCTGCTGCCAGAGGTGCCATCTCTTCTAGTTCTGCCACCTTGCACCACATCTCGTTCACACAACCCGTCGGCGATGGACCACCCAAGTTGCTGGCACGAACCAAACTTTCTCATGGACCATCGCCTGTACACCCCCCTCCACCTTGATATCTGCAACTCCTTCAGAAACCGAGGTGGATCTCATGGACTCGAATAACATTAGCAATACCTTCCATATCAAAAAAAAAAAAAGTTGGTACCATCGATTGCACCAAAAAGTGTAGGCAACTTGGTCTGGACCATTCCTCCAGACACCAAACCCGGCATCTACGCCCTTCAATTGCTTTTGGACCCCAACAATGCTTACTCGGGTCGATTCAATGCCACGGCCTCAGGCGGTGGTACTGGTACCAGTGGTCATAATCATGCCATTCCCGATGGTGGAAATGGGGCTGGTAAAAGTCAATGGCGGAGGAGCAACGGTGGCTACAGGAACTGAAAGGGGGTCAATGCTGCTCCATCAAATCGTGGATCCATGGTGACCAAGGTCCTTGCTGCTGTTGCCATGGTGGGCGCTGTTATCTTTGCACGTTAATCATAGCCTGCTCTGTGACACCACGACTCGCATCCCGAGCATTTTCATAACCAGATGTTTCCAGAGATTAATGGAGCTTTTTACACAAAACAATGAGGGGCTGTCGATCAACTGCAGCTGCACAGCTCTGTGGAAGCTATATATTTAGTCATCTCGCTCCTGACGGCGAATCCAAGCCTTCGGGGACCAGCTCCTTGACTTTTCTTGCTGTGGCTGTGTCTGTTCCTTATCACGCGCCGCCAATCTCTCCGTCGCCATGGCTTCTGCCACCACAGCAGCCACAGAATCCCTCCTGCGATCCTCGTCCGATACATATCGGCGGCGATTCTCTCGTGTCACACTTTCTTCAATGGTTCCATCAGGATGACGGATCTTGACGGTCGTCTCGATCTCGCCATTGAGATTGCTCACAGTGCGGTGTTCGATCGTGCCATCAGGACGAGTTACTGTGGTTTGGTTATAGGACTATAGTAACAAACAAACGTGTTGTGATTAGACATTCAGCCAAAAAAAAAGGTGACAGATAACAAAGCATATTGATTTAAACAAACTTACCTCCGTGTGTCCCCAACTCTGATCACCACGGGGCCAGGTCTCACGTTCGCCGTTCTGAGAGTCATCATGTCTGCGCTGCCACCAATGCCTAGTGTCCTTCTCCCAACTCGCGCCCACTTGCTTCACCTTTTCCACCAACGAAGGCTGTCCTGTCTTTGCTGTCTCTGCTTCTGCTTTGCTCAGTTCACGAATCTTGGCATCGCCCAGTGCGACTGGACCACGATCGTCGTCAGCCTTGGGGAGTCCGAGTCGGGTCACGAACAACAGCCAGTCCAGTAATCCTGGAGACACCGAGTTTGCGATAGTCTTCACTGAGGCTGTGATAACAGTCTTGCCCTCATCGGGTGTCCCAGGTTTGCCATGTGAGATCGTCAAATCGTCACCTCGGTGCCCGCCTCTAAAGACCGTTGTTGTTGTGAAGGTGGGCAAGTCGTTACCAGACGAGGATGAGCCGATAGTCTTGTCAGATGACGACCCATCCTCCAGTGGAGGTAGTTCCTCAATAGTAATCCGGAAGCGCTTACTGACTCCATCTGCGAAATGTTGGTGATAACGCTGAAAATGACCGCCTTGTTCAAAAAACTCTCTGCTATTCCTTTCGAATGCTGACATTTCTCTGGAGAGAGCCTCGAGTCCTCCAAACACTGAGGACTGGAGAGCTTGTGTGGCTCGATTGATCTCTTGCTCCAGTACGGCGAATGGGTAGCTAGAGCGGTCGTTTCTGGTCTCCTGAGGGTTAGCGGCCTGCGGCTCGCTCAGAGAAGGGTCTTGCTGGGTGCTTTTGTCGGGTGCCATAGCCTTCCAAAGACTTGTCGTTGGTATGGTGGAGGGGGGGAAAAGCGATAAAGTATCTCAGAGTGTTGAACGATGAGAAATGAGTTGAGAGAAGAGATCAAAAAAAAAGCACGATCATGCTGTTCTGTTTCGAGTTGTTACGCAAATTCGACACCATCGAAAATGGGAAAACTTTATTTGACTGCCAAGGCGGAATGCCACGAAGCCTTTTTCATTTGTGCGATACAAAAGAAGGATTGTACGCTGGTGTGGGATTTGGAGTAAGAGTGTTTGATCGATTCAATCCTCTTGGCTCCATCGTCGTGCTGCTGCTGCTGCTGCTGCTGTCACCACCACCACTGTTGCCAGCCAATGAAGGAAGAGGTGGGGGTGCAACGATTTCATAGTGCACTGAAGACCGCTGCGATCTCGAGCTTTGGTTTTTGATCTCAGTCTTGGTATCTCGCCAGAACTTTTTCAACGTCGTCACAGGGTTCTGCACACTGATCGACCGACGAATATACGTGTTGTCGGTTCCATAGTTGTTCTCAACGGTGGGTATAGAGTTGAAGCTAGAGATGGAGTGTGCGGTACTGTCTTCGCTCCCATGGGTATAATATGGATGGTATCCTGGATAATGACCATTCGAACCATTATGTGGAATCCTCGCTTCTTGGTTTCCAAGCTGCTGCTGTTGTTGTTGCTGCTGCTGCTGCGGCGGCGGCGGCGGCGGTTGATGTTGGTAGGGCCCATAGGGGCTACTGCTAGGTCCTGCTACTGGCGGTGCTGAGGCGGATGCCACCCACTCTACACCAGTGTTATGCCTCCGGCGTTCCTCAAGATCAAGCTTGGTTGCATTCTGAACAAACGTTTCCACAAAGCTGAGCGCATGTAACTTCTTGCAAACAGCTGTATCAGATTCAAGGGGAGCGCCGCACTTTCCGCACTTGAAACCCATCACCAATGGTACTGGTATGGGTTGTGGTGCTGACATTGAGAACGGCGACGTGCTTGGTCCAGGTGGAGATGGGGCATTTGTCGCTATCGCCGTAGGCAGATCCGTGCCATCTCTATGATCTGACCAGCCATTCAGCTGGATAAGGTCCTGCTCACTCGGTGAAGTACTTGTTGGTCTGACCTTGACATCACCGAATGTTGTCGCGTCAGGGATAACGGCAGGTGGCGAGTAGGGAGGCATGGCATCTGTGGACGCGCTTGAAGTTCCGCTCAAGTCTATCAGAGGTGCTGACGGCGGATGATACATAAATTGGCTTCCTTGAGACAGGGGTGCAAACGGTACTGGATACATTCCACCCGTCCCCTGAAGAGGCATGACAGGATATGACTGAGGCTGCGGGGACATGGCTGGATACGAGGATGGAGGCGGTACAGGTGCTGACATGACTGGATAGTGCGAGAAGGAAGCTACTGTTGTTGGAGAGGTGGGCGAGGGAGCCATGGCTGGATAGTAATCAATGGACGGTGGAGGCACACTTGCAGAGTCGTTGCTTTGCTCATTAAGAATAGGGTACAGCTGGTGTGGAGGCACTGGGGCACGAGTTGTCAGCGTCAACGGTGTCGTGGCTGTGGTGGCTGTGGCCTCGTAAGGAGGAGGAGCGTCCTGATCGTCCTCGTCTATTCGAAAGGTAAACGGTCTCTGTGCCATTGCAGACAGCCTTGGGGAATGGAGAGTAGGGAGGGAAGGGAATGAAGAGTGGGGAGGGAAGAAAAGTCGATGGAGGTGGAGGTGGGCGAGAAAAAGAGTTTTTCAGCCATCACGGTCATTGCAACAGCCTCAAATTGCGGTCTCCCGTCGACTTTGCCCTCCAACATGAACCTAACTGGATATCGCGTGATTGTATCCAAAGGTCGACTGCGATCTTCGCTCTCCAAAACGAGAGTGAGGAGAGCCTCCTACTGCTCAATGAGATGATGTACGGCCCCTTCTTTTGAGTAACCCGTAAGGATGGTTGAAGGGAGGAGACAAGGGTAGGAGATTTCTCTTTCTCTTCCTATCCAGCAATTCTCTCTCTTTCGTCCTCAAAAACTCCCCTCCAGCCGTGATCTACTCCAGCACTCTGCGCACAGTATCAGTCTCTTCAGTCTCTTCAGCCTCTTCAGTCGTACTCTCTCTCCTCACCATGAATAACGCATCCTCTGGATCTTCTACACACTCGGGGTCCAGCTCTGGAGGTATAGAGCTTGTTCTCAACTCTCTCTCGCCCTCTCTCACTCAACCGCCTTCCCTCATCGCTCGTATCGCTCACAGGTTGCTACCTGCCCCAGATCCTGGTCATCCTCACCGCGAGACCGCCACCAACAATGCTACCACATCTCATGACGATAAAAACACCCCTGATGTAAGGACTGACCGCGATCTGAAGAACGCAGCATATTCCGCAATGTCGACTTGGCCGTTAAAACCAGGGCATGGTAAGTCCTCCAAACCATAGCCGTTCAACAGTGATGCATTGTAATTTGACTCTGCAAGCTGATACCTGACATCTAACATCATAGTCTGTCTAATCCTTGGAGGCTCCGGGTCTGGAAAGACCACGTTGCTAAACACGATTGCTGGGCGCATGGGTGGTCCTGGGGTGATAACATCAGACAGTATCCGTTGCAACGGCGAGAAAGCTAAAGCTTACTGGAACGATGGTAGCATTGGCTATCTGGAGCAGAACGACTTTTTGAGGCCTTTCCTCACGTAAGTTGGACCTCTTTCGGATGTCGCCTACTTCCATTCTGACTCGACAGACCCATCCATCTAAACGATCGCTGCAAATCCTTTCCTGGTGTCAACAGGGTCCGTGAGACTCTTCACTATGCAGCTCACTTGAGACTTCCAAGAACCATGTCCAGTCAGAAGAAGCGAAATCGTCTTGCTCGAGCTTGGTCTCAAGGATTGTGCGGATACTAGGGTGGGTGATACAGGTGGAGGAAAGGCCGGTAGTAGCGGCATTCGAGGTATCAGTGGAGGAGAGCGTCGCCGAGTGTCGGCCGGTGTACAGCTTCTGACAAACCCAAAGATGCTTCTTTGCGATGAAGCAACCTCTGGTAAGAAACGAATTGCTCTATTCCTTGGACGATCTCCAAACTTATATGGGAAAAGTTCTAACAACAGGGCTTGATGCCTTTTCTTCATTTGAGGTTGTCAAACCACTCACCAAACTGGCAAAGTCCTCTCAGAACACCATCACCATATCAATCTATCAGCCCCGCTCTGGGTTTTCAAGCTGGTGCTAGAGTCGGAAGGACTACGCGAGTGTTAGGTTCTCCTTTGCAATGTTCTGCACTTCTGCTGTCAGAAGGTTCTGGACAGCATCCTTGTTGGCGAGTGGTTTCTACCGTTTTCGGTAGGTCATTCACGGGTTATTGTTGAGTTTGCATGGCATCGAATGGATATCAGTTGGCTGACACTTCTGCGTCCATAGTTCTTTCGACTGGGTTCCTCATTGTGCCTAGCTCAATCCCTCCGTGGCTACAGTGGGTTCAATATATCGCCTATCCTGGTACTTTCTACAAGGTCCTGGCGAGCAACGAGTTTACCGACAACTATTTCGCATGTCCGTATGTTGGCACAGGGACACTGCCAAGTGTTAACAGTGGGACGGAAATTTGATACTGAAGCATCAGCTGGATATCGAGCCTCATTTCTACCCAGGTAATTCACCCTTTCTGGATAGCGATACATCAGTATTCTCCACCTGAACAAGTTTAACCATTGAATCTGTTTCCTTCATTGTTCATTTTGGATATTACATTATGGGCTTTCTGTTTCTTGCCTGGTTGGCATTGACTCTCAATTTGATCAGACCTATGGACATGAGTAATGGTCCAACCATGATGGACGTGTTTCTGCTGCAAGTTTCAAAGATGTTTTCACGAAAGCGGTCTGTGATTGTTGCCGAGCCATCTATTAATGCATCAGCATTAACTCTCGGCCATGGAACGGTCGCTATTGAAGAAAAAGCGCCTGGACATGCTTGCCAATGGTCTTGAACAAAGAGACCCCGTCACGATCCGAGTCAAGGGTTTCTCCTTGTCGGTTCCACTGCACAATTTTGAATGGAGCTTTCCAGGCTTACTGAAACGATTCAGGTCCGTGAAACAAATCCTCAAGGATGTTGATGCGATATCCCCTGCTGGAGAGCTGACGGCCATCCTTGGTGGAAGTGGTTCAGGAAAGGTAATCAATAGCGACTTTTTCTGATGACAACAATGAAATGTAACAATATGATTATGAACACCCTTTTACACACTCTCAAATCTCAATAGAAGAGCCTCCTCAATGTACTATTGCACCGCACACCATCCAGCCTGAATACGACGGGATCTATATACTACGATACAAGGAACCCTTCACTGCGAATGATCAATGATGTCAGCTCCTATCGTTTGTAAGATAAAGAATCATCCAAGTTTCCCCTCCTGTTTCGGTGTCCATTTCCCAGAGTTCCCGTGGAGGTGGAAGGAAGAAAGGCAAAGAAGAAAGAGACTCTGCAAGCGCGATCTCTTTTACACGACAAATGGTGGCGTTCACTGACCCTCTTTCCCACAGACAAGCCAAAGGGAACCAGATGGGAGCTAAACGATGGCCTGGATCAATCACCTCCTCCGTCAACTGTTTGACCTTGAAAGAAGGGTGGGTCAATAGGCCTCAAAGTCACCAACGAAATGGGAAAACGGATAGGGCCTGACCTTCTCATGCCCTCTTTCCTTTTCCCACAGAGTCAAAGAGTCGAATGGAGAGATAGGAGCTAAAATGGCAGCCTAGACACGCTACCATGGCAATACCAAGGAACTGGATAGCGCAACCCTTTAATGCAAAAGTTTCTCGTTCGAATGGCACCTGCGTAGCGACTTTTTTTTTTTTTTTTTTCAGACAGCTCAAAAACAAACTATTCTCCCCATCTTGGTAGTCCCACCCAAATCATGTGCGCTTTGGTCAGCAGGGTTGTTCCTTTTTTGACTGCACTCTCGTTGTATTCCTCCAATGTCAAATCCATGGTTGATCCAGCTATCCATGTTGTCCTCAGTAACCATTTCAGAGTGAGAGACTTCAGCTTGGGGGCGGTCCGTAGTCGAAGACACAGAAGGCGTGTGTTATGGGCAGTTCGACGACGCCTCGCTTTCGGTGATTTGCGCTCCTTGACAGCCCGTTTGTTAACTAAGGCCATTTCGAGTGTTTCCAATGTGTTCCAGCACTTCCAACCCTCGTTCTCCAAGGAGGATAGGAGATCCGAAAGATCCGCTCCGTCTCCATGGTAATTATAAGAAGTTGAATGCAGTCGGAGTTCGCGTAGCTGAGGACACTCCACGAGGATCCTGACCACATCCTCACCCTCGCCTGACACAAAAGAGCACGTCAACCTTTCGATCCTGCTAACTGTCCCCGAGTTCACCAGTGTCCGAAAAAAATGTTCATTCCCCCCACCACGCGCTAGACGCAACGTTTGAAATCCCTTGGAGAACCCTTGCACCAAATCAGTGATTTGTTTTCCTGTCAGTCTTTCCTTGTGGTACTCTTGGTTCAAGGTGTGAAGTCGAGGGCAATGACCATCCAAGACTTGTGCCACGGGTGCCATATCCAAATAGCGCTCGTTCCCCCAAGAGCCGTTGGTCGAATTTGGAATCGTGAGGATTTCCAAGTCTGGGCACCGCTCCAACAATGTCAATACCATTCGCACCATAAAACATTCCATGCCACCACCAAGGAGGAGCTGACGAATCTTGAACCCTGGCGTCCGATCCTGAGCCTTGAAAATCTCACTCTGACGGTCGCAACGGTCATGCTTGCCACAACTCCCCACACGGTAAGGACGGACTTCCAGTTCTTCCAGCTGCCTTGGGAGGTGGTTCAAGATCTTGGCCAACACAAAACAAGTAAAGTTCATGTCCAACTTGATGCGCTTCAGAAACGTGTGGCGCTGAACCGCCTCAAGGAGTGGTCGCGCGATACTGTCCGTCCGGCGACCATGGTCATTCTTCCATTGGTAAGAAAGGTAGAGTTTTCGAAGTCCTGGGTTCCCATCGATCAGCTGGACCATACCGCTCGCGTCGTAAAGCCCTTTGGCCAGAGTGTTTTGGAGTTGAACACGTCCTCTTTCCTTGTCAGCCTCGCTTCTGTTACCGTGCGAAAAGTTCACCCTCTGTTGGATATACGATTGGCTGGCCTGTTCTTTGTCGGGGTCATCACTGTCGTCCTCTGTCCAAGACTTGTACTCTGACGGAATGCCTAGCCTCAGCTTTCTCAAGTGGCAACATTTGGGATGGACGAATGTGTCAAAGTGGGTTTTTTTGATGTCCAGCGTCCGTATGTATTGGCTGTTCTGCACAAGAAAGGCGACACCCTCGAGCGAGTTCCGATGCCTGAGCCGGACAAATTGAAATCGGTAAGGGCCAAACCATCCGTACCACGCCTTGCAGCACCTGGAGCAGTTCCGGATATCCCGAGAAGTCAGCCTGCTACATATCATGTCCAGCAAGAGTGGGATATCGAAGACAGTTATGGGCTCGGACATTTGGGAGAGCGGTACTGGATGAGAAGACGAAGGGCTATGTGGGTGGTGCAGCTGTCTGGTGGGGTGGGAAAAGAAGCTTCTTTGTCATTTTGACGCGGGAGTAACAAAAACGGTCACGATTGGTCGCACGGAGCACCCTGACTGATCCGTTCCGCTTCAAAGTGTAAACTCGGGACATTGACAACGACTCGGGCATTCTTTTTTTTTTTTTTTTTTTTTTTTGACTGATACAAAGCTAGTAATACGACAAATCTAATTTAACGAGCCTAGGAAGCGATCGCAGCTCACGGAAGAGCTGCTCTATGTCCTGACCCGCTGTGCTAGGGTCAAGTACGGATGCAACGCCTTTCACCTTCAATTTCAGTGTTTCTAGCGTGCCCCGACATGGCCATGGCGTGTTCATCGACATCAGAAGATCCGAAGCATTCATGCCTTCAAATCTGCGATAGCTATTGTAGACCTGAAACTCGCGCAGTCGGGGACAATTCTCCAAGATCCCCATGATACGATCACTCCTGTCATAGGCTGCTGAAAAGATCAAGACCTCGATCGTAATAGCTGTAGTCGAAGTGATAAGTGTTTCCAGAACAGCCGTCTTATGCCATCCCGGAGAGTCCTTGTCATGCCTGCAATATCGACCACTGAGATCCAGTCGTTGAAACCCCTTGGACGACTCCTGAAGAAAGACGCTGGAGTCCTTGCCATCCCAACAAATCGAACAGGGGAAGATCAAAACGAGTGAAGAAAGTCGTTGGAAATAGGTCCCCAAGAGGCGCATCAATCCATTAAAATCCCATGTGGAACTCACGAATGGCATCCGGATATGCTCAAGATCGGGACACCGTTCGAGTAGTGGTATGAATATTCTGTCCCAGAAGCAAACCATACTCTCACTGAGGATCAGACGACGGAGGCGGAACACAGGATCTTGAGACTGTAAAAGGAGGCCCTGCGTATCGCAAAAGCCATGGCGATAGATACTCTCAACGATCACATCCACATCCAGTTCCAATAATTGCAGCGGGATATGGTTGATCAACTTGGCGAGCTGGGAGCAGGCGATGTTCACGTTGATTTTGATCTTGGTGAGATAAGAATGACCCTTGACTCCATCCAGTATTTGCTGAGGCATCGATCTCAAAAAGAACAGTTTGTCCGATGGTCCAATGATGAGAGTTCGTAAACCTTGGCCCCTTTGAATCAAAACATTGGCGAGTTCGAACCTGTCGACCTTGATATACGTCGTTCCGATGGTAGCAAGCGGGTCTTCCTCGTCAAGCATGCTTCCGTCTGATTCGTCGTCGTCGTCGTCGTCGTCCTCTTCATGCTCATCGTCTTCCTCGTATTCATATTCTACATAGTATCCATCTTCGTCATCTTCATATTCCACCACCTCTTCTTCCTCGCCTTCTTCGTCAGGATACAGATTGGCATCCTTTTTCCGAAAAACAAGTTCCAGTTCCTGCAGACGGGTGCAACGAGAGCTGTCAAAGATGTTGAGGTTTGTCACCTTGAGCTTAAGTTCGCGGATGAGGTGGCTGTTGCGATACAGGAACTGAGCCTTGGCACGACTTCCACGGGTGATTTGCAGTGACCGGAAACGATAGGGACCAAAGATGGAGTACCATTCCTTGCAGCACACGGCGCAGTTCTTAATATCTTTAGACCCGAGTTCGAAACATATCGCATCCAAGAGGTGGGGTATATCGAGAATGGTCGTCCATCCCGACATTGGAAACAGGACGTTGGAAGAAGAGGACATGGTTGTACAGGAAGGAGGGAGATGAATAGCATTTGTGTCATGGTTTTTTTGAAAAGGCAGTCCGATTTGTCGGACGGAAGAATGTACACGACAGGTCGTGAAATTGATTTGTACGACATCGTACACATTCTATACATTCCTGAAGGAAATCCATGTAATCTCAAAAACAAGAGCACAAAAATTCTAAGTCCCCATCCTCGCAAAAAAAAAAAAAAAACTAAGTCCCTCATCCCTATGGGGATTTTCTCCGGACCCCAGACTCTCAGAGAGATGTTCCCC
>Ga0247824_10001797_pt1 | contig 11891 bp, 12 predicted proteins | sample 13C_PalmiticAcid_FD_194412 | JGI IMG/M metagenome (GOLD analysis project Ga0247824, IMG submission 194412) | Soil microbial communities from agricultural site in Penn Yan, New York, United States - 13C_PalmiticAcid_Day48 | ecosystem: Environmental > Terrestrial > Soil > Agricultural land...
GCGCGTACCGGATTCTGCTGCACGCGAACACCAGCCGCGCGCTCGCCCAGATCGACAAGGACCCAAAACTGCGCTGCCCGGAAGTTCAGTACCTCGTGGAATTCATCCGCTCCTCGACGCGCGGCGTCGGACTCAGGCGGCCGAGCAGGCGCGTCGAAGACGACGTCGACGATTAACGCCTTGCTGCGGTGCTCGGTGCTGAGTGCTCGGTGCTGCGTGCGCCTCCGTGCCGGGTGCCGGGTGCCGGGTGCTGGGTGCTCAAGTGCTCGTGCTCGGTGCCGGTCGGCGAGCACTGAGCACCGAGGCGCACCAAGCACCGAGCACCCAGCACCGAGCCGCTTCAGGGATGCACGACAGTAACCGTGTAACTGATCGGCGCGGTGAGCTTGCCCGTATCGTAGATCCTCGCGCACAGGGTGCCGAGGCCGGCGACGTTTCCGGTGAGGATCTGACCCTGCACGGCGTCGTCTTTCGGGATGATCTGCTCGCAGAACGAGGAGGACGCGTTCCATCGGCCGAGAGCGAAGCCCACGACGGCCGCGTTATCGGGCGTGACTTCGGTCAGGGTTGCGGTCACCGTGCCAGCGGCGGCAATCGGGAAGGTGTGCGACATCCCCCCGTTGACGCTGATGCTGCCGGTGAACGTGTCAGTCGTGGTCGGTGCGGGTTCCGTTGGCGTGAGATTCTCCAGCTCGTTGTCGCACCCACCGACGGCGACGAGCGCTGCCAGTGCCAGGATCCCTAAAAACACTCGCTGCATTCACACTCCTCGGGCGTCCGGTTCTGCCGCCCGTTCTGCCGACCCATGGTCCGCTCCCACCGTCGCAATGCGAGGCCCGCCACGCCGTAGCCGTGAGGCGAATCCGGGTGATAAACTGATCGATCGTGCCACCAGAATTGGCCCTTTCTTTAGACGCTGCGTTGCAGCGTTTGGCCAGATAGCTGTGGCTCGCATTGGCATCATTGCGGGCAACGGCCGCTTCCCATTTCTCGCGCTCCAGGGCGCACGCAGCCTCGGCCACGACGTCACTGTCGTCGCCGTGAAAGAGGAGGCGTCGGCGGATCTGGAGCAGGCCGCGCGCGAAGCGAGCGCGAGCTATCACTCGGTCTCGCTGGGGCACCTGGGCAAGTGTATCAAGATTCTCAAGGCGGACGGCGTCACTCAGGCGGTCATGGCCGGCCAGGTCAAACACGTCCAGATCTTCTCCGGAGTCGTGCCTGATCTCACGCTGCTGTCCGTGCTGACAAAGCTTCGCTCGCGGAATACGGATGCGCTCATATCTGCTGTGGCGGATGTGATGCGCGGGCAGGGAGTCGAGCTGCTCGATTCGACCGTATTCCTGGAGCCGCTCCTCGCGCGCGAGGGGGTGTTGACCGACCGATCGCCGGACGAGGCGGAGCGCACGGATTTCGAGTTTGGCTACCGGATGGCCGATGCGGTCGCGGCGCTCGACATCGGCCAGACGATCGCGGTCAAGCACAAAGCCGTGGTGGCCGTGGAGGCGATGGAAGGGACGGACGAAGTGATCGGCCGCGCAGGGTATCTCGCCGGTCCGGGCGTGAAAATCATCAAGGTCGCGAAGCCGAATCAGGACATGCGCTTCGACGTTCCGGTCATCGGGATCGCCACGATCCAGGCGATGCGCGCCGCCGGTGCGAACGCATTGTCGATCGACGCCGGCCGCACGCTGGTGCTCGATGGCGAGCACGTGTTCAAGGCAGCCAACGAATCGGGGATCACGATTGTCGGACGGCCGCGGAGCCAGCAGCGTGGCTGATCCGGTCCGCATCGGCGTCATCGGCGTCGGGCATCTCGGGCGGCACCACGCGCGCATTCTCGCGACGCTCGAGGGCGCATCGCTCGTCGGGGTCGTGGATATCAACAGCGCGCGCGCATCCGAGATCGCCGCCGCCAGCGCTACGCGGGCGATGACCGACTATCGCGAGCTGCTGGGGCATGTGGAGGCGGTGAGCATCGCAGCACCGACCGGGCTGCACCACCAGATCGCCTTGCCCTTTCTCGAGCGCGGTATCGCCGTTCTCGTCGAAAAGCCGATGACGCGGACTCTGGCGGAGGCGGACGCACTGATCGCCGCCGCGCGCGCTTCGGGGGCCACGCTCGCCGTCGGCCAGACGGAGCGCTACAACCCGGCGGTCGCGGCGGTGATGCCGCTGGTCACCTCGCCGAAGTTCATCGAGGTGCATCGCCTCGGCGTGTTCCCCGACCGCTCGCTCGATATCGATGTCATCTTCGACCTGATGATTCACGATCTGGATCTGATCGCCTCGATGATCGGATCCGAGGTGACCTCCGTGGAGGCGGTAGGCGTCCCCGTACTCACGCCGAAGTTCGATATCGCGAATGCGCGGCTGCGGTTTGCGTCGGGCTGCATTGCGAACCTGACCGCCAGCCGGATCAGCCGCGACCGGGTGAGAAAGATTCGCTTCTTCCAGCCCGACTCGTACATCTCCATCGATTACGCCGCGCAGGAAGTGGAGGGCTGGCGCCTCGTGCGACGCGATGGCAACCGTCCGTCGATCGAGGGAGGGCCCCTGCCGGTGCAGAAAGACGAACCGCTGCGCCTCGAGCTCGCGGATTTCGTCGCTGCCGTCCGCGAGCAGCGTCCGCCACTGGTCACCGGTGATGCCGGCCGCGCCGCACTCGAATTAGCGACCAGGATTGCTGAGAAAATGGAGAGTGTGTGACGCACGAGCTGACAGTTGCCACGACGACTCGACGACGCGACGACTCGACCATGAATCAAATGTGTTTGCGTCGTGCCGTCGCGTCGTCGTGGCGTCGTGCGATGCGAAGGATGCCGTTGCGCCTGGACGTCGGCGGCTAAGCTAATGTTCAAAGACCTCGATGAATTCATTGCCGCGCTCGACAAGGAGCGCATGCTCTCGCGCATCGGCGAGCCGGTGAGCCCGGACCTCGAGATCGCGGCAATTACCGATCGCGTATCGAAGTCTCCCGGCGGCGGACCTGCGCTCCTGTTCGAGCGCCCAACTGGGTTCGATATGCCCGTCGCCATCAACCTGTTCGGCTCGATGCGCCGCATGTGCATGGCACTGGGCGTGAACACGCTCGACGATCTGGCGGCGCAGGTGGAAGAGATCACGACGCCGAAAATCCCCAGCGGCATCTTCGATGCGATGAAGCTGTTGCCGATGGTCAATCGGCTCAAGGACGTTTTGCCGAAAACGGTGAAGGACGGCGCCTGCCAGGAAGTGGTGCGCGAGAACGGCACGCTCGACGAGATCCCCATCCTGAAATGCTGGCCCGAGGATGGCGGGCGCTACATCACGCTGCCGCTCGTCTTCACCAGGGATCCCGAGACCGGCATGCGCAACATCGGCACGTATCGCATGCAGGTGTACGACGGCCGCAGCACGGGCATGCACTGGCAGCGTCACAAGGGAGGCGCGCAGCATTATCGTGTGGCCGAGCGGATGCGGAAGCGCCTGCCAGTCGCGGTTGCGCTCGGGCCGGACCCGGCGCTTGCCTATGCGGCGACCGCCCCGATGCCGGAAGGGCTCGACGAGCTGATGCTCGCCGGTTTCCTGCGTCGCGAGCGCGTCGAGCTCGTCAAGTGCGTCACAGTGGATCTCGAGGTGCCGGCGAACGCGCACATCGTGCTCGAGGGCTATGTGGAGCCGGGCGAACGTCGGCTCGAAGGCCCGTTCGGCGACCACACGGGCTTCTACTCGCATCCCGATGCTTACCCGGTGTTTCACCTCACGTGCATCACGCAGCGCAAGCGTCCGACGTACCTCACCACGGTCGTCGGCATTCCGCCGATGGAGGACTTTTATCTCGGCAAAGCCAGCGAGCGGATTTTCCTGCCGCTCATCCGCAAGACCCTGCCCGAGATCGTGGACATGAGCTTTCCCGCGTCCGGTATCTTCCACAACATCGTCATCATCTCGATCGATAAGCGATACCCGGGTCATGCACGCAAGATCATGAACGCGGTGTGGGGCCTGGGACAGCTGATGTTCTCGAAGACGGTCATCGTCGTCGACAAAGACGTGGACGTGCAGAACGTAGCCGAGGTCGCCTGGATCGTCGGCACCCATTACGACCCGCAGCGCGACATCCAGTTCACGCGCGGTCCCGTGGACGATCTCGAGGATGCCAGCGATCTGCCGGCGTACGGCAGCAAGATGGGGATCGACGCGACTCGGAAATGGGCGTCCGAAGGATTCACACGCCCCTGGCCGAAGAAGATTTCGACGTCGCCGGACGCGGCGCGCAGGGCCGAGGAGATCTGGCAGAGGATCAGCAAGGGATGGAAGGCATGACGGCGGAGGAGATGCTGGCGACGCCGGACCTGATCGCGGTCGGCATAGAGGGCGACGAGGTTCGACGCCGGATGCACGGCGCGCAGACGACCTTCGTGCGCGTCCTCGAGGTGCACGTGGACGCGCCACTGCATTCGCTGCCCTCAGCAGCACAGCCCGGAGAGATCCGCATCGTCGGTGTGCCATCGTCCATCGACGCCGCCGTTGCCGCTGTTCGAGCCGCAGTCTCGGTGGCGAATACGATTCCCGTTACCGGTTATTCCGTCTCGGATCTTCTTGCGATCGGGCAACTGGAGGTAGCGGCGCGACGATTGAAGGACGCAGGGCTGGCCGCGATATCACATCTGCCACTCGACCTTGTTACGCAGGCCGAGTCCGCCGCACGAGCGATCCTCGACGCCAACCTTGCGATCAACACGATGACGGTGCACAAGCTCGAGGACGAATACCGGATCGCGATCTGTGAGCGAGCCCGCGCTCTGCAGGAACAGGTGGGTGGCTTCAAGGCTTTCGCGCCCCTGCCGCGCTCGATGTCGGTCACGAAGCCGACCACCGGGTACGACGACATGAAGCTGGTGGCGCTCGCGCGCGTCGTGTGCGTAAACGTGCCCTCGATCCAGGTGGACTGGCAGCTCTACGGTCCGAAGATGGCGCAGGTCGCACTGACCGTCGGCGCGGACGACGTCGACAATGTGTCCGCGGTGGATCCGGGCGTCCTCGGCACGCGGCGCAGTCCACTGGAAGAAATCAAACGCAACATCACCGCTGCCGCCCTCGAGTCCATCGAGCGCGATGGATTGTTTCGCCCGAGGCCGGTACGGACCTGACGGTCCGCGCGACAGCGTCATACGGTAACCGATGAAACGGATTCGGCTTGGCGCCGTCGCGTATCTCAACGCACGCCCGCTGGTTCACGGTCTCGACCAGCGTCAGGACCTGTTCTCGCTGCAGTACGATCCACCGTCACAGTGCGCCGTGCTGCTGCACGAGAACGCGATCGATGTGGGGATGATTCCCGCCATCGAGTACTGCCGCGGGCCGGAGTATCGGATGGTGCCCGGGATGGCGATCATCTCGGCGCGGACGGTGGCCTCGGTGGCGCTGTTCACCCGGAAGCCACTGGATCTGGTCCGCACGATTGCCGCCGATACGAGCTCGCGAACGTCGAACGCGTTGCTGCGCATTCTCTGTGCGGAGCGTTTCGGCATTGCGCCGGAGTTCCAGCCGATGGCGCCGGACCCCGATACGATGTTCGCAGCGTGCGACGCCGCGCTGATCATCGGCGATCCTGCGCTCTATCTGGATCCGGTTGCACAGGGAGTGGAGAAGATCGATCTCGGCGAGCACTGGACGGACATGACCGGACTGCCGTTCGTCTGGGCAGTCTGGGCCGGACGTCCGGGCGTGGTGAGTCCGCAGGCAGTCCGCACGCTCGCGGACGCGCGTGACGCGGGCGTGGCCGCCTCCGATGAGATCGCGGCCGCATATTGCGGGCCGGATCGGGCACAGCTGTGTCAGGCGTATCTGAGGGAGAATATTCAGTACGTGCTCGGCGGGCGCGAGATCGCCGGCATGCGCCACTTCTACAGGCTGGCCGCGAAACACGGTCTTATCGAAGCGGCGCGGGATCCGCAGTTTTTCGAGGCTGATGAATAGCATCGACACGATCACGGCGCACGTACGTGAGGGCGGTAGAGTGGATCGCGCCCAGGCGCTCCATCTGTACACGCACGCGCCGACGGCGCTTCTCGGCCGCCTCGCCGACGAGGTCCGCGCCCGCAAGCACCCGGACCGGATCGTCACCTACATCATCGATCGCAACGTCAACTACACGAACGTCTGCGTCGCCCGTTGCAACTTCTGTGCGTTCTACCGTCCGGTCGGATCCTCGGAGGGGTATGTGCTCGGCTTCGAGGAGGTCTTCCGTAAGATCGATGAGACCGTCGCGCTCGGCGGCGGTCAACTGCTCCTGCAGGGTGGACACAATCCCGACCTGCCACTCGAGTGGTACCTGGACCTCTTCACCGCAGTCAAGGCCAGGTATCACGAATTCAAGCTGCACGCGCTCTCTCCGCCGGAAGTGATTCACCTCACGCGCATGTCGCGTTTGAGCATCCCCGAGGTCATCGAGCGGCTCGTCGCCGCCGGCCTCGACAGCATCCCGGGTGGCGGCGCGGAGATTCTCGTCGATCGCGTTCGCAAAGTGTTGAACTGTTACAACAAGGCCACCGCGGACGAGTGGCTCGACGTGATGCGGCAGGCGCATCGCGCGGGGCTGCGCACAACCGCGACGATGATGTATGGGCATGTCGAGACGCCGGAGGAGCGACTCGAACACATGTTCCGGCTTCGCGACCTGCAGGACGAGTCACAAGGCGTATCCACCGGCGCTTCAGGGAAGACGGGAGCGGCGGGCTTCACCGCGTTCATCACCTGGAGCTACCAGCCCGAACACACCGAGCTCGGCGGCGTCGAGGCGACGGGGATCGAGTATCTTCGGACACTTGCAATTGCGCGCATCGTGCTCGACAACTTCGACAACCTGCAGGCGTCCTGGGTGACGCAGGGCGGGAAGGTGGGCCAGCTCAGTCTCGCCTACGGCGCGAATGACATGGGCAGCGTGATGATCGAAGAGAACGTCGTTCGCGCGGCCGGCGCCGCGTACTGCATGGACGAGATCGAGATCGTGCGCAACGTCGAGAACGCCGGGTTCACGCCGAAGCGACGCAACATGCATTACGAGATCCTCGGGGATCCGGTCTTCCTGCAGCGCGAGGTCCCGCGGATGCTGGAGCTCGCTGTCGCACGCGACGAGGGAGATGCCAGCCGTCCACCCGAGATCGTGAATTACGCCGCGCGGAGCGCCGTGGAGAAGCGGTTGCGAGAAGCCGACCGGCCGCGGTGAGCACGGTCCACCACGCGCGCTGGGTGCTGCCGATCTCCCAGCCGCCGATCGAGAACGGGTGGGTCGAAATCGACGCCGGCCGCATCATCGCAGTCGGCGGCGAGCACTCACCACCGAGCACCGAACACGACAGAGTCATCCTCCCCGGTCTGGTAAACGCTCACACCCATCTCGAGCTGTCCTGGATGCGCGATCAGGTGCCGCCGGCCCGGTCGATGCCGCAATGGGTTGAGCGCCTGATGGCGCTCCGCCGCACCGTCGGTCCCGAGCCGTCCGCACCAATCGCCGATGCCATCCGCGAATCCCGGGCGGCGGGCACGATGCTCTTCGGTGAGATCACCAACACACTGGCCTCATACGAACCACTCGCCACCAGCGGCATGTCTGCTGCTGTCTTCAGAGAACTCCTGGGGTTCAACGTCGCGGATCCCGATGGCACGGTGAAGGGGGCGCAGGCACAACTTGAAAACTTGAGGCCCGTTGCGCGCCTGCGGTGGTCGGTAGTGCCGCATGCGCCGTACTCCGTGTCCCCTGCGCTGTTGCGGGCCATAGCGGATGCGTCGAAGGATGCACGCATCAGCATTCACCTGGGTGAGTCGGCCGAGGAGCTCGACTTCCTGGGAAGTGGAGGAGGTGCGTGGCGCAGCCTGCTGACGTCCCTCGGTGCGTGGACGGATCAATGGCGTCCGCCGGGTACCGGTCCGGTCGACTACGTGGCTTCGCACGGCCTGTTGAACCAGCGCCTGCTCGCGGTTCACTGCGTGCACCTGACGGAGCGGGAGTTGGCGATGCTGGCAGAGGCAGGTGCTAGCGTGGTGACCTGTCCTCGCAGCAATCAATGGGTCGGGGCCGGGGTGCCGCCAGTCGAGCGCTTCTATCGTTCCGGCGTGCGGGTCGCCGTCGGGACCGACAGCCTGGCCAGCGTCGGTGACTTGAACGTGTTCTCCGAGCTGCGGTTGATGCGGCAGATCGCACCCGGGATACCAGCGCGGGAGATCCTCGCAAGCGCCACCCGGCATGGTGCCGACGCCCTGGGCTTCGGCGACACGCTGGGTACCATCGAACCTGGCAAGCGCGCCGAGCTGATTACCGTCAGCGTGCCGGAGGGGGCGGGCGATGTGGAAGAATACCTGCTCAGCGGGATCGAGCCGGAGCAGGTGAGATGGCTGCAATGACAGCTTCAATTTCAAACTTCAACCTCCACACGTTGAAAGGGACGATTCACCGTCATTTCGATTTGGAGTCTTTGAACTGTGAAGTGTGGAGCCGCCTGTCGTGAGCCGCCTCGCCACGTATGCCTCGTTCGTCCGGTTCAGTCACAGCGTCTTCGCGCTGCCGTTTGCGTTGACAGGCGCGCTGCTCGCGCTGCATCGCATCGGCGACTGGAGCCTTGCGAACGTCGGTTGGCGGTTCTTCTGGATCGTCATTGCGATGGTTGCCGCGCGAAGCGCGGCCATGGGCTTCAACCGCCTCGTGGATGCCTCGTACGATGCGCTGAACCCGCGCACTGCCATGCGCGAGCTGCCGCGCGGTGTGATGTCGAAAGGCGAGGCGCGGATGTTCGTGGTTGTCTCCGCGATCATCTTCGTGGTCGCCGCGTCGCGACTCGGCACGCTGTGCCTGATACTCTCGCCAGTCGCGCTCGCGATCGTATTCTGGTATTCGCTCGCCAAGCGCGTCACCAGCTACACGCAGCTCTTTCTCGGGCTCGCCATGGCGGTCGCGCCCGTGGGTGGCTGGCTTGCCGCGGGTGGCCGTGGCGGCTGGGAACCGTGGCTGCTCGGCCTTGCGATAGGAACGTGGGTCGGCGGCTTCGACGTCCTGTATGCGTGTCAGGACCTCGAATTCGATCGCTCCCACGGCCTGCGGTCCATCCCGGTTCGCTTTGGAGTGGCGCAGTCGTTGCTGATCTCGCGCGCGATGCACGTCATCACCATAATGTGTCTGGTGGCGCTCGCGTGGGTCGCGCCCTTGGGCGCTGTGTACCTCGGCGGAGTCGCAGGTGTGACGGTGCTGCTGGTGTACGAACAGTCGCTCGTCAGCGAGCACGATCTCTCCAGGGTCAAGAAGGCCTTCGACCTGAACGGATACGTCGGCATCCTCTACCTCGTGACGACGGCGGTGGCGATCTACTTCAGGAGCTAGGTGCGCAGCATCACCATCGCAATCACTGGCGCGAGCGGCGCGATCTATGCGACGCGCACGATGGCGGCACTCATGGAGCAGAGGTGTCACCTCGACCTCGTGATCTCCGACTACGGCCGGAGGCTGCTGCGCGACGAGCTTGGCGACAGCGCATCGGCCGACAAGCTCGCGGAGTTTCTCGTGGCGAAGTACGGTGAGGCCGTGAAGCAGGGGCGCTACACCCTCTACAGCAACAAGGATCTCGGCGCGAAGATCGCAAGCGGCAGCCAGAACTCCGAGGGGATGGTTGTGGTTCCCTGCTCGATGAAGACGCTCGCCGGTATCGCGCACGGCCTGTCGCGCAATCTGGTCGAGCGCGCCGCGGACGTCATGCTCAAGGAGCGGCGGACCCTGATCATCGTTCCGCGTGAGACGCCCATGAGCCTGCCGCAGTTGCGGAACATGACCCTCTGTGCCGAGGCCGGCGCGATGATGATGCCGGCGATGCCCGCGTTCTATCAGATGCCGAAGACGCTCGACGATCTCGCGGATTTCATGGCCGGAAAGATCCTGTCCGCACTCGGGTTTTCCCATAATCTTTATCCTTCCTGGGAAGGCTGAATTGCTCCTTTTCCCGTACTTGCCCCTTTCCCCTTACTTGCTCCCTTCACCATTGCCTCTGACTTCAGCATTCAGCACTCAGCCTTGAGCCGTGCATGTCTCTTCCTGACAAGACTCCTGCGCGCATCGCAGGGATGTTCGATTCGATTGCGCCCAGATACGACCTGCTCAATCGTGTCCTCAGCCTGGGCCTCGATCAGCGCTGGCGGCACCGCGGCGTGGCGGAGCTGAACCTCGTAAACGGCGCTCGTGTTCTCGATCTCTGCACCGGCACCGCAGACCTCGCGATCGCAGTGATCGCCCGGCAGTCGTCAGCGTCTGTCGTCGGCGTGGATTTCTCGGACGCCATGCTGCGGCGCGCTCTGGAAAAGGTGAGGACGTCGGGTCTCGATTCCAGGATCCGTCTCGTGCGCGGCGATGCCACGCGGATCCCTCTTGCGGACGGCACGTGCGACGGCGCAACGATCGGCTTCGGGATTCGCAATGTCGCCGATCCCGAGCGGGCACTGGCCGAGCTGTCGCGCGTGCTGAGGCCGCGCGCGCCCCTCGCGATCCTCGAGTTCGGCCAGCCGCGCATCCCGGGGATCCGCACGCTGTATGCGTGGTACTTCAGGTACGTGCTGCCCGCGATCGGTCGCCGCGTCTCACGTCATCAGAGCGCCTACTCGTACCTGCCTGCCTCGGTGGGAACGTTCCCGCCGCCGGACGAGTTCGCACGCTCCATCGAAAGTCACGGTTTTGTCAACGTTCGCGCCGTCCCGCTGACGTTCGGGATCGTCTACTTATATGTGGCTACCCGCGCCTGACGGTGCGGGGATAGGTGTTTTTTCCATTTTCCATCTACCATTTACCATTCTGATATACTCGTAAGTCCTTCATGTACTTCGACTTCTGGGATAATCGGCCGGATACGCCGCGGCTGAGCAGCGCAATGACGCCGCGTGAAAAGGGGCTGCTTGCGATCGTCGTGCATCTGCTCGCCGTCATTCTCATCCTGGTCTGGCCGCAGCTGCCGTGGGTGAAGGAAGCCGAGGCGAGGCGGCAGCAGGAGCTCGAGGCTCAGCGTCAGCAGCTGCGGCAGCGCGAACAGCCGCGGTTCGTGTTCATGCAGCCGAAGGTCGAGATGCGCGCCACGCCGCCGCCTCGCGCGGAACTCTCCGATCTCGATCGCCGTGCCGCATCGATCGAGAAGCCGGCGGAACCGAAGAATCCGCTGCCTTTCGCCCGCGGCAATACCACCGAACGGATCGACGCCGACGCACGGAACGGTCCGCGGGAACGGCCGGAGCCGCCCTCAGCGCCGGCAGGCGGCGCCAACGGCGAAGCGGCGCGCGAAGTACCGCCGCTGCCCGACGCCACCAGCGGCCTCACCTTGCCGAAGCCCGACCCGGCGAAGCCACAGATGCGGGGCCCGACCACGGGAATCCTGGCTGACGCCATCCGCAACGTGCAGAAGTACGCGGGTCAGGAATCGTTCAATAACCAGCAGGGAGGCGCCCCGGATCAGAACTTCCCGTCGATCCAGTTCGACTCGAAGGGGGTCGAATTCGGTCCGTGGCTCCGTCGTTTCGTTGCGCAGATACGCCGCAACTGGTTCATCCCGTACGCGGCGATGACCATGAAGGGGCACGTGGTGATCACGTTCTTCGTCCACAAGGACGGCCGTATCACCGACCTCAAGGTTATGAAACCGTCGTCGGTGGACGCCTTCACGAACTCGGCGTTCAATGCGCTCGCCGCGTCGAATCCGACGATCGCCCTGCCGCCGGAGTATCCAGACGACAAGGCGTTCTTTACCGTCACGTTCTTTTTCAACGAAAACCCGGACCGGCAGTGATCGTTCGACTCGACCCTCGCGCGCTTCGGTAGGGCAGGCTCGATGCCGAATCGATCGCAGCTCGCTGGCTTGCTGATCCTGCTCGCGGTGCTCGCCGCG
>Ga0247824_10001799_pt1 | contig 11888 bp, 13 predicted proteins | sample 13C_PalmiticAcid_FD_194412 | JGI IMG/M metagenome (GOLD analysis project Ga0247824, IMG submission 194412) | Soil microbial communities from agricultural site in Penn Yan, New York, United States - 13C_PalmiticAcid_Day48 | ecosystem: Environmental > Terrestrial > Soil > Agricultural land...
GACAAAGATGCAACTGTTGGTCAAATTCAGTACATATATGTACTGAATACAGGACAGGTTATAGGAAATTGTTCCATCTTTACTGGAAAACAGGTATCTTCTGGTGAAGTTCTATGTTGTGGTATGCTTTTTTTTTTTTGACTTTGACTTTGACCTTCTGATCCTCCGATCTACAGAGGGGTGGAGAAAGGCATTGAATGGCTCGAAGGATAGGCCTTTACATCTTGGGAAGGTGGGGCTGGGATGTACCGCGGTTGGATCCTCCAGGGTAGGCAGACGTGGCAGGATGGGTAGGCTTCCTGGCGGGCTTCTTGATGCTCTTCTTGCCGGGGTGCTGGGTACGCTTCTTGCCAGGCTTGACGGTCTTCTTACCAGGTCTAGGAACGGTCTTTTTGCCTGGCTTGACGGTCTTCTTGCCAGGTCTAGTAATGGTCTTTTTGCCTGGCTTGACGGTCTTCTTGCCAGGCTTGGTGGTGGACTCTGTGCTCATCTTTTTGATGGATTTGTTGTTGGGCTTGATAGGTCTGATGGGTCTGTTGGGCGAACTAGGCGTGTTGGGATTGCCAGGTCTGACGGGCCTGTTGGGCGAGCTAGGCTTGTTGAGACTGTGAGGTCTGATGGGCCTGTTGGGCGAGCTAGGCTTGTTGAGACTGTTGGGTCTGATGGGCGTGTTGGGCGTGCTGGGCTTGTTGGGCTGGCTGGGATTGCTGGGATTGCTAGGAGCCGGAGTTGGAGCTGGGGTCGTCTCTGCAGGTGCAGGAGTAGGGATGAGCATCTCGACACACATCATGACGCCCTTGTCCAAATTATCGCAGTTTGAGTGCAATCCTTTGTTCAGCTTTCTCAAGGTCTTAAAGTTGATGTGGTTTCTTTTGGCACTAAGAATGAAGAATGCGTTTCTCTATGTTAGGAAACGTTGAAAACGTCCTGATTATGGCAACATCAGGCGAATGGCTTGTAGCTTACAATTGGTTGCATGTGTCTGTGTCTTCGACCTTGACCTGCTTTGTGCAGCCAACGACAGGCGTAGAAGGCTTGGCCAAGACCGCCTGAGAAGCAATGACAGCAAGGGCTAGGATTGATGCAGAGAACTTCATGGTAGATGGGAATGTGGATAGGGCAGCGAGAAGGTGAAAGTGAGGAGAAGTAGTGACTTGAAGGACAAACGAAGGTAGTTTGAACTCTTTTATAGGGTCCAAATGAAGGCCATCTTGAAGTTGATTCTTAGCTTGAACCTTATCAGGCGCGTTTGCATGGAATGGTGAGCCCCGCCGTGAGATATTTTCCGTCAATGTGCGGGTTCAGCGGTAACTGTTTGACTGTTTGGTAAGGTTCAGATACCAAAGAAGTCAACAATGTCCAATTGATGTCGAGATATATTAGCTGTCCTGATGCTATAATGGCTGGGAAGGTGAATGTTGGAGCCAGGCATACCATTACATATCCAAATCGTATCTTGCTCTCTCATGGCCTGAATCAAACCGACTCTTCTATGAGCATCATTATACATAGGCGGATGCGTGAGCTTGTACATGGCAACATGAACGATGACCATGGAAAAACACAACGATGAGACTGGATTGACCAGCCAGCGGAGTGAACGCGCATGGATATCCCTTGTATTTTTGGCTTAGAGTTTTCACCCCAATCATCCCTGAGCACCTTAAAAAACGACACACATGGTAAGGGCCTGTTACTTGTTGGTCAGCACTTCTTTCTTGTCACTTTGCATCCCTGGTATGCTTGACCATACTCTTCTAATACAATGAAAGGGGACGAGAGAAGGAAGGGTGTGAGAATGCGATGTCGTTCAAGGAAAACGTGCCTGGGCCTCCTTTTTTTGTAATGATCGTCTCCACCTCCCAAGGGTCCTTTGTCTGAGTTGCGATTCCAATATTGCTCTTCCCAGCGCCCACATAAAAATAGGGTCTGTATCATCAGCTCGCGCTGTGTTGTATGGCAGAGAACCCTTGTCGAACAACGAAACGGCACTTTTTGTATCCCGCTATCGCTTCCAGTCATTGGTCTCGTAGGGATCGTGCTAGAAAGCCAAAGTCATCTTTGAATGACAATCGAGCACATTCGGACCACCTTCGATAGCTCGTTGCCATTCAACCTTGTGGATTGGCGACGGGAAGGAGGAGGCAAACCCACAACTTAACTGCAAGAACTGCAAGTGTCGTGCAGGCTTCTGGACAGCTCAACGGTGAGCCCAAGCCTCGAACCATGGAGAAGCCCGTGGGTAGAAGCTAGTGAACGCTACTAAGACCATGCCCCCCTTGTTCTCACCCCTTCCTTCCCACGATGCAGTGGCCTTCTCTGCATGGAAGAGTGTGCTCTTGGGAATAGACTGACTGATGGGAATGCGAAGCCGGGACTAAAAACGTTTGAAGTTAAACGCCAGGAGACCCTGAATGCAATATCTGTGTCACCCGCAAGGGGGGCAACATATGAAGGTGGTAGAGCGGCGGAGGTAACGTCAATAAACTCACCGGATTGATGTTAGCTTCATTCCAATCGACAAGATACAGAGCTTTGTTGCTTTGGATCGGCAGTCTGACATGTGTTGTTGAGGTGGTGAGCGAGCCGTTTCGATACGGAAAGCCTAGATATGAAGGAGCCCTGATTCGACCCAAGTTAAAGTAGCCAGCATTTCCTTGCGCTTGTCGTCGTATCTGGTGTATGGCAAAGTTGACAGTGGGGAAATCCGTCGCCCCGATGGACGATCCGATGCCAGTGCAGTCAAATGTTGTTGGCTGAGCCCCCACTGAGTATTCACACTTCATGTTCTAGTTCCAGTCCCGGCCCGGCTCCAGCTCCTGAGGAGCAATAGGTCTCAAGTTCTATATTCTCTGTGGTGGGGAGCAGCTCTTTGTCGGAGACAATGACCAGAAGACATTGAAAGGCTGGCATTCTTGAAGTTGAGGGGGTGTACAGTCGAGTATCACCATAGATATCCCTGATGCTGTTCCTGGTGGAAGGAGGAAGGCCGTGTCCATCTCGGAGAAAGTGCAGAGTTGAAGCAGTTTGCGATTCTGCAGACGATCCTCATCGTGACAATACTGGTGTGGTGTTGAAGGAAAGCGCGCACGGATTGTGAAAGATCAACCCATGCACTTAAGGAGTGTTTGCGTGCACACCATGGAAAAATCCTGGAAACGCCCTCTACCTGCAGAACCTCCCCTTGTACCAAGACACGCCCCGCAACGTCTACAACACAAGAGCTCCATGGACCACGTAGCTATTGTCACTTTGCCCAATGCCGGGACGAGCGCCAGCGCCCACGCCGAGACTGATGTCCACGCCGGCGCTGATGAAGGAGCTACAACAGATCCATCAGACGCTGCTCAGGCTAGCTCATCCAACAACGGCAAGAAGCCTATGAAACGAATGACCTTGAACGACGCACAGAAGTACGAGGTCTGCCGCTATATGAAGGATGAAGAAGAGCAATCGGGTCGACTTACCAATAAGGCCCTGGTGGCATACATCCTTGAGCGATTTGGGATCAAAGTTGACGAGTCCACAGTCTCCCGCCTCAGGCAGCAATCAGGGGACAGGCTTAGTCGTAGTCTCTCCAATCCTGGCCGCAGGAGGAATCGAGACGTTGCATTCCCGGAACTGGAGCGCCGTCTAGAAGAATACATCCAGGCAATGAAACGAAAGGTTGCTATCAACGACCCCATGATTGTCAACAAGGGCAAAGAGTTGAGGGCGGAACTCGGTATCGCAGAAGAACAGATGAAGTTTTCGGACGGCTGGCTCAACAAGTTCAAGGTGAGGCATGGCCTCAAGTCTCAAGCAGTCGACAAGGCCCCTCGGAGCAATGGCACTACCAAGCGCAGAACCAGAAGTGGCCGTTTGTCGGGAGATCGATCCGATCAATCAGGCTCCATGATAGCCTTGCCTGGGCAAGGAGCTATGGACTTGACGATTGACTCTCTTCATGACGACCATTCTCTTGATATGGATTTGGGCGCGGGTATGGATGTTGATCACTCCGAAAGCAGCCAAAGCCTGCAAATGGCTCGAGTCCTCAGAGAGCAGCTATCCTCACACTCGGCCGATATCAGCGCAAACTCGGAACCAGTGATTCCCATGGACCTACTATCAAACGTTTACGGAAACGCCCTCGCACCCATTGTTACAGCATCTCCTGAGCACTCGCGACAGCAGACATCACAGGCGATAGCGCCGAAACCCACTCACCGTGCCTCTCACAAGGCAGGACATCGTTCAGGAGGATCAAGAGCGCCCCAAATGGACAGTGTCATTACCAACTCTCTTGCTGGCTTGGGGTTGTCGACAGCTGTGCCTGCTGCCTCTTCGTCGCAGTTAGTGCCCGGAACGAGCTCTACTAATAGTGGAGATGGACTTGCTAGTTCGAGATCTGCCGCCAGGGATTTCCTGTCCAAGCGCTTAGCAGACCCTATTGCCGCGGCTTTCGAACCTGAGCCAACTGTGGACTTTGAGGAAGCCAGAAGATGCGTTGATATACTACGGATCTTCATGCAACAGCGAAACTTCAGCCGTGAACAATTGGGATATCTCAATGACATATACATGGACATGAAGCACAAGCAGCAGCACCAACCACAGCTATAAGCTCCCAATGCGCGTGCTAGCACAGACAGGCACAGCCAATAAAGTTCTTGTCGAGATGAGATGAGCCTCATGTCACCGCTAAGGTACTCGTTTTTGGGTCCAGCAGCGGTTAAAAAGCCAACCCCTCTGCTACTCCTTTCTTCACTCTCGTCAACCACTGTATACCTCCCACTACCCAGCCTCCCCTCCTTCCCTTTACTACATCAAGCTTGTTCCAGCCTTCTTCCCCTTTGCACCCTCTCTTTGACGACGTCATGGACTGCAACTGGTGTGCTGTCTGCTCAAAGCACTTTCACAGTGACAGTGTAAGTGCTGTAAACACCTGAAGCCGCGAGGGTAGGTGCAAGGGGGAAGCCGATGATAAACTTACGCTCTTCTCCTTCCTTTCCCCATCTAGCAAGCAAGTCTTTACTGCTCCGAAGAATGCCGCAAGGCTGATGCTCTCGCCTGTTGTGCTTTCCATGACTGCAATCATCCGGATGGATCTACACATCATGACCATTTGATGTTCTGCCATCATCATCGTCCTGCTATCCGGATCCCTTCGCTGCCTTTGCTTAACCTCCGTCCGAGTCCATCGGCCGAACAACAGGCCTACGGACAGCAGCAGACCAATGAATGGACGAGGTTGCTGCAACAACAATACAATATCCACTACCATTCGCATGCTGTACGTACGTCCACGATCTCATCTTTGGGACATGGCCAAAACAAGGGCTCATCTGAAATTGGAGGTAATCACCATGCCACACAACAACAGCAACATCTGTTTCTGCTCACAGAACGGCAGCCATACCCTCTCTCGAGCCAGTTTCCACATGTTACTTGCCTGCAGGAAGCCGCACCATCACAGCACGATCAGCACAAGCCTATTGATCGGGCCTGTCAGGGGCGCACGTCTTTATTTGGAGCGTCTCCAGAGATCGACCCATCGTTATCCTCGGCTCTCGCCAGTCTCTCGCTCTCCAAGCACTACGCAGCGTCGCTCATCGCTCAGTGTGAGTTGGACGATTGTGAACAGCCTTGCATCGTGCGCAAGAACAAGGTCCTCCCACCACCGACACTATCGCCCATCTTGTCTCCTACAATTTCGAATCCTGCGTCGCTTAGCCCAACAACTCCGGTCCCGTCGACGGCGACGTCCTCGTCTGGTAACAGGCCTTTGGAAATACCTGTGGGCTCATCACCGACCTCTTCAAGCAACAATCCCAGTGATGATGACGGAAAAAGTGAACCGATTTCGCAAGCCTGGCCAGCGATGGACAAGTTTTTCTTTCCCGATCATTGTTGTAGGACCTCGCCCTGCCGCCCTTCTGCACGATTGAGCAAGGCTGGTAATGGCAGTAGCAGCAGCAGCAGCAGTGCTGGTAACGGATATAGCAATGGCAAAAAGAATGGAGGCGGCAAAGCAAAGAGTAAGAAGGCTTTCGTATCGGAGTTGCCTCCTCCACCACCTTCGCCGAGAGCGCAACGAGATTCAAACGGATGCATTGCACTGTCTGCTTCTATCTGGGGTACAGGATGGCATCAGGTTGAGCCCTTACCAGAGTCTTTTGTGAAGACAATACAGAAGAGCAACCTGCTGTGGGCAGGCTGCGAGAGGGAGCACCAATCTTATCCTGCAAAACATCATCACCGTAACCGACGTGACACCGGCCAAAGTCAGGGATCAAATCAAGGTCAACCAAACAAGAACGCGTCTTCCAACGCGTCGTCTTCACCCATCTGGACCACGACTTGCTCGAGCCGATTGCCTCGAAGCCTTCAGTTTATTGACTGAATGTCCAAATGAGCATTCGATTAGGGTTAAGGCGGCAATAGGCACAATACACAAAATAGCCAGGAGTTGCCCCATGCATGCATGGCAAAAAAACGGCTCTTGGTCACTCCCTCGCAAAAAAAATAAAAATTAGACCAAGCCTGACCCATAAATTAGCGGCCCTTTTTTTCTTGCAAAATGTCCTTCTCCGAGTAGGCTAATCACTCAAAGTTGCTGTAAACGACATCTCTCCCCCAGACCCTTGATGAGTTCTGATCATCCTTCTTCCTCCACCAAACGATCATTCCGATTCTCCTTCTCCTCACTCTGCCCCATTTCAAAACTCAGGAAGAGAAAGAACCACCAAAAGTACAACCGAGTCATGACTTCAAGGTTAGAACCAGCGGCCCCTGAACCAAGGGACCTCACCCTCGAACCGATATCTGCACCGATAGTCACCAGCTACCACCTCAAGGCACTTGTCGACTCACCGCAGTTCCATCAAACCATTGTCCTACCTTCAGGGTAAGAACGACGGACGAAAATACATCGTTGTCGATAAATGCTCTGAAAGAGCATTGTGATTCTTAGGGCTTTCACAAACAACGCCATCGTCTCTATCTTTATTCTTAGGAGGACCGTCTCTTTTACCACATGCGGATCCAAGACAGGAACGCCTGTTCTCTACTTTTATGGCCTTGGCGGAAGCAGTCGACAGATTGCAAGTATCCACGCACAAGCTGTTCGTCTGGACATCAAGTTGATCTGTGTAGATCGTCCAGGAACAGGGTACACGGACCCGTTCAAGTCGTCATCATCCATTCTACGGCGGAAAAATAAGCGCTCATCGAAGCAGATTGATATCGAGCAGCAGCCTCTTGCTCGCTCAGCCAGCACAGCCAGCGAGTGTCTTCTCGATGGTGAACCGAGTACCCATAATAGCACAGCAGCAACAGCGACAACAGCGACAACAGCGACAACAGCGACAACAGCGACAACAGCGACAACAGCGACAACAGCGACAACAGCGGGAGTATTCGCTGCTGGTGTAGTGATTGATTCAGGTGACGATGATAACGACGACGACAGCGGCGATGGAGGACGGGGGGGATCGGGATTGCTATCAAGACGACAATCTCTGGACAGTAAAAAGTTCAGGCGGAGGTCTCGGTCTGCGCGCAAGATCAACGGGCGAGTGCATCATAGTTGTCTGGAGGCCATCACTGTCGTCGACCACTTGATACCAGGGGCACGGTTCAGTTTAATGGGCCATTCGTGTGGGACCTACTATATCATGCGCATGCTCGAGCTCTTCCCTGACCGGATTCTGCCAGGTCCCATTTCATTGCTCACACCATGGGTACCGTTCAATGAATGTCCTGAGACCACGAGCCGAACCTTCAAGTTCTTGAAGCATGTTCCAAAAGGAATCGTTTGGGCAGTCACCAGCTCTATCAATCACTTGGGATCGATGATACTGTCCTCAAGTAACGCTCTTTCTGGGGCATGGTTTGGCAAGAGCTTGAATGACAACGAGGCTGAAGATCTGGCAGCAAGCGATGACGAGACGAATCAAGATTCAGGAACGGAGACAGTGCAGAAACCAGCAGAACCTTTTATCGTCCAGTTCTCGGATGCATTTGACAAGGTCCTACTACCAGCCCTTGTACAAGATATGGTAAATACCCTCCTCCCCATGTTCTTTTCTACGTACGAATGACTGTATTCACTCCTTCAACGGCTAACGAATTGAACTTTCTCTCTATGTGTGTGGTTATAGAACCGGCAGCACTCGAATGGATACAACTCTGAGATTCAGATGTGTATATCAGACGTCGGGTTTGATCTAGCCAATGTAAAACTGCCAGCCGGGGTCACGATAAATGCATACTGCGGTCAATTAGACGACGTTGTTCCTATTGAAGCATCGCGGGAGATGGGCAAGAAATGCGGTTGGACAATGCACGAATTCAAGTACTCAGGTCATGGTGGACCAAGGATGAGCATGTATGCGCTGGAGGATTACGCATTGGCTGTTCAGAATATCAAAGACACTAAGATCGTTGAAGGGAAATGGTCCGAAAAGCACTCTTGAACGAGAAGCTCTGCCAGTTCATGGTCTAGTTCTGAAACAAATAAAAGACCTTGCTCCTGTCTATGTGTCTCTATGGGGGTAATATTCTGTCCGATCGGTGGGCTGGAATTGGTTCACTTCTTGGACGTGGCAGCCTCCACTCTCGCAAGATTGTCGGGGCCGCCCCAAAGTTGCTTGAAGAGATCCTTCTCCAGTTCTGTTACCCTCTCGATCCTCTCATCATCCAATCCAACACTAACAATCCTCTTCATCGCCCTCACGGCAGGTACACAACGCCTTGCGCCTGCCTGCTTCTCATCACCGCTTTGGTCGGTTGCAGACGACGAACGCAGTGGTGATGGTGGTCGCTCCCAGACATACGGCTGCATGTATTCCGCGGCCCGTTCGACGGCTTTGCCTGCTGATGCTGTACACTGTGCAAATCCGCATTCAAGGGCGTCCTGACCACCCCGCAATGGTTCCGCGGATGCCAAAAGTCGCAATGCTAAACTCCTGTTATTGGAAACGATGGTCAGGAGTCGACTGGCACCACCCCAGCCTGTGACAACACCCATTTGAGTCTGAACGAACTGAACCTTGGCTTGATCAGCTAGGCAGCGGTGGTCGCAGAACGTAGTCATCTCTGCACCGCCTCCAATGGCCGCCTTCTCCACAGCCGCGATTGTCAGGAGAGGAAGTCGCATAAAACGAGTCAACGTGGAGACCATGAGAGCCGCCATCTCAGATCCTGCCTGTGGGGTCAACAGTGTCGTCTTTGCAGCTGAAAGATCTATACAAACGAGACAACAGAAAGTGTGAGTGTCTTCCTACCACTCTTCCTCTTCTGATCGAAACAAGACAAAGCTGAACTCCATCATGAAAGACGGACTGCCGAATCACCATACCGAGTCCAGCACAATAAGACTTGTTTTCTGCGCCTGTGACAATGACCCCGACAAGACCTTGCAAGATCTCGACATGTCCTTGATCCAGCTGCTTACTGTCGACAGGATTGCCTGCACATTTGAGCACCAACTTGGAATCCGTATGGAGTTGAGGGAGTGGGTGAGTACCTGATATGGCGTCTTCCAAAAAGTCGACACAATCCGCCAGTTCGGCCATCATCTTTCCAGTCAAGGCATTGTGTTTGCTTGGGTTTGAGAGCGTGAGAAGTGCAAGTCCTGGAGAGTGGTTCAAGTCCAGTTCAATGTGTCCTTGACCGAACGCTCTGAGTTTGGCGCGTAGTTGATCAAGCTTGGTGGGATAGTGGATTTGACAGGCGTATTGACGCACTTGTGGTGGCAACAGTCGGGCCTGCGGTATGGCTTGAAGCGATCGCGGTACTCGGGATCGGGTGGACAGTTGGCGAGAGAGGATGAGGATGTGCATGGTGAGGTGAGTTGATCCGAAAGAAAAAGAGGGATCTCGCGGATGAGCATGCCGGAGGATCTTCTATCCCAAACTTTATTTAGCCTGTCCACGAGGGTTGATTTTTGGATGGCCATGCAGCGGACAACAAGTTCAGCACGGTATGGCTACCTGGAGCTCCGGGTCTGAAAGGAGGTGCTGCAGCGACGTCGTCAAAGGCAGTGTTGCAATGAAGCGGACATCCGATCTTGTCTGCTTCTCCTGCCCGTCTCTGATCAACCGTTTGCTATTCTCCTCCTGTTGTGCCATCCTGACGATCGCGCGGTGGGACATTCGATCAAAGTTGATCCAGACAGTAGAGCGGGGCCTTATCAGATACCGTTCATGTAGGTCTCGATGTTGTCCGGTTGCTTTTGATCCTAGGCGAATTGGAGGCGCGTTGAAGGGGTGGTGGAAGAGATGGTTGAAGGGGTGGTTGAAATGGTCACTGATGGGCACAGCAATTTTGGCACAGCTTCAAAGGCAGCCTTTTTTTCTTTCGTCCCTTCGCTCCATTCTTCCCCTCCTTCCTTTGCCTTTTCCCTGCTCGTTCTCCTGTAGATCGCCTTTCTCTCCAACAAGGGCCATAGAGGACTTAAAAGGAAGCGTCGTTGACACCAGCTCTTGTTCTCATTCCTCACTCCTCATTCCTACGTTGATTCCTGTTTCTACACCCTCCTGCGAGCCCCCCGAGTCTATTTGTCCATTTGTCCCACGCACAGCTTCGTGTAACGGCCCAAGAGCAGAACCCCTGTCCTTGTTTCCACGATTCACCCATCAACCCTGAGAGTTCAGCGATGGCTCCCATATCCGATCTCAACCGTCTCCTTCTCTGCCCTGGTGAGCAAGAAATGAAATGGTGTGGTGGTGGTGAAGAGATCATTGTGGTAGTCGATTCTTGAGACTCACCTTGTGCTTTCACCTTTCGTTCTTTTGCTTCTCAGATTGCAAGCTCAATCCACCCAACATCGTGGAAGTGTTTCGATCTGGTGATCTCATCTGTGGTGAATGTGGACTTGTGCTGGAAGAACGTATTGTCGATATGCGCTCAGAATGGCGGACGTTTTCTGATAACGTTGGCGATGACCCCTCTCGAGTCGGGGCTGCAATAGACCCGTTACTGGGTAGCTTTCAGCTGGATACTCTGATCTCGCCGACAGGAGATTGTGACAACACCGCTATGGGACTGGTGAAGATGCACGGAATCGTAACGTCGTCCAAGGATGCACGCAAGCTTGTCGATTCTTACAGGGATATCTCAGCCATGTGTGATGCTATCGGTTTGTCCAAAGTGATCAGTAAGTTTTCCCTTTTAGACGTCGCGAAACACCACGAAGAGCAGCAGGTGGAGTCTGTTTGAGACGAGAGAGAGGCGCGCGAAAAAAAAAAAAAAAAAAAAAAAAAAAGAGTCGTCAAGTATGGCGTATTGACCTATTCAAACTTTGAACATGATAGCTGACACTTCGAAGCAGCTCTTCAAGCGGATCCTTGATGAGAACCTATTTCGAGGCAGACTCGACCTGCCCGTCATTACTGCTTGTATATACATTGCGTGTCGTCAACAGAACGTACCACGAACAATCAACGAGATCCTGGCATTGACGCAGGTATCCAAGAAGGAGTTCACCAAATGCTTCAAGTTGATCAGTGGCTCATTCCAGGAAGCGAAATCCACACCGATGGCTGCAGAAGATCCCATGCCCAGATTCTGCTCGAGTCTTTGTTTGAGCATGGACGTTCAAAAGATTGCGACAAGCCTAGCTCTAAAAGCAAAAGATCTTCGATCCTTGTCGGGCAAAACCCCTGCCACTGTCGCTGCAGCCTGCATCTACATGGCATCAAGCCTTTGTAACGACACGCGGAGCATGTTCCGGATCAGTCTCGATTGCGGTGTCACAGAAGTGACCATCAAAAAGGCTTACAAACGACTCTACGATGAACGTGACGAACTGATCGACGAGAATCTGACCAAAGCTCAAGTCGATGCCTTGCCTTCACCTTGAAAAGCGCCACGATTGCACAAGTTCATGTCTTCCATTGACT
>Ga0247824_10001801_pt1 | contig 11878 bp, 15 predicted proteins | sample 13C_PalmiticAcid_FD_194412 | JGI IMG/M metagenome (GOLD analysis project Ga0247824, IMG submission 194412) | Soil microbial communities from agricultural site in Penn Yan, New York, United States - 13C_PalmiticAcid_Day48 | ecosystem: Environmental > Terrestrial > Soil > Agricultural land...
CGCTTCGACCACCTTATCGGCGGTAATGGCCCCATCCAGGGGGTTAGCAATGACGTTGGCGGTTATGGTCGCGTTGTTGAGAACCCAAGCCGGAAGGTTCTCGCTGTTTGGCAACAGGTTGTGCGGAACTGTCGTCAGCAAGCCGGTGCTGTCGAAGTACCATGCCAGGGACGCCCGCGAAAACGCGATCTGGCTGTTGAGCGAACCGGATAGGAAACTCCAGTCCTGTTCGACATAGGGGAAGCTGCCGGTACCTGAACTGGTCAGGTCCGCCAGGATGGACGCGCCGGTATCGGACATGGGCTAGCCCCTACGCTAACCGTGGGCTACGCATTGCCATCGGTCAGGGTCCAACTCGAAACCGAAACCGGCCCGCCGATCACGATGGACGTGGTGTTCAAATTCAGGTCCGCGCCCGACGTGGATACCGTGCCTTGCTGAATGACTGTGGTTGCATCACTCTTGAGCCACCTATAAAAAGTAGCTGTCCCTGTGGCATCAGCACTACTATCCTGAGTAATTGTGCTCAGGGTCAGCACGCCGCCCGACGCCGCCGGGGCCAGGCTGGAGCTGCACGCCAGTTCGGCCAGGACGGTGTTACCGGACAGCGCGGTATTGGCGTCCGCCGGGGCCGTGCCGCTGTAGATGCGGACGATTGGGCTAGTCCCCGCGTACGTGGTGATGGCGTCCAGGCGAGCATTGCGAACTGCTGTGCTAAACTTCACGGCCATTGGATCAAATCCTCAGTAGTACAGGGCGCGCGTGCGGCCCGAATTGCCGATGGTGGTTTGCTGGTGAATTTGCGTCATGGCCGCCTGGCCGTCCGCCGCGTACCGGGCCGCCTGGCCGTCACCCAGGCCAAAGCTGTTGACCAGCTTGGACGCCACCAGGGCAACCACGGCCAGGACCACGTTGGATGGCACCGCGCACACCGGCCAGTTCAGCAGGCCCAGCCCTTCCAGCTCTTCATGAACGGCATCAACCGCGATTTCGGCCAGCTCCGCGTCCGCCGCTGATGGGGTTTCGCCGGTGGGCAGGACGCCAAGGTGGATCAGCGCCAGGTCACGCACCTGGGCGGTGTCATATGTTCGCATGGGTGTTCCTGCCTAGTCGGCTGGAAAGGGCTTGGAAAGGATGGAAACTGGTTTCCACCCTTTCCGGCCTGACATTAATTCGCGTGCTTTAATGTCACTTGCGCTTGCGGGCCGTCTCAGGCGTCGGGACGGGTTCGGCTTCAGCCGGGCCGCCCTCTTCCGCCAGCTCGTCCACGGTGGCTTCCTTGCCAGCAATGGCCGCCGTGTTGGCTTCCCGCTGGTCTTCCCGGTTCAGGTTGCCCACGGTGATGGGTTCTTCATCGGTCTTTTCGGTCTTCTCGCCGCGCAGCAACGCCGACACGCGCGGGTCGGGGTGCGGGTCACCCTGGCGCGGCATCATGGATACCGGCTTGGGATACTCCGGTACATCGTCCTGGCTGACTTCCTTGAACTGTTCCGGGATGGTGCGCAGGAACCCGGCCAGGCGTTCGTCCGACACCTCGTTGATCTTGTTCTTGATGAACCGCGCGCCGCTCACGCCAACCATGGTGTATTGCTGGTCGCCTACGTACATAAATTTGGGCATTACTTGCTCCCTGGAAGCAAAGACGGCCCCGCGGGACCGCCTTCGTCAAGTATTAGGCGTCAGGCACAGCGGCGAAATAGCCAGTTACTACGCCGTTGTCTTTCTGGTCCGCAGTATCCGACGCACCGGAACCGAACGTAAGCTTGGCAATGCCGCGAATTTCTTCAATGGCAACGCCGAACTTGTCGTCATAGTCGAAAGTTTTAGTTTTCGACGTGGTGCGCCGCGCCCAGCCGATACCCAGGGCCTGTGCGCCGGTCAGGTAGACCGGGGCCACGGCGGCACTGGAAGCGCCAACCGTGCCCAGCGACGGGATATCTTCCACTTCCTTGATAATCAGGCCGTCCCACAGCAGATCACCGCCGGTAAACAGCGGGTTGTCCCGGCCCCGCTCCATTGCGTCGCGGTTGGCCTGGGTCATGGTGGCGTTGTTCTGAAGGTCGCGGAAGGCCCAGGGGTTGGCCCAAACGACATACCAGCTCTCATCACCCTTGACGTTGATGGGCCGGATTTTCGGGTTGGCCGTCTTGGCAATGCGTTTCATCAGGCTTAGTGCGCCAGGTGTCAGCGTGTCGTTGGTGGCGTCCACGGTCAGCAGCGCCGCGCTGTGGTCGTTGGCCGCGTTGTTCGCCTTGGCCGCGCCAAATAGAACCCGGTCGGCATTGTCAACCAGCCAGGCATCTTTTTGGGCTTCCGAAGCAGCGCCGTAGGCTACGCCGTTAATGCTGCCCAGGGCCGCAATAATCGCATCGCGCGTTGCTTCGCTAATCCAGGTCTTTAGTGTGGAACGGGCCGCGTTGCGAAGATCAATCGCACTGCGGAACTCTTCCATTTCCGGGATGCGCACGCCGTTGCGGATTTTATCCACGTACAGGCGGAACGAGCGGCTATCCAGGGCTTCTTCGTTGCCTTCCAGCTCGCCGGAACCAGTAATACCAGCGCCGGTAAGACGGTTCACCAGAGCAAAGGTGATGTTATCGCCCTTGCCCTTGCTGAAGTCTTCTTTCAGCTGGATCATGTTTGCTTCGTTGGTGCCCATGTAGGGCTTGAAGCGGCTTTCAGACACGTACTCAGTAAAGAAGTCGTTGTCCCACTTCTGGACGTTAAGACCAGATGCAGTCAGCGTTAGTGCCATGGAAGTCTACTCAGCGGGCGAGGATTTCGCCCAGGGGAGTGGGGGCCGCGCTGTCGCGGGACGCAAAGCGCCCGCCCGTGTCACGCGATGCCGCCAGGGTTTGCGGGAGTGAAGTACGGCTATGCTGCGGCTGGGGTTTGGTAGCGGCCTTGGCTTCCGCCAGAACCCGGTCCCGATAGGTGCGCGGGTCGCCTATCTCGTTCAGGGCCATCAGCTGTTGGCCCACCTGATAGGCGAAGCGCGCGGGGTGCCGGTCTGCCAGCATGGCCTGGTAGATTTCGCGTCCGCGCGGGTGCTTCTGGATTTCCTGAATGAAGACGCCTTCTGCGGCTTCATAGTCGGGGAACTGCTCCCTCGCATATTCCACGCTCAGGTCCAGACGCTGGCGGACGGGATCAACCGGGCCGTTCTCCTGGTCGGGCCGTTCCAGCGCGGCCAGGCGCTTTTCCAGCTCCTGCCGCTTGCGCCGTTCTTCCTTGAGTGCAGCGACAGGCACCCGGCCTTGGGCTTCCTCTTCCTCAGTCGGCGGCACTGAGGGTTGTTTATCGCCCGGTTGGGGTTCGTCGCCCCCGTCCCAGCCATCGTCCAACTCATCATCGCGCCGCGTCGGCTGTTCCGGCTCAGTCGGTTGCTGCACGGGTTCAGGGGCTGGGGATGGCGCAGGATCAGGGGCCGCGTCTCCCGAAAGGATCGCGTTCAGGTCGGTTGCCATGTCTGTCTAGTCTCCGTCTCAAACGCCCGGTCAGAAGGCCCGGCGGCGGCCTTGGTCCACGCCCGATCAGCCCCGGCGGCGGGCACGAAAAAAGCCGCTCCGGTCGCCCGGTGCGGCTTGTTGCGTCTCGGTTAGGCTAGGGCGCTGCTAGGTTTCGGCTAGCGCGGCAACCCGGCGGTATTTCTCTGGTGTATCGTGGCCGTCCCAGGGTTCGTCATAGTCGCCCAGGAAGGAGAACAGCGGCGCTTCGTCGCGGTGGTAGTGCCAGGACACCTGGCCGGTGGGCAGATCGATGAACACCGCCCAGGACCATTCCTCATCCCAGCCCGCAATGTCGGTGCAGCGCCGCCCAGCGCGATAGCCCAGCTTGACGGCCAGGGCCGCGAACCCCGCGACCATCCGGTTGCGCTCGATGTAGGCGGCATCTTTCTGTGCCGTCTTCAGGCGCACATCGGTTTCCAGAACGGCTATGGTCCGCTCGTGGTCTTCCATCATCAGCGGGCCGGGCATCAGGACTTGGTGGCCGGTGCCGTCAGGGCCTTGACGATGTAGGCCACCAGCAGGGCTTCCGGCGGCCCGATCAGCCGCTCATTCGGGTTGGGCTTGGAATAGCGCGCCACAAGCTCCACCAGGTCGTTGCGCTCTTCCTGGGTCTGGTTCATCCACGGGCGGCCCGAACCGCTTCCCTGGGTCGTCCTGTAGGCTCTCAGGGCCTCATAGGCGACGATGGCGATATCTTCCAGGTCGGTGGGCACACCCTCTGTCTGGTCCCACAGGTCTGGTTGCCGTTCAGGGCTGGGCAGGGGTTCCGGGTCCACCAGGTCGTAGGCGTCCGGTTCCGGGTCGCGCGGGGTCAGTTCATCACGAATGGGGCCGGTCATTGCATCATCATCCCTTGTGCGGGTTGGAACTGCGCCATGCTGGCTTCAGCGGCCAGCTTGGCGGCCTGGGCCTGGTTCTTGGCCGCTTCGGATTGGGTCTTTTCCACTTCGGCCTGGTTGGCGGCCTGAAGGATGGGATCAGGCGGCGCTGGCTGCTGGGTCTGTTGCAGACGTTCCAGGATGGCGCGCTTCTTATCGCCGCGCAGGGCAGACGCCTCAATCAGCACGTCAACCGGAATGGCACCGGGCGGCAGTGCGCCCGCCAGCTGCGCCAGCTGTTCGAATTGCTCCGTTTGGATGGTCACCAGGTCGGGGCTGTCCTGTAGGATTATATCCACATCCAGGGACGCCACCTGGTTTTCCACGTCCACCACCTGGCCGGATTGGGCCTGGATATCCTGTTCGAACATGGGCAGCGCGTCGGGGTTGGCTTGCGCTATCTGCTGTCTAGCCTGTTCCACCTGTTGCTGGGTTTCCGGGTCGGATTGCAGCTTTTCGGCCAGGGTCACCGGCTTGTTCAGGCCCACCCACTTCAGGTTGTTTTCGTCATCGGTAACTCTAACCCACTTTTCAGCGGTCCAGAACTGCTTCACCCGATACCAGAGGGAGCGATAAACCCGCCACTGCCACTGGCGCAGCGCGTCGGACAGCGGGCCTAACTCAATGGTGCCGCCTTGCTGCTGGGCGAGTATCGCGCGGCCACTTGGTGCCTTGTCGTCCTTGCCCATCATGGAAGCGTTCGGCCCCAACAGGTCGATTTCCTGCTTTGCCTCTTGCAGCAAGTTGAACTGGCTGGCCGCCATGTCGCTGGTGTCCAGCAGTTCGAACTTCATTCCCGGATTGACCTGAACGTGACCGTCCGGTTTTGCCAGCTCGCGCTTGGTCGCGGCCACGTCTTCCACGGCCCCGACTTCGCCCACCGTCTGCCGCACGCTGATTAGGTGCAGGGCCTTGGACCGCCGCTTGTTGACCTCATCTTGCGGCCCGATCATTTCGCGCACGATGCCGTAGCGGTTGTTGTCCCGGTCACAGTAGGCGCTTTGAATGATCAGCGGACATTCCGGTTCACCGTCTTCGTCCACGTAGAAGACCGGCTTGGGGTCTTCCAGGAAGCCGCCCTTGACGAAGAAGCAGACGTGCCAGGTGCCCTTGAGCTTGTAATACATCTGGACCACGCGCACGCGCTTGCGCCTGGCGTCGGCCCAGGTCGGCTTGTCATCGAACGTTTTGGACGGCACGCTGTCCAGGGTGACGGACACCACAGCGGCCCGTTCAGGCCAGCGTTCTTCCGCCTCTTCCCGGTCCATCCACAGCACGATCCCTAAGTACTTTGCGTCCGCGAAATCGCCGCGTCGGCTGTGCGGGTCAACAAAAAGCCGATCCCAAGGAATATGTTCGATGGTCGGTTCAATCTCGCCCCTGGCATTCTCACGGGCCGCGACTTCGACGCCGCCGTAGCCCTCAATGAGCATGTTTTCCCAGGTCGAAGATCGTTTGGTATCGAACCGTTCGGCATCGCAGACATAGCGCAAGGCGTCGGTCACCGCTTCCGCCGCTCCCTGGTCCGCCTGGGTGCGTGGGAAGGCGCGCGGGTCGGTGCGGGTGGCGCGCTCATGGCCCAGCAAGTAATCTATCTTGCGTTTGACGCGATTGATCACGATGGGCGGTTGGCCGCGCCGCTGAAGCTCGCTGATTTCCTCATCAGTCAGCTGTTTGCCGTCATAGTAATCTCTGTCCCGTTCGCTGCGTTCGCGCGCGTCGTTGCTGCTTTCTTCCGCCGCGTTGAACCACTCGATCATGCGGGCCAGGGTGGCATCGTTGCCATAGGCTACGGTCTTGCTAGCCTGGGGGCTATCTTCCCAGCCGGGCAGGGCGCTTTCCATCAGGGAATACTCAGGTGCCGTTCAGCAGGTAGGATTTCAGCCAGGCACGGCGTTCTTCCGGGTCTTGCGGGATTGCCATGCCGACAGGCGGGCGGGCCGCCAGGGTGTCGGGGTCATGGGTGCGGGTCGGGTCGAAATGGGCGTTGCTGGACCGGACCTGGTTCGGCTCCAGCAGCATGTGGCTGTATCCGCCGTCGCCCTCGATATGGTTCGGGTAGCGCACGCTGTCGTAACCGTGTTTCGCCAGGATGTTCCTGAACCCTTCGGTCCAGACGGTCCTGGTATCCAGGCCGTTGTTTCGGGCGTTCTTCCACAGCTCCAGAAAGTCGGACCAGACTTCCGGCGGCGGGGTCCAGCCTTTCGGCTCATAGTCCTGGCCCCACCCCTTTTCCTTGGCCGCATTGGAAATGAAGTTGTCGGGCCAGTCCCAGCGGCCCAGGTCGGGCATGTCCAACGGGTTCTGTGCCTTGACCTTGACCGGCATAACCTGGCTGTTGTTGTAGTAGCTTTCCAGCTCGCGCTGGGCTTCCGCGCGCCGTTCGGGGCTGTGGCCGTTCTCGGCCTCATTGCGCCAGTAGCGGGCGGACCATTCCGGCATAATCGCGCCGTTCGCGGCGGCCTGGTCGCCCACATGAATGCCCGCATCCGGGTTGTTCTTGCCGGGACCGCCCGGCTGGAACTCGCGGAAGTCGCGGCGGGTGCCGTGGTAGGCGTCCTGGGTGTAGCCCTGGGCTTGCGCCCGCCTGGCCCGGCCTTCCGGGGTCAGGTCCAGCAGCTGCGGCACATCGGCGCTGTGAACGTCCGTGCTTTGCTCGCCGTCGCCCAGCTGGCGGAACAGCCGGTCTTCTTCGTCAATGTTCCGCCCGTCGCTGGTCAGTAGCGGCTTGTTCGGCTCAGGCTTCCAGCGGCCCGACAGCCAACCCTTCAGGTCCACCATGTCGGATGGTTTGGTAATCAGGTAGGTGCTGTTCTGCATCGCCAGCTCATAAGGCGGAATGGCCTTGCGCTGGGCGTCGCTCATGGTCAGCCGTTCCTGAACGTCTCTCGCCTCAACCTCACCGATCAGGTGTTCATAGTTGCGGACACGATGAGCTTCGTTGTGGCTGGACCTGGACAGCATCCGTTCGGCCAGGCCGTCATTGTAGCGCCGCGCCCAATCGGGGTTGGCCTGGTCGAAAGCGTCCCGGTTGATCGCGGTGTCTGGAAGGCCCATGTCAGCCAGCCACTTGCGAGCGGCGTTGTGGTAGGCGTCCACGGTGTCGCGGCCCTTTTCCCAACGGTCGCGCAGCTGTTCGCGGGTAATGTCCTGCACGTCGATATTGGCCGGGTGGCCGCCACGGTTGAAGCCTTCCCAATCCTGAACCTTGTGGGTAACCTCATGCATGATCCGGTTCAGGGCCGTGTCAGGGTCCAGCCCTTCAGGCAGGACTATGGTGCCGTCGCTGCCGCGAACCTTCGCCATCCAAGTTCGCTCAAAGCCGGTGGCGGGGTCGATCTGGCCCGCCTCTTCCTCGATCTTCAGCGCTTTGAACTGGTCGGGGTATGCCTTTTCCAGCGCCTTGTGGTTCAGCTTCCAGGTGCCATCCGGTTGGCGGGTGGCAATCGCGCTGGCATCGTTGATTTCAAACTTCCAGTCGCCGTGCGGGTCCTGGAACCAGCCGTAACGCTGGCGGATTTCCTCGTTGCCCATGCCGTTCTTGGCCGCGTTCTCGGCATTGCGCAGGTAGCCTTTCTTGGCGGTCTGCGCCAGTCTGCCGCCGTAGCTGCCCAGCGTTCCGGCCTGGCCGCCCGGTAGCATGTCGGGGTGCAGGGCAGACGCCACGGCCCCCAGGCGCGACTTGCCGCCGCTTTCCACGGTGGGGAACAGCGGCTGGTCCGCGTCATCGCCTCTCATCAGGGCCATGGTCGGTTCGGCCATGCCAATAGCGGCGTTGGTGACATTGCCCGCGAAGTCTTGGGCACCCTGGGCGATATCGCCAGGGATGCGGGACAGGTTGCGGCCCGTGCGGCGGAAGAACTCGCCCAGGTCGTTCAGGGTGTCGCTCATGTCAGGAAGACACCCAGCAGCACGCCGAACGCGATAGCGGCCCCGATCACAATGACGCCGCCCAGCGCCGCGTCCCGGTCCATCACGCCACCTTCCAGCCGTCTGCGGATTGGTTGTCGAAGGCGTCATCCCAGCCACCGCGCTTGCGCTTGGGTTCGCTAGCCCTGGGCTTGCTGCCCGCTACCATTTTATCCAGGAGTTGGCCTATTAATCCTAAGGCATCGACTTGATCGTCATTTCTACCGGCGGGAAAGCTCAGCAGCTCGGACACCAGGCCGGGCACCCAGGCGGCAGACCTGGGCAACCAGATTCCATTCAGCGCCATGCGGCCCCTTATCGACTGTGCCCTGATGGACTTATCCCCCCTGGTTGGGAAGACATCGCAGGCCACGAACGCGCCGCGCTGCCTGGCGCGCATGTCGCGGAAGGGACCAACGCCTGACTTGATTTGCCCCGTCTCTTCGGCCCAGCCCAGCGGTTTCCACTCGCGCACCAGGTCGCACCAGGCATCAATCCAGACCTCAGACGATGCCTGTTGCCGCCACAGGTCGGCTAGGTAGAGCCGCCCAGCAGGATCAAGGCCCACAACAGCATGCACAGTATAATCGCCGCCGTCAGAAGTAACCGCATAGTCAGAACCACCGTAGAAACGCATGGTTTCTTGGGCTGGTAAGCGGTCGTAGTAATTAATCCAGTCCTTCCTAAAGTAATCGCCTTCCTCAACCGTTGGCTTCTGCTGGTAAAGGCTGTTCCAGTTGCGCGGTCCCTGGGCAATCTTCTCACGTTCCAGCATCCCGTCCGCGAACCACTCAGGCCACAGCATTTCACCCGGCTTGCGGCCCAACGGGTCGTTGGCTTCCGCCTCTGCCTGAATGGACAACACATACCAGCGTTCGCCATCGCGCGAAGTCACCCAGCCGCTTTGGCCGCCCCATCCTTCAGGCAGGATGCGCCCAGCGGGGTCATCCTCATGCCAGCGGGTAAGAATTAACACGATGCTGCCGCCCGGCTTCAGGCGGGTGCGCAAGTCCGACACCCACCAGTCCCAGGTGTTGTCCCGGATCAGCAGGCTATCGGCTTCTTTCCGGCCCTTCACCGGATCATCCACTAGGATGCAATCGGCGCGACGGCCAGTCACAGCGCCACCGACTGACGTTGCTGAAAACTCGCCGCCGCTTTCAGTTTCCCACTCATCGGCAGCGGCTGCATCTGCCGCAAGCGTGAAACCGAATGTCTGTTGGAAGTCGCGGCCTCCAACGATATTTCTGCACCGCTTGCCAAAGCGCCGTGACAGCCGCTGGGCATAGCTCGCGGTGATGATATTCTTGTTCGGGTTCCGGCCCAGGAACCAGGGCGGGAACAGGATGCTGGACCAGGTGGATTTAGCCGAACCTGGCGGCATGCAGACCATGAGCCGCGTTAAATCTCCCCGTTCCACCTCTTCCAACTTGTCGATCAACAGCTCATGGTGTCGCGCTGGCACGAACCCGTTCAGGCGGCCCCATGAGGCTAGCGACGTGCTAGCGCGCTTGCACCGTTCCCGGTACAGCTCGTCAATGGGTGGCAGCGCCAGCATTCACTTTTTCGGCCAGGGCTGAGAGCTGGGCCAGTTCGGTATCGTTCAGGCTGGACAGGTCGTAACTCACTCTGGCTTCGGTGAGGATTGCGCCGCCGTCTTCGCCGGTGATGGCCTGGGCCGGTTTGCCCCACCCTCTGTCAAGCAGCGCAACAGCCGCCGCAACACAGGTTCGCTCGTTCTGTAGAGCGTCCACCAGTGTCTGGATAGCTTGTTCAGTGTGAGCACGCGCAAGCTCCTTTACGCGAACGTCTACCTTGGGCCGCCCGCTTGGGTTGCCGCTTATGCCGGGCCTGAAAGTCATCTTGTTTTCGTCTTGTTACCAAGTTGCAGCGGGGCCATGAAAAAACCCGCTCCGGGGCTGCTGGCCGGAACGGGCTAAGGGCAGGTCACTAGCGGGAGGAAACCGCTATCCACATCACAGTCACCAATCCATGATGAGCAATCGGTACACCACAGCCGAAGGTTGGTCAAGCCCCTTGCTAGCCTTCAGGTAGCCCGAAGACATCGCCCACCATGTCCAGGCCGTACCGAAGAACCTCCATAGTCGCTGTGCTGTTCTTGCCGCGCTCGTTGGCGAAGCGGTCAGCTGTCCAGTCGAGACAGACCACGTGGAAGACCAGCGGCCACATGTGCCGCCCCACGGTGTTGCGCGTGTTCTCGTAGGAGCGGAACGCCTGGATTTGCGCATCAGCCCAGCCGCTGGGGCTGTAGACAGTGCAGCCTGGCGGTTCGATCTTGGCCCCTTCCACGCCGGTGGCCCAGCTCCTGTAAAGCATTTCAGCGGCCCGTGCCTGTCTCATGGTCAGCTGGCCCCGTCTGGTGTATCGCTCAATCGCTGGCTGGACGCGCGCGCCATGCTCGACAACGTGGCCGCTGCTGGTGACGGCCCGCGCTTCGATCACCACCCGGTCCTGGTGCTGTTCTCGCTCAGGCAGGACAAGGGAACGCTTCAGCGCGTCAGTCATCCTCCCGTATCTCAACGATGGCGATGAACGGTTTCCCGTCCGTCTGCCCCGTGTACAGGTTGATGGTGTCACACGTCAGCTGAAGAAAGTCATCCGGCCCGAAACCGGATGCCGGGGCCAGCCGGATTGCTTCGGTCAACAGCGCGTACATGACCAGGCGCGGAGCGTGGCTCTGACACAGCATGTTGGTTTCGCCGTCCAACGTCTGGCGGATGATCGACACTTCGCGCTGGGCCGCTTCCAGCTCTTTCCTGGTCACCTTCCTCATTGCACCGTCTCCAGATAGGGGGCCAGGGCTTCCACGCCAGCGTGGGTGACGCGGACACGATCTTCCCAGCCCCACAGCCAGCCCCGATCAATCGCCACGATCAGCGCCGCTCTATCGGGGCCACGGGACAGGGCGAAGACTTCATGGCCGTTGCGGCGGTAGGCCGCGAACAGCGCCGCCAGGGCTTGCTGGTCCGTAGCCTTCGGCTTGTGAGCCTTGCGCGCCGCCATCAGTTTGTCACCCCTATGTCACCCCGTTTGTCACCCCGTTTGTCACCTACTTTATCCTTATTTATCAATGTATTAGTATGTATAGGTGACAAAGTGACACGATTTGCGTAAATACATGCCTCATACGCGCGTAGGCACCGCGCAACATTATTAGGTGTTTTGTTACCCATTTTTGCTCTCCTTGGGGGGGGTATCTATTTTCGATTTTTGTGTCACTTTGTCACCCCGTTGATTTCATTGAAGAAATCAGGCGACAACAGGGTGACAAGTGACAAACTGTCACCCTTCCAGGGCCACCAGCGGCACCCAAACCGCCTTGGTCTTGTCATGCTTGCCAAAGGCTATGGTCTGCTTATCGCTGGATTTGGCACCGGGCAGGCGTTTCAAGGCGCGGCCCCACTGACTGGACCAGGGGCTGTCTTTCAGCCAGGCGCGAATGGTTTCGTGGGTGTTCGACACCCAAACGCCGCCGTCTTCGTAGCGCAGGCCGTGCCGCTTCAGGGCGTTGTGATAAACCCACTTCACCTGTTCGCCGTGTTCTTCGGCCATGCCCAGGAC
>Ga0247824_10001802_pt1 | contig 11877 bp, 8 predicted proteins | sample 13C_PalmiticAcid_FD_194412 | JGI IMG/M metagenome (GOLD analysis project Ga0247824, IMG submission 194412) | Soil microbial communities from agricultural site in Penn Yan, New York, United States - 13C_PalmiticAcid_Day48 | ecosystem: Environmental > Terrestrial > Soil > Agricultural land...
CGATCCCTGACGATGAACCCAAGGAGGCTGTTGCCAATACCCCTGCTGTAGAAGAGAAAACATTTGACGAGAAGGATGTAACGCTCATCGGAAAGCTTCACCGAGCCGTATTTGATACTGCAGAACTGGAAAAATGCTCTGGAATCACCATGACAGCTCAGGAACGTCGTGCACGGAGCTGGGAATGGTACAATCGCGCATCCGAGCTGGCAGACGTGAGTGAATGTGCCTTTGGGTATCAGCTGGACACGGCCTCGCAGGGTGCCCATGTACTCTCCAGCGCATTGATGGAAGACTGGTTGACAGGCAAGGATAACAACTACTGGTCCTCTGAACCCACCTATGATTTCTACAAGGACCAGAAAGTGGCAGAAGTGGTCAGGATCGTCCCTATGCTTCAGAAGCTCCGCAATCGCCTTTCGGGTATCCTCTCTGTCTGGTCTGAACACGCCATTCTGGAATCGCTGATCGAGTTTTGCGACAAGCTACTGGCCTTCCCTCTGGACTCTCCCGTGGCCAAGATCTTGGCCGGACTCGAAGTCCTCTTGCTCAAAACCGAAGACTGGCAGATGAATGCTAGTAGGGAATATTCGATCCTTGAGAGCCAGGATGAGATCAAAGCCTTGATCATTTCGTGGAGACAGCTTGAACTCTCGTGCTGGCCCAAACTGCTGGAGATTCAGGATAAGAACCAAGCTGAAGGCGTCTTCTCATGGTGGTTCCATTTCTATGGTTCCGTGATCAAGCCTACCCGTGACATGGATCTTGCCATGGACGAAGGTTTCGAGGTTGATATTCCTGCTCATGTCAAGGCTCTGCTAGGAGTTCTGGATCAGTTCTTGCAGGCTTCCAGTGTTGGGGACTTTTTACCACGAATGGATCTGCTGAGGTCCTTCCACCGCCATCTCCAGGTTCGTGGAGAGCTCACAAAGGCAGAGCGCCAAAGACGCCACAAAGAAAGGACATTGGAAATTGTCGAGGCTCCTGTTGCCTCCAAAGTGGCAGACGCCATCTGGAATGTCCACCAGTACTACTGCCAGTTTGTTGAACAGACACAAGCCTATGTCGCCACGTGCAAGAAACCCATTGAGAAGGAGATGAAGGAGCACGTCAAAATTGCTAGCTGGAAGGACACCAACATTCACGCCCTGAAGGCCAGTGCCCTCAAGACTCACCGTCGCCTGAACAAGTTGTTGCGCAAGTACCGAGATGTACTGCGGAAGCCACTGACAGACATCATTACGGCGTACCAGATGCAACCACCTGTTGTACAGGCCAACAAGAAGGGCCAGGCATCCGAGATCACTCTGCCCAGTGACAATGTTTGGATCACAGAGGTGGCATTGTTGACAGATATTCCTGAGGCGACTCGAAGAGTGCTTGAGCGGTTTATTACACCGAGTAGTAGCGATACTTTGGCCAACCTTCCTACAACCTTCAATCGACTGAAGAAGATCACATCCAAGTCCATTGTCCTTCCAAGCTCCGAGGACTCACCCCTTGAAGAGTTCTGTGGGGACATCATCCAACAAATTGAGGATTTCCAGAAGGAGACACCGTCCAAGATGACAGAGGAGAACAAGAGTCAGCTCAAGAACATGAAGACCATCAGGAAGCGTGCTTTGGTCGATCTGTTGAAGCTTCTGCAGCGGTTAGGATTGAACCGCCATCGCATGGTCCGTTTGGAGGAAGATCTATTAGGCTATGTGTTCCATCTACCTCCGACTGAGATTCAGGATATTGAAGCCCAGGCCAAGCAGGATGACAAGGTCATCCCAGCTAGCAAACAGGTCGCCCAGCTCTGGAAAAAGTCGGATGAGTACTTTTACAGGATTGTGGCTCGTATGATGCAGCTCCGTAGTCTCTCGCAGCAACCACCCAAGGACATCACTGTGGTTGAGGCAGAGAAGAGTCGTGGGTACACGGAGCATTTGGTCAATCTTGTCATTGAGCAAAGACAAGAGTTGCAGACTATGAAGACCTCAATGGATACGATTCGCGGTGTTGCATCCCAGTTCCAGAGTGTCTTTGCGCTTCCCAATGGCAAAACTGTCTCGTTGAACAGCAGTGGACCTCGGATGCTTATCCAACACAAGGCCGCTCTTGACAAGCTGTGCGACCTCTTTGCTGACTCGATGTTGGTCATTGAGGCTACCGTTCGTCACTCTTCATCGCCAGTCCGTGGACAGATGTTGACCACTGTTCATAATGCTCTGGCAAAGACAAAATCGCTCAAGCAGTCCGTGGATAGACTTGTTGATCAATGGTACTTGACCCCTGTAGTCTCTGGAGGCGTTTCTCCTATCCTAACAACCCCAGCATTGGAAAGCATATCGCAGAGTTTGGATGCTGTTCATGAGATCGAGAGAACGCTTCAAACAGTCATGGAGCAGACGCCAGAAATCCATTGTGCTCTAACCCCATTGCTGTGCCAGATCTCCGAGTCCTTCCCAAGTCAACTGTTGGATTCGGGTGCCTTCTCGAGCGAGGTGGAGTTGTCACTGGAGGGCAATGAACCGCTCCGTCAACTTGTCCAAGATATCAGCGACGAGATCAATGGATGTGTGACCTTTGTCCTATTGAGAGTTCAGGATATTAGTAAAAAGACCAAGGCTTTATCGACTGGCGCCATGGTGAACACCTCAAAGGAAGCCATGGTCAACAGCGAGGAGCAGCAACACGAGGAAGAAGAACAGGACCAGGACCAGTATGGCATGCCCGAGAAGTTTATCACTTTAGAGAACAAAAAGTTCGCCACCATGCATCGTTCTTTGCACATGGACTCGATCGTCAAGAAGATGCGATCCATTAATGAGAAGATCCAGGCCATGATCCGATATCAGTCTCAGCAGCAGCAGCAGCCTCCACCTCAAGTGGCAGCCGCTCAGGCATTGGTCACCGTTCGTCTTCAGGAGCTCTACCCTTTTGTCCAGCAGTATCTCTTCTTGGCTCAGCATCATTTGTTCCATTTTGTCCAGTTCCACAAGACGATCAACAAGCTGACCTACGTACTCTGCAATACCTTCTCGATCCTCTTCAGCAAAGGCTTCTGTATCCCAGAGATGGAACAGGAGATGAAGGAGGGAGAAGAGGAGACTGGTGTTGCCGGTACAGGTATTGGCGAAGGTGACGGCGGCAAAGACGTCAGTGACGAGATCGAGGATGAAGAACAAGTCCTGGGTACGCAGAATGAACAAAAGCAGGACAACGACAAGAAGGAGACCAAGGAAGAAGACAAGGGCATGGAGATGGAAAATGACTTTGAGGGTAACCTGGAAGATGTTGAACCTTCCTCGGATCAAGACAATGACGACGACGATGATGACGATGAGGAGGAAAAGGAAGATCCTGACGAGGCGATTGGCGACGTCGACGATGACCACCCTGAGGCCATTGATGAAAAGATGTGGGGTGACGACGAGGCCGAGGATGCTCGTGATAATGACAAGATGATCGACGAGGACAAATCGACCGAGCAGAATGAACAGGAGAGTGAAATGGTTGCCAAAGATGAAGAGGACACTGGTAAGCAGGATGACAAACAGAAGAAGAACAAGAAAGAGGAAAAGGAGACCAAGGATACGAGCAAGGATGATCAAGAAGCAGAGGCTCAGGATGGCGGAGAAGAAGAGAAGAATGATCAACAGGCAGAGGAGGACGATGAAGCAGAAGAAGAAGAAGAGGAAGCACACAACGATGAGGAATCGGCAGAGCACAAACCAGAGGGACAGCAACAGGTCGAGATTCCTGATGCCGAAACCTTGGATTTGCCAGACGATCTGAACTTGGACGGGGACGAAAAAGAAGGCGAAGACGAAGATGACGGAGGTCCCGATGAGGAACCGTTCCAGGATCAGATGGAGATCGAAGAGCAGCCCTCAAAGGACAAGAAGGAAGAAGCAAGCGATGGGGAGGATGACGATGCTGATCAGGAAGGCCAAGATACTGCTTCGGGAGAGAAGGCCGAGGACGAGGAGATGGAGGGTCCTGAAGATAAAGATGAGGATGAAGAGATGGCGGACGCTGTCACTGCGGACGAACAAGGCGAGGAGAAAGAGGAGGAAGACGAGGAAGAGGATGCACCTCGGGACGATTCTCGCCAAAGACCTAACGAGCAAGCACGATCCAAGATGGAGGAACAGGAGCAGGAAGAGGAAGAGAATGGGGAGGAAGATGAAGATATCAAGGCTTCGGAGCAAGAGGAGCAGCCCGATCAGGATGCAGAGGCCAAGCAGGAGTTGGGCGTTGAAGGTGAGCAGGGCAAGGCTAGCATGAGTATGAACCCCATGGCCGAAGCCGATAGCCAGCGCTCCACGGAGACTGCACCTACCTCGTCCAAATCCGATCCAACCCTGGAAGAGCAACAACAGGATCAACAGAACAGACCGCAGGAGCGTGGCGATGAATCTCAGAAGAAAAGCCGCCCTTCGAACGAGGACAACAAGGAGAAGCCCAGGAAGCATGAAACCAATCCTCATCGTTCCTTGGCGGAAGCCCTGAAGAACTGGAAACAGAAACTGCAGGATGTGGCAGATCCCGAGGAGGAAGAGGGAGGAAATGAGGAGGAGGAAACGTCAGAGGAGAAGGCTAAGGACGACGAGGACGAGAGAGAAGGAGATGAAATGGAAGTGGATGATAAGCAGGCGTTTGAATATATCCAGAACGACAATGAGGCACACGACGCGGAGACAATGGGCAACGCCAACGAGCAGCAAATGCAGGATCGAAACAAGGACTTGGCAGCCATCGACGACGAGCTGATGAAGGAGAAGGAGGATCAGGTTGCTGATATGGATGTTGATCCACAGGATGAGGATGCCGACATGGATCAAGGGCCCGAGGAGCAGAAACCCCAGCTTGATGAAGAGGCTATGGACCGGGCTAAACCCGAGAATGCTGCAGGCGCATTTTTCTCCAAGAGGATGGACAAGAACAAGAAGGACGGAGAAAACGAGAGTGATGAGCAAAAGAAGAACGATGTGGATGGTTCTGCTGCTGCTCATGAACTACTCAAACCAGAGGAGGTCGAGAAACTCCGTCAGCAGCTGGAAGTGTCCCTCGGCAACTGGAGGTCAACCGGACGGGATCCTAAGGAGGCGCAAGCGCTCTGGCAAAAGTACGACAACCTGACGCAGGATCTCGCGTTGGGACTGTGTGAGCAACTGCGCCTGATCCTTGAACCCACCCAAGCGACAAAGCTGAAAGGAGACTACCGAACGGGCAAACGTCTGAACATGAAGAAGATCATCCCGTATATTGCATCGCAGTTCAAGAAGGACAAGATCTGGCTCCGTCGGACGAAGCCTTCCAAGCGCCAGTATCAAGTGATGATTGCGATTGATGACTCGACCTCCATGTCCGAGTCGCACTCTGTCCAGCTCGCATACGAGTCTCTGGCACTGATCTCCAAGGCCCTCTCCCAGCTCGAGGTGGGAGAGATTGGTATCATGAGCTTTGGTGAGCGCGTCGATCTGCTCCATCCCTTTGACCAACCATTCACAGGTGAGGCTGGTGCCAAGGTCTTGCAACGCCTTGGGTTCGACCAATCCAAGACCAAGGTGAAGGAGATGATGGAAGCCTCGATCGCGTGGTTGCAACATGCCAAGATGAACCAGTCTGGAGCGGCGCGGTCTCAGGAGCTGTGGCAACTTCAAATCATTATCTCGGACGGTATCTGTACGACAGACGAGGACGCCATCCAAGCCTTGGTGCGGCAGGCAGCGGAGCATCAGGTCATGCTGATCTTTATCATCCTGGACAACAAGCCCGAGAAGGAGTCGATCATGGCGATCAAGAAAGTGCGCACCGAGATGGTGGGAGGGGTGCAGAAGATGGTGTTGAAGCCGTATCTGGAGACATTCCCGTTCGACTACTATGTGGTGCTGCAGAACATCAACAGTCTGCCAGAGACGCTTGCAGACGCACTTCGCCAGTACTTTAGCTTCGTGGCCCAATAAAAAATGCCAGTCCCCCGTTTTTTTTTCTCACAACGCTCTCATCGCTTTCGCAGGCCTGACACCAGACCTCATCACACACATTCCATACATACAACGCGTGCACTTTGGATCTGTCAGCGCCGTTTGCCTGAATGCTGCCATGGCGTCCTCTCGGGATGCTCGCCTTTGGGCTGATCGTCATATACCTCTTTATCTGCATCCATGGAGACGGATATGATTATCCTGCCCAAGTCGCGGAGCTCGGGGCAGAGCTCGGGTTTCCAAAGTTGCCTGACGTAACCTACCTTGAGATCTCTGGGAATATCCACCACAACTACTTTCGCAAGCTATGGAAGGATCACATTCGTAGTAGCATCCATCATGACATGGACGGCAAGGACGCCAGTGAGGATCCTCAGAGTCAGATCAAGGAAGAAGGCGCGCATCATGGTGGGAATGTCGTTATTGAGGAAGATCCGTCTTGGATCTGGATGACCAATATCTGGCATGAGAGCAGCGAATGTGGACCCGGTACGCTTCATATCTCTTTCCAGTTGCTCCTCACAAGCAACATGGTGTTGTGAACTCATGTTCATACGCACGGTTGCATGATCTTCATTAGGGCACCTACGGCAATACAGAAGGCGACTGGACCATGCATTGCTCAACGACGACTCAACTTGTAAGTCATGGCAAGGTTTTTACATTTTCAGCGTCTCGGTACTCTGTGGCACCCTTACTTACCGGTAACCTTTCCCTATCATAGCATGGGAGCTGATGTACACCCACAAGTTTCCAGGACAAATAACACACACTTCATTGTCCAGGCGTAAGAACGAGGACGAGGATCAGGGAGCTGAAAAAGAGTCGATCCGGTTAGCTATTGTCTTCAAGGTTGTCCGAGATGAACATGTAGCCTACCACAGCCGTGTCTACCACTTTGGGATCTACGAGACGCGTACAGAACTGGAAGGTAAAAAAAAATCTTGTTTTCAAAAAAAAATTGGATGAACAAACACAACATCGACATCTGAACAATCGAACCGTGTTACCTGTTGTTGAATTCCGTGCTGGTGATGCATGGTTAGAGTGCAATGTCAGGTTCTTGGAGACCTGCCATGTGCATGCACCATTTGTGAGCTTTGACTATATTCTGCCAGGATCGACACCATTCAAGGATGTCAGCCTCGAACATGATATGATCCTTTATTCTAGGTACGTCAATACGGCGTCCTTCCTGACTTTGATGGCCAGGTCATGAAATGACTCATTACTTACATGCAACTGTCTGGATATAGGCTAATCGATACGGCTGCGTTTCGAAGTTTGAAGTTGCCAGTCTTGCAGCCAGGAGCCACCTCGCCTGAGCATCCCTACGCACTCGACTCTGGGGTACCTGGACCATCCTTGAGTATGAAGAGTGCATCATGTTTCTTGCCACCCTGCAGATTTCTCATCAAATGCCTGACGAACGTTGAACCTCTGAACACACTCTTTCGCTTGTTCGTACAGGTTGCAGGGAGAGAAAGAACATGCCGTACCGTATGAGCTACTTGAGTAAGATCCCTTCTGGTTCTGACGAGAGGTAAGTCAGCACTTTGTCTAGTTTGATCCGCAGACCCCAATAAAAAGAACAAGCGCTACCGGGAGACTCTTCCATTTATTGACAATATACGTTCTCCTTTCCTTTCGCTCAACATGGACAATGCGATGCATGTATCTGCAATAGCGACGATTTCCATGTCATGATGGGTCAAGTCCAGGAATACACCCATAGATGGGAATACTTGGTGTCGATTGCCACCGAGGCTGCAGAGGCGATCACCGGGAGCAAAATGTGGTTGACGGAGCAACAATGGCCGGTAAGAAGCGCATTGCCGCAGATTGGCCTATCACGTTGAACGAGGAGGTCACACTAACCTTGCTCGCACTTGCGACTCGACAGGTGCGCCAGTTTCCATCATTGACACAGGAGAATGACATGATCAACGACGAACCCCACACCTATGGAGTCTCGATTCAAAAGCCTTACATTGGTAAGAATGGACGAATCCGGTCTTTGTACGCATCCTCCTAACCATCCTCATAAAAGTATCTCCGCACTAACCAACCAGAGGATGGGCTATCTCTTCTTGGCGATCAGTCAAATCAGCGGACGGATCTTCGATTCATATCCCCCTCAAGGATGTTGTCATGACCCTTGACACTAAGCGCTTCTTGAACCTAGAAAGCGACCATTTACATGTGAATGGCCAAGACAAGCAACAGCGAAAACTACCACAGAAACGAAAACTAGGTGCAGAGTACTACCTGATTCCAAGTTCGAATTTCAAGGAGCAGTGGATCGAAAGCTCTATCGATATCGGGTCTTTGGATACAATTGATACTATACAGGGTGTGATCAGTGATGCCGCAGACGTGATGGCCTTAAAGACAGCGGTATGACGAATAACAGGCGTGATTTGTGCAACCGACTTGTATGTTTGTGGCAAGCTTTCACCAACGAGGAATCATCTCCTTTCTTCTCTCAGCGTAATAGCATTCTGGTATTGAAGCGTCATATCAACAAGTCGTCGACAGACGGCGATGACCTTGATACACAAAAGGGCAGGAGATGGCAACTATCCATGGTCTTGAGTGACAGTCTGTATGATCCTGCACTTGGGAACATGGAAAGACGGGTAAGGCTGAGTGTGGTTGTTGTGTTACCCACCACTGAAGGTCATGTCGGCATTGCCGCATTGAAACTCATTCTCAATCACTCTGTCAATGCATGGATGGATAAATCTGTCTTGTAGGAGGTACTTGCCATGAAGATTGTCGGTGTGGAGGTGCCAGTGCTTGAAAACGTGGACGGTGAGGTACTCTCGGAAAGTCGAACTGAAGAAGGCGAAGTTCAAGGTTGGACGGAAGAAGCCAACGGAGCTAGAACCAAGAAACAGGAAAGTGATCCTTCCAGAGGACCTGATCAAACATTGACGCGTGTCCACAACATTCTATGTAAGTTGGGGTCTAGACGTGTACTTTGACCATGAAAGACTTTTTTTTTTTGGCGATGGGTCACACAGGTCCATGAAGTAAGCTCTTTACATGACATTGAACGCCTCATGTTCTCCCACGTTTGTTAGTTTTGACGTATGGCGATGGAAGACTCGATGCATATGACTTGAATCGAGCTACCGAGTTGTCCTCTTTTGTCAAGTTCTTGAAGGCCAAGTACCCTGTAGTAATAGGTATCAATGCGAACAATGGCCAGCCCATGGAAAAAAGAATGTTGCACAATGACGTGAAAAGGAAGAAAGAATGAAAAAGACGGTACCCGCAGTCCTCTTCTAACGTTCAGCACTCTTTTTTTCTTGTGATTGTAGGCATGCTCGCTGTTGTTATCACGTTTGTTATCAATGAAGCCCGCTAACAAGTGAGGGGAGAGAGGGACATAGAGTTCCAGTGGTCATGATGAGAACTTTATTTCACCCTGTTGACCACCCTTCAAACGCCCCGCGTTTTGGCACAGAACACGACGCCCGTTAACTCATCTACTACGAAAATGGTCCGAGGAGGATGCCTCGGATCCGCCAGCAGTGATATTCATCGTCGGTCGCACAGCCTCCTTAATCTTGCATTGTTATTCTTTGTGATAATACTAAAGGAGTCCTGAGGAACGGGGCGCGAGGGACAAAATGGACAAATCGTGTTGCGGTTCACAGCCTCCAAAACAAGGTCCAGGGTCCATCAGTGTGATTTTGTTTGAGCAGAAAGAGGGGTGAAGTGTCGGGTGCACTCTCAAACATCAAACATGAAAGATGTTGTTTACAAGTCCCAATTGGTCGGTCGGCTGTCTGTGGGCAACTGCAGCTGGAGAGCCGTTGTGTGTATTTTCATGCTTGCTCTGATCCATCCTGCGTCTGTGTGGACATGGTCCGTTCGGGAACCAATTGATCGTCTCCGCAGACTTCGCCATCCACCCATTGTCACAGTCACCATCGATTCTCCCGCTCGCACATGTCTTTGAGTCTTTAGGATGTATCGAACCAGCAGGTTTGCATTGTTCATGGTAACAATTGGTTTTGCATGATAGTGCCAAGAATACGGCTGTACTTTGTCCAAGCGGGGGATTGCAGGATGTGGAAATGAACACAGAACAGACCGTGCTCGCATCCAAGAACAACAACCCTCTCATGACCGAGATAGCAGTTGGACGATTTGACACACTTTGGACAAACAAAGATCTGTGCAATGTATGTGGGCGAGAGTATCCGTCGTTTTTCCGACATGTGTTCGTTCTGAAGGTTTGCAAGAATGACATTTGTCGCAGTATCAGTGCATGTAAGAGAGAGAAGCCCAGACCATGCCAGGAATCATTTATACTTGGGCGACGATGCATAGTCCATGCACACCCGGTTCATATCTTTTGGACTCTCTTTGGAACACACAGACATGAGGGAGGAGGGCTCGAAATTCATGCAGCATTCGTGCTTGGAGTGAACGATTCGTGAGAGCGACTGAGACGAGGGTTTTCTGTCCCCTGATCTCTCAGTACACTTGTTGGTGTAACAGTGGCAGTAGTCGAAGAAGCGCCGATTGTTACGAAATGGTTGCGTTCATTAGAGAAGAAATGCCTGGGCGCTATTCCCTTTAGTTGTCAACCCGAGGGGGCGAAAATGGACTACGCCTCCCTTCCCATGGGCGGAAGAAGGGTGGGATGGAAGAACCACGGACGCATCTTAAAGCCGCAACTATTCTTATCGGAGGAGGCATTGTTCTTCAATTGGTCCTACCACGACCGGTTCCCCTTCTTCCATAAACGACGTGTGGATGATTTCACACCCTGAAAAAGCTGGGTACTACGGGAGAGCCCTGATCATGTGTGTCCACCGACCCCCCCTCTTCCCCAATCTGCCAATTTGTTAGTTCGCAACACCAACACATCAACAAAGAAGATCGGGCACATCGACAAATGAATGTGGCTCGCAACCATTGCCAAAACGACCAGGTAGTGTGTACACATGGAAAGTGAAAGCGCAAAAAAAAGTGGAAAATGAACATGCCGAATGGGAGCGAGCAGCCAGCACTGAAGGAAAAAAAAAAAAATAGCATGTCCCTCATAGGCCACTGCTTTTTTTGTACTTGGCTTTTTGTGCAGGACAAAGGATGTCCCAAGGCAGACCGGTTGTGGAAGTGGTTTCTTGCATGAGAAAACATGAATGGTCAATTGGCTGCTGCTGCTCTCTCTCTCTGTCTCTCTCTCCTTCGCGTCTTCATCATTCCCCTCCCTTGCGCCCGTATCGGTCGAACTGCAGGGTGCCAGTGCAAAATGTTATGAATGGGGTGACATTGCTCATTCCCTCGGACAGTAGGGAGTGAGTTCCCATGAAAAAAAAAATTGTTCACACAACACGCTCTCTTTCATTTGCCCCTATTTCCTGTCCAAGATATGAAAACCGCGTAGGTTGCAGACCAAAGGGGGACAACGGTTGGTTCATCTCACTCACTTTTTCGCATTCACAATTCTCCTTATTTCTACTGTCGTGCATACATCTTTCACTAGCCTCGCATTTTTCTCTCTAACCTCGCATTTTTCTCTGTAGAAGAAACACGTCAAGTGGTGTATGTACAAACGAACAGAGATTGATGGCGAAGGAAGGAGTGTGTGTGTGTGAGAGAGAGAGAGAGGGGAAGAGAGCGCGAGCAAAGAAAAAGAGATTGAAAGAAATGCAATTGACGAAGGCTCATTATTCAGACCGTCCCTGAGCTGCGCCCTGCAGCGACCGACCTAGACTGTCAGTGCGGCAGCAAAAAAAGTCGCGTCTTTTATCATGGGTCGCGCTCGAAGGCTAGTTTTTGTTCTATGACTCTCGGGCGCGTCCACCCTTTTCCCTATATACAAGCATTGTCCCTCTCTTTTTTTCTCACCCCTCTTGGTTTATCAAAGTAAATTAGG
>Ga0247824_10001803_pt1 | contig 11876 bp, 9 predicted proteins | sample 13C_PalmiticAcid_FD_194412 | JGI IMG/M metagenome (GOLD analysis project Ga0247824, IMG submission 194412) | Soil microbial communities from agricultural site in Penn Yan, New York, United States - 13C_PalmiticAcid_Day48 | ecosystem: Environmental > Terrestrial > Soil > Agricultural land...
TCCCCGATCTACCCCACCCCGCTCACGCAGGGCCAACTCCGCCTGGCATACCTCTCCCCTCCCCGCAGCGACTGGACCATAGATGCCCCAATCCACCTCACCCTCGAGGCTTATTCCATCAACAACTGCCCACCCTACGAGACAGTGTCGTATTGCTGGGCAGGCGAGGGTGAGGAGGGTGGGGATGTGCGGTGCAAGCCGGTGTATGTGGGGCGGTTCTGGGATGTGATGCTGCACACGCGGAATTGTTGGGAGACGTTGCGGTTTATGAGGCCGCGATCTGGGAGAGGGGGGAGGCTGGTGTGGGTTGATGCTGTTTGTGTTGATCAGGGGTGGTGAGTCGTTTTTATTTTGTGATGTTTGTGGTTTTGGGTGCGAGGTGGGAGGTGGGCTGGGATGTTGTGGATGGTGTTGATGGTGTATTGAGGGCGGAATGGATGCGCTAACGGTGTTGGCAGTGACGAGGAGAGGGCCGCGCAGGTGGCGCAGATGGGACGCATCTACGCCATGTGCACGCAGGTTGTGGTCTATCTCGGCCCGGATGTTGCGCCGGTCTTGCCCGAGGGACGCTATCCGCGCCGGATGAGACTGCAGGAGTTTGGGAAGGGGGCTACGGAGGAGGTTGGGGGTGTTCAGGGGGTGACGGACTTGCTGACAAGGCGGTACTTCAGTCGGCTGTGGGTGGTGCAGGAGTTAATACTTTCGCCGCGGGTTATCATACGAATTGGGGACGTCGACTTCCAGTCCGACGGCACGACGAGCGGGAACCTGTGGGCTTCAGAACTAGACGACCTCGCACCCTGGGTCCAACACACGTCTCGGGGGGCTTCTTTAGACTTGGATCTTCTCCAAATGATGCAGCTCACCTTCTCGACAGGCTGCGCCGACCCGCGTGATCGCCTTTTCGGTCTTATGGGCATCCTTACAGGCGAGGCTTTGACTTTTGCCCCCGACTACTCTCTTCCTGTCCAACATGTCTTCCTTGGCCTGGCCGCTCACCTCCTCGTCGCCAAGGACATGGGTCATGTCCTGGCTTGGGCTTCAGGGATCTCCGAGTCAACCTCAATCCCATCCTGGCTTCCGGACTGGACATCCTGGGAGACTTGGCGAGCCGTCCTGGATCCCACGAGCTTTCCAACTGTCCCCAAGAACGACAGATTTGCTAGCACCATCTCCGCGCTCTCCGCGCTCAAACCGAGGTATGATCCCTATCATGAGGAACTGGTCACAGTGTACCTTCCCCGACGAGGTTACCGCCCGTCTGCTTCTCTCCGCCACGGCACCACGCAGGGAGATATGGACCCCAAGACAACCACTCGCCCAAGTGAGGAACCGGTGCTCTCTGAACAGCCGTCCCATGCGTTGGGAGAGGCGAGATTCACCGGCGTGGATTCTACGACAAGTGGCCTGAGGGCCAGGATGGTACGACTACTGGCGCTCGACTACGCGCCGATACCTATTGGCCAACCGAAAGAAAACGGCCTGACGGTTTTCGAGCTCCGCTGCCTGTATCAAACCGTCTATCTCAGCTGCACACGCCGCCTGGACCTTCTCGTGAAGCCTGGAACGGGCTACCTCTACCTCTTTGCGGCCACCCCCTTGAGTTGCGTGCCCGGGCTTTGCATCCTCCGACACACGAGGGATACCGGGACTGGTTGCAACGCTGCGCGGCTGGTCGTGATCTGCGAGACCATCCTCTTCCGTTTTAACTTCAACAGGTACGCCCCACGATGGGGCCTAACGACCTGTCCCTCGCATCTGAGCGGGTGGAAAAACGATCGTGCGGAGATCGGCTGGCCGGAGTCGCCAGTCGACGAACTGGACAATCAGGCCACTGTCTACATGCTGTACTGGACCCTGTACGATGTCATTGAGAGAGCGCAGACGTGGCTCGACTCCAACATGGACCCCGAGGAGCAGCTGCTGTTTCTCCAAATGTATCCCACGAGGCGCAGGGATGTTCTCTCCGTGTACTGGCCGTTCGTTACCAAAGAAATAGGCTACTGGGAGAAAAAAGAAATAGCCTACTGGGAGAAATGCCTCGCCCCTTACTTTGAGTACATGGACAAGCACGGGGCCGAGCACTTTTACCACGGCAGAAAGCTCACAGTTCCGTTCTTCACCATCTTCATGGACCCCTTGTATCAAAGACTCTGCCAATCCGAACCCTGGCTGCTCCGCTGCGAAGGGCCGCTAGGCAACGACCCCTATTCCGAATGGGAGTACGGCCTGAGCACCTCCGGGATCGGGGACCTGCATTTCGACCTACGTCCTGGCGAGTACGAAGCCACAGTCCGCGTCAAGGACGAGAACCTCCCTCCTGGTCGGTACACAGCCACAGTTCGCATCAAGAACGCCACGGTCGTAGAGACGCTCTTGAGGTGTGAGGGGAGGTTGCTTCTCTACATGGTTCGGCTGGCGGCCCAGATGACGGGGGAGTCGGAGGACCAGCTCCTGGCCCGGAGACCGACAGAGGCAGACCGTTTAGTACGGGTGCCAACTAGCGAGACTGCGAGGAACCTCCTGGAGAAGTGCGGGTGTGATGGGACGGTGGAGGATGTGGTGATTATCTAGGGGTATCAAGGATCAAGAACCACAAGAAGAAGATTGAAAATGCAATGTAGAACTCGCTATCGCACCCACTGGCCTTTTCTCAGGGGCGCAGGCGCCCCTGAGGATGATCAGACTAAGCATCATCAACAACACTCAATTGACCTGCGGCGAGCCCTGCAATTGGCCTTCTGGCGCTTGTTTTGAATCTCCGTGAGCTCTGCAACCCCGTGATAACCGTGGATAAGTGGCTGTTCGACTTCCAACAGGTTGCGCAAGGACCATTGGACCGCCCGTAAAGATGACATGCCTCGTCTAAGCTCAAGCTCAAGTCAAAGGTAAGAGAACCATACCCTGACCAACATAGGGTAGGGCTGTGATGTTGCCTGCGTGCCTCCCTGGCCGAACACGGGTACCTTACCCTGGCAGTCCCGCCTCATGCCTCATAGTGTGGTGCCAAGGAATGAAAACGAGAACAAAGCCACGGATTCGACCTCGCATGAGCCATTGCAAGCGCTGGGTGGTTGTGCATGTGTGGCTGTGTCAGAGCCGGCTTTTCCGGAAACCCGGCAGCGAAACCGAGCCTCTTGCATCCTTCGCCCCCTTGCCCAGCAACTCCACTGAGTTCACCGTACCAACTGCTAAATCCACCTATCTGCCTCAGGAATCAATTGGTATTCAAGCCACAACCAAAGTTTGAAGCGCACGCCACCACACAACCTGGGCATCAACATCAGCGAATCCTGCAGCGGTGTTGATTAAACAACTACCTTAGTTCTTTCAGGGCGTTAATATCTTGATACCTGAGGTCGGGGACCGCAAACCTGGCATGCCACAGATTTCTGCCTGAGGCAGATATGTGAATTTAGCAGCTAATACGGTGGGTTTAGCGGTGTTGTCGCTTGCCCAGACTCTTGGGCCCTTGGCTCGCATGGGCCAAGCCGCAATTTGGTGCGACCCCCTCAAAACGGGGTCTCACATGCCGCCAGTTCCATTTCTTTTGCCGCATGTCGTGTCTGCTCATCTTCAGTCACTCCAAATGTCAGCAGCCGGGAGGTGAGAGCACATCCGAGCCCCGGCGAAGAGAACACTTATTGCGAAGCTTCCCATTTTCAGCCGAGTTCCAAAAACACGACAGTGTGGGGCCAGTGCATGTTTGGAAGAAATACGCTCGCCTTTGGCTCATCAGGGCCGACTCAGTCATGTCACCAGGGGAACCCAGTATGGCATCACCCGCCGCCAAGCGCTCACACAGTTGCTAACAAGCTCGAAGTTCCAGGCAGTGTTTACTTCTACGCGCCGAACAAAGGGGCAGCAATCTTCTTTGCCACCGCCTTCGCCGCGTCGGGGCTGTTGCATGTCTGGCAGTGCCTGTGAGTCCAGCCGCAGCCAACGCATCTCAACCCGAAAGCCGATGTCTAACTCCCTTCGGATTCAGCGGCTACAAGTTCTGGAAAGCGGCGACGTTTCTCCCGTTGTGCTGTGCTCTCTTCACAACAGCCTTTGCCACCCGCGGCTATGGCGCGTTCCACTTTGACGATGCCCAGGTCTACACGGCCAGCGAACTCCTGATGTATATGTCTCCGTATGTACTGACCCTGTCCATTCCCAACGCTCGCCGCATCCCCATCTGGAGCTAACTTGCACCCCCTAGCCCCCTCCTTGAGTTGGCCAATGCTCTCATCCTCGCGCGCATCTTCTATTTCGTCCCGTACTACGCCCCGATGCACCCCTCGCGCATGCTCGCCACCTTCGCCAGTCTAACCGCCGTCATCGAACTCCTGGCCGCCACCGGCGTCGCGTTCCTCGCCAACCCCAACCTGCCCGACAAGACCAGCAACATCGGCGACACGATGGCCAAAGCCTCGCTCGTGGTGGAGCTCTTCACCATCGTCGTGTTCTTCCTGCTGGCATGGCTTTTCCACCGCTGCTGCCGGGCAGGGAGAATCACGAATCCCATCGTCATCCGACCCCTGATGGTTTCCTACGCGAGCATGCTACTCCTCCTCGCGAGGACAATCTACCGCACGGTCGAGCACTTTGGCAGCCCGTCGTTGAACAAAGCCATCGGCCACCCAGAGACCCTCGGCCCGGCCGTGCGGTACGAGTGGTACTTTTACGTGTTCGACGCGGCCCTCATGCTTATTGCAGTTGTGATTTGGAACATTTGGCATCCGGGGCGGTACTTGCCACAGGACCGGCGGAAATATCTCGCCCAGGACGGCATGACGGTCTTGGACGGGCCCGACTGGAAGGATGCGCGCCCCTTGACCGAGACTTTCTTTGACCCCTTTGCGATGTTGACGACGCGCGGGGGCCATCAAAAGCAGTTTTGGGAACATAATGGGTATGCGATGGGGAATACGAGAAGGGGGGGCGCTCGGACTCGGAGGACTTGATATTGAGACATGCACGGGAACTTCCAGGAAGGGAAGAATAAATGGTTCAGAGACACACACGCCGGGAATAGGCCGGTTGAGAATGACGAGCAAGGAATCGGGGATTTCTCGTGGCAGTGCGTTCGAGCAAGTGCTTACGACATCTCGAAGGTTGTCGCCCGACTTGGCACCATCCCCTCTGCGCTGGAATCAAACCCGCCGGTTTCGGATTAGTACGCGCAACACCGCCAGTATATGTACCATCCGAAAGCACTGGTCCATAAGCCCCAGTCCCCCGGAAAAAGGTGTAATAAGCGAAGGTCTCAACCTCGCTTCCAACTAGAGCTCGTCGCTGACTGATCACCCGCATCCCCTGATTTTCCCAGGGCGCACATCCCAGCACTGACTTCCTTATTTGACGGATTGAGTAGTTCTGCTTATTATGGCGGCTGAAACATTCGCGTCACCCGCAACGGATGAGGGTAATGGAGGTCGCTTCGGAGAGTTTTGTAAAAGTTCTCGGAAACTCCGAGGAGCTGAAAGGCCAGGCAGTTGATCAAATCAGCACTCAACATGGGTGAAAGGAGGCTGAGGCATAGGCGATTCGGGGGTCGCGAGTTGGGAATTTTGAACTTGGAGATACGCATATAAGTCTGCTGCCCCTGGTGCAGGAGTTGCACCCTTCAACTTCCAGCCTCACCCCCATCAACACAATGCTCCCAACCCTTGCTGCCTTCATTGGCACTCTTGCCATAGCCAATGCCGCAGCGGCGGACTCAACCTCCCGACGGGCCTGCGCCAACATTCCAGCACCCCAAGTCGAAGGCGCTAAAGTCCTCTCGGTGTCCAGCGCGGAGTTGCGGAACCACAGTGTCGCCGCTTTCCCCCCACTCCTCAACAACCCCGTGGCAGGCATCAACGTGTGCGAAGTCAACGTCACTCTCACCCATCCGGGCGCCAACGACACGGTCACCGTCCAGATCTGGCTGCCGCTCGAGAAATGGACCGGACGCTTCCTCTCGCTCGGAGGCAGCGCCTGGGCTGCCGGCCACGGTCCCCTCTCGATCGCCCCCTACGCCATCCAGGGCTTTGCCGCGGCCGCCACCGACGCCGGCCTGGATGGCAACTTCTACAACCCCGGCGGGTGGGCGCTGAGGGCAGATGGCACCGTGAACACCGACTTGCTCACCAACTTCGCGTCCCGGTCCATCCACGACCTGGCCGTCGTCGGCAAGGCGGTCACGCGCTCGTACTACGGAAAGGCAGCCTCGTTCTCGTACTGGCAAGGCTGTTCGACTGGCGGCCGACAGGGAATGGTCGCGGCACAGAAATACCCGGAGGACTTTGACGGAATCGTGGCCGGTGCCCCGGCTATCTACTGGACCAAGTATGTCATTGCCGAGCTGTGGCCGCAGGTGGTCATGAACGAGGCCGGGTACTACCCCTCGACATGCGAGTTTGCTGCGGTCAGGGACGATGCTGTCGCCGCGTGTGACGAGCTCGACGGGGTGAAGGACGGTGTCATCTCGAACCTTGCGCGATGCAAGTACAACCCGTCGAGGTTGTTGGGAAAGACGATCAACTGCGGCGGTACTGAGGTTTCCATCAACCCCAAGCTCATCTCGATTGTGGAGAAGATATGGGAAGGGCCCAAGACAGCGTCTGGACAAAGTCTGTGGTATGGTCTCAACATCGGTGCTCCGCTCGACACTCTGGCGACAGTCATTGACGGCAAAGGCTCCCCTTTCTTTGTTGCAGCAGACTGGGCGAGATACTTTGTCAAAGCCAACCCCGGCCTCAACCTTGACGGGCTCAACTCTGCCACGCTGCGGGATCTGTTTGCAGCGTCCGTGGACAAGTTCAACACCCTCATTGACTCGTCGGACCCTGATCTCTCCGGTTTACAAAAATCAGGTGGCAAGCTCTTGGTGTGGCACGGTGAGGCGGATAACGTGATCTTCCCCAAAGATTCGATCCAATACCGCAAGGAGGTGGAGAAGAAGATGGGCGCTGCCGGCCGGAGGATCGACGACTTCTTTCGGTTGTTCATCGCACCAGGCGTGGACCACTGTGCGGGGGGTAGTATCGATGGGGCTGGCCCAACTGATCCGCTCGGGTCACTCATCGACTGGGTTGAGAAGAAGAAGGCTCCACAAGAACTTGCCGCTGCGACATTGCCGACGGCGAAAGCCCAGTTCTCTCGGAAGCTCTGCCCCTTTCCCTTGGTGGCGAGATTTGATGGACACGGCGATCCGAACTCGGCCAGCAGCTTTCACTGCGCGAAGGGCTTTTCATGCTCCAAGTCTGCTTGAGTTTGAAGAAGTCTTGGGTTGTGCAGATGGGTATCATGATTGAGGATTACACTTGTACGATAGCACCGTAATGAACATGCAACACGCGTGTATTCCAAGATGTTCTTCTGACTCCTTACCTCCCAATAAACTTCAGCTCCAACCATCGCATTGGCGGGTACGAGACAATGGCAAACGCACATCCGAGCCAAAGGCCGATGTCGCTGAATCCAGCCTTCTGCGCCAGTGGACCAACATACCACACCTGGTACATGCCCAAGATTGCGCCCACCCAGCCGAGCAGAAATGCCATGAGCGCTGCGACGCCCACAGGCAGGTATTTCTGATCTTCCCACCTCGTCCAGTCGAACTCGCGATTCCACCTGAAGAAGACATGCTCCATGAGAACAATGACAATCATGATCTCGATCCAGTATCCCATCAGCGCGAGGAAGTTCCCAAAGATCACCAACAGGCTATCCCGGCCCGCCAGCGCCAGCACAAGGTCAAGCACAATAATCAGGCACGTCCACACCCACCGCGGCACCGCCTTTCCGTACCGCCCTAGAACCTGCACACCCAGCGCAGCCGAGTACGCACCAGGGATGCTGTTGGCGATGATACCCAGCGCGACAATCACGCCGCACAGCTTCCCAAAGCCGGCCAGGCCGTCGAACCCCTGCACCATCAGGGCGCCAGCTGAGATGGCAAAGGCCTCGCCCCATGCCGGGTTGGAGGCAACGCCCGAACCGAGTCCGATGCCAAGCATGTAGACAAACGTGAAAGAAAAGAAGAGGCCGGCCATGGTGAGGAGGAAGATCTTGAGTTTGGAGGTTGTCTCGGGGTAGTAGACGTAGTAGTCTGAGGCGGCGGCGGCCCACGAGTTGGGGATGTAGAAGCAGAGAGAGAGAAAGGAGAGGCGGTTGGCAGCAAGGGTGACCGCGTCCCCCGTGGACTCGAGGGTTGAGTCGAAGTGCTGGCCGGCGGAGCCGACCAGGACAAACAGGGCGAGCAGCTGTGGGATCCAGGCGTATCTGAGGTCATTAGTTCTGAACTTCATCATAATAAGGGGGTTATAGTTGGCATCAAAACTCACCTCTCGTAGGTATGGAAGATAAACATGCCAAACACAGCCACCACCCAACACACGACCGCAACCACCACAATCCCCACGGCAATCGTCATGGTCCCCCCGCTCACCGCCGACAAGATCTGCCCCGCGATAATAAAACTCACGGTAATATACCCCACCATCAGCACAATGTTGAGAAAGCACGGCAGCTTCGACGGCCAGTAGCCCATAAAGTACCGCAGCACCACCATGGTCCGGTTCCCGCTCGCGGGGCCCCACATGGCCATGTACCCCGTCGACGCGCAGCCCAGCAGGCAGCCGAAGACGGCGCAGAGCGCGCTGTCGCGGAACCCGAGGCCAAAGACGAGCGGGCCGAAGAGGCCCGTGGTCAGGTTGTTGGCCGAGAGGTTGGCGCCGAACCAAACGAGGAAGACCTGCAGGTCGGCGAGGGCCGAGGGCGCGTGGCGCTCCTCCGGGAGCACGCGGGTGATGCCGCGGGCTTCGAAGCCGGAGAGCCCTTCGATGCGGTCGTTGACGCGGCGGAGGGTTGTGAGAATGGGGTGGGTGTTGGAGGGGGTTTCGGAGGACGAGCCGGTGGTCTCGGCCTTGGTGATGAGGACAGGCTCGGGCGGGCACTTTTCAAGGTCTGGAGGTGATTCCGCCATTGTTTCTGTGTGTTAGACGAGATTGTGTTTATTTGAGCTGGGGGTTGTCTGCTAATCGGGGATAAGAACAGAGAGTTGAGGTAAGTTGGAGAGGACTCTGGAGTGACACTCGGCAGAGAACAGCGACACAAAGTCTCCGCCCGACCGGAGGTGTCCCCATTAAAACAAGCTTATTATGCATGTTCATTGCCGTGGGAGGTCGAGCGTGCACCATTCACTACTCCCGCGTCTGCAGCTTTTTGGGGCGGGGCCCAGACACTAGGGCCCGGCATCCTGCTGTGTCACGACCCGAAGCGGCGATCCGAAGCTTTGCATCTGAATCAGATTGCAAGATGCGGGGTGTGATTGGAAGGGGTCCGTGGGGGAGTAAGCACTTGCCGGGAAGGACCCGTGGTTGTGGCTTGTGGCTGCAGCACCCACCACCAATATCACACCACGACGAGGGGCAACCACACCCGGGAGTTGTTTGGGTTTCCATAGGAAGGGGCGACGGACAGCCGGCACCGGCATCGGCAGGGCATCACTGCATGCTGCCAACCTGGAAGTACTGATCTGGCTTCTCTGTTAGTGCACCCCAAAATAATGTGTGTAAAAATCATCCTCTCGACTACCCCTTTTAGCAGAATCTTTGCCTCGAGTACATCCGGCCCCGCACAGCACGGCGTGGTTTCCTTCATGAGAAACACAACAACCTAACGCTAACCACCCCATAAATCCTTGTTGCCAGGCTTTACCTTCCAGCATACCACGATCTTAGCTGCTATTCAGCTTCCTTTTAAGCACCCGCAAACCACTGGCATGGAGCCCCTGCAACTCACAGGCGAGGAATTCGCCAAGCAATCTTTCGACTTCCTTATCGTCGGCGGCGGCACTGCTGGCCTGGCCGTTGCTGCCCGCCTGTCTGAGCACCCACAGTTCACAGTCGGTGTTCTGGAAGCCGGTTCCTTGTCAATCGGTGACAGCGATGTTGATGCTCCAGGACTCGCTGGTCGCCCGCTTGGTGGTGTCCTGGACTGGGGCTTCCACACGGCGCCGCAGACCGCTCTGGGAGGCCGTACGGTTCCGTACGCAAGGGGCAAGGTTCTTGGTGGATCCAGCGCGCTGAATTACATGACATGGAACCGCGCTGCACGGCAAGACTATGATGACTGGCGCGACCTGGGGAATCCCGGCTGGGGATGGGATGACCTGCTGTGAGTTCTCTCATTGTGTTCTCATTTCGGGCTCTACGTTCAGGTGCCGCGATATGTGAGATATGTGAGTCTAAGCATGTTGCAGCCCATTCTTCAAAAAGAGTGAGACCTTCCACCCGCCAAGTGACGCCGCGCAGAAGGCAACCCGAGTTGGGCTCCATGACGGGATGGTTGGCCACGACGGGCCAGTGCAGGTGTCGTACCCCAGCGAGTTCACGGCATCTCACAAACTTTGGCATCAGACCCTGAATTCGGTGGGCATTGCGTCGAACGACAACCACCTGGCGGGCAACAATACCGGGTGCTGGACGAGCGTGGTTTCGGTCAATCCCCGGGACGCCACGAGGTCATACGCCGCGACTGCTTACTACAAGCCGATTGCATCCAGGCCAAACTTGCTTGTCCTGACAGGCGCTGAGGTTCAGGAGGTCTTGTTGGCCAGAGACAGTGACACCACTGATTGGAAAGCTGAGGGCGTCAGATTTGTGCATCATGGAGTTGCATACTCAGTCTTTGCTTCGCGGGAGGTCATCATCTCGGCTGGCTCAGTCCAGTCACCGCAAATCCTCGAGCTGTCCGGCGTCGGTGGCAGTGCCATTCTTTCTGCTGCTGGAATTCCCGTCAAAGTAGACAACCCGAATGTTGGGGAGAACTTGCAAGATCATCTGAGTACATTTTTCCCACTCATCACCCCCTCCTGATATTCCGGCGCCTGACTCTGCAAACTAGCAACGACCTTGGTCTTTGAAGTTGACCCAAACCTGCCGAACCCCGATGACCTGCATTTCGAATCGGTGCTCGCCACCGCACACGATGAGTACGCCCTCACCAAAACCGGCCCGCTCACCATCCTGCCCGTGTCCATCGCCTACATCCCAGTCGCACAGTTCATTCCACCCGAGACTCTCAACACCCTCCTCTCCCCGCTCCCTCCCTCCTCCCCTGAAGACGACCCCACCGCAGACCACACAGCCCTCCTGTCCAAGCGTTTTACAACCCACGCCGACGCCCTGGGCCACGTCGAGTTCGTTTTTGATCTCGGCAACTGGGGCGTCGACAACCCGACCCAACCAGGTAAAAAGTATGCCAGCATGCTCCAAATCCTCCAATACCCCTTTTCCAAAGGCAGCGTGCACATCCAGCCCTCCACCACCCCTGACGGCACCCCAACGCTGGCCATCAACCCCCAGTACTTCTCTGGCCCCGGCGGCGCCATCGACCTCACCGTCGCCCTGCACGCCCACCGTCTGGGCCAAAAGATTTGCGCGACGCCCCCTTTGTCAGGCATCATCCGCGCCCAAGTTTGGCCACCACGACCACCACCATCCGAAACCGACAAGAACAACGACGACAACAAGAACGACAACAACAACGAGAACAACAGTGACAAAGACGGCAAATACGGGAATGAAAACCAAAATGAAAACGAAAACGAAACCCTCCGGACTTGGCTCCGCCGCGTGGCCACCACAGACTGGCACCCCGTCGGCACGTGCGCCATGGGCGGGCGCATGGGACCCCGCGCCGGCGTCGTGGACGAGAGGCTGCGGGTGTATGGCGTGCGCGGGCTGCGGGTCGTGGACGCGAGCGTCATGCCGCTGCAGATCAGCGCGCACCTGCAGGCGACGGTGTACGCGATCGCGGAGAAGGGGGCGGGGATGGTGTTGGAGGATTGGGGGGTTGTTTGATCATGTTGCCGGGAAAGTAGGAGGGGGATGGTGTGGGGG
>Ga0247824_10001805_pt1 | contig 11871 bp, 9 predicted proteins | sample 13C_PalmiticAcid_FD_194412 | JGI IMG/M metagenome (GOLD analysis project Ga0247824, IMG submission 194412) | Soil microbial communities from agricultural site in Penn Yan, New York, United States - 13C_PalmiticAcid_Day48 | ecosystem: Environmental > Terrestrial > Soil > Agricultural land...
GGTCAAGGTGCTGGAGGCCAGCCCAGTCAGTAGATGTGTATTGAATAGTGGCTCACGATGTAATACGTATCGATGAAAACGGATCAGATTGATGTGGTTCCGGTGTCGTCGTCCTTGTCGGCGTCCTTGTGGTCGTCCTTGTGCTCGTAGAGTCTCCTTGGAAGCACAACGGGATCGGGCAAAAGAGGGTGGTCACGGTGGAGCGCACCCCCGAAGAAGAGTCGACCCGTCAGTCGTGGACACTTGATCAACGCAACCATAGTTCTCCTCCATGGATTGCGTTTTCCGTTCTGAGAGAACACACAACAATACCGATGGCGACGATAGCTATGGCAGGTTTCCTGGAGACCACGGTACTCTATACCATTGTTACACCTTCACTTTGTGGTTAGAAACTCTTTTTTTTTTATTACTATTCTTACATGATTCTCATTCTAGCTCTTCTTTGTCGCCGTACATCATAGTTCCACAAGTGATACGAGCATGAGGATGCTGCGATAGGGGTCGGGCTCCAAAAGGACCTTCTTGTACGTTACGTTTTGTCATCGATTCTTCAAGTAGGACGGCATGCGGATGCTCAGGATTTTTTAGTTGCGTCCCAACCGAACCTTGCTGCAACCGACTCGTGTGACCGAGAACATATCGCTTGCGCTCAATCGAGTCCTCCTCCTCCTCATATCCTAGAAGTTCTCCTGAAGAACTCGTGTAAATAGGATCACGCGAGTGTGGCAATGTCCGGCTGCTGTAAAGTACATGATTAGGCTCAACATTGACTTTGGTTTCCAGTAAATCGGACGATGGACCATCGGAACTTGTACGTAGACCCTCCACGTTGGATCGCTTTGTACGACGAAGGAACACAAAGATGCCCGTCAGCATGATCACTAACAGGACACAAGTAATAACGACTATGATGATGACAAGGCTTGTTTCGCTCAAGGAGGTGTTGCCAGACTCTGGCGTGCTAGTGACAGTGGTGGTTGTATGTCGAGGTGGTGGTGAGGTGGGCAAGTTCGTTTCCGAACTGCGTGGAGGTGCCGTGTAACTTGAGGTCCATATCTCGCTTGCCATATTGTACACGAGGGCTCTGTCGGTGGCCGTGTTGTTGCTCATGCCGCCCCAGACAATAAACTGATCGCCTGAAACTCCGCATGCACTAAAGGCCACTTCAGGAATCGAAGGACCCGCCTTCCATGACCGAGTGGTGACATCCAAGATATACACCGTGCTCTTTGGGAAATTGGTGCCCAAGAGGACCATCTTGGTGCCCCGGTACGCCGGCATAAAGCAATGTGCAAAAGTGCCTGAAAGGATATTGCCCTTGGTGTTCAAAGTACTCCATCCATTCGACAACGACGCGTCGTTCAATTGACTTGGTTTGAAACTGTACAGGTGCTCATTGAACCCCGAAATGAGGAGAATGCTTTCCAAGGGTGAACACCAGGCTGTAGAAATGAAAACCGATGTGTTCAACGCTGGCATCGTTGTGGCGGCCACTTTTTTGGTTTTAGGGTCAAATCCGATGAGCACTTTTTGGTTGGTGGGCATGAAAACGAGCCCGGAGACCGGATCGGCGGTAGCGGGTAGTCCCATCGCAAATGGCAACTGGTTGTTTGGAATGATGGTCCATGAACTCGTGCTTACGTTGAAGATATACCCCACACCAAACACTATCATGAGGATTTCGTCTCCTGAGGAGAGCATGGTGCATGTTGCTAGGAATGCCCCAGGTCCGTCGGGTAACTCCTTGTAGACAGGATCGCTTGTGTTCCATGAGACTGAAAGATCGATCATGAATGCCTGTGGGATGGCAATGGCAGGCGTATCAACTCCCTTCCCTCCTCCGAAAACATAGAGTCCTTGACCTTCTATGAAGGAACTGCACGAGGCTACTACAGGACGAGGTTGAAACTTTTGAGCATGGACAGATGGACCAAAGGAAATGCTGACAAGGAAGATGAGGATATATGTCAGAAAAGTGGACACATTAAGAAAAGTGAAAAGGTGGGCCATTGTGTTCGGAAGTCATGGAGGGAGGAAGTGATGGTGATGGTGATGAAGAAACAAAATGGTAACGGGGGAAAAAAAAAAAAAAGGTGTTCCAAGGCACCAGACAGTCTGCATTAAAGATCCCCTTCTTGTTTCGAGCATGCCTTGACCCGATACTCTTTCGGGTTCGTTGTCTGGGAAGAAAGACAAGATCGATTGAGGTATGGTAGCACAGCATTGTTTCGGGATAGATCCACCCGAGCTCTTGCATTAGACACTGTTCCACAGGTCCAGTGCTAATATTGCGATGGGGGGTGGCATGTCCGATTCTCCATGGTAATGTATTGCGACTGCTGAGACTGACTGTGATCTCACCACTCATGAAAATGGCATGAGAGCTGGGATGCTGTCGACCAGTCGCTGATAACGTTTTGGCACCATGATTCCTGTTGCGGACTTTTTCCGACCTGCATCCATGTGAATTCGTCCCTTTGCACCAGTCTTCCAGCCGAAAGAGTGACAGTTGACGCAAAAGGAAAGGCTCACCGATATCTGGGAGCCATCCATATTATCTACCCATTCGCTTTAATACACACGTGGATCGTCCTGCTATCCAAGGCGAGAGGATCCCTCAGGGTCTTGCTGCCAGCGACAGCGCTTGGTACTTCAAAGTGGAGACAAATCATCTAGTGAAAGCTCCGTGTTTGATGGTGTACGTCCTGATTCTAGCCGATGCAACTTTGTCTTTCCAAGGCAAACGATCTTGTTTATTCGAATCCAGGTCGAGAAAGTAAGCGATTGGACACTTTGTTGACCCTTTCATTTTGGGAACGTAGGCGATAGTATAGGGTGTTCTTGTTATGGCTGGTGTTGCCAGCCCTTGTTCTCTTAGGACATGAGGACGGAAATCAGATGTTTGTCAATGAAGTTCGTGGTGCTCGATGGTGCGTCTAGCTTTGTCGTTCCTGTGTGGTGATCCTTGGCATATTCTGCGATGCTTTGGGTCTAGAGAGTGATTGTGTTCTCAAGAAAGACCCTACCCCTTGTGAAGAGGACCTCGACTTGCATGTGGGACGATGGAGCATCGCGCTGGTTCACGTCCTTCCCATTGTAACCAGAGTTATATCCACTGGCTGCTGTAATAAAAGTTTGTCTTCCTGCGTCGCTGGCTATTCAGGTTGTTTATTATTCATTCCAACTCTGCCTTGTCGTTGTGGTATGTGGTGATCATCTCTTCGAGAATAGCGTGAGGATGCTGTGAGTGTGGCCGCGCTCCGAAAGCGCCTACTTGTACACTGCGCTTTGTTATTGGTTCCACGACAGCGTGTGGATGTATGGACAATGGTCGAGCTCCATAAACTCCTTGCTGTATCCGGCCTATCGTACCAGAGACGTGTAGCTTGGGTTCCGTGAAAGGGTCAGGGTACGCTTTTGTGAATTCGAGACCGGGATAGACGGGGTAGCACTGCAGAGTTGTTGCATTGGAGAGTTCCTCGTCAGAGAAATCAACGTCCCCTTTGACCTCGAGCTTGTCGGTTGATAAGACATTGGAGCCCATCGAAGCATTGGAGCTCGTCAAACCACTAGGGCTTGCTAGACCGTCAGAACTTGTCGAATCATTGGAGCTCGTGCCCAGTTTCAATCGCTTCGAGCGCCGAAGATACATGACGACGGCCGTGAGAACGATCGACAACAGGATGCTGGCGGTAACAATAATAATAGCGATAGGCTTTGAATCCTTCGAAGGGTTGATGTCAAGACCTGGAGTGGTGATAGTATCTGGAGTGGTAGTGGTACTTGGAGTGGTGATGGTATGCGAGGTATCAGTATCTTGGGTTGATGTTGGCAATGTTGCCGTCGATGAAAGCTGGGAAGCAACGTAATTCGAAGTCCATGCATCTGATTTCATGTTATAGACGAGTGTAATATAAGTTGCCGCGTTATCGCCTCCGCTACCCCAGACAATAAACTGGTCCCCAGAGACTGCGCATGCGTTGCCGCCCAGCATGGAGACAAAAGAGCTCTTCTTCCATGTCATGGTCGATACATCCAGGATGTATGCGGCGCTCTGCTTGCTGTCACCGGAAAAAAGGACCATTTTCGAACCGCCATAAGCAGGGACGAAGCAAGGAGCGTAGCTCGACAAAACCACATCGCCTACGGTGCTCAGCGTACTCCATCCATGCGACTGTCCGTTCACTTTGCTTGGCGTGAAGGCATTCAGCTCAAGAGAAGCCATGGCAACGACGAGCATGCTCTTCAAAGGCGCGCACCAGGCTCCTGTGGTGAAGAGCATCGTTCTCAAGCCTGTCATTGCTATGGTACTGATGGTTCCGCCGGCTTTCAGATCCACCGACATCATCACTTGTTTGCCTGCAGAGTCCGCGGCACCGTCCACGACATAGATCAGACCGGTTCCTGGATCTGCCACTGCTGCTCTCCCGTGTCCAATGAAGCTGGTTTTTTGTCCCACTGTCCATGAGTTGGATTTCACGTTGTAGATGTGGCCGACACCTTGTGACAGCATGAATAAATCTTCTCCATTGGATGACATTGTGCATGGTAAATGTGATACGGCTGGGCCATCACGTAGTTTCCTGAAGACGGGGTCGCTGGTGCTCCATGAGACTGAAAGATCGAGCATGAATGCCTGCGAGCTAGTGGTGCTCTTTGAGTTGCCTCCTCCGACGACATAGAGTGCTTGACCCTCAACAAAGGCACTGCATGGTTCTATTGCAGGGCTTGGTCGGAAGTTCTGGGCATAGACGGAGGGGTGGAGAGGAGAGATGAGGAGTAATATGGCGGTATGTGCAAGGGTTGTGAGTATGGTGGAGGAGATGTATTGATCCATCGTGGTCGAAGAATTATGGTGACAGCGGTATGACAAGGAATGAAAGAAAGCAAGAGTGAGCCTCGGTAACGGCTGTATGCAGTAGTCTCCGTCTGCCTTTTGTTTCGAACATGCCATAGCCCTTCACTCTTGAGTTTGGCGCCTGAGAGCAGAGAGCCCATACTAGGTCTGATCTGTCTTGGAACTGTAGACTTGTCTGCCAGGTCGAATGCGCCTCTAACATTGATTTGTGAGCGCGGCGGGTTGTGCTCACACGATGTTTCCTCAACTGAGTGACATTGCTTCCACTCGATCTTTCTCGGTGCAGCATTGATCCTTCGATCCTTCCTGTCTTTCCAGTGTAGACGATGTCAAGATGTCCTTACGAATACCTCAAACGCTCCTGCCCTATGTGGTCAATGATGATAATGTCGTGTGGTCGGTCTGTAAAAGTGCGAGTGGTAAAGAGTTTGATGTGCTGCCACGGCAAAGATTCCCCGACCGACATACAGCCCCAACGACGCCGTTCACCGTAATTCCAAGCGGAAACTTAAACAGCCCTTATCCCTTCTGTGTCGCAAACAAGATCCGCACGGTATAGGCACACGTCAAAGTTTGGTGGTTGAACAGACATGGGGTGTCGGGGTCCTTTACATAACTCATCGCGCGAACCCAGGTCCCCGACTGGCAGATCGGTGGACTGGCGGACTTGTGGCAATCCTATAGAGCGAGGAGAGCTGCCCGAGGTCCTGGATGCGGTGCGAGTTCGGCTGCGATTCGTACAGTTGCCATGAGGTGAATCTGAAGCAAAGAGCGTGGGAGTGGGTTTGCGGGTGGGGACTGTTTCCGACTCAAAGTGATGGAAATCCTGTCCCACCTTCGTCGTTTTGGGCAACTTGGCCATGCTCGACATTCCGGAACCGAACACGATCCTCGTTCGGCCAAGACGGCTTCATCGCTCACAACTACTCATAGCACTGTTCGGTCTCCCGGAACTGAGCGATATAATCCTATCTCACTTGGGCAGAAGCGATCTGGTACAATGGGCGCGTGTGAGTAAGGCGTGGCACCACGCTGCTATCCCATACATTTGGCACGATTTTTCAAGGCTCAGCAAATCGCAATACAAGCGCCTTACCAGGATGGTCATTGACGACTACCAAAGAGTTTGTTCCCATCCACCAAAGTCGATGGGAGACAACCAGTCAGCACTAGCCAAGTATTGTCCTCTGATTCGAAAGCTCGGATTCGCCTCGGGAAAATACTCCATATTCAGTTCGTTTCTTTTTGATTTTATAATCGATGATACGGTGCAGAACGAGGGGTCATTACCAGACATCCAACTGTCAACAACAACAGCACAAGGAATCTTTCAACACTTCATGATTCATTGCACCCAGCTCCACGCATTGGACTTCACAGTACGACATCACAGATTCTACGAGTCCGTTAAAGTGATTGCAGATTCGGCGATCCAACATTTGCGACATTTGTCGATCCATGGCACCATCCTCCAATGTGCATTCAAGTACATGATGGCTCGATTCCCGGCCACGTTAGAGACACTCGAACTAAGCTGCTGGCTACATTCGGACAGCGAGCAGTCAGAGATGAAAATGGATGAGACAGGGCAGGAATCGCTGTTGAGTTTGCGACGTTTGACCCTGAGATATAGGGCCGCCGATTATTTCCAGGACACATTTTTTTCCTCTCTCTGGATAAGATGCCAGTTTGTCGAAGCGCTGTATTTTATTGACTGCGGGATCGGTCTCTTCCAACCTAGGGCAAGTACCATGGCAACCTTCATGGAAACCACCTTCCCGGGTCTCAACACCATCAGTATTGAAGAAGGTGAATCTAGATGCAACTTGAAAGATGAGGGTTTGGCTCGACTGCTCTCCTCATCTCGGCTAGGCTGGAGATCTGTCAGCGTCCTGCAATTTGTAGAACTTGGCGAACAATCATGGGACGCTCTCTCTCAGTATTCTGCGACACTTGAGAAGTTTGAAATGGCGAAATGGCACCACCAAAAGCACACTGAGCTGAGGCCATTCTTCACTTCATTCCCAAGATTACAGTCGTTTGTGACACTTGCCGAGAAAGAGGGAAAGTACTCGAAGATCAATCCAATTGGCGCGAATGACTGGATCCACCAGGACCCTCTGTCGGGAGTTCCCACGCCATGGCCATGCGAATACACACTCACGGACCTCAGGATCAGCATCTGTGGTATCCCACGTCCAGACATCACACATGACCGTAGAGGCAGGAAACGCCATCCTATGGTCGAAGAGTCTTACCTGGCGAAGGGCGGATGATCCAGCATCGAGTATACCAACGTCTCTCCACGTTTGTCAACCTGGAAGTACTATGGCTAGGAAGCAACTCTTATTTTGAGGATCCTCTTGTGCCCGTGAAGAAAGTTCCCAATCAGCAGTACGAATGTCTTGAGATGTCGCTGGAGAGTGGGCTGGATCAACTGGAAGGATTAAGACAACTACGAGTGCTAAACATCAGTTTGATGGCGACAAGGATCGGTCAGAAGGAGGCTCAGTGGATGACGGAGCATTGGCCCAGGCTGCATGAGATTCGTGGTTTAGAGAATAGGGACGACGCTAGGAAAGCTAGGCAGTGGATCAAAGGGAACTGTCTCCGCATAGCATTACCATTATCCATAAAGGAATAGACGTTCTTGCATAAATTCCTTCCATTCTTGCATAATTCAACTGAACGCCCTTCACATTTCGCCCTCCCAGGGCTCTGGGGCGAATTCGGCAAAATACTTGGAGGAACACCCCATCACTCTCCTCATTCACTTTCTCATTCGACACCCTCAACTCTCTCCCTCCATCACTTTGAACACCTCAGCCATGCTTGATATTCCGAGTCTGAACGTGATCCTCGCACGGCCAAGAAGGGTTCAGCGCTCACAACTCCTCATAACGGTGTTCACCTTCCAGAGCTGTCGAATATAATCTTCTCTTACATGAGTATGGACGATCTGCTGCAGTGGGCGCGCGTGAGCAAGAAGTGGCACTACGCCGTTATCCCATACATCTGGCGCGACATGTCGACACTCACTAAATCTCAACACAAGCGCCTTGTCAAAATGATCATTGACGACTACCGGAGAGTCCAGACAGGAGGCAGTCAGTCATCACTGGCCAAGTATTGTCCCTTGATACGAACATTTGGGAGACTCTCGGAACCAAAGGACGAGTACCCCTCAATTTTGTTGAGATTTGTACAGCGGGATAAAAAACTATCACCAGACGACAAGGAGTCGACAGCACAAAAGATCTTTCACCACTTCATGGCGCATTGCACCCACCTCCAGACATTGATGTTCGACCTATCAGACTCCGGAGCCTATGAGCCAGCTAAAGCAGTTGCGGATACGAGGGCCCAACAATTGCGACAACTGGCGATCAGAGGCAGCTTAAACGATGAGGGGTTCAAGTGTCTTTTGTCTCGATGCTCGACCACAATGGAAACTCTCTATATTTATTCCACGCCACCCGTCAAAAACAGCAATCCGGCAATAGAAGTCGACGAGGCAGAACCAGAGCAACTGTCAAGTTTAAGGCGCTTGTTTCTAATCTGTTGCCAGGAGCATGACGCAGATAGACTTCGTTCACTCTGGGGGAGATGCAAGTCTCTCCAGGAATTGATTTTTATCCATTGCGATCTCGCTTTCCTCAAACTTACGGCAAGCCTCGTGGAAAAATCCCTTCCGAATCTCAACAACATCAAACTCGGACCAGACAAAAATGAATTTGATCTGGAAGACAAGGAGTTGGCCTGCCTGCTCTCCGCATCTCAACTAGGTTGGAGACATGTCCACATGATGGGATATAGGAACTTTGGTGCGCTATCATGGAGAGTCCTGTTCCGGCACACCCCCAACATTTGGAGCTTCACAATGGTGAAATGGTACGGCCAAAATGACGACAAACTGCTGGAGATCCTGTTAACCTTCCCTTGGTTACAGAGACTTGCCACGCTTCAGGATGGAGTGATAGACTACCCAAGAATCATCTCAATTGATGCCAATGAGTGGATCCGCCGGAAACCATCGATAGGACCTATCGCATCATTGCCATGCGGATCCTTTCTCGGGGATCTAAGAATCAAGATATCGGACATTCCACGTCCAGATGTTACCCATGACCGGAATGGTGAGAAACGCCGAACTTCTGTCAACGAGTCCTATCCTGGGGAAGGACAAAAGATCCAGCGTCAAGTATACGAACGTCTCTCAAATTTCGTCTGCTTGGAAGTGCTTTGGCTAGGAAGCAACTCCTACTATTGCCAAGATGCTGATCTGCACCATAAGATGGTCGCAGATCATCAATACGAATGTCTGGAAATGTCGCTTGAGAGTGGACTGGATCAATTGGTGTTGAAGCGACTGAAAGTGCTAAACATAAGTTTGATGGAGACGAGGATCGGTCAGAAGGAGGCACAATGGATGGCGGAGCACTGGCCCAAGTTGCATGAGATTCGTGGTTTAGAGAATAGAGGCGACGCTAGGAAAGCTAGACAGTGGATCAAAGAGAATAGTCCTCGCATAGTGTTACCCGCGAAATAGAGGCCGCTTGGGTCAGTTAGATCCATCTGTTCTTACAGTCGGCATTCACACCTGATAGCAGTTCTCATGGGTTATAACTTCATTCGTGAGTGTAGTAGGCTTTGGCGACTTCTGTATTCATTGTGCCCACAGAGAAAAATCCAGCACAGCCCGCTGGAGCTTCAATCAGATGACGAGTGGAGGCGTTCAGCTCCTGTGGCACCATCACTTTCTCTCCTCATCGCTCTTTCTCATTCCATTCCTTCACTCATTCTCCCTTTGCCGCTTTGAACAACCTGACCATGCTTGACCTCCTAGGGCTGAGCGCACTTCTCGCACGGTCAAGAAGGCTTCAGCGTTCACAGCTGCTCATAACAGTGTTCGATCTTCCAGAGCTGAACGACAGAATCTTCTCTTACTTGAGTAGGAAAGATCTGTTTCGATGGGTCCGCGTGGGCAAGAAATGGCACCATGCTGTCATTCCATACATCTGGGACGATCTAACGACACTCAGTAAATCCCAATACAAGCGCCTTGCCAAGATGATCATTGCCGACTACGAAAGAGTCCAGACAGGAGGCCAGTCATCACTGTCCAAGTATTGTCCTCTGATTCGAAGACTCGGACCCGTCTCGGGAAAGTCACTCCTGTCCGACCGATTTCTGTTTGAATTCATACTCGATGGTATGATGGTCGGAGAGGAGCCATTATCCGACACCCAGCAATCAGCAGCACAAAGTATCTTTCGTCACTTCATGGTTCGTTGCAACCATCTCTACGCATTGAACTTCGGATTGAAACACCCCAGATTCCACGAGCCTGTTAAAGTGATTGCAGACTCGGCGATCCAACGTTTGCGACATTTGTCGATGCATGGGATCATTCACCAACGTGTGTTCAAGTATATGGTGACCCGAATCCCCGTCACCTTGGAGACACTGGAGCTAAGTTGCGAGCTAGACCTTAGCAGCGAGTACCGGCCGGCGATGGAGATTGATGAGGCAGAACAGGAGCCGCTGTCGAGATTGAAACATTTAACGTTGAGATGCAGTCGCGATTACTTTCATGGCATGTATCCTTACACTCTCTGGAGGAGATGCGAGTCAGTCGAAACAGTGTATTTGATAACTTGCTGGATCGGCCTCTACCCAGTGAAGGCAAACACTATAGCAATCTTCCTGGAGACCTCCTTTCCGAATCTCAACACTATCAACATCGAAGAAATTCTTCCCAAATACAATGTGAAAGATGAAGGCTCCGCTCGTCTGCTATCTACATCTCGATTAGGGTGGAGATCTGTCAGTATCATGGGATATGTGGAATTTGGCGAACAATCATGGGAGGCTCTGTCTCGGCACACTTCGACGCTTGAGCACTTCACAATGGTGAAACGGTATTACCAAGATGGTGTTGGCCTGAGGCCATTCTTCACTTCATTCCCAAGATTACAGTCGTTTGTGACACTTGCCGAGACAGGGGAAGACTACTTGAAGATCAACGCCATCGATGCCATTGACTGGATCCACCAGGATTCATTGTCAGGATCTCTCACACCATGGCCATGCGAATACACACTCACGGATCTCAGGATCAGCATCTGTGGTATCCCACGTCCAGACATCACACATGACCGTAAAGGCAGGAAACGCCATCCTGTAGTCGAGGAGTCCTACCCTGGAGAAGGCCAGATGATCCAGCACCAGGTATATGAACGTCTTGCAAGATTTGTCAACTTGGAGGTTTTATGGCTAGGAAGCAACTCCTCTTATCCTGAGGATCCCCGAATGTACTCGAAGAAGGTCATGAATTATCAGTACGAATGTCTAGAGATGTCGCTCGGGAGTGGACTGGATCGACTGAAAGGACTTAAGCGACTACAGGTGCTAAACATCAGTTTGATGGCGACAAAGATTGGTCAAAAGGAGGCGCAATGGATGGCAGAGCAGTGGCCCAGATTGCGTGAGATTCGTGGTTTAGAGAATAGAGGCGACGCATGGAGAGCTAGACAATGGCTCAAAGATAACAACCCTCATATCGTAGTGTCCATGAAGGAATAGAGACCTTGGTCACTAGGATTCATCTGTTCTTACAGTCAGCACTCATATCTGATAGCAGTACTCATGGGTAATAACTTGATTCGTGAGTGTAGTGGGCTGTCTCGGCCTCCTTATTTGTGGCAGAGACATGGCGAAGTCGAGGGAACAAATGCAATCTCAACCCCCCCGTAAGCGTCAAATCCTGACGGGGGGGTAAGAATTTATCTCACCCCCGGGGCAAAGTGTGAAAAAACGGAATTCTCAACCCTGTGAGGGTTTTCAAGGCTCTTGTTTTCTCACCCCCGTGTCAGAATTCCCTATGCCTTGATCCCGTTCACTTCCAAGTCTACATAATCGGGTACAATAGGCCCTTTCCTAGCTACTGAGATGCAATTTGTGCGCATTGTCTTCTCGCGCCCCTTGTCACCTCTCGCTTCTCCCTTTAC
>Ga0247824_10001807_pt1 | contig 11865 bp, 11 predicted proteins | sample 13C_PalmiticAcid_FD_194412 | JGI IMG/M metagenome (GOLD analysis project Ga0247824, IMG submission 194412) | Soil microbial communities from agricultural site in Penn Yan, New York, United States - 13C_PalmiticAcid_Day48 | ecosystem: Environmental > Terrestrial > Soil > Agricultural land...
GGATTGGGAGGGTGGTTGCGGATTTGGTGTATGAACCGGTGGAGGGGGATGGGGTGGTATATGTTGCGGGGGATACGGTGTCGTATGGGCAGGTGGCGGATGTCGTGGAGGAGGTGTATGGGGGGGAGTGGAAGAGGGAGGAGTGGGACCGGGAATTCTTGAGGAAGAGGTTGGAGGAGCAGCCGGATGATCTGATGTTGAAGTACCAGAATGCGTTTGCGGCGGGGGTGGGGGTCTCGTGGGAGAAGGAGAAGACGGTGAACTACCAACGGGGGATCAAGATCACCGATTTGAGGAAGTTTGTGGGAGAGAACAAGGACCGCTTGCTCGAGTCGGCCGAGTAGAGGGTCGATAATTATTACTCAAACACTTTATCCCCCTTGCCAGCCCATCATGGCCGTCACTAAATGAACCCGAAACCGGTGATGGCGAGAAGGTCATTGACAGTGAATGCAACCTGGCATCTCGATGTTAGTTGGAGCAAAGATGGAAACCCGAAGCGTTGCCTGAGATAAGGAAAAACATACCAATGGAAGTTCCAATGCAATCCATTCCCGTGGGCCTGCCTTCGCAGCCCATCTTCTGCAGGCATGCCGCGTAGCCATGGCTGCAACTGCCATCATCCTCGACATACTGGCATGGAGAGAAGGGGTCGGGGCAGCCTGGACGGCACCGGACCGAGCTGCCGTTATCAAAGCAATCTAAAGTAGATCGGTCCCCGCTGTCAGTAAATTCACAATCGATGTCCAAGACTTGCCCTGCGAGAAGAGGCCAGCTCAACAGCAAACGTACGTCCGCGTTTTATCTCGCCCTGGCCATTCACCCAGTAGGCGCACCCGCCGCTGGTCAGGACAATGTTGCTGTTCATCCTGGTGCAGGACTCGTGGACGTTCTTGTCTAACGAATGCCAAATGCCATTAGTGTACCGTCTCCAGCTTGTTTTCCAGCTCTCAGGAGACCAGTGGCTGTACTTACAATTGCCCACCTGGGGGTATACCACGTTGTTGGCGACCCAGACTCCATCGGCCGCTTTAGCCCAGCCGAAAACGCCGGCAGGGGCCAGGGCTAGAGCGATGGAGAGCGCGAGGGCGGTGAAGTGCATGGTGGATGCTGAGCAGCTCAAGGGCAGACCTTGGATGTGTAGTATGAAGATGAGACTGAGAGCTTGACGAGAGACATGGTGAGCATGACACGCCTGTAATATACACATCTCGCGACTCATGATGATTCATAATGATAAACACACGGAGAGTTTTTTGTAGATGTTGAACCGAAAGGATTCGGAGCTGGAAAGAAGCTGGGTGTAAGCAGATGGTTGTCACTGCCAATGGGACGGAGGCATAGCTGGAGAGTCCCAGAGCTGACCCCTGAACGGACCTCCAGCTCGGACTCGCCTCGAGCTGTCACTGGGCAAGGAGCGAACTTGCTTCCTGCTGCGCCGCAAAATTTCTGACTTCTTACAAAGAACGGCCTAGTGAGTCTTGGTACAACTCGTGAAGGAAACGGCAATAGCAACCAATTTCCAGAAGCTCGATCCTTTCGGCGAACCGAAGCACTGACGGCGATGGCATGGTCAAATGACAGGCAAACAGGACTCAAGCCAAGACCAATGCCGTTCCAAGCGAACCGTGGTTCGATTCTTAGCGAAAGTGGTGTCGAGATAAAGCTTTGTTTGGGCTCCAGGGTCACTCGCCTGGGGATCCAAAAGATGCCCTGGCTGCGCACGGATTGCAGTACCAGCGGGCGTGCCCTGCTCGGCTCGAGGGGGCGCCGGACTGCAGAGATTGACGGAGGACCTTGCAGCTCCAGGCGCGCGCCTGCGTTAGTACTGCACATCTCCTCTCAACAATGCTGCATGCTAAGAGAACCTAAAACGGACAGGACTAAGTACCTAAGGTAGACTTTATGACTCTGAGTCTTCCGCGCCTTTATTTCGTGTTCACCGCCTGGTAGCTCAGACCGCCGCAGTTCTTGTTGACGAACAGCTCAAAAGTGCGCGGGTCCGAGTGCCAGTTGCTCTGAGGCATGAACTTGACCCGGCGGACATCGACGAGCGCGGTGAAGGCGATTTTTGTACAGCCACTGTCTGCCGTTCCATGCATGGTGGCCTTGCGTCCGTCTGTCGTCCAGAGCTTGAGCTTCCATGCCAAGTAGAGGGGGTAAGGGCGGTGAAGAAGAAGCTAGCCTTCATGTTGATGGCTTTGAAGGCTGGCAGGAACGCAAACTCGAGTTTGCTCCTGGGACTGACGCTGCTGGTGCCCAATCGAGATCTTGGTGTCTTTTTGGTGTCTTGTGTGAACTTCCTCGGTTCTGGCTGTGACTGCTCCAGTGGTTGATGGGAACAACGGTTCTGCTCCATCTCGGAAAAGTTGCCCCTTAAACGTACCTTATTTTAGATCTCCATCCCTGTCTGGCATTCTCGAGTGTACCTTGAGGTATCCTTCGAGACCACAGGTAGCAGGGTCAAAATTAGCTGGTATATTATCAAGACACACAAGACGCTGATTAATCCAAACCTAGGTGGCCACAGTCTTCCCACCCAAGCCACTCCAACAATCGTCAGCTCTTCATGGCATCCTGTCGCCCACATACGCCGCTCCCCCACCGACAGCAACAACCCACACTTTGGGGTCTCCAGCATTCACCTTCCCGCTCTGATCCGCCCCGCCATCCGGCTGCACATCATCATACGCAAACGCATAGCCCTTCCCATCCAGGTTACATTCGTGAACAATCCTCGAGTAATGGTTTGTCGGATCGCACTTGTAAAACGTCTCCGGCTGCGACGGATGCTCGCTCACCTCGCAGATACACCCCCTCTGAAACGCCGCCGCCAGCCGTGGAATGATCGCATTCCGCTTCGGCGAAGGGCCCGTCGTGAACGGCCCGCTGTTGCACCCCAAGATATCCGCCGTCGTCGGCCGGCCAAAGGCCTCGCCGCCAATGACCAAATCGTTGGAACCACTGGGCACACTCCCCTCCAACACTCCCGGTGCCGCTTGCGTGTTGATCCGCAGCACCGCCTGCGCCTGCGTCTCCGGCCCCTTATCCATCAGGGGCAGCCTCATCCGCAACCCATGATGCGCCTTCTCCCTCTTCTCCGCATATTTCTTCCACGCCGCGTCCACCAACGGCTCAAAATACCCCTCAAAACTCGCCCCCACCGCATTCCCATGCGTCGGATTCAACACCCTTAACGGCCTCTCCCCATCCTCCCCCTTGGCCCGCACCACCAACTTATCCCACGGCCGCCCATCCTTCGCGGCCTGCGCCCTTAGCCCGGCACACACCCGCTCCAGCCCGTCCGGCGCCATCCCGCTGACGTGCTGCACCGCGCCGTCCCGCGTCTGCAGTGTCAACGCGATGGGCAGGCGCGGGACGAAGTCGACGTAGCTGATGTTGGCGAACAGCTGGTCGTTGTTCAGCGTGAACTCGCAAAAGGCAAAGTCGACGTCGGCGTTGGGGTCGCTCGGGTTGAGCACCGAGGGCTCGACGAGGGCCGCGCCGCCCCCCGGGCCGCCCGGGTTGCGGAGGAAGGTGAGGGGTTTCTCGGCGCTGAACCAGATGCGGCCGCCGGCGATCTGGGGGATGGTTACGGTCACGGTGTTGCCGGGGGCGCCGAGCGGGATGGCGCAGTCTTGGGTGAGGGGCTGGAGGATCTGGCCGGGGGGAGGGGATTCCGGGTAGTAGAGGGATTTGCCGTCGGGTTTGAGGAAGACGCGGGCCATGTTGTGCTGGATGGCGAGGCCGGTGATGAAGGCGTGGATGTTGGGGGTGGTTGTTTGGTTGGTGAGTTGGATGGTGAGTGAATCGGGCATTTTGGCTGCAGTTTGGCCAAGTCTGGTCACTCTGGTGCTATTGAGATATGGAAATCAGGTATTGTATGATGGCAGATCAAGTACGTGTTCTGGTCTTGTTGTAAATGTCAATGTTAGTGTATTGGGAACACTGCGTCGATGTCCGGCGGTGATACTAGGAGCCATCAAGATGAAGGATTCCTAGATTCTTGTTGGTTCTTGGTTGTGAGGTGTGACGTCGCTGGGTTCCAGCCCGTCTTGCGCTAGTGTAGATCGGGTAATTCCCTTATACAACACGATTGGCTGGCTCGAGGCTGGACAGCTCCCAAAGTAATACGATACCTCTATGGACACGCAGTTGGCTCCGCCCACGGCTCCAGCCGGTTTTCCAACGACTGCGGAAGAGCGAATGGGTATCTATTCCGGTGAAACATGAAATGTTGTAGGAACTCAAACGTCTATCTTGACAGGGATCTTTTTGCTTGCCACGAAGTCCAAGTGGCACCGAACCAACTGTGTCATGTCGTTGCATCGAGCCAGTTCACTCTCCATCCCGAGCTCCGTCCGTAGAGCGTTCGATTCCCTCACTAGAACGGCCTCGGCCATTCGAAATGCCGGGACGAAACACATGGGGGCGGCGTCGAATATCTCGCTCCGGGAGCTGTACGGAATGGCTTCCAACACAGCCTCGGCATGAACCATCAGTGCCGCACGGTGTTGGTGCAATAACCTGTCCCGGCCCGCTCCACCCTGCTGGCTGATGAGGTTGCACATCAAGATTCGGAGCGTCATTGCAGCTGTCCGGCAGATACTGGTGAGGTTGTATCTCAGCGGTTGGTCAAGAACGTGAGCCCTGTCGGAGGGAAGAGTATTGCCGTTGCTCGATGACGCGCCGTTTGTCATGAGGGTGGCGCTGGCAGGGCCACATCGGAGAATCTCTGTTTCTGCTTGCATGTGTGCCAAAACCGCTTCAAGTCGCTGCAGAACGCCGAGGCTTTCGCTCAGTGCGGATTGTGTGTTGACCAGGCAAAGCGGATCCTGGCTGCTGGTAGCTCCGTCTCCGTCACGTAGTAGTCCTGCAAATTCCGCTGTCAGGTTAGAGATGGTGACCAGCTCGTCGATGAGGTAGTCAAGATAGGGCTTCGGGCCAACTACTTGGGTCGATTGAATGATAGATTGGGCAGCTGAGGTCGCAGAGCCGGGCCAACAGCCTCGAAACGGTTGCCAGTCTTCCCGAGAGAGAAAAGTCCGGCGCTTTGAGGAGATTGATTCGAGCAACTGGCGCAGCTGGTGGTGAGATAACTTGGTGCGTCAATCGAGTGGGCTGACGGTGCTTACAACGAGCATGCGCAGCAAAGCTACCAGTTCGAGGCTGGTAGGAGACTGGAAGCCTTGTGGTCCCCTCCCTTCGATTACAGAGGCCAGACCCCTGACGTGTTTCTGCCAGGCCGTACCGTCAGGATGCATGGCAAGCTTCCCCTTCATGTCAGCGCTTATGGGAGACCATTGGTCAGGAGCGGCGAGTTGGTTGTTTCCCACTCACTTCACAGAATGTCAAGAAAATACACGAGAATACGAGATGCAGCCACTCATCTTCCTCCAAGGACACGAGGCCAATGGATTGCACTTGGTCCAGCTTCAAAGAGAACGACTTGAGTGCGCGAGCGTACGAACGGATGCCTTCGTGGATTAGCAAACTCGAGCCATGTTGCTTGCCGAAGTAAGTCATGACAAGCGCTTCGGCTGCATCAGTCGCTGGGTGAGGGTGGACAATGTTGGACTCGGTGCCACCAGGCAAGGGCCGGTCGAGAAGCTGGCCCAGATATCGGCGGCAGTTCCGGATCATAACGAGGACTGCTTGAGGCGGATTAGGGGTAAACCGGGACAGAAAGAAGGAAACGTAGACTGCCAAGGGGTCCGGTGTAAGCGGCCTCGACAGGACAATACTCAGGTTGCTAGCGTCATGGTCTCGGCAGTCTTCATGTACCAGAGAGAGTTCACTCTGGGACGGCTGTCTTGATGTCGGCGGCATTTGAGGAGCCCCGGGTGGGTCAGTTGCCAGCCGAGGCCGAGAAGCCACTCCTGGCGCTCTCCAGCCGTCGCTCATGAAGACAAAGTCGTCCCTCCGGTATCCGCGACATCGCTGCTTGCGGCCTTCGCAGGCCTTGCAGAGGGGCCGCCTGCCATCTGCAAGCGAGCATCAACACTGGTGGCCAGCTGGGGCGCATTGAAGATAACCCTAAGACATACCACAACGCGTTTTCCGAGACACGCAATTGATGCAGCCCCTGGACCGCGGAACCGAAGGCAAGGATCCTCCCTTGGCGCGGCGGTCCATCTGATTTCGTCTGGGACCTTTTGTTAGTTTTGTCCTTTTCGGAAGGCAGCGCGACAATTTGAGACAGTTCTCGTGGCCTGCGCCGGGCCTCGCTGGTCCAAACTCGAAAGTCGTCGAGCGGGACGGGTTCGAGGGAAATTGCCAGTGAGCAGGACGGTCTTGTCGGGAAGTTGAACAGCGTCGTTTTGTGGTCGTGGCGTCGTCGGTGCGTCATCGGCAGTTCCCGTTGCTGTTGCTAAACTCTTTTTAGAAGGCTCTGCGAACCCTGCTCCTGGGCGCACCCACCAGGGAGGGTCTGCCTATGGCTTCAGTGGGTGGGCGTCCGTGACTCCGTATGGCACGAGGCCGTACACGAGGCCTAATCTGCCCCGTCAGATTTTTCTTGGGCATAACAAGATCAGGAGACGGAGGTCGGCGACAAACCCCGACTACCTATTGGCAGGCGCGCTGTCCCGCCGGCACCTCGGGCGCGATGCAGGCCGACCTGTCTCCCATCGATGCTTTGGCTGGCAATATGTGTGCAATTAAGAGGCGAGGCGATGGCGTGCATGGCTCCCTCCTCCTCTCCGTCCGTTTTGATTCCATTCTCGGTCAGTTAACCTGTGTTGTCTAAGGTAGGCCGTTCATTACCTTATTATGGATGGTTTTTTCTTCTGCTTCCCATCACAGCCCATCCAATGATTAGGTCTTCACGTTTCGCGTAATTAAGTAGGCACGCTATTTCCATGACCTCCCTTCGACACCGAGACCTCACTTACACTATCAACAATAACAGAAGCATCACCGACATCATCATCGGCATCATCACCAGCATCGTCACCAGCATCGTCACCAGAATCACCTCCACCAGCCGCGGCCGTCATGTCCAAAGTGGACAAGGACGTCCCAGTCGCCTTGGACAGGGCCTCCATGGGGGATAGGCCCTCGACGAAGGGCAACGAGTCGACAGAAGATGCCGTCGAGGATTCCGGCCCCGAGCTGGAGCCGATCAAGCCGTCGCAATCTCAGCCACGCAACCCGCGGCAGCAGTCTAGGGCCAGCATCGTTGAGGATCAAGAGCTCGGCACGCTCGCGCGCATCGCCACGGACCTACACTCGCGCGGCGTGTCGGTGCGTGACTTCACCGCCATCAGCTCGCACGACGATATCGCCGACCCGCGGCTTGACCCCGCCAGCAAAGAGTTCGATCACTACCGCTGGGCCCAGGCAGCCCTGCTGGCAGCCAACCGCGCGGGCATCTCTCTCCAGGAGCAGGGCGTCGTTTTCTCCGACCTGTCCGTCTCGGGCTCTGGCTCGTCGCTGCAGTTCCAGGAGACAGTGCTCTCCAGCTTCGCCACCCCGTTCCGCGCCCTTGCCCGCCTCGTGCCCGGGCGCAGCCCGCCCGCCAGCCGCCGCATCCTGCACAGCTTCGACGGGCTGCTGAAGGGCGGCGAGCTGCTGCTCGTTCTGGGCCGCCCTGGCAGCGGCTGCACCACCTTCCTTAAGACACTGTGCGGCAACCTCGGCGGCCTGACCCTCGAGCCGCAGAGCTGCATCCACTTCCAGGGCGTTGACTACGAGACCATGATCCGGCAGTACCGCGGCGAGGTGGTGTACAACCAGGAGGTCGACGAGCACTTCCCGCACCTGACGGCCGGCCAGACGTTGTCGTTTGCGGCGTCGGCGCGGGTGCCGCACCGGCGGCCCGGGCCGCTGGGGCGCCGAGAATACGTCGAGACCATCGTCAAGGTGACCATGGCCGTGTTTGGCTTGTCGCACACGTACAACACCAAGGTGGGCGACAGTTTTGTGCGCGGCGTCAGCGGCGGCGAGCGCAAGCGCGTGAGCATCGCCGAGATGTTCCTATCGCGGGCCCGCGTCTGCGCTTGGGACAACAGCACGCGCGGCCTGGACGCCGCGTCGGCACTGCAGTTCACGCGGTCGCTGCGCCTGGCGGCCGACCTGGGCCGTTCGTGCCACGCGGTGGCGGCATACCAGTCATCGCAGTCCATGTACGACCTCTTCCACAAGGTCGTCGTACTGTACGAGGGCCACGAGATCTTCTACGGCTCGTCGGAGCGCGCCGTTGGGTTTTTCGAGGACATGGGTTGGCACCGCGACCCCCAGCAGGTCGCCCCGGACTTTCTGACCTCCATCACCAACCCGGGCGAGCGCCGACCCCGCAAGGGCATGGAGGACAAGGTGCCACGGACCGCCGCCGAGTTTGCCGAGTACTGGCAGCACAGCGACGAGAGAAAGGAGCTGATGGCCGAGATCGAGGCCTACGAGAACACGTACCCGATCGGCGGCGACAACGCGCGCCAGTTCCAGGCCAGCCACGTGGAGCAGCAGGCCCGGCATACGCGCGACACCAGCCCCTACCTGCTCTCGGTGCCCATGCAGATCCGCCTATGTCTGCGCCGCGCGTTTCAGCGTATGCGCAACGACCTACCGACGACCCTCTCCACCGTCATCGTCCAGGTCGTCCTCTCACTCATCATCGGCTCCATTTTCTACGAGTCGCCTGACACGAGCAGCGCCTTCTTTCAGAAGGGCGCCGTCTTGTTCTTCGCCGTGCTGATGAACGCTCTCATCACCATCAACGAGATCCTGACCCTGTACGCGCAGCGGCCCATCGTCGAGAAGCAGGCCCGCTATGCCTTCGTGCACCCCTTTACCGAAGCTCTGGCCAGCGTCATCAGTGACCTGCCCATCAAGCTCGCCCGCTGCACCATGTTTAGCATCATCCTCTACTTCATGGCAAACCTGCGCCGCGAGCCCTCGAACTTCTTCATCTTCTACCTGTTCCTCATCACCGCCATCCTGACCATGTCGGGCCTGTTCCGCAGCCTCGGCGCCGCAACCAAGACCTCGTCCCAGGCCATGGGGCTGGCCGGCATCCTGGTGCTGTGCATCGTGGTGTACACGGGCTTCACCCTGCCGCCGACGTACATGCGCCCCTGGCTGTCGTGGATCCGGTGGATCAACCCCATCTACTACACCTTCGAGGCCCTCGTCAGCAACGAGTTCCACGGCCGCGAGTTTGCATGCGGGTCGTTTATCCCGCCCTACGGCACCGGCGACAACTTCATCTGCAGCGTCGTCGGCGCAGTGGCCGGCTCGCGCACCGTGTCGGGCGATGCCTTCATTGAGGCCAACTACGAATACAAGTATGAGCACCTGTGGCGGAACTACGGCATTCTTGTTGCCATGTTGATCTTCTTTCATTGCTTCTACCTGGCCGCCACCGAGTTCAACAAGGGCAGCGGCTCCAGAGCCCAGGCCCTCGTCTTCCGCCCAGGCCACGCCCCCAAACACTTGCGCGAGGGCGGTGACCTCGAGGTCTCGCAGAGGACGACCAACATCACCACGGCCGCCGGGCCGGGACCTCTGGGAGAGAAGGAGTTCCACCTGCCCGAGCAGACGGACGTGCTGATGTGGAAGGGGGTCAGTTACGACATCCCCATCAAGGGGGGCACACGGCGGCTGCTAGACGACGTGAGCGGGTGGGTCAAACCGGGAACGCTGACGGCGCTGATGGGCGTGTCGGGGGCCGGGAAAACGACCCTCCTGGACGTCCTGGCTCGGCGTGTCTCCATCGGTGTTGTCACTGGCGACATCCTGATCAACGGCAAGATGCCGAGCTCCAGTTTTCCTCGGCGGACCGGCTACGTGCAGCAGCAGGACCTACACCTCGAGACCACAACCGTCCGCGAGGCCCTTCGCTTCAGCGCTGTCCTACGCCAGCCCCGGTCCGTGTCCCGGAGGGAGAAGTACGAGTACGTCGAGGAGGTGATCCAGATGCTCGGTATGGAGGACTTTGCCGAGGCGGTGGTGGGCAACCTAGGCGAGGGCCTGAACGTCGAGCAACGCAAGTTGTTGAGTATCGGCGTTGAGCTAGCCGCCAAGCCGTCCTTGCTGATCTTCCTCGACGAGCCGACCAGCGGCCTCGACTCCCAGAGCTCCTGGACTATCTGCGCCTTCCTGCGAAAACTGGCTGACAGGGGCCAGGCCGTGCTGGCAACAATCCACCAGCCCAGCGCCCTCCTGTTTCAGTCCTTCGACCGCCTACTCTTCCTGGCCAAGGGCGGCAAAACGGTATACTTTGGCGACATTGGCCCGCAGTCCTATATTCTCCTCGACTATTTCGCTCGGAACGGCGCCCGGCCTTGTGGTGAGTCCGAGAATCCCGCCGAGTACATCCTCGAAGCCGTCTCTGGTGACACATCCAACGTCGACTGGGTGTCGGCCTGGAACAGCAGCCCCGAGCACGCCGAGGTCCTCGTCGAACTCGACCGTCTGTACCGGCTCGCTGGCGCACCCGCCGACCATCCCAACGAGGACATGAACCGCGAATTTGCGGCGCCGCTGGCCGTGCAGTTCCGCTACGTCGCCGTCCGGGCGTTCCAGCAGTACTTCCGGCAACCCGGGTACATCTTCAGCAAGTTTATACTGGGCATCGCCACGGGTCTGTTTATCGGCCTGTCCTTCTGGAAGGCCGACGACACGGTGCAGGGCTTTCAGAACGCGCTGTTCGCCATCTTCCTCATGTGCACCATCTTCTCGACCCTCGTCAACCAGGTCATGCCCAAGTTCGTCGTTCAGCGCTCGCTGTACGAGGTGCGCGAGCGGCCCTCGCGCGTCTACTCGTGGAAGGTTTTCATCTTGTCGCAGATGCTCGTCGAGCTGCCGTGGCAGGTGCTGCTGGGCGTCGTGTCCTGGGCGTGCTTCTTCTTCTCCGTGTTCGGCACCCACAGCACCGGCGAAACCACGGGCCTCGTGCTGCTGTTCATCGTGCAGTTCTACATTTACGCCGCGAGCATGGCCCAGATGGTCATCGCCGCCATCCCGGAGCCGCCCCTGGCCGCCATGCTGGCCATCTTGATGTTTGGACTGTCCTTTCTGTTCAGCGGCGTCATGCAGCCACCCCACGCGCTCCCCGGGTTCTGGATCTTTATGTGGCGCGTGTCGCCCTTCACGTACTACATCAGCGGGATCGGGAGCACGGCCCTGCACGGCCGCGACGTCGTCTGCTCCAAGACGGAGATGAGCATATTCGACCCCCCGCCAGGGCAGACCTGTGGCCAGTACATGCACGATTTCCTGGCCGCCGGCGTCGGCACCCTGTACAACCACAACGCCACCGCGGGCTGCGAGTACTGCGCCATGACCACGGCCGACCAGTACTTGGCCGTGCGAGAGATTTACTACGAGAACCGCTGGCGCGACTACGGCATCTTCTGGTGCTACTTCATCTTCAACATCTTTAGCGCCATTGCCCTCTACTATGTATTCAGGGTGCGCACGTCCAGGGTGAAGAAGGCGTGATCCGGCAAACCTTGGCGAAAAGAGGTGCTCTGGATGATGTTGGTCGTGTGCATATTTCAAGGATACTTAGACTGCCTTCATCTTAATCATCAAGACGCCTTCGTGAGCCCGAGTCTTCCAGATGTCGATGCATACCTGTCTATCTGCATGTTGCTTCTCTGCTAGGCACTTCACATTGATACCCACATACAGCACGACTGCAGTGGTCCTCAGCTTCGACACCTGCTCGCTCTTCCCGGCAGCCTTTGCCCTCCATCTAAACAGTCCTCGTCTCTTACCTTTGCCCCTGAGCAGGCTCAAGTGCCGGTTGCCACAACTCGGCTTGCATTAGCCTCATGCAAACATTCGGATCAGGAGGGCTTTTTGGTTCGGGATAATCAAGGGCCGAGTGCAGGGCCGTTGTTGTGGCGCCCCGCTAGAAGT
>Ga0247824_10001808_pt1 | contig 11862 bp, 6 predicted proteins | sample 13C_PalmiticAcid_FD_194412 | JGI IMG/M metagenome (GOLD analysis project Ga0247824, IMG submission 194412) | Soil microbial communities from agricultural site in Penn Yan, New York, United States - 13C_PalmiticAcid_Day48 | ecosystem: Environmental > Terrestrial > Soil > Agricultural land...
CTCCCCCACCACACACACACACAACCCAAACAAACTATCTTCTGTTTGACTCCATCACCCTCGGCTTTCAGAGCCCCGCTAGACGACTGTGGTTAATAAAGAGCCAACAGTGGGTGCTCAAGGAGCGGGGTGAGAAAGGACCAACTGACTTTGAGTTCCTTTAGGAGATTCCCCAACGCAGTCTGGAACGTAGCATCCCACTTGAGTCTGCCGAGGTTCTGCTGGCACTTGAGAGACTTTTTGAGCGTCTCGATGATGTACTTTTCCGGCATGATCAGCTTTGTCGCGGCCGCCCCGGTGGCAGAGTGCGCCATGTTCCTGAACATGTTGTACATGAGGCGCCGGTCCCAGTTGAACTCCTCCGGAGCCGTGCTGGCCGCTGCTGCAGCTGGTGGCGGTGCGGAGGCCTCGCCGGCATGGCCGTTTTCTTCTGCCGCCGCCCCGGCTCCGCCGACATGACCGTTTACTTCGCTCTCGTCGCTGTCGGACTCCGCTTCTCCGTTATTGCCGTCGTTGTACTGGCTGTCGGCGTCCCCAATAGTCGCGGCGTCCTGGCCGTCGTCGTCGTCCCCGTCGTCGTTGTCCTCCGCCCGATGACGCGAGGACGGCGGTATGCCTGAGCCGAGAGCCATTGTGCAGTAGATCAGCAAGCCGGCCAGGCCGACAGCCACCGCGGTGGCGTACGAGCTGCCTGTCTGATGCTCTGACGTCCCATCGCTGTCTTTGATGAGAATCTTCTCGCCCGGGAGCAGAAAGTCGATCTGGTCCTCGTTCACCCAGATGGAGGGGAGGTCCGAGGAGGAACACGAGCCGATGCGGATGCAGTGGTGGCCGTCCTGGTTGCTGAAGGCGCCTGGGTAGCAATCCAGCCGGGAACTCCCGCCCTGGTCGCTCGCCGAGCAGAACATGATGATGCCCTTGTCTTTGGCCGCTTTGATGGCTTTTTTCAGGGGTTCCAAGGTATCCTCGCCCGAGGTTTCGATGGTCCAACTCATGCATATGATGTCGACTCCACACTCGATCACCCACTCGATAGCCTGTTTTTCCCCGCAACCGCGTGATGTAGTCAGAAACACAATGTCAAGATGATGCCATGGGCGCGTGGGGGGGCTCACTCTTGCAGCCGAGAGCGGGTTGATGACTCTCTCGCCGCCCCGTAGGTTCTGCTCGTCGAGTCTGGCAATGCAGAGGTCCACCTTGGGGCATATCTGGCAGATCACCGAGGCAACCCGGGTGCCGTGGCTGCCTTGCGGGACGTAGTAGGCGTTCATCGAGTCCGACAGGGAGGTGCAGAACGAGTTGCCGGCAAACACCTTGGCGTGGCTCCCGTCGACAATGTGCAGGGCCGAGTCCATGCCGTCGTCGATCACGGCGATCTTGACTGCCTTTGGGTCCTTGCGGGCTACCGTGTTGCGGAAGAAGCTGGTCAACTCCTTGGTCCGAGTGATGCGGCCGCCTTCGCTGTTGTCGACGAGTCAGCACATACAATATCAGCGAGTACCACCATGTCCTGGAGCATCGGGAGAGAACTTGCCCCGAATTTACGGCACGTCTATCCGTCGTCGAGGCGCTCCCTGCCATGCCGCGTGGGATAATGTCAAAATCTACGGTGAGTCCATCCGTCCCGTCAGACGAGTTTGGGGCGTCATAAGTTTCCGTCGCGGCCTCCTGTTTCAAGAGCTTTTCAAGCTTGGATTTAAGATGAGAAACTTTGTCGGCATGCTGCTGATGCTCGCTGCTGTCCTGGGTGGCCGTCGCCGTCTCTGCCAGTTCGATGGCTTGTTGGGCGAGTGTCTGCAGAGCAGACGCTTTCTCTGCGAGCCGTTGCGACTTCCGAGTTTCTAGGCTGCTTTTCAGTTCCATGCCGTACTCTTGCAGCGTCTGTCTGTCTTCCTGGCCCTGTTCGTGACGCGAATCAACTCAAGTGGTCAAGGACGGACTGCGTAGTCACCAGACATACCTCATAAAACGATACAAAGATGGTAGTAAGCTTGGACAGATGTCAGCATTTTGGTCTCTCTCACGATGCATGGGAGAAGCCGGAGCATCGCTGCTCACCTTGGGGAATCTGGTCCTGTCCGCGAAGCCCTCTGGAGCGCACCACCCTCTCAAGACGGCTTGGTTGCCGGACGAGTGCAGTCTTATCTCGCGCACGTCGACAGACGACATGGCAATGACCTCGGCTGAGAGGTCCATCTTTGTCCACTCCCAGACCTCCACCCTGAAGTCTTTGAGGCACTTGATGATGGTCAAGTCCTGGTCGGACGCTTCTTGTTCCTCGACCGTCACCCTCTCGATCCTGCGAACGTTTCTATCGTGCAGCCACTGGAAGATGCGGCCAAAGTTGGAAGATTTCTTGCGGCTCAGAGCATCGCTACTCATTCTTGCCGCAGTCAAAATCCCTGGTCAGTACTTAGCTCTTGTTGGGGGTCCGTCTTCTGCTTACGCCGGGTTCGGAGCCGTGCTTGCCGTCGGTGGCACATAGACTAGCCGCGGCAAAGCCACGTACTTGAGGGTCTGCTCAAATCGCACGTGAGTCTCGAGGCTCCTGAGGTACGTCTCGCTGATGGTCGTGCGCGGGAATCCCAGGAGATCAAACTCGGTCAGGAGCTCTTCTCCCCGACGATACAGGCAGGCCATGACCACCTCTCTCGGGAGGTGCTTGATGCAATAGTAGCTGATGTAAGAAGCGACCGGGTCCTTGATGACATACCGCCGGAAGTCGTCCATGAAGAGATAGTCTCGCACCGACAGCTGCTTGTTTTTGATCAACGGGCTAGCTCTTCCGGACTCGGGCCCATCCTGACGGCCACTTAGAACAGGGTCAGAATGGGTTGCGCTGTCCCTTTTGAACTGCTCGGTAAGCTGAAAGATGCGTTCTTGGTAAGGAGTTCGGTCAACGGACCGTCGCCCTGCCGATGGCCGATTGTCTACCGGCACTTGACTCTTCACCTCGAGCGTCTTGGGGTGGGCTTCAATTAGTATCTCGATGAGCTCTAGCGCCTCCTTAACATCGAAGTATTGCGGCTCAATGGCATCATTCGAGCCATGGGTGCTCCTGAGAACAGGGGCCGCCCTAATGGCCAGGTGAAGCGCCGTGTTTCCATCCCGGTTCTTGTCCTCAAAGGGCAGAACCGGCTTGGTGCCCGTTTCTTTTGGCTTGTGGCGGCGCATCAACTCGATGATCTTTTTGATGTCGGCGAAGTTGCTGCGTGTCGTGGAACGCAGCGTGGCATGCAGACAGTAGGGTTCATTGTGATGCCGAGACGGCTTGCAGAGGACCTTGCCGAGGTTTGAAGGGAGCGGATCCAGCTTCAGCAGGGCGCTGATGAAGCGGGGGTTGCAGTTCGTGCCGGCGGCGAGGGCCAGAAACACTGGTGTGCCGTCTCCCGGATCATCTTCGAGAAGGACCTTCAGCCCGCGGCCGCCCTTGGGCTTTTTGAAAATGCGGGCCAGTACTTTTGAGATGTCGTCTAATTCCCATTCCCGGCTTCCCGCCACTAGCTGATGGAGGATATTGCCTTTGGATACCTGCCAGCTTGTTTGCGAGCGGGAGGCCTTGCGTTCCTTGTCGGTCTTGAAGGCGCCTTGGAAGTCTTTGTCGGCCCGGAATCTCTCAAAGGCCTCATCGCTGTCATCGTGGTTGACCAGTTCTCTCAGCTCCTCGCAGATGTCTCTCTTCCGACGCACATTGGCCCCCGGCTTTGGCGACTCTCTGTAATGGGATGGAGGACCAGCCGTGGGCTTCTTCGCCGCGGGGACGTCGTAGGCCGAATCCCTCCTTGCGATCCTCTGCTTCTCATCACCGCCCTCGGGTTTTCCAGCCTCTGCTTTGTCTCCAGCCCGCTCCGAGACGTCCATCCCCCCCTTCGACTGTACTACGTGAGGATTGCGCATGGAGGGCTGGCTTCTTTCTTGATGTCGAAAGAAAAGGATGTGTGGTAGTTACTGGGGGCTGATGTGATTAAGATGAGTGGAGTAGCGATGTATGCAGCACCGGGGTGTGCTCACGATGTGAAGGTCTTGAAGGTCCCGAGTAGGGCGGCTCGCGTTTCGGTGCTCAGTGCTCAGTCCTGGAGTCAGAAAGTCAGAGAGGCTGCTCGCCAATCACCTTGCGAGAGCAGCCCTGGGGTGCCAGCCTCAGGCGAGGAGAGTCTCTTGTACCTTGACGGTGCGACAGACACGGCCACGGCTCTTGATGGACACCACACAGGTTTATTTAAGAGGTTGAGCCCATCCGAGCCCGGGGCCAAAGACTCAAATCCTGTCCCCCAAGACAACGTCAGCGCAGCCACCACAGATTGAACCGCAATGGACGAGTTTGAGATTATCCTCGAACCTCTTGCCGACGACGCCAAAGCGGGGACCGGGGGCCATTACCGGCACAAAAACCCGCCGGGGAAGACTTATCGACGTGTCCTCCTGAACCGCGGAGACACGCTGTCTGCGCGGGTGAGGCTGGCGCTGTTGGGGCACGGAACCATCACCCCCAACGGCGAGGAGGCCAGCCTGCTGGTTTTTGACTTCAGTCTGGTCAGCAACCGGGAGACGCAGAGGTTCGTCAGGGCGAGCTTTCAGTTTGTGTTCCGGGACGCCGCTGGCGACGAGGACATGGATCCAGACATCTACCGCATTGCCCCCGAAGGCATGTTTACCATCGATGCTCGAGCGGATCCCAAAAATGTCAAGAACAACTTCAATTTGGGAGCAAACCTGGGTCTGCCCAATGGCGGCTTCAACGCCGGGGCCGGGCGAGAGACGGAGAAGGTTAAGATCAAGGCACACTCGGTGCGACTCGAGGGCGAACGGAGGGTCCTGGACAAGGACTGGGGCGACGACAATGCTGTCATCTGGACCATGCAGGAGGACGCCGACGAGAAAAAGGGAACGCCGTCGTTTCTGCGGGGCGCTCTCATTCTGCGACGCAAGCCAGGGCGCCAGTTTGCCTTCAGTCTGGAAGCCGAGACCGAGGGCAACTTCAGGGTCCGGGACGCGATCAAGAAACTGTGCCATTTCGGCACGCGCGAGCACTGTGTACCCGTGGTGGAAGACTCGGTCATCACTGCGCCGACGCACGTCCTCGACGCCGAGGACCTCCTCCTGTCCGAGTACGTGAAGAAAATCGACTGGTCGAACCTGCATGCGCTGAAGCTGCACGAGGATGTGGTGGTGCACACCATGACGGCCGTTCTGGGAGCCCAGCCAATCGCCGTGGAAAAGCCTGGTCTTGGTACGGCCGGCACGGCAGGCGCGGAAGGTGCGGCCGCTGTTGAGGGCCAGGCAGCCCAGGCAGCGGCGTAGCTTTGCTCGAGTTTATTGCTGAATCTGGAAGGCGTGGGGAGCTGGGAGGGGTTTGGTGCAGAAATCGCAGAGAGCCTTTTCCTCATTCCACATCATCGGAAGTCCTGCTCAGCCTCGAGCGAATATTGATTATTGAGCTGCAGTGTGACCTCGCCTCTCGCATCATCACCAATAACACTGCATCCCATGTCGACCTACCAATGTATGTGCAAGCCAACACACCTAAACAGTCGGGTCCAGTTCCCCCATGTCTTTGCTCGGCAGCTCCTCGGGTGGGCGCTGCCAGCCACCTGTACACGCAAATGCCCCATGGCATTGTCTCCCTTTCGTGGGGATGGAAGCACTCAGCCTCGTGCCCCCCTCGCAGTCTTTGGCTCCGGACCCCAACCAGGAGGCTGTTCCGACGTTGACACACATCCACGGCGGTCATGCTTTGTTAGCAGCTAGAAGTGAACTCAAGGAAACACAATCTCCGAGAGGATGGAACAGGTGCAACCTCATCCAAGGTGGGTGTCAAACTTGCCGCGTCTTAGCACCCGCAAATCTGACAAACCTCAAAGTGTTAGGATATTGATTGTCACGGGGGTCCTGGGGGAGCAGGCTGTGCACGCGGCGGCCAGGGAGGATGGTCAGGACACGCTCCCACATACACCCATGGGGTTCCTTGCACAGCATTTCCCTCAAGCAGGATTCAACACATTCCATGGCATCAAGAGTCTCGACCAAACTTCGACAGAAGAGTCCGGCCACGTCCCCGAAGTAGACCTTAGAGAGCGCGCCGAGGAGCTGCTGCGATATCTCGATGCCGAGCGAGCACAGCTTCAGGAAGACTCCGGGGCTCACACCCCCCGGTGGATCATCATCTGCCATGACATTGGGAGTTATGTTGTTGAGCAAGCGCTTGTCCTTGCCGAGTCGGAGCGTTATTACCATTGGGTTAGGGAATCGACAGCTGCAATCGTATGAAGAGCACCTTCTCGTTTTCTCAAACGGCCACCTGCCTTCAACTCTCAGCGCCGGTACATACCGTACTGACACCCGGTTGCCCGCAGGTGCTGTTTGACACCCCCCACGCCACGCTGGGTCGGCGTACGCGTGACAGGCTGGTACTCCAAATCCTGGCGTCTTCGGAACTAGCACCTTGGCCAGACGTTGCGTCGTTTGTCCATTCCCTCCTGAAAGCCATTGATCAGCTTGAATGGGAGTCGTGGCCCGTTTTGGAGGGCCTTCGCGTCGTCAACTTCTTCTCCAGGGGCTACCCAGACCAACAACAACCTGGAGCTGTATCTGAAGCTGATCCAAGAACGTGTGGCGGCCATTATCACAACAGTACTACTACTAGTACGCGTCTCGACTGCGAAATTGGCCACGTCCTCAAGCTGAGGGGTGACGAACCGGCCGCTGATGCCATTGTCGAATCCATCAAGAAGTGTTTGCCCAACAGCCCGAGCGGTGAGATTTACAAACTGCCCCCGCCGTGGATGAGGATACGAGTCTCACATTCTCGCAATAGAGCCACACGATGCCCGCACGCGGCTTCTCCAAGCCATCTGGAATGTTCAACCAGAAGAGTATCGCGGGCGTGACCCGGTAACGCACCCACAGGCCCCTGCTGCCCACACCATCAACGACTGGGTGACCAACACAGACTGGTACCACAGTTGGGTCGAGGACAGTGCTGAGAGCTGTATCTTGAATCTGGTGGGCCCCAGCGGTTCTGGGCTTACCCTACTGACATCCAAAATAGTCCGCCTCTTGCGTGAAAGGGGCGATCTCGTGCTCTCGTTCAGTTTTGCCGAGCGGGACTCGAACACGGCCGTCGGCCGTCCAGCCGAAGACTTGATCTTTTCGCTTTGCCAGCAAACTCTCCGATCTCTCTTCCAGTCTCAAGTCCACCTTCCCTTGTGCTCGTGGCTCGTGGAGTGGCCCATCTTGACCAAGGAAGCCATGAAAGGCCTGTTGTTCTCACTGGTTTCGACGGCTCATACTGGCGGGTCGCTGTATTGCGTCATCCACGGCATCCATCTCTTGGCCTCTGAAGCTCAACAAGAGGTCCTCGGTGATATCAAGTGTTTGATAGAAGCTACACAGTCACCCTTGACGCTCAAGTTGCTGCTTGCAACTGACCGAGGCGATCTATGGCAGGGAACCGGCTCGGATAATCTCTGCCATGTCGTTGACATTGTGGAGGAGCATCAGAGACAAAAAGCTATGGAATCTCTGGCATCGGCTCATCTGGATGCGCTCGCACTTTGCAAGCCGGTTTGGAGGGACAAAGCTCTGCAAGAGAAGGCGATCCAAAAGCTGTGCAATGAATCAGCTACCATGTTTGAGGTGGTTCAAAAGTTCGGCTTCCTCGAGACCACTGCCGTTCCCGCCACCACCTCGGCCATCCATGCGCTGCTCGACAGGGTCCCTAGTTCCCTGGAAGCTACGCTTGATGGTGAATGGAGAAAACTGACGCGGCCCCGCGTGGTTGAGGCGGCTGCTATGCCCTGGGTCTTGCATGCTTCTCGACCCCTGAGACCATCGGAGCTTGCCGTCTGTGTCGCCCTCAGCATGACGACCGACACCCAAAGCTTGGATCAGTTCAAATCTCACATCTCGTGGAACCCTGCGGACGACTTGCGACGGGCACTGGGACCCATCATTGTCGTCTCAGGGGACAGAGCGCGAGTCCGACACCGAACATACGGCGATTTCCTGCGGAAGAAGTCGGGACCCGATCTGCCGCAGGACAGCCACCTTTACCTCCTGTCTCAGTGTCTCAAGTATCTGGACCTTATTGGCAAGCACTGGGTACCGCCGTCGGCGGAGCCGGGAAGATACGGGCTGTCGAGGGAGTCTTGGCTTGCAGAGTACGCCTGCCTCAACTGGGCCCATCACCATCGTCATGCGCTTGACAAATTCGAGGCCGCCCGCCAGACCTGCGAGTTTCTGTCCAACGCTGAGAGCTTTTCGACTTGGCTACGCATGTTTGGCTACTTTCGAGTCAGTCGCCATGACGACAAGCTGCCTACCTCGGCCGTGGAAGTGGCCGCTCACTTTGGGCTGGTGGAAGTCGTAGAACAATTCCTTGGGCAGCCCGGCTTTTGTGAGGACTCTTCCGAACAGCTGAGAGTGTCTCTTGACTCTGCAGCGCAAGGCGGGTTTGTCGAGATTGCCCAACTGCTCTTGAACCGGGGAATACGCAGCCCCGGTGCCCTGAGGAAAGCAGCCCGGTTCGGCCACGATGGCGTTCTCCGCGCATTGCTGAACGGTGGCGGCGAGCTCGGCTTGGACGCGGTTGACGATAACGGCTACAATGTGCTTCTCGAGGCTGCGCGGGGAGGCCACATCAAGGCCGTAAGCGAGCTGATCGAACGGGGCGCGCCCGTCAACTCGGCCACCAGTACCGGGCTCACCGCGCTGCATCTTGCCTGTAAGATTGGCCAGCTGGATATCGCACAAATGCTCGCAAACAACAAGGCCGACCTCACGTTGCAGGACAAGTCGGGCCACAGCGCTGTGATGTACGCGGCCGAGGGAGGCTTTACCTCTGTCGTGCGGGCTCTGGTACGATGCTCAGAACGGGGGCCATTACCCCTTGGTGACAAGAACGGCACAGACCAAAAAGAGCCACAAGTCACTCCGTGTTCCCCTGTCAATATCAACGCTGCCAACAGCGACGGAAACACTGCTTTGCACTTGGCCGTCTCTGGGGGCCATCGAAGCACGGTCAAGCTGTTGTTGGAGCTTGAGGCCAGCCGCTCCGTCAAGAATCATGTGGGCCATACTCCCCTCCACATCGCCGTGCAATTCGGGCATCTGGGTATCACGACCGACCTCATCAATGCTGCGTCTGCAACACCTGAGAAAGGCGATGATGATCGAGGGGATGAAGTTGTCGAGTTTGGCTCGAGTTTGTCGCGACGGCCAGCTGCGAGCCCGCTCGAGATCGCGGTACAACACCGGCATCTGGGCATTATCAGGGCTATCTTAGGATCACGCCACCACGGGAACAAGAAGACTGCCGCAAATGCCATGTCCTACGCTTGTGCGATTGGGTACCCTCAGGGTGTCTTGGAGATCCTACGGTGGTACAAGGAGTCTAACCCGGACGTGATATCCCCGTTGACCAATACCGATGGGAATACCGCTCTGCACCTGGCCGTTGAGAGTTCTCAGACTGCTTTGGTTGGCGATTTACTCGAGGGAAACTATGTGCCTGTGGATTTCCCCAACCATCTGGGTTGGTCCCCCCTTCACACCGCAGCCAAGACGGGCCAACTCGCAGTCATCCAGCAACTGCGGCAACACGGAGCGAGCATAACCCAATCCACAAGAAGTGGCCAGCTAGCTCTCCACATAGCCGCACAGCATGGCCAGGAGCTCGCTTGCAAAGAGCTACTGAAGCCGAAAGGGGTAGAAGAGGAAGAGGCTGCAGTATCGCTTTTGAGGACCAAAGACGAAGACGGTTATACGCCCGTTTTTCTAGCAGCTGCTGCGGAGCACCTCGGTATTGTGCGAGAACTGCTGGAGCTCGACAAGGAAGGTGCAGGACAGGGGCTTCTTCATCTAGCAGTCGAGAAAGACTCGGAAGAGTTGCTCAACATCGCGATCGCCTCATCTCCAGATCTCAACTGGAAAGATGAGACCGGAAGCGCTGCGATTCACTTAGCCGTCCGGAAAGACAAGGCCGCAATAGTCCAAGCGCTCCACAAAGCCGGGGCGAGTGTCTCCATTGCCGACGAGCAAGGCCGCACTCCGCTCTACATTGCCGTTGAGGAGAAAGCTCTTGGCACAATCAACGCCCTTCTCGATCTCGAGGGCGCCGATCTGAAGCCCAATGAGCCGTGTGATGGTATTACCGCGTTTCTTAAGGCGTGTTACGACTTTCCGCTTGATCCGGATCATGGCCTCAAGATTGCCCGCCTGCTACTTGAAAAGTTCCCCCCAGGGTCATCTTCAGGTGATGGCATCGAAATCAACATCGAAGACCCCGAGACGGGCCGCACGCCGCTACACTATGCTAGCGACACGGAGTTCGACGATCTGACGCTCATTCTGCTCGACTTGGGCGCGAACCCGAGCAAGCCCAACAACCGCGGTTCGACCCCGATTCTGCTCGCCGCCGAGATGGGCAAGGTCAAGAGCGTCCAGGCGCTCATCGACAAGGGGGCAGATTTCCGGATTGCCAACAACGCCGGCGTGACGCCGCTCCACCGCGCCGCCTACGACAACCATGCAGAGTGCGTACGGCTTCTCCTCGACCTGGGTGCCGACCCTAACTTGGCCAACGACTGGGGCTACACGCCCGTCGCACTCGCCGCTCTGCATGGCCGTGTCGAGTGCGTCCGGGTGTTTCTCGAGCATAACAAGCTGGACAAGCCGAACCCAGTGGATTTCGCTGTGAAGGACCCAGACGGCTTGTGCATTCTCGGCTTGGCAGTCTCCGAGGAGGAGGACCAAGTCGTCGACCTGCTGCTTGAGAGCTTGGACGAAAAAGAGGTGCGATTCGCCATACGCAACGCCGTGACCAGCGGAGCTTCCCATGTCGTCAGGACGCTGTTGCAGAAGACCACGCCAGCCGGCGGCAAGCCGAGACTGGACGATGAGCGGTACGGGACACTACTCGGCCTCGCGGTGGTGAAGCAGAGGAGCAGCGTTGTTAGCATGCTCCTTGACGATGAGTGGGCTGGCATGGAGGTTGACGAGACGGACGCTGACGGGAGGACCCCTCTCATGTACGCTGTGATGAAGGGAGATGCTGAACTCGTCTCGATGCTGCTCAAAGCTCACGCAAATCCGAATCGCCGCGACGGAGCGGACGAGACGCCACTTTTACGTGCCATCAAGGAAGAAGACGCCGAGATCCTGGCGTCTCTTCTCGAGACCGAAGGCGCAGATTGGGAACAAAAGGACGGACGAGGTCACAGCCTCTTGTATTGGGCATGTCGGCTGCCCGTGAAACAGGTGGTATTCGACACCGTCAACTACGCGCTCAAGAAATCTCCGCAGTACGCACAGCTTTGCGAGTTGGCTGTTCACGGAGCAGTAACTCGCGACAAACAGTATGCTCTGCAGGCCCTCTTGAGTGTCCCTGGCCTTAACCTCGACGCCGAGGACAGTGACGGCTGGACGCCGCGGTACACGGCAAGATGCTACAATCATCAAGACCTGGATGACATACTGGCCGAATCCGGCGCAAGAATTGCTGATCCGCCGGCCCCAAGGCCCACGAAAATACATCTGGGGGACCACGCTTGCGGTTTGGTTGTCGACAAGAACGCGGTGAACACGCTGAGAGTGGCGCGTATGTTGTGCCCGTTTCCTTCTCTTCTTTCCTGCATCTCCGCACCCCACATCCCGTGCCTTTCCCTTTTCCTCTTTTGCTTCACTAAAGCCCGAGTCGTGGCTGACTTGAAGCTACCTCCCCCAGGCGCCTGTTACCCGCTGGACGATGAAGATTTCGAAGACGCCACATACGGCATCTTTCGGGCCAGCCATTGCCTACCTGCCGACCGGGACTGGTACTTTGAGGTCCGCATCACAGCGCCTCAGGGCTCTTGTGAGGCCGTA
>Ga0247824_10001809_pt1 | contig 11860 bp, 16 predicted proteins | sample 13C_PalmiticAcid_FD_194412 | JGI IMG/M metagenome (GOLD analysis project Ga0247824, IMG submission 194412) | Soil microbial communities from agricultural site in Penn Yan, New York, United States - 13C_PalmiticAcid_Day48 | ecosystem: Environmental > Terrestrial > Soil > Agricultural land...
TAACAAAGCCGTCACAACGGTCTTCAGTTTGTCTCTGACAGCACTTTTTTTCCCCTCCCCCTTCTGTTGACCGACTGACCAGACCGGCGACGCTGCTCGCAACCCCCACCAGACACACATCCCTGGGATGCAGGCAACCCCCACACCTCATCGACCCCCGTCGCACTCTACGCGACCCATCCACCACAAGCCCACCTGGCTAGAAACCATCCTCTTCCGCCCAATCCGTGTCGAGTGCTGGGCCTGTCTCCTCCCCTCATGGCTGCATCGCAACCAGAGGGACACCTCGCCCGAGGACTGGACCTGCCCGCACTGTCTGACCCACCAAAGGCGAGACAAGGTACCCTTCCTTCGCGTTTTTCTTCTTTTATTTCAGTCTGCCAAACGGCCCACGATTAACACTACTGCTTCTCCTCTTGGGTCCCCTCCGTATGCTACCGTAGGATGGTAACATTGTGCCTGTGCCAGAGATGTTTGATGGCTCGCTAAACAGGACCACTTCAGAGCGTCTTGGTAAGGAACAGGAACAGGAACCCGTACCCTTGAACCATATGAAGGAACTCGCAACAACTATTACCCTGAGGAAACAGACTCGAGAGGTTGAGCGTATCACTCAAATCAGGAACGCCGTATCTAGGCCGCAGACTTGTGCTGACAATATCACATACTCTGTTCTGTTGTAGCTCGCAGCCTGAGTCGACCAAGATCCACTTCTAGCACGGATCAAGGAAATAATTTCTTCTGCGAAACGTGCAACGGCCATCAGCGTGTTGTTTATCAGTTGCTTAGCAACTATATCCCAGACGAGGAGGTATGATTCGAGTCCGATTCATTGACATTGCCCTCCAGCCTGCATCCTGATACACACACTGATGCATCGTTCTTGCGACCGTTTGTACTCTATTCACAGGATGAGAGCTATCAAGCATACTTTGACAATGCGGACACCTACAAACGACAGGTGGAAGAACGATATCCGCTGGCGTGTAAACAATGCCTTGGCAAGGTTCATGAGCAACTGGCGCAACAAAACTACCAGATTAAATCAAGTCTATTGAATGCAACGCTCAGCAAGAGTCGTGGTATCAGGATCTACCCCACTCGGAAATACCCCACCGTAGGGTGGCTTCTTGCTGGATCCTGTTGGATACTAGCGCATGCAACTCTGTCAAGTGTTGAGATCGTAGGTACGTGCCCAAAGAGCTTGCTTCTATCATTCCAAGCGCTCTTCTTCATCTGGTCCAAAGAAGACGCTGCTAATCAGCATATCTTGATCCCATCATACGGGGCTTTCTCACCTTGTCTCACTATAGGAATTGCTGGTCATTCTTTTTTTCCCATCTGGAGATTATTCACACTACCAAAGTACCTGGCACGGACAGCGGATGCTTGGACACTGAAAACCTTGTTGAGCTCGATGCTCAACGTTCTCACCGCCGTACTGCCGTGGTCATCGTCTTTTGGCCAACTATCCATCCCGTCAGAAGCGGAGCAAACGTCTCTCATGGTTGTAACCCTGGCAATATTGTCAGTCGCAGGACTGAACTGGAACCCTCTGGAATTTGCGGCTCAAAGATCGCCACGGACACGGATTCGTACACGTCAGTACTTCCGCTGGGCCCAAGTAGGCGCATTTCCACTCATAATCGCACAGTTCATTGGCTTGTTCACAGGATTAAGGCGGCAAAACTCGAATTGGGTACATTGGGTATTATCGATCCTCCATGCCCTGTACCTGGTCACATTTCTCAACGGCCAATATATTCAGGAACCGCTAGATGTCAGGCTAGATGGTTCAGGCACGCACACCCCGACGTTAAGGACGTCTACAGTGGACAATGCCTCCCAGAACGATCCACACAAGGTAATCCAGTCACAACACTGGGCTTCCTACGAATGGTCATCCTCTCTACGACGCTTCCTAAGGATCTCTACTCACCGGAAGTTCCTTGCTTTTTCTTTGGATGTCTTCAGCCGTCAAGAGCTGCAAATACTCCGCCCACGTTTTCTCGCTCTGCCACACATCCTCCCGATAGATCCATGGTTTTGTCCAACTCACTCTTTCCTGGCACTCCGGCTGGCTCCCGACCAGGATCACCCAATATGAATGACATGAATTGGTCTTCCAGAGATCCTGCCTCTAAAAACTCGACACGCTCTTCCGCAGCCTTTGGCATGTATCGGGACCCTAGTCAGCCTGCGAGGCAGGATGATACGTTTCGAAACCCCAATCAGTCTGGAAGCTCTGGATTCAGTCAAGGACTACAGACATCGACATCCAATGGCTATCCCTCAGGAAGCACTGACACCAAATTTCGCTTGCGGGCCTACGAGCCATCACCTCTTGCCAATCCTTCCATGGTCACCAGCTTAGGTGGCATGTCCTTGGGTGAGATGTTCGGATTTCCATCAGCCACATTCCAACCTCCAGAGAACCTCTTTGCACATCGTTCAGCGAGAGGGCCAGAAGAAAGAAATCCAGACATGTGGTCATATCGACGAACAACCAATTCTGGGAACAATCTGAATCGCACTCTGAATCATCGAAATCGTTCAACCCAGTCTCGATTCGCTGACAGCGCTGATTTAGACATGGACGATGATCAGGATGATTTTGGAGCTGCATCTGGGCTGGCTCTTGGAAGAATCGGACTGGATGCAAGCGAAGACAGTGGTCCTTTCGGGTCGTTTGGGCGGGCTTCTTTGAGTGAACCGTCAAGGTTCAACAGTTTGTCGAATGGCCAAGATGCATTTGGTGCACAGAGATTTTTTCCACCCGAACCAGAGACTGGTCTGGAAGACAACTTTCTCGGCATTGTCAAAATTGTGGACGATTATCTACCTCCACAGCCTGGCCCTCGGAACATTGCCAGCAGAAATCTGGTGTTCAAGAAGCGTCTGGCACGGGGATGGTTCTCTCTCCTGTTTGTCTGTCGAAGTCTGCTTCTGTGGAAGGTAAGCAATTATGGGTGTGGTCGGATGTGGTTGTCCAAGGGGGTTTGAGGAAGCATTGATACTGATCATGCAGTAGCAAATGTGATAACCAAATCCATTACCGTGACAATAGGCAGGAGATCTTTGGCAGAGTCGATTGGATCTGGGCGGTCAGGTCATCTTTGTGTGCGTGATACTGCATGCAACAGCGTTCTGGATCGTGGACGAATATCGCGCATTCTGTCGCATTCGCGATAGAAAGCCGCCTTCAGTGGATAAAAAGAAGGTACCCAAGACCAAGGACACAGATCCGTTTGAGCCGACCGCCGTGGACAGGATTTGCTCTGTAAGTGTGGAATGTTGGTCGTAGGACTTGGATGTGCGAACGGCTGTATCCATTTCACTCACCCGTCGTTTCGGCTTTCATTAGAATGCGCTATTTGTGCTACTTTTGATCCGCGTCGTGAACATGGTATGGGTGCTACTGGACAAGGTATTCCTGTATGATCCTTCCGTCCAAGAATGCTCGGACCAGGACACATGTTATTTCTCAGAAGCAAAACCTCAGGTGACGATGATGGACTGGTCACCAAGGGCTGTCCACTGGATAGCCTCATCGATCGAAGAGCCGGGAGTGCTTAGGAGCCTGGCACGGCAGACTGGGTGGGTGCACGATGGCCTGATGATGGTCCTTCTCATCGCACTCATGACGTGCGGCGCCAGCTGGTCTACGGGCAAGAATCGTTCCCACGGACAAAGTGCAGATAGATCGTCTGAAAAAGAATGAAATTTCGTCCATTGGCCATTGAAACGCCACATGTTCCCTCGCTTGCACTTGATCATCCAACACTCTTTTCCATCGTTGTCCAACCTCTTCCCGTTCGTAATACAAGCACCACATACGACCGTTGAACCTTCAACCACACACAACGGATGGACTTTTTTGCGAGCGGCTTCAATGCACTCAGGGGCCAAAAAGGCCACCAGCAGACGGGATCAGAGACAGTGGACAGACTTTGTGAACGAATCGAGCATGGCACCCTCCTAGAAGACCGACGCGCTTCGGTGTTGACGCTCAAAGCCTGCGCCAGGGAGCACAAGAAGGTGCGCGTGTAGACCAAACTTGGGGCATGAACTGACTCTTTTCAATTGAACAAGGATGACTTGATGGCGTAGTGAAGCTGACAACGGACTGCAACTCTTTCACCCCTCCAAACAACAATGATGCTCGCTTTAGGACATTGGAACCCGTGGAGTTGCAGTGCTGACCAAGGTGCTTCGTCAGGACTCTATGGACATTGATATCTCCAAGGCGGTGCTGGAGACACTGACGATCCTTTGTCAGGTAGACGCGGTAAGTGGTGAACGGTGCAGTTCATTCACTCAATGATAGTGTGAGCTCTTCAAGGATCTAGACAGCTGACCCTAGAACTGGATGACACAACATAGGATCGCGACGAATCGCGCGAGTTTGCACTAGAGATGTCCAACGCTGTCTTACAGGCAAGTCTTTGTACTTCACGTTTCTCATGGTTGTGTGTACTCTGAAACTCACCACTTTGACTTTTTTTATTGATTCAATGGTTCAGGATGCGAACAATGTGGTTATCTTGTTGGATATGCTCGAGGAAAACGACTTTTATGTACGGTTCCATGTGGTGACGCTGCTATCCATGCTTGTGCTGAACAACACACCTCGTCTGCAGGAGTGCATCCTAACCTCACCAATGGGCATGTCGAGACTGATGGCCCTCTTGGATGATCGCCGCGAAATTATCCGCAATGGTAAGCGAGGCCCGGCGCATCTTGGATGGAGTCATTGACTCATTCTCATTTATTGAATTCTTATCCCTGCTTTATCTTTCGCATTGTGTTTGTCGTGCTGGACGAATAGAGGGTCTTCTCCTGCTCATCTCACTTACAGAGTCGAACGCAGACTTGCAAAAGATTGTCGCCTTTGAGAATGCGTTCGAGAGATTACTGGCCATCATTGAAGAAGAAGGAGCTGTATCAGGCGGGATCATTGTTCAGGACTGTCTTCAACTGGTTCAGAATCTTTTGAGATATAACGTCTCCAACCAAGTAAGACGCCGTGTTGCATCTGGTGTGGTTGAACGAGATGTGCCCTTGATCTACTACACACTTGTTAACAATGTGTGCCATCTCTCTTTCGAATTGCAGAACTACTTTCGCGAGACGAGTTGTATCCAACGAATTCCTATTCTGTTTGAAAGCGAGGAAGCAGATGAAAGAGGAAAATACGAGCCTGCATCGACGGACATGTGGTCGGATCAAAAGGGCAATAACATGATCATGTTGCTGGAGCTGATTCGCGTCCTCGTTGTACCGGATCATTCAAATACAGTACCAAACCAAGTAACGACAACCATCTGCTCTTCTGACAAGATGATGGATGTGTGCGCGACATAAGCACGAACTGAACATCTAATATACCTGATGACCTACATGGACTGATTCTCCTTAGAAAGCAATGTACCAGTGTGGGATCTTGCCGTTGTTAATCAACCTTTCGCTGACATCCAATGCTCCTCAGCGAGTCAAGGCCAGCGCGTTTTATGCTCTTTCTGAGCTGATCCGCTTGAACAAGGCCAACCAGGACGAATTATCGAAAGCTATCATTATACCCGCACACCCGCCTCCCGCGCCTCAGGAAGATGCGTCATCAGCACTGACACCGCCTGGCCGGTCATCAGCCCAGTTTTCTCGATCCTCTTTTCAAGCTAGCCGTGGTGAACGGGGCTCCCAGAGTTACAAGTCTCAGGAGCCTAGAGAGCGGTGTCCAGCCATTGTAGAAATTGTGGCCATTGCAGTAGGACAATATCCAGGATGTACATACTCTGTCAGGGCGGCAGCAACGTGCTTATTCCAGGTACGCTTCCTTGCGTCTTTACATGACAAGAGTGAGGGACATTACAATTGACACAGGCTACAGGGCGTTGCTATTCTAATCAACCTTCGCTCTTTGTCTTTGGCCCCGCCCATTTGACGAAAACATAGTCCTTTGTCTTGGAAAACCCTGACACACAGATGGTGTTGGCAACAACGCTAAACGCCCCGCCAGAAGATAACCCAAACACAACCTCCAATGGTATGAGGAGGTGCAGGTGCACGATGACTTGACCAAGGAGGAATGAACACAGACTAACAGGAACCGCTCTCTCTTTGGATAGAAAAACCACAAACACCAGGAACGCTTTTGCTGGGCGCCCTCCAAGGATGGCAGGATGATTCAGGAGCAGCATCCACAGACCCATACAATAGCTGGTTTGCGTCTGTACTATTTTCGCACATTGTACAGAACAATCCCCGAGCAAAAGCGATCGCTTTGGCTATTACATTTGGCGATGAGGAATATGGTACACTTGACGTTTGTTTTCTATGAAAGCAGATCTGGAGAGATGATGTCAAGGGGGGTTATAACAGGGTCGCCTTCTCACTCATCCACTCGCTTAACACTGACGAATAGGCGAAGACCCTGTCTCGCTGATTCATGCCATTGCTGCAGCACTGATGGTTGCTGTCAAGGGACAAGCAGATGTACGGGTTTCTCTGGGCTATCTTGCTCTGCTCTGTGTGTGGTGCTATGACAGTCCTAGGAGTATCAAAGACTTTTTATCGGAAGGCGCACATCTCCAGTTTGTAAGTGATCTATGGCAGTCGAAACATTGGATATTCTGGGCGGCGTTCTCGGCGCTGAACACTTGCTAATTGTGAATGTCTACGATGTCTGCGATGTCTACGGCTGTAACTAGATGATTGAGCTGATCAGTCCGTCTTCCAAAGAAGATCCGATGGTGCAAGGGTTGGCAGCATTCCTGTTGGGAATCTGCTATGAATTCAACTGGGAAAAGGATGCGCTGATCACGCGGGCGACGATTCAGCCCATCCTTCTTAGTCGCATCGGACCAGATCACTTTGCAGCATGTATCATTCGAGTCCGTGAATCAGGGCCATTCAAGGCAGCAGCCCCGACAATGGTAGTCTTGCCCTCTGAGGAGAGCGATGGGAAGCTGCCAAACCTGTTTTTTGACTATTCATTTGTTGAATTCATGAAACGGACCTCTGGTAAGGGGATGAGGGAAATGATGGCTAAGCAGGCAAGCAATCAAGGCACCCAATGCCCAGTGTTCCTGACACGAGTATCTTGATCTTTTTTTTGATCCATAGAACGAACGCAAAAGTCAATCACTCTATCCCCGGACAACACGCCACCACAGCAAGGATTGACACAAACGAACAATGCCGAGTTGGAAATGCGGGTACAATCACTAGAGAATATGCTTTCAACACAGAGCGCGCAGATGGCCGAGCTACAGTCAGAGCTCGAACTGGCTCGTCGCACCCTAGGGAAGCAGGTGGGTCTCACAACCATTCAGAGTTGCCTCTGAGGAGGCGTTGTGTGGCTATGTGTGTCCATGAACTGCCTTATGAGCTGACCTTGTTTTGATCCGATGTAGGCAAAGGAACGCGAGGAATACGAAAGGAGACTGGCTCGAGCACGAGAGGAGCACGCATTTGCACTGGCACAGATGCGGCAAGGGATGCAAGAGGCTCAGGCACGACATGAGGCATTGGAGAAGGAGCACGAGGACTTGCTGATCTGTCTGGCAGAGCAGGAGGAGGAGCTGCGACTGAAAGAGCGGATGCTGACCCTTGGGCTGGGGAACGATGATGGAGCGCAACAGCCACGATTCTACTGACCATGCCGAGTCGAGTGAGTGAGGAAGAATAAACTGTGCATGGGGAGGGAGGCGGATCGCTGTTCTGCCCCTCCCAAAACCCAGCAAGATACGGGCACGAGAGCCAATCAGATCCAAGTGGGTCGGATTCTTCTCACGGTCCCGATGCGCTTTTTTTTTTTTTGCAGTCTATGAGACTGGCAGCTGCTTTCTCTTTCTCTCCTCTTCTTCCTCCCCCTCTCTCTCCTCCTCTTCCTTTCCAGCCGTTGGTTGATCGGGGCTGCCAAGTCAGACTCTTTTTATCGTCTTCCTGGGTCTCCTCTCACTCTTTCTCATTCCTCTCTCCTCTCCTCTCCTCCCCCTCTCTCTACTCTCTTCTCCCCTCCACCCTTTCCCGTTATGCTTTCCATCAGGAACCTTCAGAGACCCGCTGCCAGGTGGTCATCGCGACTGCCCTTGAAGAAGGTACCTTGCCCACACCACTAACTTTCTGCTGCTGATCAACGCTGGATCTGCTCCTCCAGTCACCAATGGCGACCGATCACTGCCTGTCTCGCTACTCACAAAGCCTCGCTTTTCTTTCCTCTTACTACGGGTCGGAACGTAGGCCTATACGACAGAGAGGCCACGCCAGCCGCTGCACGAACAATGGGCCAAAATGGCCTCAAAGGAGCTCAAGGGCAAAGACCCGGAACAAGTTCTCACATGGAGAACCGCCGAGGGTCTGAACGTCAAGCCTGTCTACACTCAAGCCGACATCAAGGGCGTCGCCGATGAAATCCCGGGCGCGTTTCCTTTCACTCGTGGCCCTTACGCGTCCATGTACACTGCCCGGCCATGGACTGTCCGCCAGGTATGCAAGCCGTATCCGGATCTTGGATGTGTAGACAATTCTACTTTACGCGACATACCACACGGGACCCATTCAACAGTCAAAACCATCAAACAACAGCAACTTGAACAACCTTGAATATTCTAACACGGCACCTCCCCTCTTTTCTTCTTCGCTCCCTATGCTTTATTGCTGATCCTCGGATGCTATGGATATGACAGTACGCTGGATTCAGTACAGTCGAGGAATCCAACAAGTTTTACCGCAAGAACTTGGCTGCAGGCCAGCAGGGTCTTAGCGTTGCCTTTGATCTAGCCACCCATCGAGGGTAAGTGATTGCGGACCTTAAACAAATCAAAAGCGGTCGGTATGGTCGGATCGGGAGCTGCATTTTTGCTATGGGCCGACCCATTGTTGCAAAAACAGGACGCTAAACAAATACTCTCCCTTCAACCTCGGTTCCCTATAGATATGATTCAGACCATCCAAGAGCCGTTGGAGATGTCGGAATGGCTGGTGTCGCTATTGACTCTGTTGAGGATATGAAGGTATGAATTCCCTGCACGTTGTACCTCGCTGCGATTCAACGTTCCCATGATCCAAGGTGTCATATGCAAATAGAAGCTCCGCTAAGCCATCCCTCCCCCCTACTCCGTCTGCTTTACATGGCATAGATTCTCTTTGACGGGATCCCTCTGAACAAAATGTCCGTCTCTATGACGATGAACGGCGCCGTGTTACCTATTCTTGCCATGTTTATTGTTGCTGGACTGGAGCAGGCAAGTCTCTTTTGCTCACGGCATCACGGAGGTGTTCCGTGCCAAAACCAAATAACGACAAGGTGCCCGTACCTGTCGCCACGTATTCCCTGACTAACGACGAGTGATTTCCTTTCGTCTTCTGCCTACCAGGGCGCAAAACTTGCAGAGCTCTCAGGCACGATCCAGAACGACATCTTGAAAGAGTTCATGGTGCGTAACACATTCATCTACCCACCCGAGGTTTCGATGAAGATCATTGGTGACATCTTCTCCTACACCTCGGAGCACATGCCCAAGTACAACTCGATTTCCATCTCTGGATACCATATGCAGGAAGCAGGCGCTGATAACGTCCTCGAGATGGCATTCACGATTGCTGATGGACTTGAGTATATCCGCACTGGATTGAAGGCCGGAATGACGGTCGACCAGTTTGCCCCTCGTCTTTCCTTCTTCTGGGCCATCGGTATGAACTTTTATATGGAAATCGCCAAGATGAGAGCAGCGCGCCGACTCTGGGCCACTCTGGTAAAGGAAAAGTTCCAGCCCAAGACTGAAAAGAGTTTGCTGCTCCGGACACATTGTCAGACATCAGGGTGGTCGCTGACAGAGCAGGTACAGTCTTGGATTGTCAAAGGGAAAAAAAACACATTCTTACTGGTATCCACTCTTTACTTTGAGAACGCTGTTACTGAAAGAAGGCTACTTTCCGATCATTAGGATCCATACAACAATGTCATTCGTACAACTGTTGAGGCCATGGCAGCAACCCTGGGAGGCACGCAGTCGTTGCACACGAACGCATTCGATGAAGCCATCGGTTTGCCAACAGAATTCAGTGCTCGTATTGCCCGTAACACGCAGTTGATTTTGCAAGAGGAAGCATTCATACCCAAGGTTGCTGATCCATGGGGCGGATCCTACATGATGGAGTCTATGACCAACGACATGTTCGATGCAGCCAAGAAGATTGTGGATGAGGTCGAGTCAATGGGAGGCATGGCCAAAGCTGTCGCTAGCGGTATGCCCAAGCTGAGGATTGAAGAGTCAGCTGCCAAAAAGCAAGCACGTATTGATTCAGGACAAGGTATGAGCCATATCTGCAATACTTTATCGTACCCTTTGTTGTTACTGTCACTGCCTATGACCTAACCCTCCTTTAACATCGTGTTGTTGCGATAGATATCATTGTCGGGGTCAACAAGTACCGATTGGCCAAGGAAGACCCGATCGACGTATTGGCTATTGATAATACGGCCGTCAGAATGAGCCAGTCCAAGCGTTTGGAACAAATCCGAAGCACTCGCGACCCACAAAAGGCAGCAGCATGCTTGGAAGCCTTGACAGAGTGCGCCAAGACTGGTGAGGGCAACTTGCTTGCCTTGGCCGTCGAAGCTTCCAAAGAACGGTGCTCCGTAGGAGAAATCTCGGAAGCATTGGAGAAGGTCTGGGGCCGTCATTCACCTACCATCCGTGTTGTCTCTGGAGCGTACAAGTCGGAATATGGTGATAGCAATGATGTGAGCGAAACAATCGCGTTGGTGGAGAAGTTCTTAAAGGAGCAGGGACGACGACCTCGTTTGCTGGTTGCCAAGATGGGTCAGGATGGACATGACCGTGGTGCCAAAGTGATTGCTTCTGGATTTGCGGATCTTGGATTCGATGTGGATGTTGGAGCGCTCTTCCAGACACCAGCTGAGGTGGCTCGACAGGCCATTGATGCAGATGTTCACGTTGTTGGCGTGTCTTCGCAAGCTGCTGGACACAAGACTTTGGTGCCCCAATTGATTGCAGAGCTCAAGAAGCAAGGTGCTGGCGACAAGATTGTGATCTGTGGAGGAGTGATCCCTCAGCAAGACTACCAGTTCTTGTTCGATGCAGGTGTCACATCCGTGTTTGGACCTGGTACACGTATCCCCGTTGCAGCACAAGAAGTGGTGAACAAGATTGAGGAGAAGATCAAGGTGTGAAAAGACTATATATTTTTTTTTTTCGAGTTTGCTCAACAACAAATGACAGGACCGCCGACGGGGGCACATGAATAGATAATAACCACTTTTTGAGAAGAAATCCGCGCACATCGTGAACATCTCCATATACCCCTTGGCGAGCATCCAAGCTCCAAACAATTCAACTTTTGAATGCAGTATCCTCGAGTGCGCACAATGAAGTATTGACATTGCAATGCATTGCAAAACTTTTGGGTCACGCTTTCCCAACTCAAATCCCATGTAGGGTTCCCTATACCAGTCCTAGATATTTAAGTGCGAAAGAATCTCGCATTCGGGTGATTGAATCTCTTTCAAACTTTGCAGCTGTCATCTCGGGCTCAGGTCTCATGGACGTGGGTGGGTCGCAAGGCGATCCTGCAACATCGTGCGACATCGGTGAGGCAGTTTTCCTTGAGACGCGATTTCCGGAGGACCAACCTTGGGATGGCCGTTGCTCCTCGTCCCATGAATCAATGTCCCTCCAAACTCGCACAGTAGCATCACCAGGGATGCTCCAAGAGTCGTGGGTGTCTAAGTTGGCGATCTGGCGACCATCGTTTCTGGGTCACGTTTTCATATGGTGGTCCTATGTAGCACTTTCCTGAACAAAATCCATGTAAAAAGTCCTATGTGATTCATAGT
>Ga0247824_10001810_pt1 | contig 11857 bp, 7 predicted proteins | sample 13C_PalmiticAcid_FD_194412 | JGI IMG/M metagenome (GOLD analysis project Ga0247824, IMG submission 194412) | Soil microbial communities from agricultural site in Penn Yan, New York, United States - 13C_PalmiticAcid_Day48 | ecosystem: Environmental > Terrestrial > Soil > Agricultural land...
GTACGAAGTTGGGGGGGTTGCTGCAGGAGATTCGGGTCGAGAGTGAGATTGGGCAGAGGGAGAGCGGGAAGCAGAGCTTGAAGAACGTGGGGAAGGTGGAAAGGTTCGTGCTGGAGCAGGTGAGGAGGATATTTGAGGAGGAGTTTGTATACCCGAGCTTTTGGACATTTTTGGTATAGGCACTGTTCAGGCAAGCGACATTTGGGATGGAGGGTTTATGACAGGGTGCTCTTGAACCCCTGGTACGCCGAGTTGATGTCTAGCTCTAACTCTCGCGCCTGCTCTTCGCTCAGCTCCTCTGTCGCCTTCATCTGGTTCAGCGTGATGAGCCACTGCACGATCTTGCCCCTGTTCTCAAAGTCCCGGTCCGTCACTTTGTTCACCGACTGAATCACGTCGGTCAGGAGCGGGTGCAGCTGGTCCTTCGCCAGCAGCCCCAGCCGCAGCGCGTCCAAGAATGTGATGAAGTCTTGCGTCGCCTCTAGAATCAATGTGCCGCTTGTGTTTCCGGCCGCAGCTGGCGCAGACGCCGGACCAGAGCTTGCCGTTACGGCAGTAGAGGGCATGCCCACCCGTATCCTCTCGGTCGCGCGTGGGACCTCGAGCTGTGTGATTGGAACTGTCAGCGATCCAGGCAAACTGAACTCGACGAGGCGCCAACACATACATCCCACTCGGCTTTGAACTCTTCGAGTCCCACAAACGCCTTTGCGACTGTGTCGTCAGCAACCAGCGACTTGTACTGCTTCAGCGACCGCTCGCAGATCTCGGTGTAGTCGGCCTCGGGGATGGCATCTTTGAGAAAAGCCTTCTCGAGCTCGTCGATGGTGACGATGATGCTGAAGATCTCGGCGAGAGAGTCCTGCAGGTCGCGTTCGGCGCGTGTGTCGGCGAGCTTCACCTCCTGATGGTGGGCGAGGGCGTTAGTGGTCGGCTTGGGCAGGTCACTGCGGGGCATCTCGGAGTCTTAACACACCTCGTCGAGGTTGATGGTTGCCGACAGCGTCGAGTTTGGCACATAGCTGTGCGGGGTCGGCGCGTATGGCTGCCGCGGTATCATTTCGAGTTGTCAGGAGCTGCAGGCACGCGAGCTCATGATGGCGCGAGGGATGACGGCATCCCCCAGGCACCCTCCAAGGTGCCAATCGAGGAGCTGCTATCGTCCGATAACACTGCACGGTGGGGCTGTTTCTTCGGGTGAGGGGCCAGCAGCCCCCAAAACGCCATTCCTAAATAGGACTAGCTGTTAATGATAAGTCGGATCGATAAGAGACCCTTGTCAGCGAATGTGGAAAAAAAGTTTGGGATTTCAAGAACGAGACCTCCCGTGTCGCAAGCAGCACCAATTGCCTGGCCAGATCAACGCCGCATTTGCAGCGCGGTTGTCGACCAAGATGGCGACCTCAAAGAAGAACCTGAAGGCGACAAAGAAGTTTGAGAAGAACCACCTCAAGGGCGTTCTTGAAAGGAGGAAAGTGACGGCCAAGATCAAGCAGAAACAACAGATCCAGGACAAGAAGAAGGCCAAGCGCGCTCAGGATGCCGAGTTCTACAAAGGGTCCGGCGGTGACGCCGATGCGGCCAAGAAGGCCGCGAGGAAGAAGCCCGGCGCCAAGGCCAGCGAGATGAGCGTCGACGACTTCTTCAAGGGCGGCTTCGAGATTCTCGACAACAAGTCCGAGTCAAAAGACAAGACAAAGTCTGCCGCCAAGCTGGGGAAGCGCAAGCGGGGCGAGGCCACTGCCCAGGAACAGGAGGACAACTCGGAAGAGAGCGGCAGTGAGCCGGAGCTCTCGGACAACGAAGAGCCAATCGACAGCGACGACGAGCCCCAGGCCGGCAGCGACGATGAGGATCTCGGGATGTCCAAGAGCGCCATGGAAGCCCTTGCGGAAAACGACCCAGAGTTCTACAAGTTCTTGAAGGAGAACGACCCCGAGGCCCTCGACTTTGACGAGAACGCAGACCTTGCCGAGGTCGACGAGCTCAGCGGCAGCGAAGAGGAGGATGAACAACCCAAGAAGAAGCAGAAGAAGGACAAGAAGGCGGCCAAGGAAGAGAAGGACGACCGGGATCTCACACAGGCCATGGTGGCCAGGTGGAAGGCCTCCATCGACGAGACACGGTCCCTCAGGGCCGCGCGGCAGATCGTCATTGCGTTCCGCTGCGCAGCCCACCTGAACGAGACCGACGAGGAGAACCCACAACGGTACAGCATCACGAGCCCGGAGGTGTTTCACGATGTCGTCGTTGTCGCACTTAAGGGAATCCCCGAGGTCCTACAGCACCATATCCCAGTCAAGGAATCCGCCGCTGGCAAGGTCTACGTTCAGACTGAGGGCAAGAAGTTCAAGACATTGTCTATGCTCATCAAGAGCTTCGCCGCCTCCATTATCCGGCTGCTGGGTACGCTGTCGGATGATGGCACCCTCAAGCTCACCCTGTCGGCCTTGCAACCACTCCTCCCATACCTCCTCTCCTTCAGGAAGGTCCTGAAGATGCTGATCAAGACGGTCGTTGCCTTCTGGTCCCAGTCTGCCAGCACCGAGACCACCAGGATAACAGCTTTCCTGGTGATCCGGCGTCTGGTGGTGATTGGCGACAAGGCCGTCAGGGAAGCTGTCCTTAAAGCCGCCTACCAAGGCCTGGTTCAGGGCAGCCGTCTGACCAACGTCAACACCATCCAAGGCATCAACCTGATGAAGAACTCGGCCGCCGAGTTGTGGGGTCTCGACCAGAGTCTCGGCTACACGACGGCCTTCTCCTCCATCCGCCAGCTCGCCATCCACCTCCGCAACAGCATCGTCAACAACAAGAACGACTCGTTCCGCGCCGTCTACAACTGGCAGTTCGTGCACTCGCTCGACTTTTGGTCGTGCGTCCTCTCGGAGCACTGCAGCCCCCTCAAGGAAGCCGAAGCCGGCAAGGAGAGCCAGCTCAAGCTCCTCATCTACCCGCTCGTTCAGGTCACCCTCGGCGCGATGCGCCTCATCCCCACCGCGCTCTACTTCCCGCTCCGCTTCCAGCTCATCCGCTCCCTCCTGCGCCTGTCCCGCGCCACCGACACGTACATCCCGCTCGCGTCGGCCCTCCTCGAGGTCCTCGGCTCGGCCGAGATGAAGAAGCCGCCCAAGTCCGCGACGCTCAAGCCCCTCGACTTTGCCGTCGCCTACAAGGCGCCCAAGTCGTACCTCCGCACGCGCGTCTACCAGGACGGCGTCGGCGAGCAGGTCGTCGAGCTGCTCTCCGAGTTCTTCGTCCTCTGGTCCCGCAGCATCGCCTTCCCCGAGTTTGCGCTGCCCGTCGTCATCAGCCTGAAGCGCTGGCTCAAGGAGAGCCGGCGGCTGGGCAAGGGCAACAAGAACGGCAAGCTTGCGGGCGCCGTGGTGCTGCTCGTGCAGAAGCTCGAGGCCAACGCCAAGTTTGTCGAGGAGAGGCGCGCCAAGGTTGAGTTCGCGCCCAAGGACAGGGCGCAGGTCGACGCGTTCCTCAAGGACCTCGAGTGGGAGCGCACGCCGCTCGGCGCGTTTGTCGTCTCGCAGCGCAAGCTGAGGGCCGAGAAGCAGCGGCTGATGGAGGAGGCGCGGAAGGACGAGGACAGGAAGCGGAAGGAGGAGGAGAAGGAGGCGTTGGAGAATGGGGATGGGGAGGGGGGTGATAGTGAGGAGGAGGAGGAGGAGGAGGAGGAGGATGAGGAGGTTGATGGCGTTGGGTCGGAGGAGGACGAGGAGGAAAGTGAGGAAGAAGAGGAGGAGGAAGACGAAGATGAGGATGAAGAAGAGGACGAGGAGGAGGATGAGTAGTTTGTCGGCATACCCCCTATGGCAGAGTATGTTCCTTCCAGACAGTGCCGTTGCGCATGTCCAAATGCACTTATTTTCTCAATCCACCACCAGTGTTTTATGTCATCAATCCAGACTTCAGTGTGCCCATCCATGCCAGACCTCAAAACACGGGGTGTTTATTTCATCACTAAGAACCCTCCCATTGTCTCATCTCCAACTCGAATACGCATCATCATCATCATCAAGCGGCGTCGGATCACAATACTCGAGCCCTCCATCCTCGTCATTATCCACCATCTTGATCCCCATCCCTCCCTCCTCATCGCTGTCATCATCATCACCATAATGATCTCCCACGCTATAGCTGTGAGACGAGGTGAGCACAGGCGGCGCCGGCGTTTGCTGAGAAGGACCGGATGTCATCTGAGAGGAGGCGGGAACTGCGGGGGCGGAGATTGTCGACGCCGATCGGACTGGGGCGCTTGGAGCAGGAGCTGGCAGGGAGCGGTTGAGCTCGTTGGGCAGCGTGGGCTTTGGGGTGAAGCGGTCGGAGGGCGCGGGCGCGGGTTTGATGGGGTTTTGGGCTGGCGGGGGCCTGTCGGACTGGTTGCGCATCGCGGGCTGTGGGTTGAAGCGGTCGGAGGGTGTGGGCTTGGGGGGGATTGAGGCTCGCTGCGGTTGGGGAGGTGCGCGTGTCGCTGGTTGGGAAGGCGTGCTGGGGCCGGGGAGTGGGATGTCCGAGAGATCGAGGCCGAGGAGGTCCTGGTTGACGGCGACAGCCGACGGTTTCGTCCTGGTTACAGTGGTTCGTTGTTTACTCCGGACCTGGTACATGGGCGGTGGGGGTTCAGGGGTCGCGGTGTATACCGGCGGTGGTTGGGACTGGCGGTCCTCGGGAATGTCTGTGATGTGGAGGCCGTCAAGGTCGATGAGATCTGTGTTTTTCTTGTCTCGGTCATCGAGCTTGATGGCGTCCTCATCCTCCTCGATCGGCCCATCGGCGCCCTTGGTGACGGGGACACCGCATCTGGCGAGGATCTTGCCGATGAGTTTGGCGTACCGCATGTGCCCCTGAACTTCGCCGCTGAGGTTCAGGTTTTCGACGCCTTCGATGTCCTTGATTTCCTGCAGACCGGCAACGCCGAGTTGGATGGAGGTTGCGCGGTAGAGGAAGGCGAGGAGGTAGTCGTTTTCGGAGTAGACATTGAACATCTTGCCCGAGACCACGGTGCGCATGATCTGCCAGTGTTGCTTGTTTGACGGGACGGGGGCGCCGATGAAGACGACCGTGTCGACCAGACCAAACGCCCGGCGCGCGGCTAACGAGCGGAGGCAGGAGTAGATGACCCTCGCACCAAGCGAGTATCCGATGAGCGTGACCGGGCGCTCGCCCTGAACCTTATTGATCAGGGCATCCGCGAGGATCTCGCCGGCCTTCTCCGACCTGTTCTTGGCAAGACTGAAGGGGTTGTCGACGGCCGAGGCCATGGACAAGAGGTAAGCCGGCCATAGCGCTGACCACAGGGTTGCCAGCACTGTTCTCTTGAGAATCTCGACCTTGATCGAGTTCCAAGCGTAGGAAGAGACAAGGTCCTGGAGGGTCTTGCCGAGCCCCATGAGGCTGTTCATCTCGTACCGCAGCGCAAACGCTTCAGAATCGTCGCCGAGGGCGCGCCATGGTTTGGTGACGTCGTCTTTGGTGCCGAGCCAGCCGTTGATACCGATAGTCACCCGGAGGCGTCTCTCATTTTGGCTGTTGCTCCTGGTGCCCCACTCATCTTTGAGGGGGATGAAGCGGAAGTCTTCCACCTCTCTGGCATACTGGTCAACCATCTCGCCCTAACATACGATTAGCTCAACTTCGGAGACGCGATCATGGGATGGCAGTTTACAGTCATCCTAGCCCCGAACGCCCCAAACAGCGTCCCTACTAGTGCCCCATTCATCCAAAAGACGCCGAGAAAGGAGGCAACGCCTCCGAGGCCGACCGACCCCATGATGCCACCGATGGCACCTGCAACCACGGGAGCGGCAAGCCCGCCTGTAACCCCAATGAGGGCAGCCCCCGCCACGGACGCGAGGCCGACCTTCCAGTAGCGACTCGACTGGTTCTGCTGCTTCCGCTTCTCGGCCTCGGCCTCGGCGGACATGGTCCGCTGCTGCCGCTCAGCCTCGACCGACCGCTCAACCAGCGACACGGCGATCTCGACCTCCTCGACGTTGAGCACGGCCAGCGGCAGCTCCAGCGCGGACGCGAGGTACACGGCCAGCGCCCGGGAGTGGGCGGAATAGTGTCCCGTTGACAGCAGCACCAGCAGCACGCAGCTGAGCGTCTCCTTGCGGTCCTCCACGGAGATGGTCACCAGGCGGGTCGGGATGGGATGCCAGTGCGACTGCAGGCGCGCCACGGCCTGGGCGGGGTCCTCCTCTTCCTCTTCCTTTGCCTTTGCCCCGTTGCCCTCGTCCTCGGGCCATGCGTCCCACGCGTCCAGCAGATCCGCGCCATTTCCTCCGGAAGAGGAGGCGGTGGCCGTGCTTTTCTGCTGTTGCTTCAGCCTCTGCTCCTGAGCGATCCGGTCAGTTCTCTTGCGGCGGTCCTCGACGATGGCGGCGTCGTCAGGAGTAGCGAGCAGCTCTTTTAGCTGGGCTAGAACATCCTTCCGCCAGGCGTCAAAGTGCTCGATGGCGGCGGCACGCACGCGCACGAGGGCCGGGTTGGGCGGGGCCGAGCCTCCGGCAGCTGCTCCGGCGGGGAGAACGATGCTGTTCTCGGCGGAGGGGTCAATCAGCAGCGGCGCGGTGCCTGGGTGTCCTGCTGCGGGCTCGTGAAACTCGAGCTGCGAGCGCATGAAGGCCGTGATCTCGACCAGGAGGGTGTACAGGGCCTTGCGCCGGGCCAGGTTGAGCACCGCCAGCACTTGGTGTGGTTCGCTGGCAAGGGGCGCCATGGTCTGCGTGTTCAACTTGTGGATTGAAAGGATATGCAACCCCTCAAGGCCATCGCGAGCTCATCGCGCTGCAGGAGGATCGCTTGTTGGGGGACATGGCTCAACCAGCGAATCAGGTGCGCAGGATCCCCAAATATCGGCCTAACTGCTGTTGCCTGCCTTGCCCGCATCCACCACTGACTGTGTCGCTGTCTGCATCATTTCTGTAGGTAGTCTCGAGGTAGTCAAATTTGAGGATCAGATTACGGAGTAAGAAGAGAAGTGTACAAACCACGTTGCGATGGTGGCGTTGATCGTCTTCACAGGGTAGGATCTTGCGAGGGGAATACTCAACCAACTTGCGTCTCTTGTCTGTAAGGCGTCGGAGCTTGATCAAGCCACCAGATCTTATGGCATGATTCCCCACTGCGTTGTAACTTACACAGTACGCCCCGATACCTCGTAGTGGAAGACGGGACGGATACGAGGCCTTCGATCAAGCAACAGGTATATCCAGGCAACCCGGCAAACAGACCACAAATCAAATGGCGGGATGCGAAAGGGGGATTTTACTGATCGCCTCGTAAGTCATCTCGTCATAAGCCGGTGTTTGGGAGTGCTGCAGATTCAAAACCTGCCGAACTTGCTGTTTGAGAGAGAAACAACACAGTGAGCCCGCCACAAGATGGCAAAGCCACCAACTGCAGGGGCTTTTTTTTTTTTGCCCATGCTGCGTCACCTCGGTAAAAAGTCCCCAAATCGGGAACAGCTGCTTCGATCTCGACTTCTCATCCATAGGCCGTGCTAATGGAACTTGCCGTGGACACTCATCTCACGGCGAATTTGAGAAGGTCTGCTGCCGACCTGATGTTCAAATCCCTTCAAATACGCAGTGCAGTGCATCTGATGTGGCATGCCCTGGCTGTGCAAGTGGTGCAGCCATATTCGTGCCTTCTTGGCATATGCCCATCTCTCTGTCGTTTCGGGTTCTGATCCGACGAAGGCTGCCGTTCGGACCGTGACGCGAGCACCGTGTGGACGGCTGGTGCAATCTCGATCAACTCAACCCTCGGGCGTTGCGCATCCTGTCCCTCTGCTGCGCTGTCAGCCGCCCGACGCAGGTAGCTGGTCAGGGGACCCGAGAATAGACGACGCTAATCCGCGGAGGGTGGCCCTGCAGAAGGCAGCACCCACGCGAGCATCCACTCCTGGCAGGAGCTCTTGGCACTCAAAACCACCCGTCCCGCCCCATTGCTTGGCTTTCCCGGGTTCCTTCTTCTGCACCGTGCATTCATCAGTTAAATGCGACACGTTCGGACGAAGCAATTTCTGTCGCTGTCCCCAGGCTCGACGACAAACGCCGCCATCGTCTCCTGCTGCGCCTCCGACAACGGGCACATTGCCTGCAATGGTCATGCTCCAGGGCCGCCAGTATTAGCAGCCTTCGACATGTCCGACAATGTCAATGTGTGAGTTCCCGAGAATCCCGCGCCTCACGGACATCTTGGCGATGGCTCCAGCCTCAAGTCTTGGGCCTCTTGGCCGAGCCAAGCTTTGCGCCAAGCCCGGGGTAGATTGTCATGGGCCCGGCCGCTGACGTCTCACAGCCCTCGATGAGATCCGCAATGTCATGTATGTCTCTTTTCAATCCTCATTCTCCCATGCCATGCCTTTCTGCGTGCGCGACCGCGACCTGGTCCTCGTGCCGTCGCCTTGCCCACGTCGCCAAACCAACCACAGTCGTCGTCATGTCGCCCCCCATCTTGTGCTCCCATCTCCTACCCCAGTTCTGTATCACATTCTTCCCCGATCGTCGAAAGCACAGCATATGACATGCTTTACATTCCCGGGCTGGTCTGGGTTCGCCATTTACGATGGCTTTGGTCATGCAAAAGACCACCCGTCACTCCCGACCCAGCCTCGCTGATGACATGGCAGTCTTTTGTTCAGCAACCCGTCATGGCGGGGGGTTGGTACCATCTCGAATACCGTCATTAGGAACATCACTGCTCTCTCGGTATGCCAAGACTTTCCATTTCACCCTTTACACCCATCTCTGACTCAAGACTAGAGCGAGATGGCCTACTCGGCCCGCTTCGCGGGGAATACCACAGTGCTGTCCACCAGGTATGCCGCGACCTCGAACGGTGTCATCTCCGGCCTGCTCTACGTCCCGGACCTTCCTTATGGCGACCCCTGTATCCACGAGACAGCGCCCCATGTTCCCCTGTCCGTTGTCCGGCAGGCCAACCTTCCGCCCACAAATTTCCACTTGATCGCCATCGCCCCATGGGTGAACGGCCGCTGTGCAGACGCCTACTTGGCTTCTGCCAGCACCGCTCCGGTCCGGGGCTTTCTCTTCTACATGCCAGGGAACGCCTCTGCTCCACCACCGCCAGCTGACTCTTCTGACTGGTACATCGACGACAGCGCCGACTGGATGGCAAAGACAAACTACCCCGTCTACGCGCTCTCCGGCATGGTTGGCGAGGTCATGATGCAACATTTGAGTTTGTACTCGGGGAACATGACCGAGGTTCCATTTGGCCGCAACATCACCGACCGCTTTCTGACGGACACTGGAGATTATCTCCGAATCTGGACCGAACTCGACATCAGCTCGGCACCCATGGCTTTTAGTACCTGGGTCTATGTTCTCATCATCATCGGTGTCCTCCTCACCGTCGTTGCCACGACCTCATTGCTGATGCATCTTGCCCAAGGCCGCCGGCGGCTAAGCCTGCGTCGCCGGGTCATTGCAGGAGAGGTCAACCTGGAAGCAATGGGCATCAAGCACCTCACAGTACCGATTCAGCACATTCAGGGGTTCCCTCTATTTACATACCACTACGAACCGGAGACCACCAGCCCTCCGCTATCTCCTCGGTCGGTGAAAGCCACTCGCACCCAGACCAGATCGCGCAGTATAGATCAAACAGAGAGTGTGACAGCGGTTGCTCGATCTGCCACGGTCTCTGAGCTCGGCCTGGGCAGCCAGTTTGCGGCCTCTACCGCCGCGACAGATTACCAGCCCGCCTGCGAAATCTGTCTCGATCCCTTCGAAAACCGGGTGACCGTCATCCGCGAGCTGCCATGCGGTCACATCTTCCATCCCGAGTGCATCGACGAGTTCCTGCACGAAATCAGCTCCCTTTGCCCCATATGCAAAACCAGCATGCTCCCCAAGGGCTACTGTCCCAAGGTCACCAATGCCATGGTGCGCCGGGAGCGTGCCGTTCGACGGTTACGGGGCCGCGTTGATGAGCAAGACGATGATGACGGGCCGGGCCGTGGGCAGACTCAAGGCTGGTGGGTGGCTGCCAAAGGCAGGCTGTTTGGCGCGAACGCCGCATCAGTGTCATCAACATCGACTGAACTGCAAGAAACTCGACCAAACCCCAAGAAACGCCCACCACAGCTAGAACGACTACAAGTGCAACCAAGGGATGATCCCCAAGCCGCGCCAACAGCGGTTACGAGGGAACGCATGCGCGAACTCGCCGGTTTTGAGCCCGATTACGGGGAGGGCGGGCTGACGCTGTGTAAGCTATGACTGTTTGCTCTGGCGAGATTTACCATGCTAACAAGCGTACAGGGAAACGGATGCGCACCAGGGTATTTCCCGGCTTTGACTAAAGAGCCACATTTGCAGGCGTCAGCCGTACTTTTTGGGCTTTTGGGGCTTGGTTTGAGGCGGGTTAAAATGCGAGATACCCCGCTGGATTTGGGTTTTGCTGGTTGTATATCGTGTCTGATGCCGGGAAATTCATGATATGGTTAAAGGGATGGGATCTGACAACGTACATAATGATGCCGGTGGAAGGGCGAAGGGGCTCACTAGAATAGGATGGGCACCGAGAAGAAGCAAGGAACAGAGATCAACAGCTCGCAGTCAAGCGGTGAGCGTTCAACTTCAACACAACCGGCTTGGGATATCATGAGAAGTGCCCTCGGCATCATGCTATGTCCCAATATAGGATCTAATCCAGCCGCGCTTGCTTTGCGTATCGCAGTAAAACCCAGAAATGCTGCCCGTTATTAGGTATGCAGCCATACGGAGGTATCTACTGAGTGCCCAGAATACATGTCGGGAGAGCAATGTCCCCCGCCGCCAATCCCCCCAAACGCCAAACGAAACGAAACGCATCCGAAATCGGTGTCCTTTGCCAAACTCCCAACCACCCACACAGCCAGTCCACTCCCACGAAACCGAACTGAAAACCCAGATAACCACGTGTGAAGGAAAAAAAGGCCATCTCCTCAGTCCTAAGCCCAGCAAGCAGACTTGCCTGCCGCACCTCCTACTCCTCCTCCACCTCCTCGTCCCACGCCTCCCTCTCCCTCTTCATCAGCTCCGCCATCTCGCCCGGCCGGAAGATGGTGCTCCCTTCCTCGCTCGCGCGCGGCACCCTCGCCAAGCCCTCATCGTCAAACACGGTCCCGATGCTCTCGATCCACCGGCGCCGGCGCTCCATCAGCGTGCGCGTCAGGTCGCCGATCCCGGGGCGCGCCGTGCCCGCCACCCCGGCAGCACCGGCACCGGCACCGGCAGCACCACCGGCGGTGGCGGCGGCGGCGGCTGCGGCGGCAGCGGACTGGCCCGGGCGGGCCTTCTTGGGCTTCTTGCCCATGGTGCGCGTGCGCTTGAGGTAGGCGGCCTGGACCTGCGAGTCGAGGTCCTCGAGGATGGTCTGGTACTCCTGGAAGGCCATGCGCTCCTTGACGAGGTCGGTGAGGCGGGCCTTGCGGGCGCCGTTGACGAGGGCCTGCTCGCGCAGGCGGGTCTGGAGCAGGCGCAGGCGGGCGGCGACCTCGTCGTCGTAGTGGCCGTCGTACTCGGCGGTGGCGGCCGGGTCGGACTGTTGTTGTTGCTGTTGCTGTTGTTGGCCCGGTCCGGAGGGGTTGTTGTTGTTGTTGGAGGCGGAGGTGGAGGAGGAGGCGTTGGCGGCGGCGTTGTTGGTGGAAGAGGAGGGGTCGGTGCTGTGCGGGAGGAGGGGGAGGAAGCCGATGTGGCGGAGCTCTTGCTTGATGCGCTCGTCGACTTGGGTGTAGTCGAGTTTGGGGTGGGTGGCTTTTTTCCAGGCTTCGGTGTTGGACTCGGGCATGTACGTGGCGGGCGGGAGGGATTGGGACTGGTCGGGGTTG